>ERZ795041.143-NODE-143-length-28087-cov-5.641874_pt1 | contig 28087 bp, 27 predicted proteins | sample MGYA00375125_ERZ795041 | MGnify/ENA primary metagenome ERZ795041 (study PRJEB30170, sample SAMN03074214) | activated sludge metagenome | biome: Common Effluent Treatment Plant; feature: Wastewater; material: Activated sludge; isolation source: activated biomass in...
GCTGGCGGAAGGCCTCGAGGTCGCCGATGTCCATCTCCGGATAGCCGGTGAGGTAAAGCAGCGCATAGAGCAGCATCGAGCCGTGGCCGGCGGAGAGCACGAAACGGTCCCGGTTCGGCCATGCGGGGTCCTTGGGATCGAAGCGCAGCGCTTCGGTGAACAGCACGGTCGCCACGTCGGCCATGCCCATCGGCATACCGGGATGGCCGGAGTTGGCCTTCTGTACGCCGTCCATGGCGAGCGCGCGGATGGCATTCGCCATGTCCCGCATGCCCACGGTTGCCGGATTGGTATCTGCTGCCTCGCCCATTCTCGTCCTTCCCGCTGTGCCGTGGGCACATTTAGCGGGGGTACGGGGCGGCGTCTACCTCGCACTGGCCCGGCGAGCACCCCGCAGAGACAGGCGCGGCGCAACGCAAAATCGCCGCACTCTCAGGACGATCGCTCGTTCGCGGGCACCTCCGCGGGCGGGGCCGCCTTTTGTGCCGACGGCAGAGGTTTCACGGGCCGTGCGGCGGCCCTGGCGTCCGCCGCCTCGCGCGCCTGCTCCTCGGCGTCCTCGGCGAACAACTGCTCGAGCGTCGCCACATCGCTTCTCGCCTTGGCCTGCAGCTTCTCCACGTCGCTGTAATGAGCGTAGTCCTCCATCAGGCGGCGCTCGTCATGCGCGCGGAAGGTCTCGATCACCCGGTCGCTCTCGCGCTCGGCGTAGCCGAGACCGACCAGGATCTCGCGCGTCGTCTCGAGGGCCGACAGGAACGTCTCGCGCTGGATGCTCGTGACCCCGACATCGAGCAACTGGTGGGCATGGTTGCGGTTGCGGGCACGGGCGAAGACCGGCACCTCGGGATGGCGCGTGCGGACGTACTCGGCGGCGCGGAGGGACGCTTCGATATCGTCGATGGCGATGACGAACGCGCGCGCCTTGCCGATTTGCGCCGCCTCCAGGATCTCGGGGCGGCTCGCGTCGCCGTAGAACGCCCGCGAGCCGAACTTCTGCACGAGGTGCACCTGCTCGGACGAGATCTCGAGCGCGATGAACGGGATTTTCTTGCCGCGCAGGATGCGCGCCACGATCTGCCCGTAGCGGCCGAAGCCGGCGATGACGACATGCTCGTCCTTGGCCGGGAGCATGTCGTCGTAGGCGGGCAGCCCGTCGGGACGCCTCCGCTCGGTCACGATTTTCTCGAGCTGCAGGAGAAGCGGCGTGGCCGCCATCGAGATCGTGACGACGAGGATCAGGAGATCGCTCACCGGGTCAGACAGGACATTGGCCGCCACGGAGGCCGTGAGCAGGACGAACGCGAACTCGCCGCCCTGGCTGAGGAGCAGCCCGAGGCGGCGCGCGGCGCGTGGCTCGAGGCCGGAGAGGCGGCCCAGCCCATAGAGGATCAGCGTCTTCGTGACGACGAGCGCCGCCGCCAGAAGGAGCACCTTGCCGGGGTTGGCGAGCAGGATCGTCAGATCCATCGACATGCCGACGGCCGTGAAGAAAAGACCGAGCAGCAGCCCCTGGAAAGGTTGCAGGTCCGCTTCGAGCTGATGGCGATAGGAGCTTTCGGCGAGAAGAGCGCCCGCGATGAAAGCCCCAAGCGCCGCCGAGAGCCCCGCCATCTGCATCAGCATGGCCACGCCGACGACGGTCAGCAGCCCCGCCGCCGTCATGGCTTCCTTGACCTGAGTGCGCGCGACGAGCCGCAGCATCTTGTCGAGCGCGAAATGCCCGATCAGGACCACCGATACGATGGCCCCGACGCCCCGCGCGGTCGCCGCCAGATCCATGCCCCGAGACGCCTCGGCGACGGTCGTCGCGAACAGGGGCACGAAGGCGATCAGCGGGATGGCGGCCAGATCCTGAAACAGGAGGACCGCGAAGCCCAGCCGTCCGTGCCGCGTAGCGAGGTCACCCTGCTCCTCCATGAGTTGCAGCGCGAATGCCGTGGACGAGAGAGCAAGGACCAGGCCGACGAACAGCGCCGTTTTCGCGCCAAGGCCCGCGACCGCCGCCGCGGCCGCCAGGACGAGCCCGGTCAGGAGGACTTGCGCGCCGCCGAGCCTGAAGATGGCGTTGCGCATCGCCCAGAGCCGCTTCGGGCGCAGCTCGAGCCCGATCAGGAACAGGAGCAGCACGATCCCGAACTCCGACAGCTCGAGGATCTCGTGGGCATCGTACGCCGTGAAGAAGTGCCGGAAGACGTGGGGTCCGAGCAGGATACCCGCCAGCAGGTACCCGAGCACCGTGCCGATGCCGAAGCGGCGCGCCAAGGGCGGCGCGATGGCCATCGCAGCCAGCAGCAGGACGACCTCGTAAAGCGTGACGTGTGGCATCTTTGACCGGGCGGACGCGACGGGATCGTTCTATCTTCACAGGCCGGACGCGGCGGCGTCCACTGTCAATGGCACCCGACTTCGCTCTTTTTTTTTGAGATCCAGCCGCGCCTCTCTCGCGTACGGGGCGGAAATGGGTGAGCCCAGGCCATGACTTTGCGCGCCCCCGAGCGCACCACTGGCTTGGCAGCGAGGTTCAGGTATGCTCCGGGTACGCGATGAGGGGCACGCCCGGCGGTCTCTCGCTGTCAAAGCTCCGAGGACGATGGCTGATCTCCTGCAACGAGTCGCCGCGAACGGCGACGTCGAGGCCTTCAAGGCTCTCTTCGAGACGTACGCCCCGCGCGTGAAATCCTACATGCTGCGGCAGGGTGCGGACCCTGCCACAGCGGAAGAGCTTGCGCAGGAAACCTTGCTCGCCGTGTGGCGCAAGGCGGCGCTCTACTCCGACGAAAAAGGCAGTGCGACAACGTGGATCTTCACGATCGCACGCAACCTCCGCATCGACCGGCTGCGCAAGGAGGTCGCCTGGCAGCCGCTGCCCGAAAACAACGACGAGCGGGCCTCCGAGGACCCGGGACCGGACGAGGAGCTCTCGGAGCGCGAGCGCGGCGAGCGCGTGCGCGCCACGCTCGCCGAGCTGCCGCCGGACCAATCCGAAGTGGTCAATCTGGCGTTTATTGAAGGGTTGTCGCACAGCGAGATCGCCAAGCGACTTGGGTTGCCGCTCGGGACCGTGAAATCGCGCATGCGGCTCGCTTACCAGAAGATCCGCGGCGCGCTCGAGGACTTGAGATAGATGACGATCACGCATCACCCGGACATCGCGACGCTCATGTGCTGCTCGGCCGGGAGTCAGCCGGAGGCCTGTGCCGCCGTCATCGCGTCGCATCTCGCGGTCTGTCCCCAGTGCCGCGCAGAAGCGCGCAAAATGCAGAAAATCGGCGTGGCGCTGTTCGATTCACTCGAACCTGAAACCGTCGCCGTTCCTCCCCCCGTCGCGACCATGCGCGCTGCCGAGGCCGACACTCCCGAAAAGAGCGAGCCGTGCGTGCTGAGCGCGGGCGAGATCCCGCAGTTTCTCGTCTCCTGCGTGGGCCCTTGCCTCGACAGGATGTCGTGGGACCCAGTCGCGCGCGGACTCTGGACGCACGCGATTGCGCTTTCACCGGGGGCTTGCGGCGACCTGCGCCTGCTCAAGGTCGAGCCGGGCGCCGCCTTTCCCGATCATACGCATGTGGGATGGGAGCTGACGCTCGTGCTGCGCGGAAGCTACAGCGACGAATTCGGCACGTTTCTTCCGGGCGACGTCGCCGACCTCGACGAGGACACGCACCATAATCCGGTCGCCTGCGCGCAGAATGGTTGCATCTGCCTGATGGCGAGCGAGCACAAGCACCCGTTGTTCAGCGGCGCCGACCGCGCGAAATGACCTCGGCCGCGCTTCGCTAGGGTCTTTCCGATTTGAATGGAAACACGTCAGTGCGAGCAATCGGCGTGTCTGGATCCCGGCCGTCCATGCGGAGCATGGCTTTCGCCCGTCCATGAGTAGCATGGCTCCGCCATGATTCCAGGATGACGTTTTAGGTGTGGGAACGCGGCAGCCCAAACTCACCGTCACTCCGGCGAAGGCCGGAGCCCAGACACGCTTCGTGGGCCGAGGCGCCGGCTCCACTAAAACGGAAGCTCGCTAGAACGCCACGCGGTTTTTGGTGAGCGCATCGAGCGCCATCAGCTCGCGCATCAAGGGCTCGAAATCCTTGAGCGGCAGCATGTTCGGCCCGTCCGACGGCGCGGTGTCGGGCGCCTCGTGGGTCTCGATGAAAAGGCCCGCAACACCGACCGCCACCGCCGCGCGCGCGAGCACCGGCACGAAGCGGCGGTCACCGCCCGAGCTGCCGCCGAGCCCGCCCGGCTGCTGCACGGCATGCGTCGCATCGAAGATCACCGGCGCGCCGGTCTCGGCCATCTGCGGCAAGGCCCGCATGTCGACCACCAGCGTGTTGTAGCCAAAAGAGGTGCCGCGCTCGGTCAGCAGCACGTTCGGGTTCCCTGAGCCGACGATCTTGGCCACCACGTTCTTCATATCCCAGGGCGCCAGGAACTGGCCCTTCTTCACCTTGACGGTGCGCCCGGTTTTGGCGGCGGCGACCAGCAGGTCCGTCTGGCGGCAGAGGAAGGCCGGGATCTGCAGCACGTCGGCGACGGGCGCGACCAGCGCGCACTGCTCCTTCTCGTGCACGTCGGTGACGACGGGCAGGCCCAACGTCTCGCGGATCTCGGCGAACACGTCGATGGCGGCGTCGAGGCCGATGCCGCGCCGGCCGGAGAGCGAGGTGCGGTTGGCCTTGTCGAACGACGACTTGTAGACGATCCCGAGGCCGAGCCGGCTGGCCGCCTCCTTCAGCGCGCCGGCCATCTCGAGCGCGTGGGCGCGGCTTTCCATCTGGCAGGGGCCGGCGAAGACGACGATCGGCGCGTCGTTGGCGACCGTATGCCCGCCGATGGCGACGCGCGGGTTGGGCTTCAGGGAGTCGGGCTGGTTCATGGGGGCCCTTATAACGGCTTGCGGCGCGGAGTGGGAGAGCACCGAGGCCATTCTTCCCCTCCCCATCTCGCAGAAGGGGCGGGATTGGGGGTTGAGGAGAGTCCTGGCAGCAACCGTTCTGCAATCCCTCCCGGCCTCCCCCACAAGGGGGAAGAGAAGCGGCGAGCTCGACGCTTGCCGGCTCTTGTTTTGTCGCAAGCTTGACGCTTGCGCGTCAGGTTTCTACACCCACATCAGGGCATTGCGGCGCCGGCCCTTCCGGCGCGCTCACGCCCCCCGAGGCCCGCGCTCCATGCTCGTCCTGATCGATAACTACGACAGCTTCACCTACAATCTCGTCCATTTCCTGGGCGAGCTCGGCACGGCGAGCGAGGTGATCCGCAACGACAAGGTCACCGCCAACCAGGTGATCGCCATGAAGCCCAAGGCGATCGTGCTCTCGCCCGGCCCCTGCACCCCCAACGAGGCCGGCGTCTGCCTCGATCTCATCGCCAAGGCGGGGGCCAAAATCCCGATCCTCGGCGTCTGCCTCGGGCATCAGTCCATCGGCCAGGCCTACGGCGGCAAGGTGATCCGCGCGCCCGAGCCGATGCACGGCAAGCTCTCGACCATCACGCACAGCGATACCGGCGTGTTCAAGGGCCTGCCTCCCCGGATCGAGGTGACGCGCTACCACTCGCTGATCGTCGAGCGCAAGAGCCTGCCGGACTGCCTCGAGGTCAACGCCGAGACCGAGGACGGCATCATCATGGGGCTGATGCACAAGACGCATCCCGTGCACGGCGTGCAGTTCCACCCCGAGAGCATCGCCTCCGAGCAGGGACATGCGCTCCTCGCGAACTTCCTCGACATGGCTGGCCTCAAGCCGCGCCGGCGCGATGCGGCATAGGCGGCAAGGCTGGAACCGATGAGCGGCGCGGCGGGGGTGAGGACGGTTCTGCAAAGGGTCGCGGCCGGGGAAACGTTCTCGCAGGAGAGCATGGCCGAGGCGGTCGAGGCGCTGACCGCCGAAGGCACGCCTGCACAGATGGCGGCCTTCCTCATGGGGCTTCGCGTCCGCGGCGAGACCGTGGACGAGATCACGGGAGCCGCACGCGCCATGCGGGCGCGGATGACCGCCGTCACCGTGGCACCGGGCGCGATCGACATCGTCGGCACGGGCGGCGACGGCCACGGCACGTTCAACGTATCCACGGCGGCAGCCCTCGTCGCGGCGGGTGCGGGCCTCAAGGTCGCCAAGCACGGCAACCGCTCCGTCTCGTCGCTGTCGGGCGCTTCCGACGTGCTCGCCGCGCTGGGGGTCAAGCTCGACTGCGGACCGGAGGTCATCGCGCGCGCAGTGGACGAGGCCGGCGTTGGCTTCCTGTGGGCCCCGCACCATCATCCGGCCTTCAGGGCCTGGGCGCCGGCACGCGCCGAGCTTGGCGTGCGCACGCTGTTCAACCTCCTGGGCCCGGTCTGCAACCCCGCAGGCGTGCGCCGCCATGTGATCGGCGTGTTCGCCCACGCGTGGGTAACACCGGTCGCCGAGGTGCTCCGGGCGCTCGGGTCGGAGCGCGCCTGGGTCGTCCATGGCTACGACGGGCTCGACGAGCTGTCGACCACCGGGCCGACGGCGGTCGCCTGCCTCGACGGCGGCACGATCACGACCTTCGAGGTCACGCCCGAGGATGCCGGGCTCGAGCGCGTTACGCTGTCCGAGCTCAAGGGGGGCGACGGCGCGCGCAACGCCGAGGCGTTGAAGGAGCTGCTGGCGGGGGCTCTTGGCCCCTATCGCGACATCGTGCTGCTCAACGCGGCGGCGGCGCTGATCGTCGCGGGCCGCGCCGAGAGCCTCCGCGAGGGCGCCGCGCTCGCGGAAGAGGCGATCGCCTCGGGCCGGGCGGCACGGGCACTCGAACGGCTGGTCGCCATCAGCCAAGGCACGCGGTGACCAGGGCATTTTGACAGCGCGGCGCGCCCGTCGGCGCGTGCTATCCTGGGCTGCGGATGCCGCGGCTTGACCCTCGCGGCCCTGGCCGCTAGAGCGTTTTCAAGCGAAGTGGACACCACTTCGCGTTAAGAAAACGCGTCAAACCAAAAACATAGAGCAACCCTTCCTGGCGCTCAACCCGAAGCTCACATGGCCGACATTCTCGAAAAGATCACCGCCTACAAGCGCGAGGAAGTCGCTGCCGCCGAGGCGGCGCGGCCGCTCCAGGTCATGGCGGAATATGCACGCAGCGCGCCGCGCGTGCGCTCCTTCGCGGCGGCGCTCGAAGCGAAGCATCGGGCGGGTGAGACGGCGCTGATCGCCGAGATCAAGAAGGCGTCGCCCTCGAAGGGGCTCATCCGCGCGGATTTCGATCCCCCCGCCCTCGCGCGCGCCTACGAGGCGGGCGGCGCGGCGTGCCTGTCGATCCTGACCGACGGCCCGTCGTTCCAGGGGGCGCCCGAATTCCTGACGCGCGCGCGCGAAGCGGTGTCGCTGCCCGTGCTGCGCAAGGACTTCATGATCGATACCTACCAGGTGGTGGAGGCGCGCGCGTGGGGCGCGGACTGCATCCTCATCATCATGGCGGAGGTGGACGACGCGCTCGCCGCGGACCTCGCCGACGCGGCGCGGGACTGGGGCATGGACGCCATCGTCGAGGTGCACGACGCAGCCGAGCTCGACCGCGCGCTCAGGCTCGACTGCCGGCTGATCGGCATCAACAACCGCAACCTCAAGACCTTCGAGACGACGCTCGCCACCACCGAAGCGCTGGCGCCGCGCGTGCCGAAGGACCGCATCGTGATCGGCGAGAGCGGCATCTTCACGCCGGCCGACATCGCGCGCCTCAACCGCGTCGGCGTCGCCACGTTCCTCGTCGGCGAAAGCCTGATGCGCCAGGCCGACGTGACGGCGGCAACGCGCGCGCTGCTCACACCGGAGGCCGCATGATGCGTGGATCGAGAGAGCACGCCGTTTTTCCCCTCCCCCTTGTGGGGAGGGATCTGGCGTGGGGAGAATCCCTACGGCCGCCGTTCCGGAGACCCCCCCTCCTAGCCTCCCCCACAGGGGGGGAGGAACGACGTTGCGAACTCCGCAGAGGTCGCGCATGAGCAAGCTCACGCATCTCGACGACGCGGGCCGCGCGCGCATGGTGGATGTCGGCGCCAAGCAGGTGACGCAGCGCACCGCCGTTGCCGAGGGCTTCATCGCCATGACACCCGAGGCGCTCGATCTCGTCGTCTCGGGCGGCGCGGCCAAGGGCGACGTGCTCGCGGCCGCACGCATCGCCGGCATCATAGCCGCCAAGAGGACGAGCGAGCTGATCCCGCTCTGCCATCCCCTGGCGATCACGAAGGCCGCCGTGACGTTCACGCCGGAAGACTCGCCGGCCGGCATGCACATCCGCGCCGAGGTGAGCGTCGGTGGGCAGACCGGCGTCGAGATGGAGGCGCTGACGGCGGTCTCGGTCGCGGCGCTGACGATCTACGACATGCTGAAGGCGGTCGACCGCGCCATGGAGATCGGCGCCGTCCGGCTGGTCTCCAAATCGGGCGGCCGCTCGGGCGACTACGTCGCACCGCCGCGCACACACGCCGGGAGCCCGAAACGATGAGCCTGCTTCCGGTCGCCGAGGCGCTCGCGCGCGTACTCGCCGAAATTCCCTCCCCCGCCGAAGAGGTCGTGCCGATCACCGAAGCAGCCGGCCGCGTGCTGGCGCGGGACCTCACCGCCAGGCTCACGCAGCCGCCGTTCGCCGCCTCCGCCATGGACGGATATGCCGTGTTCGGCAACGGCGCTTGCGCCGTGGGCGACCACTGGAGGGTCATCGGCGAGGCGGCCGCGGGGCATGGCTATGCGGGCCAGCTCGGGCCGGGCGAGGCCGTCCGCATCTTCACGGGCGCGCCGGTGCCCGCGGGATCGGGCACGGTCGTGATCCAGGAGAACGTCTCGCGCGACGCCGACACGATCGCAGCCACACACCCGACCGCGGCCGGAGCCAACATCCGCCACGCCGGCAACGACTTCTCCGAGGGCGACGTGCTGCTCGCACGCGGCCGGCGGCTCGATGCGCACACCGCCACGCTCGCGGCGGCGATGGGATACGGCGAGGTTCCGGTGGCGCGCCGGCCGGTGGTGGCGCTTCTCGCCACGGGCGACGAGCTCGTGGCGCCTGGGACGCCGCCCGGACCGAGCCAGATCGTCTCCTCGAACCCCGTCGGGCTTGCAGCCCTCGTCACGGAAGCCGGCGGCGTGGCTCGGCCGCTCGGCATTGCACCGGACCGCCTAGACGCACTCACCGCGCGCATCGCGGAGGCCCGCGACGCGGACGTCCTCGTCACCATCGGCGGCGCGTCGGTGGGTGACCACGATCTGGTCGGGCGCGCGCTCCAGGCCGAAGGGATCGATCTCGCGTTCTGGAAGATCGCGCTGCGCCCCGGCAAGCCGCTGATGTTCGGGAGGCTCGGCGCGACGCGCGTGCTCGGGCTGCCCGGCAATCCCGTCTCCGCGCTGGTCACGGCGCGTGTGTTCCTGGTGCCGCTCGTCCGGGCGCTCCTCGGCGAGACCGGCGACGCGCGGGTGAGCGAAACGGCAATCCTCACGCGACCGCTCGAAGCCAACGGGCCGCGCCTGCATCTCATGCGCGCGACGCTCGGACGCGACGACACGGGGGCATTGACCGTCACGCCCCTCAACTCCCAGGACAGCTCCCTCCTCAACGCGCTCGCACGCGCCGACTGCCTGATCCGGCGGACACACGACGCGCCGGCAGCCGCGGCCGGCGAGCGCATCGAGATCGATCGGCTTTAAGGGAAAGCGTCGCGCGATTGTCCGCGCGTGAGCCTTCGGTCCCGTCGAAAGACGGGAGCGCGGTTCCGGTTGGCTTACAGGCAAACGCTCCTCAGAGACCGGTGGCGCTCGGCTGGCGCAGCTCCTCCACGGTCAACGGGCGCACGGCATAGATGCGCTCGCCCGGCACCGCGCCCGCGCGGTTGCGTGCGAAAGACATGGCACGCGCCATGTGGGGGATCTCGACGTTCATGAAGCTCGACGCCGTAAGGTCGTGCTCCGCATACTGGGGCATGATCTGGAGCCGCCAACCCGCAATCGTGTTCATCTCGTGCCCTCGACAGGTCTCTGTTTGGGGACATAACTGCACACGGGCCGGGACCGCGCCATGGCAATGCGCCGCTACCGTAAAATTTGACCATGCGCGGGGATTTTCCAACCGGGCTTGCAGAACCTTGTAAGAACGATTAGGGTACATTCACGATTTGTTTTAGGTGAGTCCCCCTCACTCCAGGTTGCGGCGCCATCGGTGCCGCGGACTCCGGGGCGGGGTGGGACGGTCGAGGGGCGACGGCGCCGCGATCCGCAAAAATCGAAACGGCACTCGGCCTTTGCGTATCGGGCCGCACGGGAGGCACCATGCTGACGTCGAAGCAGAAAGAGCTGCTGCTCTTCATCCATGAGCGCATGCAGGCGGACGGCGTGCCGCCCTCGTTCGACGAGATGAAGGATGCGCTCGATCTCAAGAGCAAGTCGGGCATCCATCGGCTGATCACGGCGCTGGTCGAGCGCGGCTTCATTCGCCGCCTGCCGCACCGGGCGCGGGCGATCGAGGTCTTGAAGCTGCCGGAAACCTCGACCGTGGCGGTGACGGCGGCGTCGGTCTCGGCGGAGCCGCGCCGCATCGGGTTCCAGCCGAGCGTCATCGAGGGCGCCAAGGTGCGCAACATCGCGCTCCCGCCCTCGCACATGGTGGACAGCCGCACCGTCTCGGTGCCGGTCATGGGCCGCCTCGCGGCAGGCGTGCCGATCTCCGCCATCCAGAACCATACCCACGACATCGCCTGCCCGCCGGACCTCCTGACCAACGGCGAGCACTTCGCGCTCGAGGTGAAGGGCGACTCGATGATCGAAGCCGGCATCCACGACGGCGACACGGTGATCATCCGCCGCTGCGACACGGCCGAGAACGGCGACATCGTCGTGGCGCTCGTCGAGCAGGAGGAGGCGACGCTGAAGCGCCTGCGCAAGAAGGGATCGACCATCGCGCTGGAAGCCGCGAACCCCGAGTTCAAGACGCGCATCTTCGGCCCCGACCAAGTCGACATCCAGGGTCGCCTCGTGGGTCTCATCCGGAGATATTGAGAAAGAGCTATCGAAACCTGAGCGCCGGCGTGCGCAACCTTCCGCCCGGCCGCGGCGGCTGCGGCCGGTCCGCCGCTATCGCTCGATGCAGCAATCCTTCTTCGGACATCCTCGTGGGCCCGAATACGCCGGGCTAGCGCTTGTTCAGATCATATGGGCGCGGTTGGCGTGCTTGGTCGTCCTTGTTCCTCCCCCGTCATGCCGAAGGCATGTCTCCGACATGACGCTAGGAGGGGGGCCAGGGTCTTTCCGACATAGGTGGAGGCATGGCCGTGCGAGCAATCGGCGTGTCCGGATCCTGGCCGTCCATGCGGAGCATGGCTGCGCCATGACGCCGGGATGACGTTGAAATCGGACAATCGGATCGCCACCAATAATTCGTCACTCCGGCGAAGGCCGGAGTCCAGACACGCCGCCGCAGCGCCGATCCGCGCACTTCGCGCAAAGATATGAAAGAGTCCACGAGAAACGCGCCATGACCGTGCAGCTCAAGACCAACGACCTCGAAGCGTTCTTCATGCCGTTCACGGCGAACCGGCAGTTCAAGACGGCGCCGCGTCTTCTCGCCTCCGCCAAGGACATGCACTACTTCACGCAGGACGGCCGCAAGGTGCTCGATGGCACGTCCGGCCTCTGGTGCGTCAACGCCGGACACTGCCGCCCACGGATCGTCGAAGCGATCCAGAAGCAGGCCGCCGAGCTCGACTTCGCCGGCACCTTCCAGATGGGGCACCCGAAGGCGTTCGAGGCCGCGTCCCGCCTCGTTAACGTAGCGCCGAAGGGCTTCGACCACGTCTTCTTCACCAACTCGGGCTCCGAATCGGTCGACAGCGCGCTCAAGATCGCGATCGCCTATCATCGCGCCAGGGGCAACGGATCGAAAGTCCGCCTCATCGGCCGCGAGCGCGGTTATCACGGCGTCAACTTCGGCGGCACGTCCGTCGGCGGCATCGGCAATAACAGGAAGCAGTTCGGCGCGCTCGTTTCGGGCGTCGACCACCTGCGCCATACGCACGACCTTGCGCGCAACGCCTTTTCGAAGGGCGAGCCCGAGCACGGCGCGGAGCTCGCCGACGACCTCGAGCGCCTCGTCGCGCTGCACGACGCCTCCACCATCGCCGCCGTCATCGTCGAGCCCGTCGCCTGCTCGACCGGCGTGCTGATCCCGCCCAAGGGCTATCTGAAACGTCTCGCTGCCATCGCCGCGAAACACGACATCCTGCTGATCTTCGACGAGGTGATCACGGGCTACGGCCGTCTCGGCACGCCGTTCGGCGCCGATTACTTCGATGTCTCGCCCGACATTATCACGACGGCGAAGGGCGTCACCAACGGCACCATCCCCATGGGCGTCGTGTTCGTGACCTCGCGCATCCACGACGCCTTCATGGCCGGCCCGGAGAACGTCATCGACCTCTTCCACGGCTACACGTACTCCGGCCATCCGATGGCGGCCGCCGCCTGCCTCGCGACGCTCGACACCTATCACGAGGAGCTGCTCCTCACGCGCGCCGCCAAGCTCGCCCCCTACTGGGAGGAGCGCCTCCACGCGCTCCGCGGGCTGCCGCACGTCATCGACATCCGCAACATCGGCCTCATCGGCGCCGTCGAGTTCGCGCCGAAGCCCGACGCGCCGAGCGCGCGCGCCTACGATCGCTTCGTCGAGTGCTTCGAGAGGGGCCTGCTCGTGCGCCAGACTGGCGATATCATCGCGCTCTCGCCGCCGCTCATCATCGGGGAGAGCCAGATCGATGAGCTCTTCGACATCTTCACCGCCGTCCTCCGGGACGCCGACTGAAAAGGCTTCCCCCATGCGCACCATCGAGAACGCCTACGGCGGCAAGACGATCACGTCGCGCTCCGAGCGCATGACCGACGTCACCAATCCCGCGACCGGCGAGGCGACCGCGCGCCTGCCGCTCTCGACCGTGGACGAGGTGAACGCGGCCGTCACCGCCGCGCAAGCCGCGTCCGTCACCTGGGGCACGACACCGCCCATGAAGCGCGTCGCGCCGATGTTCCGCTTCAAGGATCTCTTGCAGAAGAACGCCGACGCGATCGCGCGCGCCATCTCGTCCGAGCACGGCAAGACGCATCCCGACGCCCTCGGCGAGGTGCAGCGTGGCCTCGAGGTCGTCGATTTCGCCTGCGGCATCCCGCATCTCGTGAAGGGCGAGTACAGCCGCAACATCGGGCCCGACATCGATAGCTGGTCCGACCGCCAGCCGCTCGGCGTCGTCGCCGGGATCACGCCGTTCAACTTCCCGGCCATGGTGCCGATGTGGATGTTCCCGGTCGCCGTCGCCTGCGGCAACACCTTCGTGCTGAAGCCCTCCGAGCGCGATCCCTCGGCGCCTATGCTGATCTGGGAGCTGTTCCAGGAGGCCGGCTTCCCCGACGGCGTGCTCAACGTCGTGCACGGCGACAAGACCGCCGTCGACGCGCTGCTCGACCATCCCGACGTCCGCGCCGTGAGCTTCGTCGGCTCTACGCCGATCGCGGAATACGTCTATGCGCGCGGCGCCGCGGCGGGCAAGCGCGTGCAGGCGCTCGGCGGCGCCAAGAACCACATGATCGTCATGCCCGACGCCGACATGGACAAGGCCGTCGATGCGCTGATGGGCGCCGGCTACGGCTCGGCCGGCGAGCGCTGCATGGCGATCTCGGTCGCCGTTCCCGTGGGCAGGAAGACAGCCGACCAGCTCGTCGAGGCGCTGGCGCCGCGCGTGCGTGCGCTCAAGGTCGCGCCGGCCACCGATCCCGAGTCCGAGATGGGCCCCGTCGTGACGGCGGACGCCAAGCGCCGCATCACGGACCTGATCGGCCTTGGCGTCAAAGAGGGCGCCGAGCTGGTGGTGGACGGACGCGGCCTCGTGCTGCAGGGCTACGAGAACGGCTATTTCCTCGGCGGCACGCTCTTCGACCGGGTGACGCGCGACATGACGATCTACAAGCAGGAGATCTTCGGGCCCGTGCTTTCTGTCGTCCGCACCGAGAGCTATGATGAAGCCGCCGATCTCGTGAACAGCCACGAGTACGGCAACGGCACCGCCATCTTCACGCGTGACGGCGACACGGCGCGCACCTTCGCCGACCGCATCGAGGTCGGCATGGTCGGCATCAACGTGCCGATCCCCGTTCCGGTGGCCTATCATTCCTTCGGCGGCTGGAAGCGCTCGCTGTTCGGCGACCACGCCATCTACGGCCCCGAGGGCGTGCGCTTCTATACCCGCATCAAGACCGTCACCGCTCGCTGGCCGACCGGCATCCGCTCGGGCGCCGAGTTCAACTTCACCGGCCGGAGCTGAAAGAGATGGTCGCAATCGCGGATCCGCGGGCTTGGGTTCCACGACCGCGCCCGGCGCGCAAACCACTCGACGGCCGCTACACGCGTCTGGAGCCGCTCGACGCCCAGCGCCACGGCGACGGCCTGTTCGAGATCTCGACCCGGCCCGATGCCGCCGAACGTTTCCGCTACCTGAAGGAAACGCCTCCCGAGAGCCGGGAGACCTTTCAGAAGTGGCTCGAGATGGCGCAGGCGAGCGAAGATCCTCTGTACTTCGCCGTCATCGACAAGGCGTCGGGCAAGGCCGCCGGATGGCAGTCCTTTCTGCGCATCGAGCCATCGCATGGATGCATGGAGATCGGCCACATCCATTGGGGCCCGGCCGTCGCGCGTAAGCCGGCGGCGACGGAGGCGCACTATCTGTTCCTGCGGCACGCGTTCGAGGATCTCGGCTATCGCCGCTGGGAATGGAAGTGCAACGACCGCAACGCGGCTTCGAAACGTGCAGCGGAGCGGTTCGGATTCCAGCCGGAAGGCCTCTTCCGCCAGCATATGATCGTCAAGGGCGAGAGCCGCGATACGGCTTGGTATTCGATCATCGATAGCGAATGGCCGAACCTGAAGCGCGCTTACGAGGAGTGGCTCGATCCTGCGAATTTCGACGCCGCTGGCGCGCAGAGGCGCCGCCTGAAGGACATCATCGTCTCCCCGTAACAGCGCCGACCGGAGAAAGTGCCGCGCTTCGATGCCTTCCCGAATGCCGGAACGCCCGCTAACGTCCCGCAAAAGTCAGGGACCACGAAAATATGATTAACAGCGCCACGATCCGAGTGCTTGCGACGCTTGCGCTCGTGCTTCCCGTCACGCTTTCCACCGCCGCTCACGCCGCCTCGTGCGGCTCGTCCGGCGCCGGCTTCGGCCCGTGGCTCGCGAATTTCAAGAGGCAGGCCGCCGCCCAGGGCCTCTCGCAGCACGCCATCGGCGCCGGCCTCGACGGCATTACGTACGACGCGCGCATTGTCCGCCTCGACCGCAACCAGAAATCCTTCAAGCTCTCCTTCGAGCAGTTTTACGCCCGCCGCGTCGGCACGGCGCTGATCACCCGCGCGCGGGCCCGCCTGAAGACGCACCGGGCAACGCTCGATCGCGTCGAGCGCCAGTTCGGCGTGCCGCGCGAGATCGTCGTCGCCATCTGGGGCCTCGAGACCAACTTCGGTGCCGACACCAGCGGTAAGTTCTCGATCATCCGCTCGGTCGCGACCCTCGCCTACGACTGCCGCCGCTCGGCGTTCTTCACCGGTCAGCTCATGGACGCGCTGCGCATCATCGACAATGCGCACATGCGCCCGGAGGAGCTGCGCGGCGGCTGGGCCGGCGAGATCGGCCAGACACAGTTCCTGCCGACGCCCTACGTCCGCTTCGCCGTGGACTTCGACGGCGACGGCCGCAAGGACCTGATCCACAGCGTGCCGGACGTCCTCGCCTCCACCGCCAACTTCCTGAAGGGCCACGGCTGGAAGGCCGGCCAGTCGTGGGAGCCGGGCTCCGCCAACTACGCCGTGATCAAGGACTGGAACCGCGCCGGGGTCTACCAGCGCACCATCGCCATCATGGCATCGAAGCTCGCCGGCCGCTGAGCGCGTATCGCCGCCCGCACAGGGTCAGACGAGCGTCACGTCGTCGTGGAAGGAGTTGCCGCCGCGTGTGGGCTTCACGACGCCGGCGCGGATAACGAAATCGCCGAAGTGCTCGCCCTCCTGGCGCTCCTTCGCGTAGCGGATCAGCAGCGGCTCGACGAGCTCGACGATGCGCGCCTTGCCGACATCCTGCGCGTAGAGCTTGTTCATCCGCGTGCCGTCGTGCGCCGCGCCGAGGTAGAGGTTGTAGAGGCCGGGCCCGCGGCCGACGAGGCCGATCTCGGCGAGGTAAGGACGGCCGCAGCCGTTGGGGCAGCCCGTCATGCGGATGACGATGTCGTCGTCGCGCAGGCCTGCCTTGTCGAGCGAACCCTCGAGCGCTGTGATGAGCTCCGGCAGGAAGCGCTCGCTCTCGGCCAGCGCAAGACCGCAGGTCGGCAGCGCAACGCAGGCGATCGAGTTGCGGCGCAGGCCCGACGTGGCGGCGACCTCGACGCCGTGCGTGTTCAGGACCGCCTCGATCTTCGCCTTCTGGCGCGCGGCCACGTTGGCGATGATGACGTTCTGGTTGCCGGTCAGCACGAAATCGACGCCGCCCGCATCGGCGATCTCGCGTAGCGCGGTACGCAACGCGCGCCCCGGCACGTCCTTGACGCGCCCGTTCTCGACGAACAGCGTCAGGTGCCATTTCTTGTCCGCGCCCTGGCGCCAGCCGATCTGATCGCCCATGGACGTGAAGTGGAACGGGCGGGCCTCCACGAGCGGGCGCCCGAGCCGGCGCTCGACCTCGGCGCGGAAGGGGGCGAGCCCGCGGTCCTCGATGGTGTACTTCAGGCGCGCGCGGGCGCGGTTCTCGCGGTTGCCCCAGTCGCGCTGTACGGTGAGGATCGCCTCGGCGACCTCGATCACCTCATCGGTCGTGCAGAAGCCCATCACGTCGCCGGTGCGCGGGAAGGTGCGCGTCTCGCCGTGGGTCATGCCCATACCGCCGCCGACGGTGACGGTCCAGCCGGTGAGCTCGCCGTTCTCGACGACGGCGATGAAGCCGAGGTCATGGGCGAGCACGTCGACGTCGTTCACCGGCGGCACGGCGAACACGATCTTGAACTTGCGCGGCAGGTAGAAGCGTCCGTAGATCGGCTCCTGGTCCTCATCGGCCGGGCGCGAAACATCCTTCACCTGTTCGCCGGCAAGCCAGATCTCGTGATAGGCGCCCGAGCGAGGAATGAAGTGATTGCTCGCGCGGCGCGCCAGCTCGTAGGCGGTGCGATGCACCGTCGAGAGATGGGGATTGGCCGCCGCCATGACGCCGCGATTCACGTCGCCGCAGGCGGCACGGGTGTCGAACTCCGTCGCGTTGATGGCCTGCATCGTGCGCTTGAGGTTCGACTTGATCACCTCGTGGAACTGGAACGTGGCGCGCGTCGTGACGCGCAGCGAGCCGTTGGCGTAGGTGGTCGCCACGTCGTCGAGCTGGCGCCACTGGGACGACGTGACGAGACCGCCCGGAATGCGCAGGCGGATCATGAAGCTGAACGCCTTCTCGAGCTTCTTCTTGGTCCGCTCGCCGCGCACGTCGCGGTTGTCCTGCATGTAGGAGCCGTGGAACTTCAGGAGCTGGGTATCGTCCTCGGCGATGGCACCGGTCTCGACGTGCGTGAGGCCGTCGGCGATGGTGCCGCGCAGGTAGCGGCTCGCTTCCTTGAGGAACTCGTTTTTGGAGCGTTTGTCGGTCATTGGGTTTCCAGGCAGTGAGGCAGTGGGCGGCAGTCGTTCACTTACTGCCTCACTGCCTAATAAACATCGCGTTGATAGCGGCCGGCCTTGGTCAGCTCCTTGAGCCGGGCGCGGCCCGCCTCCTCGTCGCCTTTGGCGGCCTCGGCGAGGATCCTGACGAGCGTCGTATCGACGTCCTTGGCCATGCCCTTCTCGTCGCCGCACACGTAGACGTGGGCGCCGTCGTCGATCCACCGCAGGAGCTCCGCGCGCCGCTCCCAGAGCCGATGCTGGACGTAGATCTTCTCCGGCTGATCGCGCGAGAAGGCGACGTCGATGCGCGACAGCGTGCCGGAGGCCAGGTGATCCTGCCATTCGAGCTGATAGAGGAAGTCGTACGAGAAATTGCGCTCGCCGAAGAACAGCCAGCTCTTGCCCTTGTCTCCGGCCTCGGCGCGCTCCTCGATGAAGCCGCGATAGGGCGCAACGCCCGTGCCGGCGCCGATCATGACGATCGGGCGGTCGCCGTCGGCGGGCAGGCCGAAGTGCTTGTTGGGCTTGACGTAGATGCGGGCGTTGCCGCCCACCTTGCAGCGGTCGGCAAGAAAGGTCGAGGTGACGCCGTTGCGCGCGCGGCCATGAGAGGTCCAGCGCACCGCGCCGACCAGGAGATGGGCTTCGCCGGCATGGGCCTTGAGGCTCGAGGCGACGGAATAGAGCCGTCCCGGCAGCGGACGCAGCAGCTTCGTGAGCTGATCCGCGGAGAGCTTCTCCGGGAAGCTCTCGAAGAGATCGACCAACTGGCGGTCGGCCGCGAACGTCGCGAGCCCGCCGTCCTCCAGCAGGGCCGCGACATCCTTGCGGCCCGTGAGCTTGGCGTAGCCATCCACCGCCGGGCGCGAGAGTGTCGTAATGTCGAAGCTCGTGACGAGCTTCTGCTTCAAGGCATCGTCGCCGGCGAGGCCCACAGCCTTGAGCAGGTCCTCGGCGAGGGCGGGATCGTTCTCCGGATAGAGGCCGATGGCGTCGCCGGGCTTGTAGACGAAGCCCGGGTCGCCGACGGCGAACTCGGCGTGCCAGGTCTCGCGCGTCGAGCCGGTGCCGTTCAGGTTGATCAGCGCGGCGATCTCGGCCTCGATCGGGTTCTCGGCGGTGAAGCGCGGCTCGTCGTCGTCCTCGGCCGCAGGCGCGCCCTTGAAATCGACGTGCACGACCGTGTTGGCCGGCGCCGCATCGGCGGGCGCGAACACCTCGAGGGCCTTGTCGGTCCAGGCGGCGGCGGCCTTCTGGAAGTCGAGGTCGAGATCCTGGCGGTCGGCGGCGCGGGCGCCGCCTAGCGCCTCGATACGCGCGTCGATCAGGCGCCCAGTCTGGCAGAAATTGACGTAGGCCGTATCGCCGAGCGCGAGCACGGCAAAGCGCACGCCCTCGAAGCGCGGGGCGCCCTCGGCCATCAGGGCGGCGTAGAAATCGGCCGCGCGCTGCGGAGGGTCGCCCTCGCCCCAGGTCGAAATGTAGACGATGAGGTTCTTCGATTTGGCGACGGCGGCGAGATCCGCATCCGCCATATCCACGACCTTGGCATCATAGTTGAGCTTGGCGGCGAGCTTCTTGGCCTTGAGAGCCAGGGTCTCCGTGTTGCCGGACTCGCTGCCGTAAAGAATGGTGAGCGGCTGGCGCGGACGCGCAGCCTGCTGCGGCGCGGCGGCGACGGCACCCTGCGTTCCCTGCGCCGCGTCGAGCCCGGCCAGGAACCCCGACAGCCAGCTCCGCTGCAGCGGGGTCGAGCGCTGAACGAGCTGGTTCAGCACATTGATGTCCTCGGCCGTAAACGGCGCATTCTTCGGCAAAAACGGCACCGCTGTCACCCCGCTCCTCTTCCATTGCCTCCGGGCCTGCCGCACGCGTGACCGTCCGGCGAAACGCCCTCCCGGCCCTCAATACGGCACCCTCGATACAGCACGCAACGCAGCCCGATCCTGATACAGGCCCGACATACACCAATGTAGAATGATATTCCATTACTTTAAGATCGATCCCCCTTAGATCGCAATATTGTTCCGATCATTATCGGAAAAATAGATATTCATTGCAAATGACACTTTAAAACGACCGTATTTGCGAGGCTTCGCGGGGCTTGACCCGCATCCCGTTTTCGCACCGCACCCAGCCGTCTCCGCCTGCCCATGCTCCCGGACCCTCGGGCGACCGGCCGCGAGGCCCTTCCGCGTCGCACCGCGCCTCGTCACACGAAGTCGTGACGCACTGTTACTTCTCTCGAAATGCCGAGTGTGGTTACCTCTTTCGCAAGGTCATCGCGCTTGACAAATTCGCATCGATCCGCTGATTGAAGCGGTCAAGACGAGAACTGACGATCTCAAAAGGGGACCCTCGGCGGGGCGCTCCTCACGGGATAGCAGCGTGTCGAACGCTTAGGAGGACTTACACCATGAAGACCTGGATGAAGCCCGAAGTTCGTGAGCAGGAAGTCGGCCTCGAGGTTACCTCGTATCTGCCGGCCGAGATCGACATCATCTAACCGATCCGCCTGCAACGCATTTGAGCAGTTTCTGACGCGGCGGTCGAGGCTTCGGCCGCCGTCGTTGTTTCCGGCCTCCGGCCATGGGACTTGTGGCCTACGGCCACTGAACCTACGGCCTCCGGCCAATGAACTGTGCGCGGCGCCGCTTTCGGCGAGGCTCGCCGCAAAAAAGCGAAAAGAGTCATGCTGATCAGGATCCTGGGGGCAGCTGCTGGCGGCGGCTTTCCGCAGTGGAACTGTAGTTGCCGCAACTGTGCGGACGTCAGAGCCGGCAAGCCCGGGTTCCGCGCCCGGACGCAATGCTCGCTCGCGGTCTCCGCGAACGGGTCCGACTGGGTGCTGCTCAACACGGCGCCGGATCTGCGCCAGCAGATCAACGAGACCCCCGAACTCGGTGCCCGGGCGGATGGCGGCCTGCGCAACAGCCCGATCAAGGCTGCCGTGCTCACGGGCGGCGACGTCGATTTCATCGCCGGGCTGCTGAACCTGCGCGAGCTGCAGCCGTTCTCGGTCTACGGCTCGGCGCGCGTGCTCGCGACGCTTGCGGACAACTCCGTGTTCAACGTGCTCGACTCCTCCGTCGTGCCGCGCCGCGAGCTGCCGCTCGGGACGGCGACGCCGATCGAAGGTGGCGGCCGCGACACCGGGCTCGTCGTCGAAGCCTTCGCCGTGCCGGGGAAGATCGCGCTCTACCTCGAGAGCGGCGCCTCCTCCGACAACTACGGCAGCCGCGAGGGCGATGCGATCGGGCTCAAGGTCTCCGCGCCCGCCACCGGAAAGAGCTTCTTCTACGTGCCGGGATGCGCCGTGGTCGATCCTGAGCTCGCGGACCGGCTCAAGGGGGCGGCCCTCGTCTTCTTCGACGGCACGCTCTACACGGACGAGGAGATGATCCGCCAGGGGCTCATGCAGAAGACCGGCCAGCGCATGGGGCACATTTCCATCTCGGGGCCGGAGGGGTCCATCGACGCGCTCGCGCCGCTCGGCGTCAAGCGCAAGATCTACGTGCACATCAACAACTCGAACCCGGTGCTCGACGAGAATTCACCCGAGCGCCGCGCAACGGAAGCCGCCGGCTGGGAGGTCGGCCTCGACGGAATGGAGATCCGCCTATGAGCGAGCGCCGGATTGAGAGCGATGCGGGCGCCCTTTGGAGCCCGGACGAATTCGAGGCCGCCATCCGGGCCGTCGGCGCCGAGCGCTATCACGACAAGCATCCTTTCCATAAGCTCCTGCACGGCGGCAAGCTCAGCAAGGGGCAGGTCGCGGCGTGGGCGCTCAACCGCTACTGCTATCAGTCGGCCGTGCCGCGCAAGGACGCCGCCTTCGTCAGTCGCGTGTTCGACCGCCAGCTCCGTCGCGACTGGATCCACCGCGTGCTCGAGCACGACGGACATGGCGAGGACCCGGGCGGCATCGAGCGCTGGCTCGTGCTGACGGACGGCCTCGGCCTCGACCGCGCCTACGTGGAGAGCATGGAGGGGGCGCTTCCAGCGACGCGCTTCGCCGTCGAAGCCTATGTGCGCTTCGTGCGCGAGGAGCCGCTCGTCGTCGCCGTCGCCTCGTCGCTGACGGAGCTGTTCGCGCCCAAGATCCACAAGGAGCGGATCGCGGGCATGCTCGAGAACTACGACTTCATCGACGACACAGTGATGGCGTACTTCAAGAAGCGCCTCGTGCAGGCGCCGTTCGACGCGGACTACGCGCTGACCTACATCAAGACGCACGCGCAGACGCGCGCCGAGCAGGACGCCTGCGTCGCGGCCGTCCGCTTCAAGTGCAACGTGCTTTGGGCGCAGCTCGACGCGCTGTACCATGCGTATGTCGCGCCCGGCGCCATCCCGCCCGGCGCCTTCAACCCGGAGACGCTCAATGGCTGAGACGTCCGAGCCTCGCAGTGCACCCACCCGGCTGATCGTCGCCGGAGACACGGTGCTGGCACTGCCCAGGCACATCAAGCTTCGGCACGACGAGGGGCGCGGCCGCTGGATCATTCTGGCGCCGGAGCGTGTCTTCAACCCCGACGACACGGCGGTCGAGGTGCTCAAGCTCCTCGACGGACAACGTTCCGTGAACTCGGTCGCGGAAACCTTGTGTCAGCAGTACCAAGCCCCACTTGACGTTGTGACAACCGATATTTTGGCCATGCTCCAGGACCTTACCGACAAAGGCGTGCTGGTGAAGGCCTGAGCAGGACAGGAGCGACCATGAACGAGATCGCACCGACCCACGTTACCGAATCCGCGATGCCCATGTGCGCGCGCTCGCCAGACGGCGCGCCCGCCGTGGATCCCGGCCCCGACCAGGCCCTCTGCGCGCGTGCGCCCATTGGCATGCTGTGCGAGCTGACGCACCGCTGTCCGTTGCAGTGCCCCTACTGCTCGAACCCGGTAGAGCTCGAGCGCGTCAACGTCGAGCTCACCACCGCCGAGTGGCAGGACGTCATGCGTCAGGCGGCGAAGCTCGGCGTGCTGCAGATCCATCTCTCCGGCGGCGAGCCGACGGCGCGCAAGGATCTCGAGGACATCGTCAAGGTGGCGGCCGAGGTCGGCCTCTACACCAATCTCATCACGGCCGGCGTGACGCTCACGCGCGAGCGCCTCGCCAAGCTCGTCGAGGTGGGGCTCGACCATGTGCAGCTCTCGATCCAGGACGTGGATGCCGAGAACGCGGACCGCATCGCCGCCTACAAGGGCGGCATGAAGAAGAAGATCGAGGTCGCCGGCTGGGTCAGGGAGCTCGGCCTTCCCCTCACCATCAACGCGCCGATCCATCGCCAGAACATCCACAACGTGGGGCGCATCATCGACTTCGCGGTCGAGATGGGTGCGGGCCGCGTGGAGATCGCGCACGTGCAGTATTACGCCTGGGCGCTCATGAACCGCGCGGCGCTGATGCCGACCAAGGAGGCTTTTTTCACGGCCGCCAAGCAGGTCGAGGAGGCGCGCGAAAAGTACAAGGGCGTGATCGTCATCGACGCCATCGTGCCGGACTATTACGCGAAGTTCCCGAAGCCCTGCATGGGCGGCTGGGCGCGCGGGATCGTCAACGTCACGCCGTCGGGCAGGGTGCTGCCCTGCCATGCCGCCGAGTCGATCAAGACGCTCACTTTCGACACGATCAAGGAGCGCCCCCTGGCCGACATCTGGCTCAACGGCGAGGCGTTCCAAGCCTACCGCGGAACGAGCTGGATGAAGGAGCCTTGCCGGAGTTGCCCGCGCAAGGAGATCGATTACGGCGGCTGCCGCTGCCAGGCGTTCGCGCTCACGGGCGATGCCGCCAATACGGACCCGGCCTGCTCGCTCTCGTCACTGCACGCCCAATGGCAGGCGGTGGCCGAGGTCGAAAGCCACAACCCCAACGTACCGGAGTTCAAATACCGGCGCATAGGCGGCGCAGCAAAGACGCCGCAGAGCCATAACGTCTCTTGAGCGAAACCTATCCGTCAAGTACAGGTTAGTCATGAGCCCGGGTGCGGCATCGTGTTCACACCCGGTTCAGGCAAAACTTGCCAGTATGCGACGCCTGCCAGGATGTTGGGAGACCGAGCGGCGGGCCTGGGTTTCGAGAAAGACTTCGGAGGATCAAGGATGCTCAAGTGGGTTCTGGCGGCTGCCGCCATTGTCGTCGTGCCTTTCACTGCGTCGGCGCAGGACGCCGAGGCTGGCGCTGCAGTGTTCAAGAAGTGCGCGGCCTGCCATCAGATCGGCCCCGACGCCAAGAACGGCCTCGGACCGAATCTTCAGTGCGTTGCCGGATCGCAGGCCGGTCATCACGCTGAAGGCTTCGCCTACTCTGACGCCCTGAAGAACTCCGGCATTACCTGGGACGACGAGCATCTTCTCAAGTGGTTCGAGAAGGATGATGCGGTCGTGAAGGGCAACAAGATGATCTTTCCGGCCGGCGTGAAGAGCGAGGAAGACCGCGCCAACCTGCTGGCCTTCATCAAGGCGCAGTGCAAGCAGTAAGCGCCGCACCGCTCAATCGAATATCACGCCGCGGATGGCAGCCATCCGCGGCGTTTTTCATTTTGTGCTCTCCTCGAGCGGCACAACCTCGTTCGCATCGAGCCGGGCCAGCCAATATGCCGGGACATGCCCCGCGATCTCGACACCGGGTGCGATGTCCATCAACGGCACGAGCACGAAGGCGCGCTCGGTGATGCGCGGGTGGGGCAGCGTGAGATCGGGATCGTCCATCGTGGCGTCCCTGCAGGTCAGCACGTCGACGTCGATGACGCGCGGCCCCCAGCGCTCCTTGCGGACGCGCTTCATGTCGTTCTCGACGGAGAGACAGCGCGCGAGCAGATCGCGGGGCGCGAGGTCCGTCGCCACCGCAATACAGGCGTTGACGAACCAGTCCTGATCCTTCACGCCCCAGGGGGCCGTGCGGTAAAGGCGCGACTCTGCAATGAGGCGAATGTCGCCCTTCTCCGTCAGGAGCGCGATCGCATGGGCAATGTTGGCGGCCTTGTCGCCCATGTTCGAGCCGAGCCCGATCAGCGCGTCGAAGGCCGGTGCTGTGTCAGCCGATGTCATGACTGGCCACACTGCAGGAATTTCATACGTATCTGGTCACCGGCCTTCGCGGGTGTGACGCTGACTATGGGCACGCGCCGTCCACCTGCCAAAACGTCATCCCGGCGCAGGCCGGGATCCGGGGACGTCGGCCGCCTGGCGCATTCAGTCATACTTGATGTAGGCGAAGCGCATGTCGCCCGTCGGCGTGCCTTCGAGCTCGTTGTCCTCGCCCGCAGGCTGCCAATGCACGACCTCCTCGATCTTCTTCGCGAGCGCCAGGTCCTTTCCGGTGATGCCCTTGGCGGAGTGCGTGACGAGGCGGACCTCGACCCAAGCATAGGATGCGGTGATGTCCGGGTGGTGCCAGGCCGCCTCGGCGAGATGGCCGATGGTGTTGATGACCATCAGGGTGCCCTTCCAGCCCGTCGTCTTGTATGTGCGGCGAATCCAGCCGTCCTCGAGGCGCCAGTGCGGGAGGTTCGCAGCAAGCCAGGCGGTGACCTCGGCATCAGAAAGTGCTTTGTCACGGGTGCTCATATTGCTCTCTCCTCGCCTTTCGTGGACAAATAGGTTCCGGTCCAGAACCTAATCTCCGGCCCCTGCCGACGCAATCGGCGACAGACCCTCCAAGGACGCCCCCGACAATGCACGATGCTCCCCCGGTTCAAGGCTGCCGCGTCCTAGCACCCGCGCGCCTGCACCTGGGCTTCCTCGACCTCAACGGCAGCCTCGGCCGGCGCTACGGATCGATCGGGCTGGCGCTCGATCACCCGAGCACGGACGTCGTCGTGTCGAAGGCCCGCGCGACCTCGGTCGCAGGGCCGGAGCCCGAGCGCGTGCGCGCCGTCCTCGAGCGTTGCCGGAGCGCGCTCGGACTGGCGGGCCAGTACCGTGTCGAGGTCACGCGCGCCATTCCGCCCCACGCCGGGCTCGGGTCGGGCACGCAGCTCGCGCTCGCCATCGGTTTCGCACTGATGCGCCTCGAAGGGCTTTCGCTCGCGCCGAAGCAGGTCGGCGATCTCTCAGGACGGGGCGCGCGCTCAGCGATCGGAATGGCGGCATTCGAAGCCGGCGGCTTCATCGTCGACGGAGGGCGCGGCGCCATCGACCGACCGCCTCCGGTGATGATCCAGACGCCGTTCCCCGACGCCTGGCGGGCGCTGCTCGTGCTCGACGCCCGCGCGCAAGGCGCCCACGGCGACCGGGAGGCACAGGCTTTCGCCGTGCTGCCGCCGCTGCCCGAGGCCCTGGCCGACCGCGTCTGCCGCCTCGTGCTCATGCAGCTCGTGCCGGGTCTTCAGGAAGCGGATCTCGGAGCTTTCGGCGCGGCGTTAACCGAGATCCAGAGGATCCTCGGAGATCATTTCTCTACGGCCCAAGGCGGCAGCCCCTGGACGTCGCCCGCCGTGGGAGATCTACTCGACCGTGCCGCAGCCTTGGGCGCGACCGGGATCGGGCAGACCTCATGGGGGCCGACAGGCTTCGGTTTCGTGCCGTCAAGCGATGTGGCAGAGGGCCTCTATCATTCTTTAGTCGAAGAGGCTAAAGCGAGGGGCCTCGAGATCTCAATCGTCCGCGGGCGCAATGCCGGCGCCACGATTGAGGATTGCTGAAGGCCCCGCCGGTGCTCGAAAATCCGAAGCAGCAAGGCCATACGTGAACGGGAGACGACCGAGATGAGTGACGCTACGCCAATTCTGCACATGCTTTCGCCGCAGAAGCACATGAGCCCGTTCGACGTGAACATGGCGGCCGACGCCGGCTACAAGGTCATCGTCCCCTACATCAATGTCACTCTCGACGAGACGACCGCACTCGTGCAGGACGCGATCTTCTCGCGTCCGCCGGATTACGGCGTGCGCACGGGCGTGTTCATCGGCGGCAAGGACGCCATCCTCGCGCTCGACATGCTGGAAGCAGCGCGCACTGCCATGGTGCCGCCGTTCCAGCTCTCGGTCTTCGCCGATCCCGCCGGCTCGTTCACCACGGCCGCAGCGATGGTCGCCTGCGTCGAGCGCGTGCTGAAGTTCAAGTTCGGCCGCGGCTGGAAGGGCACGAAGGTCGCCGTATTCGGCGCGACGGGCGTCGTCGGCTTCGCGTCGTCGATCATCGCCGCCCTCGAAGGGGCCGAGGTGCGGCTCGTCGCACACCGCGGCGTCGACCGCGTCATCAAGTCGGCGAACGTCTCCAAGGAGCGGTTCGGCGTCGACCTCGAGCCGGTCCCCGGCGAGACGCCCGAGCAGAAGCGCGACATCGTCGCGAACGCCGACGTCGTCTTCGCCGCGGCGGCTGCCGGCGTGCAGGTGATCTCGAAGGAAGAGAAGGAGGTCGCCAAGAACCTCCTGGTCGTCGCCGACGTCAATGCCGTGCCGCCGCCGGGCGTCGACGGCATGGAGCTGTTCATGGACGGCGCGCCGCTGCCCGGCTGCAATGCGCTCGGCGTCGGCCCGCTCGCCATCGGCGACATCAAGTACAAGACGGAGTCCGGCCTCTTCAAGCAGATGCTGAGCTCGAGCGAGCCCCTGGCGCTCGACTTCCGGCACGCCTTCGCGCTGGCCCGCCAGCTCACGGCTTGACGGGCGAAACCGTCCTCATCGCCGCCTTCTCCGCGCGGGCGCTGGCCGCGTCCGCGCGGCGTGCCGGCTACCGGCCGCTGGTCGTCGACTGCTTCGGGGACCTCGATACGGAAGCCCTCGCGGACACCTCGCGGTGCCTGCCGGCGCGCGTCCAGGTCGGCTTCACGGCGCGGCCGCTCATGGCCGCGCTCGAAAGCCTCGCCGCGGATGCCCCCTCGCCTCCCATCGGGCTCGTGCTGGGGTCCGGCTTCGAATGCAATCCGCGCCTCGTCGCGAAGCTTGCCGACCGCTTCACGCTCATCGGCAACGACGCGGAGACGATCCGACGCGCCAAGGATCCGCGGCAGCTTTTCGGCGCGCTCGACGAACTCGGCATCCCGCATCCGCAAACCGAGCTCAATGCGCCGGCCGCCTGCGAGGGCTGGCTCATGAAGCGCATCGGGGGAAGCGGCGGGCTGCACATCCATCGCTGCCCCGCCAAGCCGCGCCCCGACCCGCGGCGCTACTTCCAGCGGCAGATCGCGGGCGAGCCGATCTCACTCCTGGGACTCGTCTCGGAGACGAGCGCCGCGTTCGCCGCGAGCCGCCAATGGACGAGCCCGTTTCCCCGGCGGCCGTTCCGGTACGGCGGCGCGGCCGGCTCGCTGCCGCTCGAGGCGGACCTCGAAGCGCGCCTCATCGAGATGTCGCTTGCCGTGACTGATGCCCTCAAGCTCAAGGGCCTCGTGTCGCTCGACTACCTGGTCGACGACGGCACCCCGTCGCTCCTCGAGGTCAACCCGCGTCCGGGGGCGACGCTCGACGTAT
>ERZ795041.144-NODE-144-length-28082-cov-4.394619_pt1 | contig 28082 bp, 26 predicted proteins | sample MGYA00375125_ERZ795041 | MGnify/ENA primary metagenome ERZ795041 (study PRJEB30170, sample SAMN03074214) | activated sludge metagenome | biome: Common Effluent Treatment Plant; feature: Wastewater; material: Activated sludge; isolation source: activated biomass in...
CATTTATTATCTCTGCTTTACCAAAAGCTATTTCAGCCGTGCAGAGGGGCAAAATGTAAGATACGGAAGTACGGGGTTTAGAATTGAAGGAAAATTTCAAATTCTGAATCATGAAGAAATTCCTGTTTGCATATTAAGGGAAACGGGTAAAAAAGAATTTGCCATAAATGGAGAAAACTATGCCCGGTTCTCGCAACATATTGGCAGGTATCCATGTGTATTTATAGCTCCTGATGATTCCATTTTAATAACAGGCGATAGCCGTGAACGCAGAAATTTTTTAGATACACTCATCTCGCAGTTCGACAAAGATTATCTGCAACAATTGATTGCCTATCAAAAGATTTTGCAACAACGTAATGCATGCTTAAAAGCATTGGCAGAAAAAGGGAATACTTCATTTGAGTTGCTGGATATTTTGGATCAGCAGTTGGCAATTCCCGGAAATGAAATTTATGAGAAAAGAAATTCATTTCTGCTTTCATTTAGCCCAAAAATTATTTCATGTTATCATGAAATAAGTGATTCAAAAGAGGAAATCACTATCAGCTATGAAAGTGAAATGCATTATCATACGATGCAGGAATTATTAAAATCAGGCAGGCCAAAAGATTTGATACTGCAAAGAACCGGTTCGGGTATTCATCGTGATGAACTTGTTTTTCAAATGGACAATCAACCCTTTAAACAAGTGGCATCGCAAGGGCAAAGAAAAAGCCTTTTGTTTGCACTGAAACTTGCCGAACTGGAAGTGTTGAAAGCAAAAAAAAAATTTGCCCCACTCCTGCTTTTAGATGATGTTTTTGAAAAATTAGATGAATCAAGAATTCAAAATTTATTGAAACGGGTATGTATTACAAATGAAGGTCAGGTTTTTATTACGGATACCAATGAAGAAAGACTGGCCGAACATTTAAATCAATTAAAACTGAAGTTTCATTTAATCAGATTATAAAACCATTCCGTTGGCTTAACTTTGTTTTTATGTCCTCCTATTCCCTTGGTGAAGCATTGCAATCTTTTTTGAAAAGCAGCCGGCTGCGTGGCGGCATACAAGCTTTGCAGATTGAAGAAATATGGGAAACCATTATGGGAAAAACAATTGCCCGCTATACCGATAAACTTCAGATAATAGGTGACAAACTCATCATTACTACCCATGTGGCTCCTTTAAAACAAGAGTTGCTTTATCAAAAAGAAAAAATAAAGCAAAGAGTAAACGAAGCTTTAAAAGAAAAAGTTATTGCGGATGTTGTTATACTATAGCATCTATCCTTATTCAATCCTCACTCGAGGGTCAACCCATCCATACAAAATATCAGCCAGTATATTGACCAGAATAAAAAAGGTAGCCGCTATTAATACAGCGCCCATTACTACCGGATAATCCAGCTTCTCCAATGCATCAACCGTTACTTTTCCAAGCCCCTGCCATCCAAAAATATATTCAACAAAAAAAGCTCCTGCAAGTAACTCGGCAAACCAGCCGGTAACAGCAGTAATAACCGGATTGAGTGCATTCTTTAGCCCATGTTTCCATACCACTTTTCTTTTGCTCAATCCTTTGGCATAGGCCGTACGCATATAATCCTGATCCAACACATCGAGCATGGCACTGCGAGTTAATTGTGTAATGATGGCAAGCGGTCGAATTCCCAAGGTAATTGCAGGTAATATCAAATTTTGCAATGACAATCTTCTTGCTCCGGTTACTTCATCAAGCTCCATCCAACTGCCCGAAAGATGAAGCCCTGTCCAGCTGGATAATACAAAGCCAAACAAGTAAGCAATAATGATTCCCATAAAAAATGATGGTGCCGAAATGCCGATGATACTTCCAAATACGGAGGAGGTATCCATCCAGGTATTTTGTTTTGTGGCAGCAACAACGCCCAGCGGAATACCCAAGATGATAGCGATGAGCATTGCGGCTGATGCAAGTATAATCGTTCCGGGCAGCGCCTGCATCAGAATATTCCATACCGGTCTTTTGCTTTGATAAGAAATACGCAGGTATGGAATCTTTAGTCCCAGTTTTTTATCGCCACCAATAAAAATTCCTTTTAGTTTCTTTTTTGCAATTTCATTTTTTGAATGAATACAAATGGGTGATATATCGTTGAGGTAAAATAAAAACTGTTGAAACTTGGGGATGTTCTCCCCTTTCTCATTTATCAGATACAGTTCTTTTCGAATATTAGCCTGTGTGGCAGAGTCCCCGCTTTGACCCATTACCATACGTGAAGGATCGCCAAAACCCTGAAATAAAAAAAACACCAATGATACTACTCCCAGCAGTACCAAAAAACCATAAAATATTTTTTTTATTACATAACGGAGCATAGAAAACTATGGATTTCTATTTAGAGATTTTATTCAATAAAGGCAACACTCCGCTCAATTTTTTAAAACCCCATTTTCCTTCTATGGTACCTGATTTTAAGAAGTACAGTGTAGGATCTACTCTTGCCGCAGTGCGAATCGTTGTATAATCGCATTTAAAAATCTGCATATCCTGGAATCCTGTTCCCTTTATTTTCAAAGGAGCTTCTGATGGTTTGCCACTTACCATATAAACGGGAATGCCTTTTGCTTTTGCAGTGGAATATATTTTTTCAAAACTTCTTTTCCATTTTGAAACCGGTACATTAAAGTCGGTGCTGATAAGCAATAAAGCATAGGGCTGCGACAGTACAATTTGTGTGGAATCAACATCAGTACTTCCTTTCAATACAAAGCCCTTTATGGGTGGTTCGTTATTACTTCCTTTCTGAATCAACTTATCATACCGTTTTATCAATGTATATTTTTCTTCGCTGAAATCGGCAGGGAAACCGGATGCTGTGAATTCCACCGGCGTACCGCCTTTTACATAAACTTTTATGACACGACTGTTGCCATCAGGTAAGTCTTCGCTTTCATCAAGTCCTTCGGTATATTCTTTTGCATTGAAACCAGCCGGTACACTATCAGCCGAAAACTTTAAAACATTTCCGTCTTTTATATAGGAAAAAGTAATTTCAATTTTGTCGGGAATGGCGTTGGCCGGCAGCTTCATTTGCTCTGCAATATTTTTTCCTTTTTTAAAAGGCAGACAATCTACCACAGGCAGATAGTTTAACGTGTACCACAGTAACTGCAAAAAGAGTAATGGTAGCCGGCTTAACGGGTAAAATGGGTTTTATCAATTTTTGCTTCCAGAAAAGTAATCCAATTAAAATGGTAAGCACAACATCTTTAAAAAACGATGTTTTGGAACTGATGGGAAGACAATCGCCAAAGCAACCGCAGTTTTTGGGCATACCCGTAATGTAAGTGTAACCGGTAAGAAATGTAAAGAAAAGAATTAATAAAAGTAAAAGCCAAGTAAATAATTTGATTCGCCAACCAATAAGAATGGCAAAGCCGGCAATGATTTCAAATGCATTCATCAGTACAGACATAAGTAGTGTCCAGTCGTTAAACTTAGTCATGCCCCATATTTCAAAAAACTCTTCCATCTTATAACTCAGTCCCAATGGGTCGTTAGCCTTTACAAGCCCCGAAAAGATGAAAAGTAATCCTACTAAAACTCTGGCTGTATGTACTGCATATTTCATTTACATAAGTATTAATGCAAAGACTGCATAGTTAATAATATCTAGGTAATTGGCATCTATGCCTTCGCTGATGAGTGTTTTACCGTCATTGCTCAATATTTGCCGGATGCGTTGTAGTTTCATTAAAATCAGATCCACAAAACTTTCCTGGCTCATACTGCGCCATGCTTCGCCATAGTCGTGATTTTTATCATTCATCAATTGTTTGGCAACTGCTATATATTTATCATACAAAGTGGATACTTCATTCACCGGCATTTCTTCGGGTGCATCAGCTGGTTGATCAAGCTGTATCAAACCAATAACGGCATAGTTGATGATGCCTTTAAATTCGGCAGGTATATCGTCGCCAATTTTCTGACGGCCTTTTTCTTGAATCGTACGAATGCGTTGGGCTTTAATAAATATTTGATCCACTACGGAAATGGTACGCAGCACCCGCCAGGCGGTGCCATAGTCGCGGGCTTTTTTCAAAAAAATTTCTTTGCAGGAATGAATGGCCTGGTCGTATTGTAGATTGGTATCCATAAAGGATGCAATATAATTAATAAGATGCTTTAACAGGCTCACTCTTAAAAACATTGCGCCGCCTTTGCAGCCCAATTTGTGTCAGATATGAGCATCTTGACTAACTTAATTGACTAGCAGAAAAAACAACTCAGTAACTTAACTTAGCTTTTTATTACAAACAAAATCAAATGTTTGCTCTGAATTGTAATGGACGGTTATTGAATATTGATAAGTCTATAGTAATGGGAATTATCAATATTACACCCGACTCTTTTTATAGTGGAAGCAGGTATGAGAGTCAGGATGAGATACTGAACAGGGCTGCTCAAATGATAAATGAAGGCGCCACTATTTTGGACATTGGAGGACAAAGCACCAGACCGGGCAGTACCAGGCTGCGTGACGAGGAAGAACTGGAAAGAGTGTTAGAACCAATAAGTTCTATAAGAAAAGAATTTCCCGAAATATTTATTTCTATAGATACATTTTACTCACTTGTAGCAAAAGAAGCAGTAAGAGCCGGAGCCGATATAGTAAATGATATAAGTGCCGGTAGCTTAGATGAGCAATTGATTGAAACCGTGGCTGCATTAAAAGTACCTTATGTATTGATGCACATGAAGGGCAATCCACAAAATATGCAGGAGCAAACCCATTATGAAGACGTCACTGAAAACGTTTATGCTTTTTTGAAGCAAAAAAAGGTTGAACTTTTGGATGCAGGAATAAAAGATTTAATTGTAGATCCCGGGTTTGGTTTTGGAAAAAATATCTCTCAGAATTTTGAGTTACTGAAAAACCTGTCAATCTTTAAAGATTTGGAATCTCCAATATTATTGGGCATTTCCAGAAAATCGTTTATTTATAAAACGCTTGGTATATCTGCAGCAGATGCTTTAAATGGAACTACGGTATTAAATACAATTGGACTATCAAATGGCGCTTCCATTTTGAGGGTACATGATGTAAGAGCAGCAAGAGAGGCCATTCAACTTGTAAATACATACATGCAATAAAAATGAAGAAGGCAACCAGATGGCTGCCTTCTAAACAATTTTAACCCAGATCCATAAATCAAATTCCTTCACAACTTCATTTTCACTTTGGTTTTTCAAGAGGAGGATTCAGGACAATTAGACTAAAAACGGAGCATTAATGTCAACAATCTGACGATACAAAGTTGAACCGTTTAATGATATCATCCAAGAATATCCTCTTGAGTTGCATCAATTTATTTTGGTTTCTTTTTTATTTCAGGAACGGGTTGTGCAATCGGTTGCTTATCCTGAACATCTGTAACTGTTACCTCAAAAATCAAATTTTCCCAGGGTTTTATGCCTGAGGCAGGATTAGGATTGCCACCATAAGCTAAAACAGAAGGGATGTAAAATTTTGCAACTGCACCTTTGCGCAGCAATTTTACACCATCATTAAAACCTTCGGTCATACCGGGAGCATCTACTTCAAAACTTAATGGCTCTACATGATGAAATGCAGTATCCGTATTACTGTCAAACACTCTACCATCAAAAGTCAAACCTTTATAATTTAGAGAAACATACTTACCGGAGTCAATCAGATTCCCGGTTCCCGGGTTGATGATTTGTACAAATGCACCTGATGAAGTTTTCTGTGTTACAATTTTCTTATCGTCCAACCACTTTTTAATTACGATTCCTTCTTCCTCCAGTTTTTGTTTTTTCTCTTTCTCTGCTTTTGCCATCAGTTCTTTTTGTTCTTGCTCCTGGCGGGGTCTGTCTTTTTCCATTGCTGCATTGTAATCTATCATGGCAATACTATCGTTGTCATAAGTTTTTAATATGCGTAATGTCGTTACAATTCGGTCACCCTTTTTTGCCGTTGGTGGCAGTTGTTCTTGTCGGTTGATTAATGTATCTGCCATTTGAACAATAACAGCACTGTCTCCCACTTTCATCATTTTTAGCACTTCCAGAATATTATATGAATTTCTAAGCGGTTGCATTTTTAAGAATACAGGAGCCTTTCCATAGCTCGAGAAAAATACCGAGTCATTGATTTTTGCAGTAGCTTCCATTTTTACAACTAATCCTTCACGAATCAAGGAATCTTTAGTACTTGCCGGGAAAATTTTATATAATAATCCACTCGGTGTTTTTTTGTAATCAACTTTATTGCAGGCAAACATTGTTATCGCTGCCATTAAAATCAAGTACACATTTACTTTTTTCATCTTTACTTTTTTTGATTTGATTTTATGTGTTATTGTAATTGACTTTTATTCTCTTTCATTGCTGCTTTAAATTTCTTTATGGTATCTTCCAGACTTTCGCTGCTGCGTCCACCGGCAGCATTGTAATGCCCGCCTCCCTCAAAAAAACGGCGTGCAAAACTATTGCAGTCAAATGTTCCTTTACTTCTGAAGCTCCATTTTCTTTCCTCATCGCGGTCTATTACTAAGGCTACCAGTTTCATACCTTGTATAGATTGAGGGAAATTAACCAGCCCTTCGGTATCGCCGGTTTTTATCTGGTACTTTAGCAAATCTGATTTTGGAATAGCAATGAGTACGGTATTGTATTCGTAAAAGACTTCCATGCGATGCAATAATACATGGCCGGTGAAGCGTAATCTGTTTTCTAAAAAATTATCAAATAATTTATCATGAACTTTTTCGTGATTCAACCCTCTTGTTTTCAAATCGGCAACCAGTAAATGTACATTGCTGGTAGCCGCAGGAAAGCGAAATGAACCGGTATCGCCAACCACGCCGGCATAAATACATTCGCAGACCGCTTCATTTAGTTTATTAGCATTGCCCGAAGCATTAATAAAATCGTAAATCATTTCGCAGGTAGAACTTTTTGAAGTATCGCTCCAGCCATATTGAAATGAGGTTTCATCCGGTTCGCGGTGGTGGTCAATTAAAATTTTGGTGCAGGATATGCTTTTTAATTTTTCAGCCAGAGATTTTGTACGAGAAAAATGATTATAGTCAAGACAAAAAAGCCAGTCAATTTGATCTAACAACTGATCTGCAATCGTTTTATCTTTTTCATAATCTATTACTTCATTTGCACCCTGCATCCAGTTTACCCAGCCGGCCCAGTTGGTAGGAGAAATAACGGTAACCTGATGTCCAAGTTGTTCCAAAACATTTTTCAAAGCCAGTGAAGAGCCCATGGCATCAGCATCGGGCTTCATGTGCGTAGTAATTGCAATCTTTTTGGGTTGCAAGAGCAAAGGGAATATATGCTGTATGGGTTCCATAAAAATGTGTGCGAAGATACGGGTTTCGGTTGCATCGTGAAATAGTAAGTAAAGCTGAAATAATACAATGGTAACTACTTAGATGTGGCTCCTTTGTTTTAGAAAATGGATTGAAATTAAAAGAATATTTCAGCCATCTTGCCCTACCTTTGCGGCGCAAAAACAATTAAAGAAATTATGAGTAACAGAACATTTACAATGATCAAGCCGGATGCCATGAAAAATGGTCATGCCGGCGCTATTTTAGACAGAATTATTAAGGAAGGTTATAAAATAAAAGCATTAAAGATGCTAAAACTATCTGCCGAAAAAGCCGGTGAGTTTTATGCGGTGCATAAGGAAAGACCTTTTTATGGCGAGCTGGTTGATTTTATGAGCAGCGGACCAATCATTGCTGCAATTCTTGAAAAAGAAAATGCTGTTGCTGCTTTTCGTGAGTTGATCGGCGCTACCAATCCTGCTCAGGCTGCTGAGGGAACAATACGTAAGTTGTTTGCAACCTCGGTTGGCGAAAATGCAATACATGGCAGCGATAGTGATGAGAATGCATTGATTGAAGGAAGTTTTATGTTTTCCGGATTAGAGCAATGCTAAATATTTTTTTTTAAACAAAATTAAAAGCCGGTTTGAAATATTTCAGACCGGCTTTTTTGTATTGTAATTGGTTCTATCGTTCAAATAGAAAATATTTTTCATCCAACGTCTTTATTAAATCTCCACTTGGAAATATTAGTTCGGCAACCATTTTCATCCGAATTTTTCCAGATCCCGGAATTTCATCATAGGGCAAAAACAAGGTGAGATCTTTATAATCAGATTCATCATAGTTCGGTTTTATGCTTTTGTAAACAGCCAATTGTCCACTCTTACTTCTATACGTTGAAGTTTTTCCTTCTACTTTATCGCCATTGCGTAGTTTGAAATAAACGGCAGCATAAGCTTCAACCCCTTTCATATTAATAGTAGAAAAATTAAGATGAATTCTTAAACCCAGTTCACCTTTCTCAGTATAATCATAGTCCACCTTCATTTCATGAAATAAAACATCCGTCTTCATTTCAGAAACTGCATCGGCTGGGCTACCCGGTTTTGTAAATTCAAAATCGTAATAAGTAAGCCTGCTAATCATGCCTCCGGCTTTATAGATAATTTTTGCATCCAGTGTAAGATCGTATAAACCGGGCTCTAGGTCAAACTCGGCATAGGGCATAAAGAGCTGCATGTCTTTATACACAGCGGGATCGTAGTTTGGTTTGATGGCCTTATATATCGCTACATCGCCAGCCGTACTTACATATTTATCATTGTTGTCTTTCAGTACGCCAGCAATTTCATCGTTATATGAATAATAGATGGCTATAAAAGCATCCATTCCTTTCATGTTATATGTAGTAAAGGATAGATGAATTTTCATACCCAATACATCATTCTCCTTTACATCAAAATCTATCCAAATGGAATCATAAACGGCACTAGGTTCGGCTGTAAGGGGTTTGAAATACTCTTTCGCTTTTGCTTGTGAAGCAAAAAGAATTGAAAAACAAGTCAGCAAAGAAAGTAATCCTTTTTTCATTTTTTTTGATTACAATTCTAAAATTAAATAAAAAAAACAAAACTTTCCTATTCTAAATTTCTTTGACGCTTTTGACTTTATTTTCCACCGGATTTAAAGTAAATCCTGCCTTGCGTAGCAAATTAATTACTCCTTTTTGTCCGGGCAAGTGCCCCGCACCTACTGCTATTACTAATGATTTACCGGGCAAAATTTCTTGAAGCTTAGTTACCCAGTTTACATTACGATGATAAAGTAAAATGTCTGTAAATGAGGCTAATCCTGCATCAGTATCAATCATAAATGCTTCCAGTTTTTTTAAATCCTGTCTTCTGTAAGCATCAAACATTTCTAAAAGTTGTTTGTTGTCTTTATCTCCTGTGGTAGCACTATCAATATATTGTACTAATTGCTGCGCCTGTAAGTGGTAAGGGATACTATCCAATACACCGGCCTGATAGGCCATTGTCTCCAATCCCTTTACGTCTTTATTATTTTTTTCTGCTTCAGCCATTACGATTTGTTCCATCATCGCAGTTTTTTCGCAAGGCAATGCATTTTGTTCCAGCATGGATGCAGCCAGTAGCGGTTTAAAAGTTTGTAACATGCCAAAGGGCAACATTGAATTATTATCGTTAAAATATTTTTTTACTTTTTCATAATCAGATTTCGAAAGCAAGTCTTCTAAAGTTGTATCGCCTCTCATTTTCATTTTGCCAAGTGCACCAAACATTTCCATCATATTATCCATGTCCACTTCAAGATAAACTTCGTCGCATTCGGCAATTGCCTTTTTCAGGTTATTACTCAGCATGGCATCTTCAGCACATAACATGTGCATGGTGCCAAATAGATAGGAAGGCTTTGTAAGTCCATTGCCGCTTATTTTCCATAGCAAACTGTTCTCTATTTCCTCATTTGCTGATTTCTCTTTAGTAGCATTGCTCGTTTTTTGTGAGCAGGCAGATAATAAGGAAAGACTAAAGAGTAAAAAACTGCTTACATATTTCATGAAGTATATATTTATTCTAAATTGATTAAAAAGTTTTGAAAATTGAAGCAATGATTAAACCGATTTTGTTAGTTATGCCTTACTGTCAGATTCTTTATAAAAAACCTCTGTCCAATGGCGTGAAAAACCAGTATTCCAGTTTACCTGCATTTCTAAATCGGGAATGGGCATGCCCAACTCCTGTTTTAGAGCCAGCAATGGCAAATTGACTCCGGCACCCAAAGCTGCTGCTATGGTACCCTGCACTCTCGGATTTATTTCCAATATCAGATAATTGCCGTTTGTATCTTTTTTTACCTGAATTCCAATATTGCCATGCAAATTAATTTCTTTGATGATTTGTGTGCAATAAGATATGATGGATTCATTTTGTTCAAATCTTCCTTCGGTCGTTATACCGTTAACTATTTTTTTTCTTATTCGGGGCAATACCAAAATCGCTTTGCCGTGATGCGCCAGGCAATCCACTGAATATTCTTCACCGGGCAAGTATTCGCTTACCAGCAGTTGTGGAAAGGCTGCCGAAGATAAAATTCTGACAGCATCAGCATAGCTGATATAGGTTGCATTGGGTTTGTGATTAAATAACAAGTCTATTTCATCTATTTGAGGACTAATAATCCGAAATCCCCTGCTGCCATTTGCAATAGCAGGTTTGAAGCAAACTGTTTTTTGTGGATAACCTAATGATGCTACTGCAGAGATAAACTGGTCGACGGTTTCTACAATATGAAATGCAGGAACAGCAATGCCTCGCCATTGCAAAAATTCATATAGTTTACTTTTATTATTCGCAATTTCAAGCGATGCAGCATCGGACACCAGCACTTTTGTTCCGGTGCTTTCAATTTCCTTTTTATTTTCGGCAAGCCATATCAATTCCTTTGTAACTAATGGCAATAAAATATCGGGCTTTTGTTGTTTGCAAATTTTTAGAATGGCTTCTAAAAATTGAGGATCTGTTGCCGAAAGAATCGTAACAAACTCATCAGCCAAGTATTTGCCTATGGCATCGCTGTTTGCATCAGCAGCCATTACAGAAAATCCCTGCTGTTGTTTCAGGCATTTGATAATACCTGCCGCACCCGGCGCACCCCCCCAGTAATTAATATTTTTACAGTGCTCACGGTTTAAATGTAAATCGGAAAAATCAAATTCTGAAATGAAAGATTATCACACAGCCGCTTCTTCGCCATAAAGCTGGTCTTTATATTTTAGTGAAGGTGATGCAATAAATGAACCAATTCCCAAACGATCCCACTTTGCATCTACGGCAGTAATGGTTTTATCATCCGCTACAATGATATTAGGCCAGTCTCTTTGAAAATTGTCATACTCTTTGGTTTTACGGGCTCCATCCAATCCCATGCAGGCTATATATTTTCCGTTTTCATTATACTTTTTAAATAAATGAAAATCTCTTTTAGGATCCAGATTATTGCAGAAACGCCAAAGTGCAGTAGCCAGATCGCCTGCATTTACAGTATGCTCAACATAAAGAATCATTTTCAAGCCTTTCAGCGTTTCCATATTACAAACTTGCTCATGCAATTCTTTTATATGCCCGATTTTGTTTTTTTCAACCCCCACAATTAAACAAGGGATTTCATTTTTGATAAGCGAAATATTGACCGACTTAATTTCAGGAAAATGTAGAATCAGCAAATTTTCGTTCCAACTTGTGTCAATTTTCACTTCTTCAAATTGTTCGTCCATTTCTTCTTCAAACTTATGTGTACCGTCAATACACATTTTGCCACCAAAACCTAATTTGCTGCAACTATGATCCAGCACATCCATGGGGCCGGCCGAAAAACTGATATCTGTTGCCGGATTCAGGTTTTTAAAAACTTCTTTTGCAAGTGTCAGATAGTTTTGAATCTTAATTTCGCCACTGGCAAGCACCAGTATTTTATTAAACATCATTTGTCCGGCACCCCACATAGCATTCATTACTTTTAATCCCTGACCTGCATAGTCCTTCTTAATTTTTGTAATCACCAGATTGTGAAAAACACCTTCTACCGGCATATCCATATCTGCAATTTCAGGCACCAATGTCATTTTTATAGGGGCTAAAAAAATTCTTTCGGTAGCCTTACCCAGCCAGGCATCTTCCTGCGGCGGTATGCCTACGATGGTGGCCGGGTAAACCGGATTTTTTTTATGAGTAATGGCTGTGATATGAAAACGTGGATACCAGTCGGGCAATGAATAATAACCGGTATGGTCGCCAAATGGTCCTTCCCAAATCAACTCATCATCGGGATCAACATATCCTTCAATAATAAAATCAGCATCGGCAGGTACTTCAATTTCAGGTTGTGTGATGCATTTGACCAATTCCACTTTTCTTTTTCTAAGAAAACCTGCAAGCATGTATTCATCTACATTTTCGGGCAAAGGTGCAGTAGCAGAATAAGCATAAACCGGATCGCCGCCTAATGCCACGGCTACCGGCATTCGTTTATTCAATTTTTTATATTCATTAAAATGTTTGGCACTTACTTTATGCTTGTGCCAGTGCATACCGGTAAGTGCAGGGCCAAATACCTGCATACGATACATACCAACGTTTCTGGTATTGGTGATGGGGTCTTTTGTGTGAATAACGGGAAGCGTAACAAAGGGTCCTCCATCCTTTGGCCAGCAGGTAATAACTGGGAGTTTGGTAATATCAGGTGTGGACATGACCACTTCCTGACAAGCACCTCTCCCCTTTTTTACTTTTGGCATCCAGGATGCAAACTCACTCAACCTGGGCAGTAATTTCAATTTATCAATAATGCTTTCTTTTGGCGAAGCAATTAACTTGAAAAGCCCTTCAATTTCTTGCGCAATTTCATCAAGTTGATTTACACCTAATGCAAGGCAAATTCTTTTTTCACTTCCATAAGCATTCATCAATACGGGAAAGTTATAGCCGGCGTTTTCAAATAATAATGCCTTACCACCGCCCGGTTGTTTGCTCATGCGGTCGGTTATTTCTGCAATTTCAAGATGCGGATCCACAAAGGTTTGAATGCGCAGCAACTCTCCGTTTTTTTCAAGTGTTTCAATAAAATGCTGTTGATTTTTAAATGCCATATAGCAAAGTTAAAGCTGAAGCGGCAGATACATTGTCATTTTCCCGCCTATCATTAATTTTTTATATCCAAATTCAGTTTACTTACTTTTAATCCCCTAAACTTTAAAACATGAAGCTCAAACATTTTATTTCATTTGCCGGCACAATCCTTTTCGTGTTAGCATCTTGCAAAACAAAAAAATCGGGAACTGATAGTGATAAGATGGATGTACTGGCAGCAAATATGGATACTACCGTGAGTCCGGGTGAAGATATTTTTGAATATGCCACTGGTGGATGGATAAAGAAAAATCCGATTCCTGCCGATCAGTCATCATGGGGTATTGGCAACCTGGTAATTGAAGAAAATTTAAAAAGATTGCGTGAAATATCAGAGAAATCAGCTGCCGCAAAAGCAGCAAAAGGAAGTGATGAACAAAAAATTGGCAACTTCTGGTCAATGGGAATGGACAGTGCCAAAATAGAAGCCGATGGATTAAAACCATTACAATCTTATCTTGATAAAATAAATGCAATTACGGATGTAAAATCTCTGGTAGCAACTGTAGCTGATTTGAAAAAAATAGGTTCCAGTACTTTGTTTTCAGATTTTGTAACACAAGATGACAAGAATAGTGAAGTAATGACTTACAAACTATGGCAAGGCGGTTTGGGCCTGCCTGAAAGAGAATACTATTTTAAAAATGACAGCACAACTAATAACATTCGTACTCAATATCAAAAATATATTACTGATATATTAACTATGGCGGGCGATGAACCCAATGCCGCAGCGAGTGCTGCTAAAAACATTCTGGCTTTGGAAATAAAGTTGGCAAAGGCCAGCAGAAAACTGGAAGACCTGCGTGATCCTTATGCGAATTATAATAAAATGGCCATAAACGATTTGAGCAGGATGAATGCTTCCATTGATTGGGCTAATTATCTTAATGTTACCGGTGTAAAAGGAATTGACTCAATTATCGTTGGTCAGCCCGAGTTTTTTAAAGCATTGGACAATGAATTAAAAACTACTCCATTGGCCGACTGGAAGAGCTATTTGAAATTTAACCTGATCAGTGATTTTTCAGGAGCATTGCCCGAAAAATATGGGATTGCTGCGTTTGAATTTGGAAAACTGTTTAGTGGTGCAAAAGAAAGAAGACCCAGATGGAAAAGAGTAATCAATGCTGAAGAAGGTGCTATGGGAGAAATGCTGGGAAAACTTTATGTAAAAGAATTTTTTAATGAAAAAACCAAAAATCGATACGAAGATCTGGTAGAAGCAATACGTGGTGCATTAAAAACCAGAATTGAAAAACTGACCTGGATGAGCGACAGCACCAAGCAAAAAGCCTTTGCAAAACTGGCTGCCATTAAAAAGAAAGTGGGCTATCCTGACAAATGGAAAGACTTCAGTAGTATGGAAATTGGAAAAGAAAGTTATGCGCAAAATTTAATGAATGCACGTAAATGGTGGCATGAATATGAAATGAATAAACTGGGCAAACCGGTAAACAGAGATGAGTGGGAAATGACACCACAAACCTATAATGCATATTACAATCCATCCAACAACGAAATTGTATTACCCGCCGGCATTTTTACTGTGCCCGGATATAGAGATGAGGAGCTGGATGATGCCGTTGTTTATGGCTATGCAGGAGCCTCCACCATTGGACATGAAATTACGCATGGTTTTGATGATGAAGGCCGGCAATTTGATGCCAAAGGAAATCTCGTAAGCTGGTGGACTGCTAAAGATGAAGAAGCATTTAAGAAAAGAGCAAATGTGATTATTAAACAGTTTGACGATTACGAACCTGTTTCCGGTTATCGCATAAACGGTAAAGCAACAACCGGAGAAAACATTGCCGATCTGGGCGGTATTCTTTTAGGAATAGATGCATATAAACAAACAGAGGAGTATAAAGCAAATAAAAATAAAGCAGGTCTTACGCCCATGCAACGATATTTTATGGGATATGCATTGGGTTGGCTGGGGCATACCCGTGAGGAGCAATTGAAAAATCAATTATTAACAGATGTACATTCACCGGCCAAATATCGTGTAATAGGCCCGTTTGAAGATGTAGATGAGTTTTATACCACCTTCAATATAAAGCCCGGCGACAAGATGTACCGTGCCGATAGTTTAAGAGTAAGAATCTGGTAAAGATTTTTTCTGAAAAAAAAAATAATCACACAGTTTCATTTTAGCTGTGTGATTTTTTTTGTGCAAATGAAAATGTGGTTAGTTTTTCCCAAAAGTTCAATATAGCTATGGCGATAGGTAAATGAATGGGTATTTGATGTCATCAATGGTATCCCAATGTTTGGTAATCCAGTTTCGTTGTTTATGTGGAGGCTCATTTTATTAGCCCTGGTTGGTCTTTTGTCTGTGCTGCAATATCCACACACAAGAACAACAGCGACGTGCTGTTTTTACTGAACATCTGCAATGGTTCATAAAAATATTTTTCGTTGCAACTAAATAGCAATTTTATTAACTTTACTGTATAATTTCATTGATTTTGAAACAGACAGTAGCGTTAATCGCTAAGAATATAAGGCGCTTGAGAGATATAAAGCACCTTTCTCAAAAAGAAGTGTGCGCAGATTCAGTTGTGCCACAAGGTCAATGCTGACGAATTGAATATGGAAAAGTAGAACCTTCCATATCTACTTTAGGAAAATTGGCTTCTGAATTAAAAAAGCCTTATTCAAAATGATTGATTTGGAGTTAACTAATATGCGGATGAAGGATAATTTACAAACTTTAATTGCTCAATAATATGTACACATATAAAATTCATTTACACAAAGAAACCGAAGGAGGTTTTACGGTTACTGTTCCTGCGTTACCGGGTTGTATTACCTATGGCGAAAATGTGGACGAAGCTATTGCTATGGCAAAAGAAGCAATTGAACTGTATATTGAAGAATTGCAGGAAAGAGGCGAAGCCATACCCGATGATAGCAATACGTTGGAATACTCTTTAAACCTTGAAGTAGTATGAACCTTAGCCCAAAGCGACTGATAAAATTTTTAGAATACAACGGATATATTTTTAAACGTGCCAAAGGTTCGCATCAACTCTATCACAACCCCGTTACCAATAAAACGGTTATTGTGCCTGTACACGGTGGTAAGAATATGAAAAAAGGTACTTTCCTTGCTATCATTAAACAAGCCGGATTGGATAAAAACGATTTGGACTAAATAAGCCTTGCTTAATTTTTACTCTTGGAAATCTTCAAATTTCCAATTATAAATTCTACCGATTTTCAAATCTAATTCTTGCCAAGAGGTACCATTTTCATTCAACCTCATTTACCCTTACCCAATTTTGAAACCGTTTACTGATAAACTCCGGTACGATATGGGTTTGTATTCGTTGTGGTTTGCCTGCACACCTAACCAAACACTAGACCAACAGCAGCGTGATGCTTTTACAGAACTCCTGCTTCGGCTAAATCACACAGTTTCATTTTAGCTGTGTGATTTTTTTTGTGCAAAGGGAAATGTGGTTTGTTTATTTTTGAAACAGGCCTTTATATTCAATTCCCAGCCCGGGCTTTTGACTATATCCTATTTTTCCAAAATCATATTCAATACCCGTTGCCAGATCTTCGGCGAGCAACAAAGGCCCATCCATATCCACATGGTCGATAAAAGGAAGTAAATGGGCAATTGCGGCCGAACCAATAGTTGATTCGTTCATACAACCTACCATTACTTTTAACCCGGCTTTGCGGGCATGGGTTATCATTCTTCTGGCAGGTGTAATGCCGCTGCATTTTGTAAGCTTAATATTAATGCCATGAAAATGGCCAATACATTTTTCAACATCTTCTTCTTCTACACAAGCTTCATCGGCGTATAATGGCAGGGATGATTCTTTGTACAATACCTTCATCCCTTCCCAGTTGTCTTTTGCCAGTGGTTGTTCTACCAATTCAACACCCAGTTCTTTAAGTTTTGGAATCAGAGCAAGTGCTGTTTCCAAATCCCAGGCCGCATTTGCATCAACTCTCAATACAGCATGGGTATGCTCACGCAATGCTTTTACAATTCCCAGATCGTCGGATGTACCCACTTTTATTTTATAGATGGGCCAGGGTTTTTCTTTCATTTTGGCAACCATCGTATCAATATTGTCAATACCTATGGTATAATCTGTCAAGGGATTCTTTGAAATATCGCCGCCCCAGAGTTCGTACAGTTTTTTATTTCTGAGTTTGCCGAATAAATCCCAACCGGCAATGTCTAAAGCACAGACCAGAAAATTATTTTTGGGGAACAAGTGATGCAGGTAATGCCAGTATCTTTCAGGGTCGGTAAATGCAAATTTTTCTACCATTTGTTTTCTGGCTTCCAGATCAGCCTGCATTTTCTCAACCGGAATATTATAGTATGCAATGGCACAGGCTTCACCATAACCTTTCAGGCCCATGTGCTCCAGTTCAACTACAAAAGTAGGTTGATGTGTTTTGGTGCCTTTAGAAATGGTAAATGGATACTTAAATGCTAATTGATGGATATGATATGAAACTTTCATGCAGCAAAAATAGTCTAACCTTTATTTTGAAATCAAAACTTATTTTACAATAGCCACTACTTTAGCTGTATCTTTTTTTGCTATACGCATGATTCGGAACACTTCACCATAATAAGCGGCAGTATCTGCATTTATGATAACTGATGGCGTATCTACTAATTGTTTGTATTTTAATATTTCCTGATGAAGCAATGAATCAAAATGTTCGTTTGCCACTTTGGTTTTACCGATGTAAAAATTCTGGTCTTTATCTACCGAAACGGCAATATTTTTCTGATTTGTTTTCGTATCGCTGGAGGCTCTCGGATTGTTTAGTTTCATCATCTTCAATGTATGTGTAGCCGCCACTATCATAAAGAACATCATACCGATAAAGAGGATGTCCACCAGGGTATCGGTAAATATCTCCGTCTCTTGTTTATGTTTTTTTCTGAGTTTCATGTGTTCTGTTTTGTTTGATGAATTTGCTCCATGTTATTCGCCATAAAAAAAAGATATGTCAGTTTCTATGGCTCATTTCATGGTTATCTGGTTTTAGCGGGTAGGCTCCTGAAGTATATCCAGAAAATCGGATGATGCCGCTTCCATACGATTGGCAACTTTATCAATTTTAGTATTCAGATAATTGTAAGCGAAATATGCGGCTAAGCCTATCATCAATCCGGTAATAGATGTGATTAATTTGGTATATATACCACCGGCCAAATCGCCCAGGTCAAATCCTGAATCTTTGATACCGGAAAACAACTGCATCATACCCACCAGTGTACCCACAAACCCGAAAATGGGTGCTGCCTTTGCTACAATAGAAAGTACGCCCAGATTTTTTTCTAATTTGTACATTTCCAAAGTGGCAACATTCTCCATACTTTTTTCAATACTGTCGATGGGCTTACCAATTCGTTGAATGCCTTTATCTACTACCCGTGCTACAGGATTGTTGGTATTTTTTGCAAAACTTCTGGCGGCTGAAATATTTCCGCTCACAATATTATCACGAATGATGTTCATAAAATTGTCATCAATCTTAGAAGCAGCTTTGATGGCTAATACTCTTTCTGCAAAGAAGTAAACAGCTAAAGCCAGCATAATGCCAATAGGAATCATCAACCATCCTCCCGCCATTATTAATTCTCCAAAACTGATATGTCCGTCTCCGTTTCTGTCAGCAGCAACATGTTTTACCACCTGGGTTACATTTTCTGCAATTTGTAAAAGATCAATCATAGTTTTTTTTCTTTAGGTGTAAAAATAGGTGTTGAATGTTTGTTTGTTTTTATCGTTTATCAACAGTTGTCAATAAGCAATGCAGCTACAACGAAAAAAATAGTGCCACGTTGTAATTGTTGTTTAAGTTTTAGAGTTCTTTAACAAGATGTACCGGCAATTTAATATGGGTTTTCAAATAAAAAACATCAAAGTCAGCATAAAAAGAAAGGCACATTTTCATTGGAGAAATGTGCCTTTCTTATAGAAAAATATCCTGCCGAAAAATAATTAGCTTTTTGTGCCGGCCTGTTTTACCATCAGCGCCTGAATTTGCTTCATAGTGCCTTCCATACCATCAGGACTGCCATCCAGAAAAATGACGTTGCCCTTGCCATATTCTGCAAAATTCTTAACGGCTTCTGTCCACATGCTGAATAAAATTACATTGGTATCCAGATTTGCTTGTTTCATTTGTTCTGCGGCTTCCGTCATACCTCTTGCCACCTCCTGGCGGAACAGTGCTACACCCTGACCACGAAGTCTTGCGGCTTCTTTTTCCGCTTCAGCTGAAATTTTGATTGCATTTCCTTCCGCTTCTGCAGACTTAGTTTTTGTAATTAATAAAGCCTGACCTTCATTTTCGGCAGCTGCTTTCAGGTTATTACTGGCTACTACTTTACTCATGGAGTCAAGAATCATTTTGTCAAAAGTAATGTCGTTGATTTGAAGGTCCTGCAAATGATAACCCCAGCCTTCCAGCGTATGATCTATTTCTGCTTTTACATATTCTACAATTTCTTTACGAAGCCCCAAAATTTCCGCTTGCTTTTTGGTTGCAACAAATGAACGGATATTTCCTTCAATAGTTCTGATAAGTGCCTGCATCAGGTCTTTATCAGCAAAAAATTTAAAAGCCACTTTCTTCACTGTTTCTTCATCAGCATTTTGTACAGAGTACAATAGCATACTTTTGAAATAAACATTTGCCTGATCGGCAGTTACAGCCTGAAACTCCAGTTCAACGGATCGGTTTTGTACTGAAACTTTTCTAAATACAGTTTCCAGTATTGGAATTTTCATGTTTAGACCCGGTCTTGCCACACGTTGATATTTTCCAAACATGGTAATAACCCCAATATAACCCTGATTGATGGTAAATAGGGAACCGAAAAAGATAATTACTAAAACGATGATCCACCAGTTTTGAGAAAGCCATACTCTGATATCCATAAAATTAAAATTTTAAGTATGCAAGATACAACTAACTTTTTTCAAACCATACTTGAGCCAAATGCACCATTGTTTCTACCGCTTTATTCATATCCTGTACGCTGATGTGTTCCAGCTTGGAATGAATACCCTGTTCTCCTGCAAATAAATTGGGGCAAGGCAAACCCATAAATGAAAGCCGGCTGCCATCGGTGCCACCTCGTATGCTTTCCATTTTTACCGAAAGGCCAGCTCTTTCAATGGCTTCCTTTGCATAAGCCACTACCTGTGGATGCAGGTCCAGCATTTCTTTCATATTGCGATACTGCTCGGTAACCTTAAATTCAAAACTCGCTTTGGGATAGGTGCGTAACCGTTCTTCTATTTGTGTTCTTAAATAATCTTCTTTTTTAACAAGTCCCGCAGTTTCAAAATCGCGGATGATAAAATCAATAGTACATTTTTCGGCTATACCTTCCACCCTTACCGGATGAATAAATCCTTTTTTACCATCAGTAGATTCGGGCGACAATCTGTCCTTTGGCAATGCTGCTAAAACCTCTCCCGCAATCTTCATAGCATTTATCATTTTATCTTTTGCATAGCCCGGATGAGAAATTACACCATGAATGGTAACCCTTACACCATCGGCACTAAAGGTCTCATCTTCCAGTGCGCCTGCATCGCCGCTATCTAATGTATAACCAAAATCAGCCCCCAGTTTTTTAAGATCAACCTTATCTACCCCACGGCCCACCTCTTCATCAGGTGTGAATAATATTTTGATGGTGCCATGTGCTACCTGCGGATGAGTCATCAAAAAATTAGCCATGTCCATTATTTCAGCAACACCTGCTTTATCATCGCTGCCCAATAAAGTAGTACCAGATGCCGTAATTATATCATTTCCAATTTGTGTTTTCAGATAAGGAAATTCGCTTATGCTTATTACCTGATTTGCATCATCGGGTAAAACAATATCTTGCCCTTGAAAATTTTTATGTAAGATGGGTTTTACGTTTTTGCCGCTACAATCGGGTGCTGTATCCATGTGCGCACAAAAACAAATAACCGGAACATCCTTTTTTACATTTGAAGGAATGGTTGCATAAACATAGCCCCATTCATCCATGTGTGTATCAGTAAGTCCCATTTGCAACAATTCAGCGGCTAATATTTTTCCAAGGTCTTTTTGTTTTTCCGTACTGGGATATGTGTTCGACTGCGGATCGCTTTGTGTATCTATTTGTACATAGCGCATAAAACGCTCTGATGCTGTAAATTGATATTTTGAAAACATAAGTCAAAAAAATTTGGGTAACGAATATACAGAAAAGAAAATGGCTTGTGTTTTTGAGGGAACACAAACCATTTATAATGTAGTGTAAAAAAAATTAAGGAAGAATAATAAGCGGTTTGTTTCCTACAATCTCTACAAGCTCCAAATCAAAAATCAGATCGTGACCTGCCAGCGGATGGTTTGCATCCAGCATCACCGAGTTTTCTTTTATCTCCACCACGGTTACCTGTGTTTGATGTCCTTGTTGATCACTCATCATTAATGGCATTCCGGTTTCAATTTCCATTTCGGGAGGAAACTGTTCTTTAGGAAATTCAAAAATCATTTCTGCATTGCGTGCGCCATAAGCTGCTTCTGCCGGTATATTAATTGTCTTTTTCTCACCTACCGTCATTCCCGTCACGCCATCATCAAAGCCTTTAATTACCATACCACTGCCCACCTCAAATTCCAATGGTTCTCTGCCTGCTGAGGTATCAAATGTTTCGCCGGAAACTAATTTACCATGATAATGTACTTTTACTTTGTCACCACTTTTTACTTGTGCCATTTATTAAATTTTTAGGGCTGCAAGTTAGCTTTAATTCTGCTAAGCAACCCTTTTAATATTTATTATAGTCTTATAATTATTTTACTGAAATTTGGTGAAATAACTTTATAAAATCAATCTTTCATTTATGAGAAAAATATTCACTTGCATTGTGGCCTTTTTTGTGATAGCAGTTTCGGTATTAAAAGCACAAACAGCTATTCCCGGAGCAGATAGATTAGATGTTTATCTTCCATTAATTAAAGGCAAGAAAGTTGGCATTTTTGCCAACCAGACTTCCATTGTAGGAAAAACGCATTTAGTAGATACCCTTCGTAAACTGGGTGTAAAGATCAGTGTCATTTTTGGCCCCGAACATGGATTTAGAGGAACAGCAGACGCAGGTGAAAAAGTGGCCAACTATGTAGATAAAGAAACGGGCATTCAGGTCGTGTCATTATACGGCAGCAAGCGTTATCCTTCGGCTGAAGATTTAAAAGATGTGGATGTTATGATTTTTGATTTGCAGGATGTAGGTTGCCGTTTCTATACTTATATCAACTCCATGCAGGATTTTCTGGAAACAGCCTTGATCCATCACAAACCATTATTATTGCTTGACCGGCCCAATCCCAATGGATTTTATGTAGATGGACCCGTATTAGATTTAAAATATAAAAGCGGAGTAGGCAAACAACCCATTCCCATTGTGTATGGCCTTACGATGGGCGAATATGCAATGATGCTGCTGGGGGAAAAATGGCTGAGCAAAGAGGCAAACGAAGTAAACGCTTATAACATTACCACAAAACCAACAACAGATACTCCATTTCATTTTATGGTAATTAAATGCAAGGATTATACGCACAATACAAAGTATGAATTGCCGGTAAAGCCGTCGCCCAATCTGCCCAATATTCAATCAATTTATTTATATCCTTCCACTTGTTTCTTTGAAGGCACCGTTTTGAGCGAAGGCCGGGGTACTACAAAGCCATTTCAGGTATTTGGTCATCCGTCCTATCCAAAAACACTTTATAGCTTTACCCCCAATCCCAACGAAGGTGCTAAAAGCTCGAAATTATATGGACAACAATGTTATGGATGGGATTTGAGCGGCCCGGTTGATGATGTATTGGCAAAAACGGGTACTCAAATTCAACTCAAGTGGTTGATAGAAGCGTATAAATTGTTTCCGGATAAAAATAATTTTTTCCTGTTGCCAAAATCAGGTAAAATGGAAGAATCTTTTTTCAACAAACTTGCTGTCAATATTTTTATTTGGCTACAAATAAATGCCGGAAAATCTGAATACGAATTATGAAATAGCTGGTAACCCAAACTAAGTGAATACAAACTCATCAGAAAAAAATATTTGTTGTACGATGATTTTGGTCCTATTAACCGCAAGCTAAACCCCATCAGATAAGGAGCATAAACTTTATCTTAAACTTTGTTTTTCATGATTAGTATTTAAGATACTTGGGATGAATATTTACCTTCGTCCCTATGTTAGAATATCAGCTAAAAAACAAAGCAAGCGGCCCGGCTACATTTAACCTGGCCTTATATGGAATGCGCATTGTATTTATGGGTACACCTGAATTTGCAGTAGCCTCATTAGATGCTTTGAAAAAAGCGGGTTTTAATATTGTAGGCGTCGTTACTGCTCCCGACAAACCTGCCGGACGAGGAATGCAATTGCAGCAAAGTGCTGTAAAAAAATATGCATTGGAACAGGATCTTAAAATTTTGCAACCGGAAAAATTAAAAAACCCGGATTTCTTAGAGGAATTAAAAAATCTTCATGCCGATTTGCAGGTAGTGGTTGCTTTCAGAATGTTGCCGGAAGTGGTTTGGAATATGCCTTCAAAGGGAACAATTAATCTACATGGAAGTCTGTTGCCACAATATCGTGGAGCCGCACCCATCAACTGGGCTGTCATCAATGGGGAAAAAGAAACCGGCGTTACCACATTTAAATTAAAACATGAAATTGATACAGGAAATATTCTGTTGCAACGAAGTTTTCCAATTGGTGAAGATGAAACAGCCGGAGAAGTACATGATAAGATGAAAGAGATTGGAGCTCAGCTATTGGTAGAAACGATTAAAGGAATATCCGAAGGAACATTAAATGAGCAATCACAATCTGAAATCATTGAGAACAATCAAAGCATAAAGCATGCTCCTAAAATATTTACAGAGACCTGCAAGATAGATTTTACAAAAACGGCTGAAAAAGTACATAATCTCATTCGTGGACTCTTTCCTTTTCCCGGAGCATTTACAACCTTACAGGGAAAAACCCTAAAAATATTTCGCAGTAAAAAAATAATCAAAACTCCTGATGACAGGCCCGGTACTTTCAATACAGATCAAAAGACTTATTTACATTTTAATTGTACTGACGGAATGATTGATGTATTGGAATTACAATTGGAAGGGAAAAAGCGAATGAAGGTGGAAGAGTTTTTGAGAGGGTTTAGGTTTGAGTGATGATTAATTAAATTTTTTTGTGCTTCTTTTGTTGCGTGGGGACACGCAACAATGCGAAGGGACACACACCAATTTGTGATGACAGTCAACTTTGCAATTTATCAGTTCATTCTTGCTTCCAAAGTTTTTATGGAATTATATATTTGATCACCCTTTGCTGCCCATTTCAAGGTTTCATCTGCCCATTTTTTAAAATTTGCCTTATCCCTTTTTTCCGAATAAGTATAAGCCATATTAAAGGCCATCTCTGCTTTGAAGGAATTGGCTTTTGCATGCGCGATGCCTTTTAAAGCAGCATCACCGGCTTCCTGCATTTTGCCTAAATTAAGATTGGCGTAGGATAATTCCTTGTACAAATACCAGTAATCAGGAGTAAGTTCAATGGCCTTGTTTAATACCGGAATTGCTTTCTCAAATTGATTCAATGCATTATAAGCAAATGCTAATTCCACAGCCATGTCTTTATAATCAGGAGCCATTTTGTAACCCGGTTCCAGGTAAGTCAGCGCTTTTTCACTCATTCCAAAATCGTTGTAATAAAATCCCCATCGTTGTAACCGTGCCGGTGAAGTTGTATCGTTCTTATAATGTGTTAACCAATCAGGTGGATCCTGAATGGCTAATTCCTTAAATCGTGACGGCGGGATAAATGCAACTAAAGTATTTCCGGGTTTCAGCCTTACTTTAAATATTCCTTTTACAGAATCAATAATGGGTTGTGCTAAAAACTTTCCATTCTTATCTATGGTAAACTTGCCCTGATAATGTAAAGTAAGACCGGCAGCTGCATCAATATAAATAAATCCATAAGTAAAACTGCTGTCTTTTGATTTTGGAAATACCACCCATCGGTCTTCACTTTCTACAAACCGGTTTTTAAAAACCAGATCGGACTGTGCATTTACAAAATTAATTGCAAGTAAAAATATAGCAGCAGTATATGACCTTTTCATTATCTGTTTTAATAATTAATTTTTACAATAAACTTTTCCTGGTCATTTACATTCAATAAGGAAGCTCCGGCATTGGATATTCTAATTCCATAACCTTCATTTTGCCTGATGCCCGCCATTTCACCCAACACTTTGGCATAAATAGCGTTATTGTTTGCAGGGTTTGTAATTTTTACAATGGTACCCGGGGTTACATCATCAATCAATAAATAAAATTTTCCATCTTCCCACCCACTGGTAGTTTTGAAAATACCTGAAGTAACTGTTTGATCAATTGTAAGAGGAATCACTTTCACTTGCTTTTCAAAGTCATTTTTAAAATAACCGTTTCCGGCTACAACAACTGATTGTTGAATGGGTTGAGGTACCGGTTCAGTTTTTTTCTCTGCTATTTTCTCAGTTTTTTCTTCCGCCTTTTTTTCTGCCTCCGCTTCTTTTTTTTCTGCCTCCTTGTCTTTCTTTGATAAAACTTCTTCTTCGGTTACAGCCACTTCAGCTACTTCCTGAACAGGTTTTGGCTTAATTGTTACGGATGGGAGCTCATTACTTTTTATAAAACCGATCACTAATTTTTCATTCTTCTTTACTGTTTCGCTTGATAAATTGTTCCATTGTTTTAAGGTGGAAACAGCCACTCCCCCGTTCTTCTTACTGATATTGCTCAATTTTTCATTATCACCAGAAATATAATAAACAGGGGTACCACTGTTTCCCTTTTGTGTAAAATTGTTTTCAGAGAGGGGTATGCTGATTTTTTGATCAATCTTCAAACCTTTGTTGATGTCCAGTTTATTGAATGAAGCAAGCGCAGCGGGTGACACATTGTATTTTTTGCCAATGGCATAAAAACTTTCGCCTTTTACTACTTTATGTTCCAGATAAAGACCTTTGTCGCTATTATGAATTTGGAAATTTGTTTTTTGACCAAATAAAGAAACTGCAACAAAGCAAGTTAAGATGCCGGCGATCAAATATTTTTTCATACTCAAGATTTAGACTGTACAAAGATGCAAAAAAAGGGCTTAATTCCCCTCCCGCTCTTTTAATATTCTTAATTCTTTCGGATAATAATTGTTAATTCTGTTTGGCAAAATATTCATCCAGCCCAAATGTTTTTCTTGATATGAAGCTAATACCCAACCTTTTTCATTTGTGTTACAAGAAAAATTCTTTCGTTGCAGATAAGCAATAGCTTGTTCTTTATGAAGAGAAACCTTTTTGACATTTTTTGATACCAACAAACTCATTGCCAGTGCGTGGTCAGGAATAAATTTATCCCTCAACAGCTCACCAGCAAGAACTCCTGAGTAAATAATTTTTAGTTGCTGTAATAATATACTCAATTCATCTACAAATATTTCAGGCCAGGCATATACAGTTTGATTGTTTTTAATAAATGAAAGCTGCTCAGTTTGTATCCAATTTGCAATGCTGTTCATTTCATGTTTGGATGCCTTTTCAATATTGCGTTTCATTTTTTTTGGCGAGACCTCTCTTCCATCCTGTTTTCTGAATGCTGCAATAAAAAATCCTTCCCCTTTTAACAAATGCGGCCAAAAACGGTAGCCGCTATCCGAAGCTATGATATTCCATTGGGTGGGCACATTGAGTTCGATTGATGTGGCATTAAAATTATTTTTCAACCATTTTACATTGGCTTCATTCTCTGCAATGGAAAAAGAACAGGTAGCATAAATCAAAACACCATTTTCCTTTAACGCAGGCCATACATCGGCCAATATGCGCTGTTGCCGCAAGGAACAATGTGTTACATTATTTTCACTCCATTCTTGAATAGCATCTGCATCTCTGCGAAACAGGCCACTGCCACTGCAAGGTGCATCCACCACAATCACATCAAAATAATTTTCGAGTTTTGAAAAATCCTGTGGATCATTTTGAGTAACCACCACATTTGCACTCCCCCATTTGATGATGTTATCTTTTAAAATTCCGGCTCTGCTTTTAATCACTTCATTGGCAACCAATAAACTTTCAGCTGATAGTAATGATTGCAAATGAGTTGATTTGCCACCCGGTGCAGCACACAGATCCAGCGCTCTGATGGGTTTTGACAAATCAACAGATTGTTTCAATACCTGTTCTAAAAACATGGATGATGGTTCCTGTACATAGTAACATCCTGCATGAAATAAGGGATCGAATGTAAAGGATGGTCTTTGTGAAAGATAAAACCCCTGCATGGTCCAGGGTATCGGTGTTGAGATTTCAGGAAATGGATTAAAAGATTTTGCCGGATTCAGCCTGATGGAGGTTACGGCCTCAACTGAAGCATGTACATGTTCAAATGCTTCCTGATGAAACCCATTTGCTTCTTTTAAAGATGCTAAGAATGCCGAAGGTAGCTGCAATTGCTTTTTGATTTAATTACAAAGAACAGTAATAAAAATTTTTCGGCGAAAAATAAATTTCAAAAAAATGAAAAGCGCTTACAGATTTTTGATTTCACCAATCAAATCCTGCAAAACTTTTTTGGCATCGCCAAAAAGCATGGATGATTTGGGACGAAAGAAAAGATCATTTTCAATTCCTGCATAGCCCGGCTTCATGCTTCGTTTGTTGATGATACAATGCTTGGCCAGCTCCACATCCAATATGGGCATTCCATAAATGGGTGATGCCGAATCGGTTTTGGCAGCAGGGTTTACTACATCATTGGCACCCAGCACCAATACAACATCCGTTGTAGCAAATTCTTCATTGGCCTGCTCCATTTCCAGCAGTTTATCATAGCTCACATCGGCTTCTGCCAGCAATACATTCATGTGGCCGGGCATACGACCCGCTACGGGATGAATGGCATATTTTACC
>ERZ795041.145-NODE-145-length-27949-cov-7.065749_pt1 | contig 27949 bp, 17 predicted proteins | sample MGYA00375125_ERZ795041 | MGnify/ENA primary metagenome ERZ795041 (study PRJEB30170, sample SAMN03074214) | activated sludge metagenome | biome: Common Effluent Treatment Plant; feature: Wastewater; material: Activated sludge; isolation source: activated biomass in...
GCACCACCATCAAACGGGTGGTCCATCTCGCCGCAGGCCCTTGGATGCGCAAGAAGTATAGGCCAGGCTTGATGTTCGATGTGTCGATCTGTGCCGTGCGCTCTTGGATGGGGGAGGATCTCACCACGCGCCCGGTGCCGTCCAGCAGGTCCATGCGCAGGCCGTGGAGCCAGGCCCCGTGCCAATGCAGGATGGCGGAAGCACCAGCCGGGTTGGGGTACAGGCTAAAGGGGAGGGGAGCGGCTTCCACCACGGCGGAAGGCTCGCCCGTTTGTTCGCTCGTGGCCCAAAAGCTGAGGCCGCCGCGGTAATTACCCACGATGACGCTCGGACTGCCACTTCCGGTAAAGTCATACATGGCCACGGCCGTGCGTCCTCCTTCGCGCAGCCCTTGCCAAATGCTGTCGGTTCGGTTCCACAGGCCTTGCAGGTTGCCGTTGATGCTGTCATACCGGTGGATGCCCCCCGTTTGACTGCCGGCCAGCAGGATGATGGTACCTACGGTGTCCCGGTACAGGAAAGGCACGCTGCTTCCGGTGCTGCTCCAATAATCGTTCACGTTCACGCCGCCGAGGTTCTCCGTTTCCAAATGCCAGGCCGGAATGGTGCTGCTTCCGGCGTTTCTGTAATAGTTCAGGTTGCCGTTGCGCTCGCCGACCACCAAGTCGGGCAACCCGTCCCCGTCCAGGTCGAACAACTGCGGCGTTGCATTGCTGCCTACGTCGATCACGGTGCCCTGGTCGTCCTGTAACAGAACCGGTGCTGCCTGGAACTGTGCCACCGGCCCGGGGGAGGTGTTCAGGAACAAGTGCAGGTTGCCTGCCAGGTCGCCCAGCACCATGTCCGCCTTACCGTCGCCGTTCAGGTCGGCAAAGGTGGGGTGCAGGCCGGTGCCCAGCCCCAAGCCGCCCAATTGTGCATAGTCCGTGGTGGCCAGCCGGAAGGCCGGATGGGTGACGGTTCCAATGTTCTCCAGCAGGGCCAATTGGCTTCTGGGCGTGCCGGAGGTGTCGAACCGGAGCTCGTTGGCCACCACCAGGTCCATCAGGCCGTCGCTGTTGTGGTCGAACAGCACCGGTCGCGCGCCCGTGCCGAAGTCGAGCATGTCCTTTTGCAGCAGGTCGTCCTGCTGGAACTGGAAAATGGGGGCTGCATCGGTGCCTGTGTTCCGGTAGTACCACGTTCCGTGCAGGTCTTCCGCATCGGTTGCGGAGTTGGGCGCCACCACTAAGTCGCGCTTGCCGTCGCCGTCGATGTCCAGGAAGAACGAACCCAGGAACTGGGCCATGTCCGCGCTGGTGTCATAGGAAGGGAATACGGTGTCCTTGGCGGTCATCAACGCGTGGCTGGCGCTGCCCCCGTTGGTCAGTGCCGTGATGTGCCTGTTGTCCAGGTCGCTTAATATCAGGTCGGTCAAGCCGTCGCCGTTCAGGTCCAGTGGAAGGGTGGTGGTGCCCGAGTGGGCCCGCTGCCCGGGGTCTGCACCGGGGCGTTCGGGGTTGGGCACGTTGTAGTTGCACGGGACGTTCAGGGTGATGCTGCTGCCGCTCACCGATTCGGCATAATCGCCCCAGCAGCGGCTGCGCACCTCGTAAACTAGGCTGTCGCAGTTGCCGTACAGTTCCATGCCCAGGTTCTTGTGGTACTCCAAGTAATTGCCCCAGATGCTGTAGGTGAGGATGTCCAGGTCTCCGTCGCCATCCACGTCGGCGATGCCCGGCAGGTCCGCGTTGCTGATGTACAGGTTGGGGCTGTAGGTGGGCACGTAGTTGCTGCCCACCTGCTCGTAGGCCAAGGCGAAGGAAAGGCCGGTGGCGTCGCTGGTGTTGCGGTACACCGCGAACCCGGCGTTGGTGTACGCGAAGATGTCCGGCTTGCCGTCGCAGTTGTAGTCCCGCAGCAACGCCCAGTCGTGCAGTAGGGGGAACGGGTATACCTGGTCGTAGGCGCGCGTGGCCACGTAGTGGGGCTGGCCGGGGATGCCGCGGTTGAGGAAGAACAAGGGCATGTTGCCGACGCGGTCCATGGCGAACAGGTCGTCCAGCCCGTCGCCGTCCAGGTCGATGGGTGAAAAATGCGGGGAGTTGAGGCCACCGGCCCAGGGCATGGCCAGTGCCTCGCCCATTTTCTCCACCGGGATGGCAGGGGCGAAGATGAGGCTGTCCTGCGCCATGGCCATAACGGGTAGTAGGGCCAGGATGGCGGCCATGGGCCGATGGTGCCCGCGGGAGCGGTAACGGATGCGCATACGGAGTATGGAATTCGGAGCGAAGGTACCGGAGCTTCCTGCCCGTGGATCTTGCGCCACGCATGGGATTTCCACAACGGACACTTCATCCGGACAGAACGGGCAACGGTTGGCCCGGCGTCAGCAGTGCGCCGGGCTGGCCGTGGGCAAACAGGACCCGGGTTCCCGGACGGAGCCATGCGGGGGCGTGTGGTTGCACGGTTTGCATGGCTTCATGCGCAGGGGGTGCGGCTGGCGGGTCTATCCTTCTATATTTGCCGCCCCGTTGGCCTTGGCCTTGTCTGCTTTCGGCCGGGAACCATCGAAAAACCAATCAGTTCTCCCCATGCAAAATAAAGGTGCGATCTGGGTGTTCACCATCCTGTTGTCGCTCGCCTGCCTTTGGCAGTTGTCGTTCTCCATCTTCACCAACAAGTTCGAACGCAAGGCTTCGCGGGTGGCTGCCGAATATGCCGATTCGGTATTGGCCGCCGCAGGCAATGAGCACTTGGACTTCGACTCGGTGAAGCTCTCACAGGAGAACAGGTTCCTGCGCCAAAACCACAGCGAGGTGGTGTACCCCGTGCTGGGCTACACCTACGAGGAGTGCAAGCAAAAGGAATTGAACCTGGGCTTGGACCTCAAGGGCGGTATGGCCGTTACCTTGGAGGTGGACATCCCCGAGCTGGTGGACAACCTCAGCGGCAACAGCCAGGACCCCGCCTTCAGGCAGGCCTTGGCGGAAGCCCGTCAACAGCAGTCCGGTACGACAAAGGACTTCATCACCCTGTTCACGGAGAACTTCAACCGGATCGCGCCCCAAGCCAGCTTGGCGGCCATCTTCAGTTCGCAGGACAACGCCACCATCTTCCCCCGTGAGAGCACCAACGACCAGGTGATCACCGCACTGCGCGACCAAGCCCGCATCGCCGTGGACAACACCGAGAAGATCCTGCGCACCCGTATCGACAAGTTCGGCGTGGCACAGCCCAGCATCCAAAAGCAATCGCTCTCGGGCCGGATCCAGATCGAACTGCCCGGTGTAAAGGACAAGGACCGCGTGCGCAACGTGCTCCAAAGCACCGCCAACCTGGAGTTCTGGGAGACGTTCGACAACACCCAGGTGTACATGAAGCTGTCCGAAGCCAATGACCGGCTTAGCCTGATGCTGCACCCCGACCTGGCCAAGCCGGAAGCAGCCGTGGACACTACGGCCACGGCCAAGACCGACACCACGGCCAGCGACACCGCCGCCACGGCGGACCTGCAGCGCGACAGCCTGGCCAATGTGCTGGCCACCGACAGCCTCGCCGGCGATAGTGTGTTGACGCCGGAGGAAAGCTTGGCCAAAAGCCCCTTGCTCAACCAGGGCCGCCTGCAGCTCAACATCATGAACAACCAAGTGGTGCCCGGCGACATTGTGGGCTATGCAGCAGTGGCGGACACGGCCATGGTGAACAAGCTGCTGGCCATGGCGCCGCCCAAAAGCCCGGACCCCAGCCAAGTGTTGAAGATGGCCTGGAGCGCCAAGCCGGTGCGCATGTCAACGGCCGACGGCCAGCAGCGCGACTTCCTTGCCCTGCACGCCCTGCGCGGCCCGCGCGATGGCAAGCCCAAGCTGGACGGCAGCTACATCACCGATGCACGCCAGGATTTCGACATGAAGGGCGATGCCGAGGTGAGCATGCAGATGAACCCGGAAGGGGCCCAGAAGTGGAAGATCATGACCGGGGAGAACGTCGGCAAGCAGATTGCCATCGTGCTGGACGGCCTGGTGGTGTCGGCACCCAACGTGATGGGTGAGATCCCCGGCGGGCGCAGCAGCATCACCATGGGCGGTGCCGATGATCGCAACAAGCAGCTGGCCGAGGCCACCGACTTGGCCAACGTGCTGAAGGCCGGCGCCCTGCCCGCACCGGCCCGCATCATTGATGAAACCGTGGTGGGCCCGTCGCTGGGTGCCGAGAACATCAGCCGGGGCATGTGGTCCTTCCTTTTGGCGCTGGTCATGGTCATGGCCTTCATGGTCATCTATTACAGCCGCTCGGGCTGGGTGGCCGACGTGGCCCTGCTGGCCAACGTGTTCATCCTGCTGGGCACCTTGGCCTCCATCCAGGCTTCGCTCACCCTGCCCGGTATTGCTGGTATCATCCTTACGGTGGGCATGGCCGTGGACGCCAACGTGCTGATCAATGAACGCATCCGCGAGGAACTGCGAGCGGGCAAAGCCGGAAAAACAGCCGTGGACCTGGGCTACAAGCACGCCTTGGCCGCCATCCTGGACTCCAACATCACCACCTTCGCCACCGGCGTCATCCTGCTCATTTTCGGGACCGGGCCGGTGAAGGGCTTCGCCACCACCCTCTGCATCGGTATCCTCACCTCCCTGTTCACCGCCATCTTCATCACCAGGCTCATTGTGGACCGCAGGCTGGAGAAGGGTAAAAAATTGGAAGTGTGGCACGATTGGAACAAGAACTTCCTGGCCCATACCAAGTGGGATTTTATGAAATATCGCTGGGTGTATTACGCCATCTCCGGCGCGGTCATCCTGGCTGGAGTTACCTCCATGCTCACCCGCGGGTTCAATTATGGCGTGGATTTCTCCGGTGGACGCCAGTACGTGGTGAAGTTCGACAAACCCGTGGAGGTGGAGCAAGTGAGGTCCGCCCTGGATGCCGCCTTCACCAAGGAAGGCAGCGTGAAGAGCTCGGTGAACGTGAAAACTTACGGGGGCAGCGACCAAGTGAAGATCACCACCAACTACTTGATCGATTCCGCAGACCCCGCCACCGACCAGTTGGTGGAGGGCAAGCTCAACGCAGCCTTGGCGAACATGGGTGCCCAGCCGCCGCTGGAATCCAGGAAGGTGGAGGCCTCCATTAGCGAGGACATCCGGGTACGCTCCATCTGGTCGGTAGTGATCGCCTTGGTGGTGATCTTTCTGTACGTCGTGGTCCGGTTCAGGAATTGGGAGTTTGGCATGGGCGCGGTGGTCTCCCTGGCCCACGATGCACTGGTGGTGATGAGCGTGTATTCGCTCTTCTACTCCATCATGCCCTTCAGCTTGGAGGTGGATGAACAGTTCATCGCCGCCATCCTCACCGTGATCGGGTTCTCCATCAACGACACCGTGGTGGTGTTCGACCGTATCCGCGAATACCTCCAGGACCACCGGCGCGACCCATGGAGCGGCATCTTCAACAAAGCCATCAACTCCACCCTGGGCCGGACCATCAACACTGCGCTTACCGTGGTGATCGTGCTGCTGGTGATCTTCCTCTTCGGCGCCGATTCCATCCGGGGCTTCGTCTTCGCCATGCTCATCGGCGTGGTGGTGGGCACCTACTCCTCGGTGTGCATCGCCTCGGCCTTGGTGGTGGACCTGCACAAGGACAAGACCAAGCTGGGGGCCTGATCTGGCGCAGACTCCAATTCCCGAAGCCCCGCCCCGGCGGGGCTTCCTATTTTTGGCCCCGATGGGCATGTTGCTTTTCCTGGACGTGAGCGGCGGTGAACTGGTGGTGATCCTGTTGTTCGTGCTGTTGTTCTTCGGCAGCAAGGGCGTGCCCGACGTGGCCCGGACCATGGGGCGGGCCTTGCGCCAGTTCCGCGATGCCAGCGCCGAGGTGCAGCGCGAGATCGAGAAGGGGGCCAACCAGGTAAGGAAGGGGTACGAGGAGCAACGCAAAACCTTCAGCATTGACCCCCCCGACCAGGCCGTGCCGCGCCAAAGCCCGCCAGCTTCCACGCCCATGGCCCCCGATGGTGGGCCCGGGCCGGTGAGGTCTTCCCCCGCACCGGGCAACGGCACCACAGCCGTGGAACCGGGGCCTCCCCCTGCACCATAAAGTTGTGCGGGGCCTTCCCGCAAGCAAGGCATTCCTAGGCTGCCGCCAGGGCCCGCCGCATGTAGCTTATACCAATGTGACATTCAGATCAGTCCCAAGGACGATCCGAATGTCTACAGTGGTATATGCCGTGTGTACAGACAAATGGTCGGATAAGGCGAAGCCGAGATCGGACCATATTGTTTGTCACAACGGTATTACCGTTCAACCCCACCGGCCCAAGGGGCAGCGGTTGATATGGTGAATTTCGGAGTTTCCAGGACATACCCCCTCCCGCGGATGGGGTGTTGGAAAATATTCTGCGTCTTCCTGTCGATACCCCCCTCTTGAAAGTATAGTTTTGCGCACAAGTCACACAAATCCGCCATGACGACCCCCTTTTTGCGATCGAAGGCGCTGACCGATGTGCTGGGCCGACAGCCCAAGGAAGTGATCCTGCCCGGCAACCGCATCAGCGAGTATTTCGGCACCAACGTGTTCAATGACGGGGCCATGCGGATGTTCCTCACCGAGGATGCCTACCGGGCCGTCCGCTCGGCGATCGACCGGGGTGAGCGGATCGACCGCCGCTTGGCGGACCAGGTGGCCAGCGGCATGAAGGAATGGGCCACCAGCAAAGGGGCCACCCACTACACCCACTGGTTCCAACCGCTCAACGGATCGAGCGCCGAGAAGCACGATGCCTTTTTCGAGCCCCTGGGCGAGGGCCGAAGCATTGAACGCTTCGACGGCGGGATGCTGGTGCAGCAGGAACCCGATGCCAGCAGCTTCCCCAGCGGGGGCATCCGAAACACCTTCGAGGCGCGGGGCTATTCCGCATGGGACCCCGGCAGCCCGGCCTTCCTGATCCACAACACCTTGTGCATCCCCACCATCTTCGTGAGCTACACCGGGGAAGCCCTGGATTTCAAAACCCCGCTGCTCCGCTCCATCCGCGCCTTGGACGAGGCCGCCACGGCCGTGTGCCGCTATTTCGACAAGGACGTGCAGAAGGTGGTCGCCACCTTGGGCTGGGAACAGGAATACTTCCTGATCGACGAATCCTTCTATTACGCCCGCCCCGACATCATGATGTCCGGGCGCGCCCTCTTCGGCCACGGTCCTGCACGGGGCCAGCAGCTGGAAGACCATTACTTCGGCAGCATTCCCGAGCGCATCCAAGCGTACATGCGCGATTACGAGACCGAAGCGCTGAAACTGGGCATACCCGTGAAGACGCGCCACAACGAGGTGGCCCCCAACCAGTTCGAGTGCGCCCCGGTCTATGAGGAGATGAACCTCGCCGTGGACCACAACATGCTGCTGATGGACGTGATGGAAAAAACCGCCCGCAAGCACGACATGCGGGTGCTCTTCCATGAAAAACCCTACGCCGGGGTGAACGGCAGTGGCAAGCACAACAACTGGAGCCTGGCCACCGATACGGGCGTGAACTTGCTGAAGCCCGCCCGCACGCCCAAGGAGAACATCCAGTTCCTGGCCTTCTTCGTCAACATCATCGCTGCCGTGCACGACCATGCCGCCGTGCTGCGGGCCAGCATCGCCTCGGCCAACAACGATCACCGCCTCGGGGCCAATGAGGCCCCCCCGGCCATCATCAGCGTGTTCATCGGCAACTACCTCACCGAACTGCTCGACGGGCTGGAGAAGAACATCAAATCCAAGATGAGTCCGGCCAGCAAAACCGAGCTCAAACTGGACATTGGCCGCATCCCGCAAGTGCTGCTGGACAACACCGACCGCAACCGCACCGCGCCCTTTGCCTTCACTGGCAACAAGTTCGAGTTCCGCGCCGTGGGCTCCAGCGCAAACTGCGCAGGACCCATGACCGTGCTCAACAGCATGGTGGCGGCGCAGCTCAAGGCGTTCAAAGCCGAGGTGGACGCACTGATCAAACGCGGGGTGAAGAAGGACGAGGCCATCCTGCGCACCATCCGCGACCTGATCGTGCGCAGCAAAGCGGTACGCTTCGAGGGCAACGGCTACGGGGAGGAGTGGAAGGAGGAGGCGGCCAGGCGCGGGCTGCCCAACGTGCAGGATACCCCCATGGCCCTGGACGCCTGGTCCACGGAAGCCACCCACGAGCTTTTCCGGCAAACAGGAGTGCTCAGCGAAAAGGAACTGCATGCACGCCACGAGATCGAGCTGCACAATTACACCCTGAAGGTGCAGATCGAATCGCGCGTATGCGCCGACATGGCCACCAATCACGTGCTGCCCGCCGCCATCCACTACCAGAACAGGTTGATCCAGAACGTGCAGGGCCTGCGCGAGGTGCTCGGTGGCGAGGAGGGGGCCAAGGCCACCGCCACGCAGGTGGAGATCATCCGCAAGATCAGCCTGCACATGGAGCAGGTACGCTTGCTCAGCAAGGCCATGACCGATGCCCGCAAACAGGCCAACATGCTCCACGACCAACGCGAAAAGGCGATCGCCTACTGCGGGTCCGTGAAACCCTTCATGGACCGCATCCGCTACCACAGCAACAAGTTGGAACTGCTGGTGGACGACGAGCTGTGGCCCCTGCCCAAGATGCGCGAACTGCTCTTCACCCGATGAACCGGGCACAACATGCCCCGAAGGGCTGGGGATGCGAAAAACAGGGGAAGCGAGCCGAACGAAGGGGACTTTGATTACTTTCGCCCGGTCCCGTTCTCCACGGGCAATACACATCCAGATCCGATGATAGACCTGAAGAAATTGCTGGCCGGCATGATGTTCATGGTGCTTTGCACCGCAGGGGCCATGGCCCAGAACAGGGAAGCCAAGGACGCGGACGAGGCGTTCAAGAAGGGCTTCTTCTTCGATGCCATAGAGCTCTATAAAAAGGCCTACACCACCGAAAAAAAGGCCAGTGAAAAGGCCGTGCTCATCTTCAAGGTGGGCGAAGTGTACCGCGCCATGGGCGATGCGGAAAATGCCGAGGTGTGGTACGAAAAGGCCAACAAGGCGCAGTACCCCGACCCCATTACCTACTACTACATCGGCGAAGCCTTGAAGGAACAAGGCAAGTACGCCCAGGCCATTGCCGCATACAATAAATACAAGGAAAAAAACCCCGGCGACATGCGCGCCGACGCCAGTTTGGCCGCCAGCCAGCAGGCACAAGCCTGGATCGACCATCCCACCCAGTACAAGGTGGACCCCGAAGTGCTGCTCAATAGCCCGCAGTACGATTTCAGTGCCGCATTCTCCGACAAGCGCAACAGCGACGTGGTCTTCGCCAGCAGCAGGCCCGCTTCCACCGGAACCGAAACCGACAAGATCCTCGGGGAAAGCTTCACCGACCTTTTTGCCAGCAGCCGTGACAAACTGGGCAAGTGGAGCGAGCCCGTACGACTGCCACCGGCCATCAACACCCCGGCACACGAAGGCTCGGCCACCTTCAATGAAAAGCGCAACATGATGTTCTTCACCCGCTGCCCGCACGAGAAGAAAAAATCCTTCGGATGCGATATCTGGGTGACCAAGAAAGTAGGCAGCAACTACAGCGAGCCCGTAATGCTCCCCCTGAAACCGGAACAGGACAAGAAGGACACCACCACCATCACCATCGGGCATCCCACCCTTTCGCCCGACGACAATACCTTGGTGTTCAGCAGCAACATGAAGGGCGGCCAAGGTGGAAAGGACCTTTGGAAAGTGGGGATCAACAAGGAGGGCATGCCCGTGGGCAAGCCGGTCAACCTCGGCAAAGAGATCAATACCCCAAAGGATGAAATGTTCCCCTTCTGGCGGAACAATGGCGACCTCTACTTCGCCAGCAACCGGATCGGCGGCATGGGCGGCATGGACATCTACCGCGCCACCAAAACCGGGGAAGGCACCTGGGGACATGCGGAGAACATGAAGAGCCCGGTGAACAGCGCCGGCGATGATTTCAGCATCATCTTCGACGGGGATGAGGACCGCGGGTTCTTTACCAGCAACCGCCCCGGCGGAAAGGGAGAGGACGACATCTGGCGCTTCTATGTGCCCGACATGCTCTTCGCCCTGCAAGGCGTGGTGAAGGACAAGGTAACCGGCGAATCCCTGCCCGATGCCAAGGTGGAGGTGGTGGGCACCGACGGTTCCAATTTCAGCGCGCTGGCCGATGGGAACGGCGGGTTCAACTTCGAGGAAAAGGGGAATGACCGCTACATCAAGGAGAACACCAGCTACACCATCCGGGCCAGCAAGGACAATTACTTGGTGGTGAACGACCAGATCACCACCGTGGGGCTTACGGAAAGCACCACCTTCGTGAAGGAATACCTCCTGCAGCCCGCAGCCAAGAACATCGCGATCGAGCTGCCCGAGGTGCAGTTCGAGCTGGACAAGGCCAGCCTAACCCCGCAAGGGAAGGATTCCCTGCAAACCTTGTACAGGACCTTGGTGGAAAACCCCACGATCGTGATCGAGCTGGCCGCACACACCGATACCCGGGGCTCCGATGCCTACAACATGAACCTCTCGCAGAACCGGGCGCAAAGCTGCGTAAACTACTTGGTCAGCTTGGGCATCGATCCGGCACGGATGGTGGCCAAGGGCTACGGTGAAACGCGCACGCGCATCAGCGATGCCGAGATCGCCAAGATGGCCACCACCGAGGAGAAGGAGGCCGCCCACCAGAAGAACCGCCGTGTGGAGTTCTCCGTGAAGAGCTTCGACTATGTGCCCAAGGCCAACGAACAGGGCACCGGAACCAATTAGCCCGTACCCATCGGTTCAAAGGCATCCCGTGTTCGCGGGGTGCCTTTTTACTTCCCGCCCATGACCGAGCCTAGTTCCCGCTACCAGCAACGAGGCGTGAGCAGCGCCAAGGAGGATGTGCACAAGGCCATCGCCCTGATGGACAAAGGGCTGTTCCCCCGCGCCTTCTGCAAGATCGTGCCCGATGAACTCACCGGCAGCCCCGACCACTGCATCGTGATGCACGCCGACGGGGCCGGCACCAAGAGCGCCTTGGCCTATGCCTATTGGCGCGAAACCGGCGACCTTGGCGTATGGAAAGGCATTGCACAGGACGCCGTGGTGATGAACCTGGACGACCTGCTCTGCGTGGGGGCCACGGACCACATCCTGCTCAGCAGCACCATCGGGCGGAACAAGCGATTGGTGCCCGGCGAGGTGATCGCGGCCATCATCCAAGGCACCGAGGAATTTCTGGAACGGATGCGCGGCCTGGGCATCGGCATACACAGCACCGGAGGCGAAACCGCCGACGTGGGTGACCTGGTGCGCACCATCATTGTGGACAGCACCGTGGCCTGCCGCATGCGTCGCGATGAAGTGATCGACAATGCCCGCATTCGCCCCGGCGACGTGGTGGTGGGCCTGGCCAGCTACGGGCAGGCCACCTACGAGGACAGCTACAACGCCGGCATGGGCAGCAACGGCCTCACCAGCGCCAGGCATGACGTGTTCCACCCAAGTGTGGGAACTTCCTGGCCGGAGACCTATGATCCCGGAACGCCGGCAGAGCTGGTATACACCGGGCAGGCCAAGCTTACCGACCCCCTGGAAGGCACGCCACTGGACCATGGCCTTGCGGTGTTGTCACCTACGCGCACCTATGCCCCCGTGGTGCGCGAGGTGCTGAAAGCCATGCGCGGGGACATCCACGGCATGGTGCACTGCAGTGGCGGGGCCCAAACCAAGGTGTTGCACTTCATCGAAGGGTTGCGCGTGGTGAAGGACAACTTGCTGCCCGTGCCACCGCTGTTCACCACCATACAGCGCATGAGCGGTACCCCGTGGCGTGAGATGTACACCGTGTTCAACATGGGCCACCGCTTGGAATTCTATGTGCCGGAACAGCACGCGGAAAAGATCATCGCAACTTCGGAAAGTTTCGGCATAGCGGCCCAAGTGATCGGAAGGGTGGAGGAGGCGCCCGCCAAGGAAGTGGTGATCGATGGACCGCACGGCAGCTTTGTGTATGGGGGATAACCACATCGTCGGTGCCATTGGCCGAAGAAACACCGATCGACCGCTGGACCTGACCAACCCGGCAACGCATTTCCAACAACAGGCAACCTTCCCCCAGCCATGAGCGACCTGCTCAATCGCCTTTCCGCCATCCACGACCGCCGCGAGGAGATCGGCAAGCAACTGGCCGACCCGGACGTCATCGCGGACCGCAAGCGCTTTGTGGACCTCAACCGGGAATACCGCGACCTGGAAGAGGTGGACCAGGCCTTCGTGGATTACAGGCGGGTGGTGGAAGACCTTCGGGGCGCCGAGGAGATCCTGCGCACCGAGCGCGACCCGGACATGCAGCAACTGGCCCGCGATGAAAAGGACCAACTGGTACCGCGCATGGCCGCCATGGAAGAGGAGATTCGCTTGCTGCTGGTGCCCAAGGACCCCAACGACGAGCGCAATTGCACCATGGAGATCCGTGCCGGCACCGGTGGCGACGAGGCGGGCATCTTCGCGGGCGACCTCATGCGCATGTACACCCGCTATGCCGAGGACCGCGGCTGGAAGGTGGAGGTGGCCGACATCAACGAGAACAGCGCGGGTGGCGTGAAGGAAGTGGTGCTGAACATCGAGGGGGCCGGCGCGTATGGCGTGCTGAAGTTCGAGGCCGGCGTGCACCGTGTGCAGCGCGTGCCCCGCACCGAGGCCAGTGGTCGCATCCACACCAGCGCAGCCACCGTGGCCGTGCTGCCCGAGGCTGAAGAGTTCGATGTGGAAGTGAAGGAAAGCGATGTGAGAATGGAAACCGCACGGAGCGGCGGCGCGGGCGGCCAGAACGTGAACAAGGTGGAAACCAAGGTGCGCCTCACCCACGTCCCCTCCGGGGTGGTGGTGATGTGCCAAACCGAACGCTCCCAACTGGGCAACCGCATGAAGGCCATGCAGATGTTGAGGAACAAACTGTACGAGGAAAAGGTCCGCGCCGAGCAGGATGCCGTAACCGCCCATCGGCGCAGCCAAGTGGCCAGCGGCGACCGCAGCGCGAAGATCCGCACGTACAACTACCCGCAGAGCCGGATCACCGATCACCGCATCGAGTTTACCGTGCACAACCTGGCTGAAGTGATGAACGGCCACCTGCAGCCCCTGATCGATGCACTGCAACTGGCCGACCGCACCGAAAAGCTCAAAGCCGGCGAAAGCCATTGATGGGTTGAATGCGCCACAAGGTCCGTGGTCCCCTGGCCCCTTGGCATTGGTATTCACACACGGTAAATTGAATTACTTTGGCCAATGGCCGAGCACATCCTACTACTGGGTGCAGACCTTGGTGATCCGCCACGAACATTCGCTCGCGCAACGGAGTTGATCACCCGGCGCGTTGGCCCCGTGAGGGCGGTAAGCCGCGACCATTGGACCAGGCCATGGGGGTTCAGCGGAGCGCATTTGTTCCTGAACCGCGCGTTGGCCGTGGACAGCGGATCGCCGCCCCCGCAAGTGATGCAGACCTTGCTGGAGATCGAACAGGAACTGGGGCGACAACGCCCGGCAACCGGCGGGTATGCCTCGCGCGCCATCGATATCGACATCCTCTTCATCGAAGGGCAGGTGATCGATCTGCCGGGCCTGGCCGTTCCGCATCCGAGGGTACATCTACGGGCGTTCGCCCTGGGGCCCGCTGCGGACATTGCCCCTGCGCTGGTCCATCCGGGGCTGGGGCGCACGGTACTGCAATTGCTCGATCAAGTGCCGCCGGAACCATGAGGTCACCCTATGGATACATCGCCGTGGAAGGCTTGATCGGCGCGGGCAAAACCACCTTGGCCAAGCGGCTGGCGGCGGAATGGGGGGCCGAGCCCGTGCTGGAGGAGTTTGAAGACAACCCTTTCCTCCCCCGGTTCTACGCGGATCCCGCGCGACATGCCTTCACCCTCGAACTGTCCTTCCTCGCTCAGCGCTACCACCAGCTCAAACGCGTGGGGGAGCGGAGCCTGTTCCAACCCATGGCCGTAGCGGATTATTCCATCGGCAAATCATTGGTGTTCGCCGGGGCCACGCTCCCGCCGGACGAACGCGCCCTCTTCAACGACCTGTACACCATCATGTACAGCGGGATGCCCAAGCCCGAGCTGCTGCTGTACCTGCACTTGCCCATGGACACCGTGCGCGGGCGGATCCGATCGCGCGGGCGCTCCTATGAACAACACATCACCGCCGAATACCTGGAACAGGTCCAGCAGCGTTACTTGGACCACTTGCGCAAATTGGCGGGTGTTCGGGTGGTCATCCTCGAACTGAACGGCAGGGACCTGCTGAAGGACCGCGCCGCATATGACCGGTTACTGGCCCTGTTGACAGAAGAACGGGAGGTGGGGCTCTCCTTAGAGCAGTTGTGAGCAGCAGGCACCGTCCATCCGCAGCCCGTCACTCACCATGGATCGTGTACAACTACGTGCCGCCGGGTTCCGAAGTTTGGCATGAATGGTGGTTAAGTTTGCGCCGATCCGGATAAATAACCAACTGATCAACACATGGAAAATCATCACCGCGCAGGTTTCGCCTTATTGGCCGCGACAGCCTTGGTGGTCGCCGGTTGCGGCGGACTCGGAAAAATGGACAAGTACGCCTCGACCATCTCCCACACGGTGGACCCAAGCCCCCTGATCGTGCAAGGCGACACGGTGCATGTGAACATCAATGGGAACTTCCCGGGGAAGTATTTCTACAGGAAGGCATTGGTGGAGCTGACCCCCACCATCACCTATGCCGGTGGGGAATCTCCGTTGAAAATGGCCGGGTTCCAAGGAGACAAGGCCGTTGGCAACTACACCGTGGTGCCCTACGAGCAAGGCAAATCCTTCAGCTATAGCGACAAGGTGGCGTACACCCCCGCCATGGAGCAAAGCCAGCTGATGCTCAACATCCTCGGCAAGCAGGGCAAGAAGGAAAAGCCCTTCACCGCCGTGAAGCTCGCCGACGGGGTGATCACCACGCCCTACTTGGTGATGAGCGACGACCGCGTGATCATGGCCCCCGATAAGTTCGTTCGCGTAACTACCCACAGTGCCAATGCCACCATCAACTACCTCGTAGCCTCTGAAGTAGTGCGCCCCAGCGAACTGAAGGACCAGGACGTGAAGGACATGAACGACTTCGTGAAGAACGGCATGAAGAACCCCCGCATCACGTGGAAAGGAGTAACCGTGAATGCCTGGGCATCGCCGGAAGGCGAGGTGCACATGAACGAGAACTTGGCGGAGAAGCGTGCCAACACCGGCAGCAACTGGATCCGCAACGTGCTGGCCTCCAATAAGGTGGCTGCAGCCAAGGACAAGGCCTTCTTCACCCTCAACCCGCGCGGTGAGGACTGGGACGGATTCAAAGCAGCCACCCAAGCCAGCAGCTTTGCCGACAAGGACCTCGTGCTCCGCGTGCTGGAAATGTACCCCGACGTGAACAAGCGCGAGCAGGAGATCAAGAACATGGCCGCCACCTACAAGGAAATCGCGGATGGGATCCTGCCCAAGCTGCGCCGCAGCGAAGTGAGCCTGAACTACGAGGTGAACGGGTACAGCGATGAGGAACTCACCGCCCTCAGCAAAAGCAATCCCGACACGCTCAACGTGGAGGAACTCCTCAAGGCCGCCAGCCTCACCAGTGACCTCAACGAGCAGCTGCGCATCTACAAGGAGGCCGAGCGCCTCTTCCCGCAGGACTACCGCTGCGCCAACAACGTGGGCTACGTGCTCTTCCAACAGGGCAAGAGCGCCGAGGCTGAGGCCGAATTCCAAAAGGCCAACGGCATCATGGACAACCCCATCAGCACCAACAACCTCGGCGTGATCGCACGCCAAAAGGGTGACCGTGCCAAGGCCGCCAGCCTCTTCGCCAAGGCTACCGCCGCAGGCCCCGATGTGAAGTACAACCAAGGCATCATCGCCATCCAGAACGGCGACTACGCCAGCGCCAACAGCAGCATGGCCGGGCAAAACACCTTCAACGCCGCCCTGGCCAAAATGCTCGGTGGCGATGCCGCCGGCGCAGGCACCATCCTGGCCGCCAGCCCGGACAAGGACAGCGCCAAGGGCCACTACTTAGCCGCCATCATTGCTGCCCGCACCAACAATGCAGACGGCATGCGCAGCAACCTCGCCGCCGCCGTGGCCAAGGACGCCAGCTTGAAGGACAAGGCCATGAAGGACCTGGAGTTCCGCAACTTCAAGGACAGCCTTGGCCTCTAAGCCAACCAGTTGACAAGCAAAAAGCCCTCGCCCATGCGGCGGGGGCTTTTTCGTTTAACCACCCCGCATTTGCGGTTGCAGCGCGTATTCGGCATGGGTGCACGTTTCTGCTTGTGCAGCCAAGCGTGGGCCCTTCGCTTCGCTGGCTTTTCCATGCGAAATCCTTTAGGGTCGATATAGGCGAATGCAGGGCACGTGACAGGCGGGACAAGGTTCATTGGCAAGCAACCTATGCCATGGCCAAGCGTCTTACCTTCATGGTGTCTTAATCCCGAGCATAATGAAAGCAGTATCCACGACCTTCGTTTATGCGCCAATGGGGAAGGAAGTCTTAATCCCCGGCATAATGAAAGCGGTTTCGACGGTATTGGCCGTCCTTGGAGCTCTTCACCTATCCGCCCAATTCGCTGCGCCGGTCAACTTGTTTTACAGCGATGTGGATTATCCCTATTTGGTGTCCACCGGCGATGTGGACGGGGATGGGCACACCGATATCCTCTACGCGCAGAACAATGGCTGTTACGTCTTTCTAAATGACGGCAACGGCGGCTTTGGCCCGCGCATATCGATACCGGTGGGCGGCCTTGTGCTCAATTCGATGTTTGGGCTTGGCCGATGTGAATGGTGACGGTATTGAGGACATCCTCTTTGGCGGCGCCTGGTACCCCGGGCTTGGGGGAGGCGCCTTCGGCCCGGGGCAGTTTGTGAGTAACGGCCGGGCAATGAAGATGGTGGCCGACATGGATGGTGATGGTGACCTTGACATGTTGGTGGGGAGTGTCACCGCCGCGCAGTTATGGATCAATGATGGCACGGGCAATTTCACCGATGGGCAGGCCATCGGCACCACGGGCACCACCACCTCCATGTACCCGCACCTCAAGGACGTGAGCGGAGATGGTTTGCCGGACCTGGTCATCGGTGGCGGGTGTACGCAGCATGGATGGTACCAGAACCTCGGTGGTGGCAACTTCGGGCCGGTGAACGCGGGTGCGCTGTTCGCCAGTAGTGGAGTGACCCATTGCGGGGACGTGGACGGCGACGGGGACAATGACATCCTGACCAAGAACGGCACAATCACCAGCTGGCTGGCCAATGACGGCACCGGCAATTTCACCGTAGCGGATACGCTGGCCGTGGGACCCTTCAGTTCACCCGGGGATGTAGCAGGGGACGTGGATGGCGATGGTGACCTGGACCTGGCCGTGGAAACCGGCAGCAGTTGCGACGTGCGCTGGTGGTGGAACACGGGCAACGGGTACTCTTGGAACGATGCCAGCGTGGAAACCTTGGGCGCCTATTCGCTCAAGCACACGCGCTACGCGTTGGGGGACATGGATGGCGATGGGGCACTTGACCTGGTGGCCACCAATGGTCAGGGGATCTTGATGTGGTACCGCAATGAGGGCGGCAGCTGGGGGCCTCGTCACAATGTGGGCGCCTTTCTCGGAGGAGGGAACGACCTGAGCGTGGCGGACATCGATCAGGACGGTGATCCCGACCTGGTGGCATCTGCCCTCTACGGCAGGCACATCACCTGGTATCCCAACAACGGGGATGGTACCTTCGGAACCCAGCGGGTAGTGGCGGAAAACCTGGGTGACAATTACCAAGCCCATGCCATTGACCTGAACGGGGACGGCTTTCCGGACGTGCTTTCCAGCAAGCCGGAAGCCGCGATTATCTGGAACATCGGCGGCGGCAATGGCTGGGTGGCCGATAGCCTGCCAGGGCAGGGCATCTCGCGCTGTGAGGCCGACCTGGACGGCGATCTGGACCCTGACCTGGTGGGGGTGAATGCCTGGTATGAGAATGATGGAACCGGCCACTTTACCCGGCATGCTGAACCGCTGCTGATAGAAGGCAAGGTGCAGGTAGCGGACATGAACGCGGACGGAATACCCGATATCGTGATCGGAGGTGGCGGCTGGCGTGTACTGCTGAACGACGGCAGCATGGGCCTTAGCATGCTGGAGGGTGCGGGGAATATGGACGTGTACGACTTGGCGGACGTGGATGGCGATGGTGCCGCCGATGCATACGCGGAGGATTATGGCCGCAAGGTGTACCTGATGCGGAATGATGGAACAGGCCTCCTCACCCCCTCCTTGCAGGCCAGCATTGGGGGTAACGGCACGCCGCGCCACATGCTTGCAACCGACATCAATGGCGATGGATTTCCCGATGCCGTGTGGGCCATGAGCGACCTTTATACGCACAATACCTATTACAACCTGAACTTGGGCAATGGCGAACTGGGCCCCACGGGAGTGGTGGTGCTGGGCAATGGCAGTGCGGGCGACATGCTGCTGGCGGACCTGAACGCGGACGTGGTGCCCGACCTGGCATCTGTGGCGCACAACCAGATCACGTGGCAGCAGAACCACTTCTACGATGCCTTCCGCCTGCGTGGTCACCTCTACTACGACTTCGATGTGGATGCCACAATGGACAGCTTGGAACATCCCGTGCGCTACAAGCTCGTCAGTACCGATGCCAATGAGGTGCTGGTGTGGTCCAACAGCACCGGCGAGTTCGACCTGCCAGCGGACACCGGCACTTGGCACGTGTGGCACACGCCACCCCCCAGCTATCAGGTCACCAACGACCCGGACACCTTGGTAGCCACACTGACCCCGCAGGCTCCCATTGCCACAGGGCTGGACATCGGCCTGGCACCGGCCACGAACGATACCGCACTGGGTTTTTGGGTCACCTACCAGGCCATGCGGTGCAACACCGCACAGGTCGTACAACTGCGCTTGGCAAACAACGGCACAGCCATCGCCACAGGCGTGGTCTTGAGCTTCGAACTGCTGGGCGACCTCACCTATTCTTCGGTCTCACCCGCCCCGGATTCCATCGTGGGGCCGACCTTCTTCTGGAATTTGGACAGCCTGCACTGGTTCCAGGAGTTCGTGGCACAGATCACGGTGGATGTAGGCGCCGCCGGCACTACGGCTGGTTGGCATGCCACCATGGTGGCCGCGAACCTGCCCGATACCCTAGTTGCCGGTTTTGGTCCGCAGGGTGTGAGCTGCTCCTGGGACCCCAACGACAAGCTCGTGACCCCACAGGGCTACGGCAGCGCCGGGGCCGTGCCGGTGGACATCCCCTGGCTGGACTACACCGTGCGCTTCCAGAACACGGGTACCGACACCGCCTTTAACGTGAGCGTGCTGGACACCTTGGACACGGACCTGGACCCGCTCACCATGGAGGTGCTGGACGCCTCGCACCCGCTCACACGCATCGAGGTGGACACGGGCCGCGTAGCGCTATTCCAGTTCCAGCATATCCTGCTGCCGGACAGCGGAGCCAACGAGACTGCAAGCCATGGGTTCGTGCGGTTCCGCATCCGGCCCGTGGCCGGTTCCCCAGACGGCACGCAGATCACCAATAGTGCAGGCATCGTATTCGACTGGAACGCGCCGGTGATTACCAACACCGTGCTGAACACCCTGGTGGACTGTAGCCTGTACCAGGCACTGATCACCGACCAGGGCAGCTTCCTGGAGGCCAGCGCAGGGGGGGCTTATCAATGGTTCCTGAACGGAGATACCGTGCCCGGCGGAACAGGAGCCACCATCACCGACCTGCATACCGGCAGCTATACCGTGCAGGTGACCAGTGTCTACGGATGCGTGTCGCTGTCCGATCCCGTGGAGGTGATCACAACCGGCATCACGGGGGCAGCGGTGGATGGTGTGCGGTTCTTCCCAAACCCTGCCCACAACAGGCTGGTGATTGCCTCTTCACACGGGTGGACTTCGGGCACGCACCTCCGCATATTTGATGCCAGTGGCCGCATGTTGCGTGATCAGGCACTAGTGGGCCTGGCCGCAGGTGGTGCGGTGGAGCTGAACGTGGCCGACCTGGCTGCGGGCAGCTATGTGCTCCAGCTTTTCGGGGCTAAGCATGTGGAAATCTTGCGGTTCAGCAAGGATTGAACACTGCCGGTCGCACGTGCGGCAGTGGTTTTGCCTGCCTCAACGTGCCACGTTGAGGGCTGCGCAATAGGAACCCGACGGCGTTGATCCCCGGAGGCGGAAGCGGCCGGGAGCAACATCGCCCCTCCGCTGGCGCAAGTGTTCGGTGCGGGGAGGAATGAGCGTAGGCGGGCCGGTCACTTGTACCACCCACACTCACTCGCGTTTGCAACGCGGGCAGTTCTTTCTCCAGGATAAGCGATGAAACAGCCGGAGGCCGAAAAGCAAGGAGCACTCGGCACAGTGGGGCCCAACTAACGGCAGATAGGCGGCCAAGGGAAAGGAGAGAACGAACCTATTGGTTGCCGCACCGGCTCAGCCTTTCATCGCCTCCGTCGTTTCCGCGTAGCTAATGGCCATATGCGAATGGTGTTGCGCGCAACTCCCATTGCGGATGACCAGCACCTGGGGTGATTCATGTTCAATGCCGTAACGCGTGGCCACGGCATCAGAGATGTCCCGGTGGGCCAGCAGGTCCAAGTAGTAAACACGGTGCCGCTCGGCATCTTCAGCCGTCCAAGCACGCTCCAGCCTGTTCAATGCCGCTTTGCTGATCGGGCAACGTGTGCTGTGTTTGAAGATCAGCACGGGTTGCCCCTTGGACAGTTGGTCAATTCGGTCCAGTTCCACTATTGAATCCAGTTCTTTCCATTCCATGGCAGCCGAAATGTATCCGGGCTTCCGGGCCTAAGGACTGACATTGCTCAACCCTTGAATGCGATACAAGAGCGCAAACCGTTAGAATGGTGTACCTTGCGGTAAATGCCGGTAGGTGATGCCATGCCGCGCGAATGCTCCGGTCTTCTGCCTGCTGCTCGTGGCACCAGGCGCTTCCTGCATGGCCCAAACCGTGGTGTGGCAGGAAAGCTTTGACGGCACCAACAATTGGGAAACCGGGGCCAACCTAAACCAGGATGTGGGCGGCTCCTGCGGGAAATCGAACAAGTACTACATCAGTTGCAAGGAGAACGGCAATGCAGCCGGCGCCTGCGGCACCGGGTGCGGGAGCAACAAGACCCTGCATGTCGGTTCGGCAACTTTGGGCGACCTGGGCGCCGCGTATGATGCGGGCGGTTTCAGCAATTGCGGTTCCGGCTGCTTTCTCTGCAACACCACCACCAACAAACGCTCCTGGTCCAAGACGATCAGTACGGTGGGTTACAGTACGCTCTCTCTGGAATTCGACTACATCGAGGACGGCAACGGCACTTCGGACAATGCCACGGCGGAGTACAGCACCGACAACGGGGCATCCTGGACCCTGCTGCAGGACATGCCCAAAACGAACAACTCAGGCTGTGGCGGCCAAGGCCGCTGGACTCACCTCACCATTCCGTTGCCCAGTTCCTGTTGGTCCATCAATACGTTGCGCATTGCCTTCCACTGGGTGAACAACAACGACGGAACGGGCACGGATCCATCTTTTGCGGTGAATGACGTGAGGATCACCACGCCAGGCACCTTGCCGGTGGAGCTGTTGGGCTTTGGCGCGCGTACGTCGGGCGGTGACGCATTGCTCGAGTGGGCCACGGCCAGTGAACAGGACAATGCCTGGTTCGCGGTGGAACACGGATTGAACGGCGCGGACTTCAACGAGCTGGGGCGGGTACCAGGCGCAGGGAACAGCCAGCAGGTGCTGCACTATTCCTACGTGCATCAGCAACCGGCACCAGGCCTGAACTATTACCGGTTGCGGCAGGTGGATATGGATGGCGCTTGGACATTTTCCCCTGTGGTGCCATTGGACCTCGCCGGGGCCGCTTCCCCCTTGGACGCAGCCACGGTGGTCGGTGATGAACTGGTCATCGGCCCGATGGCTGAATTCGGCGAATGCCGCTACATGCTGTGCGACCTGCAGGGCCGTATATTGATGCAAGGCACGCCGGTGGATGAACGCCTGCGCTTAAACCTGGGCCCTTTGGGGCATGGCGCTTATGTGCTCCAACTGGCCACTCCGGAAGGCACCGATGCCAAGGTATTCTTCCGTTAGCGGCAAGCCGGCCAGGTTGAGGAATGGGCCACAAACATTCCGGACAGGGCTCAGCGCCGCGCAGCGTTTTCCACGATGTCCCCGTTGCCTGTGCGGACCAGGCTCCGGTCGTACTTCACCTTCATCAGCCCGGTGCCTTTCTGGTAGGTGATGATACCCACAGGACCGGCGTATGCCAATTGCTTGTCCGGTAGCACAGGGGTCATTTGCACGTCAAACTTCAGCGTCTTGTTCTTGCGGGCCGCAGCCTTGGTGATGTTGGCATTGCGGGTGTCCACCAAGACTTCCTTGGTGAGAAAGCCCCCCTGTTCAAACCGGAGGTAGGCGCGCTCGCCAGCATTGAGTTTCAGGTTGAACCGCCCGTTCGGGTACACTTCCAAGGGCATGCAGATCCAGTTGCCCACTTCGAGCACTTCAAACGTGCCCTCCTGGTGCCCCTCATCGATCAAGACCCGGCCATGGATTTCCACTTTGTCCTGGCTATAAGTGCCCGGTGCGCAGGCAAGGCCACAGGCGATGGACACGGGGAGCAGAGAGGCTTGGATGGAGGTTCTGTTTTTCATTGCCAGGAGGATCGTGTTCCAACTTCGGATACAAAATTCCAGGCGCCGGCAGGCCTTCACAATACCCACAAATGAGGATTTTTTAGCTATGCCAGCTTGAGCTTACTGGGCCGATAGGAAAGGCCATCACGGTTATGCAGCGCTGGCCTTGATGGCGAAGAGGTGACGAAGCGATGAGGGCCGATGCTTCTTCTCTTCTCTTCTTCCCTTCTTCCCTTTTTCTCTTCTTCTCTTCTTCTCTTCTTCCCTTCTTCATCTCCCCCTCAGGCGCTGGACAGATCACTTGCTGATCACAGCGGGGTTCTCGCGGTTTCGAAGCAGCTACACCCAACAACGGTCCACGGCGTATTTCACTAAGCCCGCCACGCCGCGCACGTTCAATTTCGTCATCAGGTTCTTGCGGTGTGTTTTCACGGTCTCTTCCGTGATGAACAAGACATCCGCGATCTCGCGGTTGGTGCGGTCCAGGGCCACCATGCGGATGATCTCGCGCTCGCGCTTGGTGAGGCCCACATATTCACCGCCCATGCGCTTTTCCGTGAAGCGGTAGCCGTTGGCAATGCTGTGCTGTGCCTGTGGTGAGATGTACGTGCCGCCGTTCATGACCGTCCGCACGGCATGGGCCAGTTCATCCGCGGGGCCGTCCTTGAGCACATAGCCGGAGGCTCCTTCGATCAGCATGCTGTTCACGTACTCGATCTCCGTAAGCGCCGAGTGGGCAAGCACCTTCAGACCGGGATAGTTGCGATGCAGCTTCCGCACGGTATCAATGCCGTCCATTTCATGCAGCGAAACATCAATGAGGATCAGGTCCGCCTGTGTTTCGCGCAACCGCTCCAGCAACTTGACTCCCGAGCAGGCATGGCCCACCACTTCCAGTTCGGGCTGATCGGCCAGTCGCGATGCAATGCCCAAGGCCACAAGCTCATGACGGTCCACCACGATGATGCGGATCATTTGCATTCAACCGGGTACGAGATTGGATGGGAGTGGATAGGAAACGTGGTTGACGTTGGATCGTAAGTATCCGTTGTCATTCGTCGCGTGGACCGGCTGGAGCAGAATCCTTTTTACCCTGGGCAATGGGCAGATCGTACTGGCTGTGTGTTTTACGTCGCCAATTTAACCGGCAACCATTGAATGACCAAGGGCTCCCCAATTTTAGGGATGCGGCGGGTGCTTTTTGGGAAAGGCAGTGCATCTTGGTTGCGAAGGACAAAGCGTGTGGTGAATGGACATGGTGTAGCTTTATGGCGTGCCGGTGGCGATCCTGTCGTCAACAACCGGAGCCGTTCTTCCACTTTTCAATCCCATGTCCATTGATGTAGCAGGCAATTCCATTGCCGGGAATTCTTCCACCGCTGAACACCCGATCCAAGCCGCCATGGCCGGTGCCGGCGTGATCGAAACCACCGAAATGGCCGCGCTGGCCGCGCAGTTCGTGAACAGCACGGCGCGCCACGTGTTCCTCACCGGCAAGGCCGGCACCGGTAAAACCACCTTCCTGCACCAACTGGCGCGCAGCACCCACAAGCGCTTTGTGATCCTGGCCCCCACGGGCATCGCCGCCCTCAACGCCAAGGGCGTCACCATCCATTCGCAGTTCCTCCTGCCCTTCGGAAGCTTCATCCCCGAGCGGCAACTGCCCGCGGACATCCCACCGTACGGCAACTTCCACGACCGCGACACGCTGAGCCGCCGCCATCCGCTGAACGCCGTGCGCCGCAACGTGCTGCGCGATGTGGACCTGCTGATCATCGACGAGGTGAGCATGCTGCGCGCGGACCTGCTGGATGCCATCGACCACCGCATGCGCAGCGTGCGCCGCGTGTACGACCGCCCCTTCGGCGGCGCGCAACTGCTGCTCATCGGCGACCTCTTCCAACTTCCGCCCGTGGTGAAGGATGAGGAATGGCAGGTGCTGCGCCAGTGGTACAACAGCATGCACTTCTTCGAGTCGCGCGCACTGAAGGAGAGCGGCTACGCGCACATCGAGCTGGACAAGATCTTCCGCCAGCAGGACGCCGGTTTCATCGGCATCCTCAACAACCTGCGCAACAACACGGTGACCAAGCAGGACGTGGAGATCCTCAATGCGCACTACCGCGCCAACATTCCGAAGGAGGAATCCGAGGGCGTGATCACCCTCACCACGCACAACCGCACCGCCGACGAGATCAACGAGCGCGCCCTGAAAGCCTTGCCCGGCAAGGCACACCGCTTCGAGGCCACGGTGAAAGGCGATTTTCCGCAGAGCATGTACCCGGTGCTGCCCGAACTGGAACTGAAGGAAGGCGCGCAGATCATGTTCATCCGCAACGACATGGACAAGGCCTACTTCAACGGGAAGCTGGCCAAGGTCACTTCGATCGGCAAGGAAGGCATCGAAGTGGCCATGATCGATGACGGAATGCCCTACACGCTGAAAACCGAGACGTGGGAGAACAAGCGCTACGCGGTGGATGGCGTCACCAAGGAGCAGAAGGAGGAAGTGCTGGGCACCTTCGAACAGTACCCGGTGAAGCTGGCGTGGGCCATCACCGTACACAAGAGCCAGGGCCTCACCTTCAGCAAGGCCATCATCGATGTGGGCAGTGCCTTCGCGCCCGGTCAGGTGTACGTGGCGCTCTCGCGGTTGCGCGCGCTGGACGGGCTGATCCTGCGCACCCGCATCGATCCTTCCGTGGTGAGCACCGACCGCGACGTGGTGGCCTTCAGCGAAAGCCGCCACGCCCAGCAGCCCTTGCCCGAACAACTGAAGGAGCAACAACGACAGTACCTGCAAGCCGTGCTGTCCAGCACCTTCAACCTCGGCGACATCCTGAAGAAGGTGGGCTTTACCCGCAAGGACCATGATGTGGGCGGCTTCGAGGATGAAAGCATGAAGACCGCCTTGGTGCGCTTCGCGGCGAAGTTGCAGGGCGAGGCGGCCAACACCGCCACCTTCGGCAACCAGTTGCTGCGCCTGATGCACACGGACGAACGGCAGTTGCTGCTGGAGCGTATCGGCAAGGGCGCGGCGTACTATGGAAAGCTGCTGCGCGAAAGCATGAAGGACCTGTTGCAGCACCTGGCACAGGTGGAGCAGTTGAGCCGCACCAAGGAATACGCCGCAGACCTGAAGGAGATCGACGGCATGCTGGTGAAGAAGTTGGCGCAGATCGCCAAGGCGGGCACCATTGCCGAGTGCATCCTCAACGGCGAGGAGATCAAGCCCATGCCGGAGGTGGAACGTGAGCTGGCCGGGCAACGCGCCAGCTTAGTGCATGAGGTGGCCCTATGGGCAGGGGAGCACAAGCCTCTGAGCAGCGGCAAGAGCGGCAAGACGCGCAAACGCCGGTCAACGGACGACGTATTCGCACCGGAGAAGAAGCCCAAGGCGGAAAAGGGCGCCACCTACCGCAAGACCTACGCGCTGCTGAAGGAAGGCAAGACCCTGGCCGAGGCCGCTGCGGAAAGGCAGCTTTCACTGGGCACCCTGGAAGGCCACGCCGCTCGCGGGATCGCGGAAGGCGAAGTGGAGATCGGCGCAGTGATGGAAGATGCCGTGCGCGACCACATCGCCGACTGGATGCGCGATTTCCCGGAGAAGGACACCAACGCCGCAAGGGGTCATTTCGGCGAGCTGTACAGCTATGGCCAACTGCGCATGGTGCAGGCTTGGCTGAAGCTCGAAGAGGGGTAGGGTCGCCACTGGTTCCGCACCTGATCTTCCACGAAGATCCCGAAGACCGGCATGGATCTTATTTTCAAGGGAATGGGCCGTGTAGGCTGGCAAGGACCTACCTTTGCACGGTTAAACAAACACGACAGTACAATGGCAAGTGGTAAAGTGAAGTTCTTCAACACGGAGAAAGGTTTCGGGTTCATCACCCCCGACGAAGGCGGCAAAGACGTCTTTGTGCACAAAACCGGCACCCGTGACGCCCTTTGGGAAGGTGACGCGGTCACCTACGAAGTGGAAGAGACCCCCAAGGGCCTCAACGCGATCGACGTACGCAAGGTCTGAGGCTAAGCCTCATTGCGGGCAATTGGAAAGCCCCGGCCTTGGCCGGGGCTTTTTCATTGGTGCACCGTGCATGGGTAGTTCCCCCCGGCCTTGACCCTGCGCTCACGTTTTTCGCGAGTGCGGATCCCTTGTCCCGTCTCTGGCGGTTTCAATGCAGGACCATCCGTGGGCCAATCTGCCACCGATCACCGATCTCCTACACAGCTCTTGCCGCATACTTCGCCCGCCCATACTGCTTCGTGTACAAGTCGAAGATGATCCCGTCCGCCAATCCCACCTTGGGCACAAAGACCTCCTCGATGCCCGCTTCCTCCATGATGCGCAGGAAGATGTCCGCCGCAGGGATGATCACGTCCGCGCGGTCGGGGCGCAAGCGCAGCTTTTTCACGCGGTCCTCTACGCTGAAGGAAGCGATGCGTTCATGCTGTTTGTGGATGTCCGTCCGCGAGAGCGGCTGACCGTAGCTGTTCTTGTTCTCCTTGAACAAGCGGTTGATGTTTCCGCCCGTGCCGATGCCGGCAAGCTGGCCGCGCTGTTCGCGCAGTTCACTGAGAAAGGCGCTGATCTCTGACCAAACACTGTCGTCCACTTTGTGCTTCAGCATGCGCACGGTGCCTAACGGGAATGAAGCGGAGCGTTTGCGCTGTCCTTTTTCGATCCAGGTGAGTTCCGTGCTGCCGCCGCCCACGTCGATGTACAGGTAGCTGCGGTCCTTCAGCAGGTCCTGCGTCCAGAAGGTGCTCATGATCAAGTCGGCTTCCGTGGTGCCGTCGATCACCTCGATGTGTACGCCGCTTTCCATCTCCACGCGGGTGATCACATCAACGCTGTTGGTGGCTTCGCGCATGGCGCTGGTGCCGCAGCAGCGCAGGTAGGGCACGCCGTACACTTCGCCCAGCAGACGGAACGCTTTCATTGATTTGATCAACTGGTCGCGCTTCGCGTTGCCGATGGCGCCGGTGTCGAACACATCCTCGCCCAAGCGGATGGGCACGCGCACCAGCGAGATCTTCTTGATCACCGGATGGTCCTCGCGCTCCACCACCTCGCCCACCAGCAGCCGCACGGCGTTGGAACCGATGTCGATGGCGGCGTATGTGAGCGGGCGGGCGATGGGCGAAGGTAGGCCGGGCAGGGGCGAGGCAGCGTATCTTGGGCAAGGTGTGTCTATGGTG
>ERZ795041.146-NODE-146-length-27941-cov-4.106362_pt1 | contig 27941 bp, 25 predicted proteins | sample MGYA00375125_ERZ795041 | MGnify/ENA primary metagenome ERZ795041 (study PRJEB30170, sample SAMN03074214) | activated sludge metagenome | biome: Common Effluent Treatment Plant; feature: Wastewater; material: Activated sludge; isolation source: activated biomass in...
AGCCCGTCGCGGCGACATCGTCGTCACCGTGACTGCGACGGGCAATCTCGAGCCGCGCAATCAAGTCGACATCGGCAGCGAGCTGTCGGGCACGATGCGCACGGTCAATGTCGAGGTGAACGACGAGGTGAAGGCGGGGCAGGTGCTCGCCGTGCTCGACACGACGCGACTGAAGGCACAGGTGCTGCAGCAGGAGAGCTCGCTTGCCTCCGCCGAAGCGCGCGTCATTCAAAGCGAGGCGACGCTCAAGGAGGCGCGCGCGAATTACCAGCGTCTGTTGAAGGTGCGTGAGCTGTCGGGCAACAAGATTCCCTCGCAGCAGGACATGGACGTGGCCGAATCCAGCGTATTGCGGGGCGAAGGCGATCTCGCTGCGGCGAAAGCCGCCGTCGCACAGGCCCGCGCCAGCCTCGATGCCGTACGCACCGACCTCAGCAAGACGGAGATCCGATCGCCGATCAACGGCATCGTGCTGGTGCGGTCGGTCGAACCGGGCTCCACCGTCGCCGCGTCGCTGCAGGCTCCGGTGTTGTTCACGCTGGCCGAAGACCTGAAGAAGATGGAGCTGCACGTTTCGGTGGACGAGGCTGACGTGGGCTCGGTGGAAGTGGGGCAGAAGGCGACGTTCACCGTCGATGCGTTTCCGAGCCGAACCTTCACCGCGCACATCACGCAGGTCCACTACGCATCGAGCAATACGCAAAGCCGGTCGAGCACGACGGCGAGCGCCACCTCGACAGGCGTCGTCACCTACGAGACCGTGCTCGAAGTCGACAACAGCGATTTGTCGCTGCGTCCCGGCATGACGGCAACCGCGCAGATCGTCACGACCAGCGTCGAGGACATTCTGCTGGTGCCGAATGCGGCGCTGCGTTTCCAGCCCGAAGGCGTGCAGATTCCAGGCATGCCGAGCGCCGCCAGCCGTACCGGCGGCCCGCTGCAAGCACTCATGCCCGGCCGCAACATGCGCTTCGGTCCCGGACGCGATCAGGGCGGCGCGATGCGCCGCATCGCCCGCGTGTGGATTCTCGAGAGCGGCAAGCCCGCGCTCGTGATGTTCCGCCCGGGCGTGAGCGATGGCCGCTTCACGGAAGTGCTCGATCTGGGCGAGATGCCCAATCTCGGCCGCATGGGCGCTCAGGCGGGCGGCAGTGAAGAGCTCCAGAAGGCGCTCGAGCGCAAGCTCGTCGAAGGCGCGAAAGTGATCGTCGATTCGGAAACCAAAGCGAAGTCATGACCGGAATGCCTGACGCTGCGTATCCGGTGATCGAGCTGCAACAGGTCACCAAATTCTATGGCCATGGCGAAGCGCAGGTCAGGGCTTTGCGCGGCATCGATCTCGTCATCGATCCAGGCGAGTTCGTCGCGGTGATGGGTCCCAGCGGCGGCGGCAAATCGACGTGCATGAATATTCTCGGCTGCCTGGATACGCCCACGAGCGGCGTCTATAAGTTCCTCGGCGTGCCGGTCGGACCGATGTCGGCGGATCAGCGCGCCCTGTTGCGCCGTAACTATCTCGGCTTCGTATTCCAGGGTTTCAATCTGCTCAGCCGCACCTCCGCGCTCGAAAACGTGGAGCTGCCGATGATCTATCGCGCAATTCCCAATGAAGAACGCCACGCGCGAGCGCGGCAAGCCTTGAAGGAAGTGGGTCTCAGCGGTCGCGAGCATCACGTGCCGAGCGAGCTGTCGGGCGGTCAGCAGCAACGTGTGGCGATCGCGCGTGCGATCGTGACTCAGCCGCAGGTGCTGTTCGCCGACGAGCCGACGGGCAATCTCGATACCGCAACGAGCGCGGACATCATGCGCCTGCTGACGCGTCTGAACGAAGAGAAGGGCATCACCATCGTGATGGTCACGCACGAGCCGGACATCGCCGCCTGGACGCGCCGCATCGTGCGTTTCCGTGACGGAATGATCGAGAGCGATGAGGTGAATCAGCCGGTGCGCGGAAGTCATTAGGGAAGCTCTGATTTACCCGTCATTCCGACGAAAGTCGTAATGACGGACCCAAGACGAATCAGAGCTTTATTTTGGAATTAACTGATCAACCATGCTCATTAACGCCATCCTGCTCGCCCTGCGCGAGATTCGCCGCAACGTGCTGCGCTCCTCGCTCACGATTCTCGGCATCGTCATCGGCGTCGCGGCCGTCATCACGATGGTCACGATCGGCGACGGCGCGACGGCGCAGATTCAAGCGGACATTCAGAAGCTCGGCACGAATCTGCTGCAGGTGTTTCGCGGCCAGGGCTTCGGCGGCGGCGGCGGTGCGCGCACGGCGGCGCCGCCGTTCACGATGGACGACGTGAACGCGATCGAAGCGGAGATCAGCGGGGTGCGCGCGGTCGCTCCGTCCTCCAATTCGGGCACCCAGGCGATTTACGGCAATACGAACTGGTCGACCGGCGTCACGGGTACGAACGACAAGTTCATCGAAGTGCGCGAATGGCCGCTCGCTGCGGGCCGTAATTTCTCGGAATCCGAGCTGCGCGGCGGCGCGGCGGTCTGCATTCTCGGCAACACCGTCAAGCAAGAGCTGTTCGGCGACCAGGACCCGGTCGGCTCGAGCATTCGCATGTCGCGCATTTCCTGTCAGGTGATCGGCGTGCTGAGCGTGAAAGGCCAATCCGGCTTCGGCCAGGATCAGGACGATCTCATCGTGGTCCCGCTGCGCACGTTGCAACGGCGCATGACAGGCAATACGGACGTGAACTCGATCCTCGTCGCCGCGCGCATCGGCGCTTCGACCGAGAAAGTGCAGGCCGATCTCGAGCGGCTCCTACAAGAGCGGCGCAAGATCCGCTCTGGCGCGGACAATGACTTCAACGTACGCGATCTGAAGGAAATATCGAGCGCGATGACCAGCACGACGCGAGTGTTGACTACGCTGCTCGGCGCCGTCGCCGCGGTGAGTCTCGTCGTCGGCGGCGTCGGCATCATGAACATCATGCTCGTATCGGTGACCGAACGAACGCGCGAGATCGGTACGCGCCTCGCCGTCGGCGCGATGGCGCGCGATGTGTTGCTGCAGTTCCTGATCGAAGCAGTCGTACTCGCGATGCTCGGCGGCATCATCGGCATCGTGCTGGGGCTCAGCGTCGGCGCGCTCGCGACGAGCGCATTCAAGCTGCCATTCGTGCTCAATGTCGGAATCGTCGTGCTCGCGTTCGGTTTCTCCGCCGCCGTGGGCATCGTGTTCGGCTATTTCCCGGCGCGCCGCGCCGCGCAGCTCGATCCGATCGAAGCGCTGCGCCACGAGTGAGATCCTAAAACATCCACTCCTTGATCTGTTCGCGCGGCGGCATTTCATCGAATTGCGGCAGCGTATCCGTGATCGTGTGCCACGCGGCGCGCGATTTCACGTGAATGTGCAGTCGCGGCTTTGCATCGAGCGGCGTGTCGAGCGATCCCAGCGGCACGTTGTAGCGTTTGACGCCTTCGAACAGTGAAGGCAGCAGGCTGCCGCACTGCATGCAGAAGGACGTTGCGAAGAGTTGTGCCTCGGGGACTTTGTACGTTCGCACCAGATCCGCGCCGCGCATCCATTCCAGATTCTCCTGCCGCACGAAAACGTTCGTCGCATGCGCACCGCCGCGGCTGCGCTGACACCGCGTGCAATGGCAGTTCGTGATTTTGGTGGGTGCCTCGCGAACAGCGAACGCCACATCGCCACATAGGCAGCTTCCGGTGCAGCTTCCGGCGATACCGTCTGTCGTGGCCGGCGTCGCACGTTCGACCGCCGTGCCAAAGCCGGGCGGGTATTCATCGAACTTGACCAGGTCATCGTCGATGTCCCACATGGGCGATTTCGACCCTACGAAAATATGCGCCTGTGGCCGGATTCCTGGATCGTCCTGCAAACAACCGGCCGGCACGCCGACCATGTCGTTCGAATCGTCGGGTACGGTCGAGCCGCAGCGGCTGCAAAAAGGGCGTGCGAAAGCCGGCGATGCGCGATAGTGAACGATGTCGGGTTGGCCGCTCAGCCAGCGAAAATTCGCACGCTCGACGCCGATCATCGTGGAGTACAGCGCGCCTTGATGCTTGCGGCACATCGAGCAGTGGCAGTGCGCCATGAATTTACACGGGCCGGTGATCTCGAAGCGGACCGTGCCGCACAGACATGAGCCAGTCGTCGCGGTAGTCATTCAATCGTTCTCCGTCGCTTTGGCGGATTCGTTACCTTAGGGAAACTCTGATTTACCCGTCATCCCGACGTCCCACAGGGATTCCCGTTGGTCATAAGTCGGGATCTAGCTTTTTGAAAGACATGGATTCCGACTTAGGTCGGAATGACGGAGAAGAGGTAAATCAGAGCCTCCTTAGCCTAAAGCCCCTGCGCTGCATTTCAAGTCGAGGTGTTTTCGAACAGAATGTACACCCGCCCTCATCGTTCGAGCTGCTCTCATGAAAACTCGCGCTGCAGTCGCACACGCCGCAGGCAAACCGCTGGAAGTCATGACAGTCGATCTCGATGGGCCTCGTGACGGCGAGGTGCTCGTCGAGATCAAGGCGACCGGTATTTGCCACACGGACGAGTTCACCCGATCGGGCGCGGACCCTGAAGGATTGTTCCCCGTGATCTTCGGACACGAAGGTGCAGGCATCGTCGTCGATGTCGGCCGCGGCGTCACGTCGGTGAAAAAGGGCGATCACGTCATTCCGCTCTACACGCCTGAATGCCGCCAGTGCAAATCATGCCTGTCACGTAAGACGAATCTGTGCACCGCGATTCGCACCACGCAGGGCAAGGGCGTCATGCCCGACGGCACCAGTCGCTTCTCGGTCGGCAAGGATGCGATCCATCACTACATGGGTTGCTCGACGTTTTCGAATTACACCGTGCTGCCGGAAATTGCCGTCGCGAAGATTCGCGAGGACGCGCCGTTCGACAAGGTCTGCTACATCGGCTGCGGCGTGACGACGGGCGTCGGCGCCGTCATCAACACCGCGAAGGTCGAGCCGGGCGCGAACGTCGTCGTCTTCGGGCTCGGCGGCATCGGCCTCAACGTGATTCAAGGCGCAAGGCTCGCCGGTGCGAATCGCATCATCGGCGTAGATCTCAATCCCGCGCGCAAACCGCTCGCCGAAAAATTCGGCATGACGGATTTCGTGAACCCGAAGGAGGTGGGCGGCGATCTCGTGCAGCATCTGATCGCGCTCACCGACGGCGGCGCCGATTACAGCTTCGAGTGCGTCGGCAACGTCGACCTCATGCGCCAGGCGCTCGAATGCTGTCACCGCGGCTGGGGTGTCAGCGTCATCATCGGCGTCGCAGGCGCGGGGCAGGAAATCAAGACGCGCCCTTTCCAGCTCGTCACCGGCCGCGTCTGGAAGGGCACGGCCTTCGGCGGCGCGCGCGGCCGCACCGACGTGCCGAAGATCGTCGACTGGTACATGGACGGCAAGATCAACATCGACGATCTGATCACACACACCATGCCGCTCGACGACATCAACCGTGCCTTCGATCTGATGCATTCGGGCGAGTCGATTCGCAGCGTGGTGGTCTATTGAGCGCAGCGAGTCGCTGCGCCGGCCATCCGGGAAGCTGGTCAGCTGGCTAGCTGGCCAAGCCCCTCTTATTCTTGTTCTGGCCACTTGCCAGCCGGCCAGCTCGCCAGTTGGCCCGGTCAAAGGTTGGTAGTCGATGAATCTCATCTCCTCCCACCGCTGCTTCAACGGCGAACAACGCTTCTACGCCCACGATTCGCGCGAATGCGCGGCGGAGATGCGTTTCTCGGTATTCGTGCCGCCATTGGCGCGCGAGCGGGCCGTTCCGGTGCTGTATTACCTCGCAGGGCTCACATGTACGGAAGAGACTTTCATGATCAAGGCCGGCGCGCAGCGCCTGGCCGCCGAGCTCGGTGTCATGCTCGTTGCGCCCGACACCAGCCCACGCAAAGCACGCGTGCCTGGCGACGATGCGAGTTGGGATTTTGGATTGGGTGCCGGTTTCTATGTCGATGCCACGCAAGCGCCGTGGTCGCGGCATTACCGCATGTACAGCTATGTCACACGCGAGCTGCCGGAGCTGGTGCGCGCGCTCGGCAACGTTCGCGAGGATCGCCAGGGCATCTTCGGCCATTCGATGGGCGGGCATGGTGCGCTCGTCTGCGCGCTCAAGAATCGCGATCGATATCGGTCCATGTCCGCGTTCGCGCCGATCGCCGCGCCATCGCAGTGTCCATGGGGCGACAAGGCGTTCACTGGCTATCTCGGCGGCGACAGGACCGCATGGCTCGATTACGACGCGACCGAGCTCGTCGCGCGCGAACGCTATTCGGACACCATCCTGATCGACCAAGGCACTGCGGACAAATTTCTAGACGAGCAATTGCATCCCGACCGCTTCGCCGCCGCCTGTCGCGCATCCGGCACGCACCTCGATCTGCGTTATCGCGACGGCTACGATCACGGCTATTACTTCATCTCGACGTTCATGGCGGAGCATCTGGTATTTCACGCGGCACGTTTGGGATGACGATGTCACGCAGCACGATTTCGTCCCGGAAATAGCGGTTGTGAAGGAATCGTTACGTCCATCCTTCCAGCCGCGCATCGAGCGTGATGTCCGCCTTGAGCAGGCGTGAGATTGGGCAGCCGTTTTTCGCGGCTTCCGCGGCGGCTTTGAATGCAGCCGGTTCCCAGTCCGGTACCTTGCCTTTCACTTTCAAATGCACCGCCGTGACGGTGAAGCCCGCATCGGTTTTCAGCAATGTCACTTCAGCGGATGTCTGAATGCTCTCGGCCGTCTTGCCGAGCTTGCCCAGCTCCGCCGACAGCGCCATTGCGAAGCATCCGGCATGCGCGGCCGCGATCAATTCCTCAGGGTTCGTTCCCTTGCCTTCCTCGAAGCGGGTCGAGAACGAATACTGCGTATCGCTGAGCACGCCGCTTTCGGTGGAGATCGTGCCGCGGCCTTCTTTGAGATTGCCATTCCAGACGGCTGAAGCGGTGCGTTTCATGGGGGCTCCTCGAGTGAGTGGTTCTTTGGTTCAAGGCGGCGGAGCCGCCGCCAGAATCTCGATCGTGTGCGTGACCTCGGCCGTCTTGCGCATGATCGCCATTGCCGAGCAGTACTTGTCTGCCGACAGATTGACCGCTCGCTCGACTTTTTTCGGATCGAGCTCGTGGCCGGTGACGATGTAGCGCATTGCGATCCTGGTGAACACTTTCGGCTCGGTCTCGGCGCGCTCTGCCTCGATTTCGACGACACAGTCGGTCACGCGTTCGCGACCGCGCTTGAGAATCAGGACGACATCGAAGGCGGAACAACCGCCGAGTCCGAGCAGCAGCATCTCCATGGGCCGAAAGCCAAGATTGCGCCCGCCGGCATCGGGTGCGCCATCCATGATGACCGAATGTCCGGAGCCGGACTCGCCGACGAACGAAACGTTCTCGATCCATTTGACGCGTGCTTTCATGAAACTCTCACAGGTAAGAAAGGATCCGTGAAATCTGCAAAGGCCAGTTGGCGGGCTGGTCAGCTGGCTTGCTGGCCAGAGCTCGCAATCAACCCGGCACCTTGCGCAATCTCCGCCACGTGCTCGCCGATCGCTAGCGACGAGGTGAGTCCGGGCGATTCGATGCCGAACAGGTTGATCAAGCTGGCGACGCCGTGGTGACTCGGACCGTCGATCCGGAAATCCGCGGCCGGCTCTCCAGGGCCGGAGATCTTTGGACGAATGCCCGCATAGGCCGGCACCAATTGACCGTCGCCGAGCTGCGGCCAGAAGCGCCGGATGGCGGCATAGAAGCGATTCGCGCGTTCGATGTTCACCTCGTAATCGAGCGTTTCGATCCATTCGACGTCGGGTCCGAAACGCGCCTGGCCTGCCAGATCGAGCGTGAGATGCACGCCGAGGCCGCCCGGCTCGGGAATCGGATACACCAGATGCCGGAAGCGCGTTTTGCCGGCCAGTGCGAAGTAGTGACCGCGCGCGTAATACGCACGCGGAATGCAATCGGTGGGAAAGCCTTCGATCGTCGCCGCCACCTGCGTGGCGTGAAGACCCGCGCAATTCACCACCATGCGTGCGCGCAGTGTCGGACGCTCGTCGTCGTTGATTGCGAGCAGAATCGAATGATTCTCGAGCCACATCGCGGCGACGCGGCTGTGGTATGCGACGTTCGCTGCGTGCCGCTCCGCGTCCGCCAGCAAGGCGAACATGTAGCTATGCGAATCGATGATGCCGGTCGCGGGCGAAAACAGTGCAGCCTCGCACACGATTTCCGGTTCCATGGTCCGCGCCTGCGCGCTGTTGAGCCATTGCAATGGCACGCCGTTGCCGGCAGCCGCTGCCTGTATCGCTTCGAGCTCGGCGAGCTGATCCTGCGAAGTCGCGACGATGAGCTTGCCGCATCGGCGATGCGGAATGGCGAAGCGCTCGCAAAATTCGTACAGCCGATCGCGGCCGGCTACGCAGAGCCGCGCCTTCAACGAGCCGCGTGGATAGTAGATGCCGGCATGAATGACTTCGCTGTGCCGCGAGCTGATGCCGGTGCCGAAGGTTTCCGCCGCTTCGAGGATCAGCACTTCACGGCCGCGCAAGGCGAGGGCTCGCGCGACCGCGAGGCCGACGATGCCCGCACCGATGACGACAGTATCGACGCTATCCACGATAACAGCCGGTGTCTTCCAGGTCTGCTGGCCAAAGCCCGGAATCAGCGCTCTTGTCCGGCCAGCAGCCCAGCCGGCCAGCATGCCAGCTGGCCGGTCTCACACTCCGCCGTAGCATAGATACTTGATCTCCAGATACTCATCGAGCCCGTACTTCGAGCCTTCGCGGCCGATGCCGCTTTCTTTCACGCCACCGAAGGGCGCGACTTCGGTGGAGATGAGTCCTTCGTTGATGCCGACGATGCCGCTTTCGAGCGCTTCGGCGATGCGCCAGCAGCGCTGCACGTCGCGACTGTAGAAATAGCTCGCGAGCCCGAACTCGGAATCGTTCGCAAGCCTGATCGCGTCTGCGTCGGTGTCGAACTTCATGAGCGGCGCCACCGGGCCGAAAGTCTCTTCGCGCATCGGCAGCATGTCCTCTGTCACGTTGGTGAGCACGGTCGGAACGTAGAACGTTCCGGGGCCGTCGCCGCGCTTGCCGCCGGTGAGCGCGCGGGCGCCCTTGCTCAACGCGTCGGCGACGTGCTGCTCGACTTTTTCGACGGCGCCTGCGTCGATCAGCGGTCCGATTTTCGTATCTGGCTCCAAGCCGTTGCCGACCTTCATCGCGGCGACGGCCTGCGCGAGCTTCGCGGCGAAACGCTCGTAGATGCCGCTTTGCACATAGAGGCGATTCGCGCACACGCACGTCTGGCCGGCATTGCGGTATTTCGAGGCGATCGCGCCCGCTACTGCGCTGTCGAGATCAGCATCGTCGAACACGATGAACGGCGCATTGCCGCCCAGTTCCAGCGACACCTTCTTTACCGTCGATGCGCACTGCTGCATGAGCAATTTGCCCACGGCGGTCGAGCCCGTGAAGCTCAGCTTGCGCACGATGGGATTGCTCGTAAGCTCGCCGCCGATGGCCTTCGAATCGCCCGTGACGACGGAGATCACACCGGCGGGAATGCCCGCGCGCTCGGCGAGCACGCACATCGCCAATGCGGAGTAGGGGGTGAGCTCGGAGGGCTTGATCACCATCGTGCAGCCCGCCGCCAGCGCCGGACCGACTTTGCGCGCGATCATCGCAGCCGGAAAATTCCACGGCGTGATCGCGGCTGTCACGCCGATCGGCTGCTTCAGCACGACGATGCGCTTGTCGCGGCCATGGCCGGGAATGACATCGCCGTAAACGCGCTTGCCTTCTTCGGCGAACCATTCGATGAACGATGCTGCGTAGGCGATCTCGCCGCGGCTTTCGACGAGCGGCTTGCCTTGTTCGACGGTCATCAGCACCGCGAGGTCTTCCTGATTCGCCATCATGAGGTCGAACCATTTACGCAGCACCTGCGCGCGTTCCTTGGCCGTGCACGAGCGCCATTGCGGCAGCGCGCGTTCGGCGGCATCGATGGCGCGGCGGGTTTCGGCCGCGCCCATGCGAGGAATGGTGCCGATCACCGTGCCAGTGGCGGGATTGATGACGCGCGTGATTCGAGCCGAATCCGCCGCCGCCTCCCAGCGTCCGCCGATGAATGCCTGTTGGCGGAACAGTGAGGGGTCGCGCAGCGAAAGCTCATGCGTGGATGCAGGCATGGGTATCCTCGAAACCGAGCTTCATTGACGAAAAACGTCTCGCATCATAACGTCGCCCGCAAGGAGCGATGAAGATTCGAGCCGCGATGGTTTCAGTCGTCGATCAGCTGCTGTCCGGGAAACAGCGCGTCGTTGAAGCCGAAATTCCTCAAGTCGCGGATGCGCATCGGATACAGAATACCGAGCAAATGGTCGGCTTCGTGCTGAACCACCCGTGCATGGAAGTCATGGACCGTGCGATCGATCGGCTTGCCGTATTGATCGAAGCCTCGATAGCGCAACCGGCGATAGCGCGGCACGAGCCCGCGCATGCCGGGCACGGACAGACAGCCTTCCCAACCCTCGTCCATTACATCGTCGAGCGGATCGAGCGTCGGATTGATCAACACCGTGTACGGTACTTCCTCGACCTGCGGATACCGCGGGTTCTTGCCGACGCCGAAAATCACGACCTGCAGCGACACGCCGATTTGCGGGGCCGCCAGTCCGGCCCCGTTCAGCGCGGCCATCGTGTCGTGCATGTCGATGAGCAGCTCGCGCAGCTCGGGGGTGTCGAATTCGGCGACGGGCTTGGCGACCTGCAGCAGCAGCGGATCGCCCATTTTCAATACGGGACGGATGGACATGATTCAGAAATAAGTGGATGGCGGATGGGTCGGAGCGCCGTGCGTTGCATCCGGGACTGGGTCGCATTTTGCGCCTTTTTCACGGCCAATTCTCTTCGGTGCGATTTGCAGCTACTCTCCTGCGATCTTACGAATTCCTCTGTCTGTGCCGACCACGAAGCACGAAAGCGCTTCGCCCGTAATCTTCCTCTTTCGTCCCGCAGCGCAGGGGCAATGGTCTAACCGCCAACCGCTTCTTCCATGACCGCGAACGTGCACATCCTGATCCTGGCGGCCGGCGCTTCGACCAGACTGGGTCAACCCAAGCAGCTGGTGCAGCTGCGTGGCCGTCCGGCGTTGCATGTCGTGCTGTCGAATGCCGTCGCGATTGCCGGCAATGCAGTGACGGTCGTCGTCGGCGCGAACGCGGGCCGGCTTTCGTATCTGCTTTCGCATTCCCCCGCATCGTCGATCGTGAACAAGCATTGGGAGGAAGGGCTTGCCTCATCGCTGAGATGCGGGCTCGGTGTGGTGCCACCGTCGGCCGATGCGCTCATGATCGTGCTGGGCGATCAGGTGTGCGTCACGAGCGATGACTTGCGGCGTCTGCTCGCTGCATGGAACGAACAGCCGAATGTCATCGCGACGGCAGCGTACGGGCAGACGATCGGCGCGCCCGCGATCTTTCCACGCGCTTATTTCGGCGAGCTGGCGCAGCTGCGCGGTGATCAAGGCGCGCGTAGAGTGCTGCTGCGCAATCCCGATCGCCTGGTCCGCGTGCCCATGCCGAATGCAGCGATCGACCTCGATACACCTGAGGACCTGGCTGCACTGACGGCGAAGCTCGCCAATGAGAGTCAACGATGAGAGTCGTCATCCTATTGATACTGATCGCCATCGTCTGCGTCGTGATCTGGATGCGGGCGAGAAGAAGATAGTTTCGCGACGGCGCTTTCCCGACACGATTGAACTCCAGGCGGGCTTCGGCCATTGAATTTGCGTCACGACGCAAACGAGGGCATGCCCATGGACATGATGCTGAATTTTTTCGGCGAGTATTTCGTGCCGGTGCTGGTGCTGATCGCGCTCGCGATCGGACTTACGATTTATGTATTCCGCCGCCGCCGCTTCGACCGCGGCTATCGCAAGGGCGGGGCCGCGGATCCGCGTCAAGTGAAGCGCGAGAATCCACCGGACAAGTGGAGCAGGAGTCACTGAGCTTTGTCACCGCGCGGGGCGGGGGCGACTTTCGCGCCGCAATCGATGAGCAGCTGCCGCAGCACGGAGCGGTGGCAATGCGATTCCTTGGCGCAGTAACAGCCGACCGAGAAATTCGTTTGCTGCGACAGCGCCGCGAGCGCATCCAGTAGATGGCGCGCCGCCGGTGCTTTCATTTCCGCTCGATACTTCCTGAAGAATTGCTGCCAGCCGCGCTCGTCGGTCTCGGAGATCCGTAGCGCCTGCTTGAGCAAAGCGTCGCTCGGTGCGAGCGTGGGCAGCCAGACGTCGTAGATGTTGCGCTTCGCATATTCGGCCTTCGGCACGCCGCGCGGCGGCTTGCGCACCGTTCCGAGACGTACGCCCTCGTTCGCCGCGCGCTTGCTGCCGAGCCGAACGACGCGAATCACCGGGTGACGCCTATCTTTGCCAATGCTTCGAGCAGCATGGGCCCCGTATAGGGTTTGACGACGATACCGATGCGACCGTCCGCGCCGAAGCGTTCCCGGATCTCGCGCTCGCTGCGCCCGCTGGCGATCACTAGCGGCAGGCTCGCATGCATGGCGCGAATTTCGCTGGCGAGTTGATCGCCGGGAAGATCCGGCAAGCCCAGGTCAATGATGACGGCGGCGATCTCGGGCCCGAACGCTTGCAGCTTGGCCATGGCTTCCGCAGCGGTCTCGCATTCTTCGACGCTGAAGCCCTCATCGCCCAATGCATCGACTGCAAACATGCGGATGAGGATTTCGTCCTCGACGATCAGGAGGCGGGACTTGGAACCATGAGTTGCAATGTCGTGGCCTTGCATTTCCGCGCATTATGTCAGTCTCTGGCTTACGTGTGCGCGACCTTGGTAACGCGCCGGCGTTGAAAGTGAATTACGTACGTTTCTTTGCGGATTGCTTTCTTCCTTCTCCGCTCTCCCTCTTCGACCTCAACTCCGACTCCCAATCCCAAAATTCAGGAGAGCCCGCATGTCCGTCTTCATCCAGGCCTCGCCCCGGCTGGGCAATCAATATGACGACGATGCGTTCATGCGCTCGTATTTGCGGCGAGTGCTGCCGCGCGACATGTTGCAGTCGATCGAGCCGGCGCTGCGCGAGCTCGGGCGGCTGGCAGGCGGGGAGCTGTACGAGCAGCAGCTCGCGGATCGGCTGAACGAGCCCGAGCTGACGCAATGGGATGCATGGGGCAATCGCATCGATCGTATCGTCGTATCGCCGCTTTGGCAGCGCGCCGCGACGCTTGCGGCGGAGATTGGCCTGGTCGCCATTCCATATGAGCGGACGCATGGACCTTACTCGCGGATTCATCAGTTCGCCGCGGTGTTCCTGTTTCATCCCTCGACCGATGTCTACACCTGTCCCTTGGCGATGACCGATGGCGCTGCGCGTACGCTGACGGTCTCGGGTAATGCGCCGTTGATCGATCGCGCGGTGGCGCGCCTGACGAGCCGCGATCCGAACCGTGCCTGGACGAGCGGACAGTGGATGACGGAATCGACCGGCGGCTCGGATGTCGGCACGACGTTGACGAGCGCGCGCCGCGATGCCGAGGGCACCTGGCGCTTGTACGGCAAGAAATGGTTCACCTCCGCGATCACCTCGCAGATGGCATTGACGCTGGCGCGCCCCGAAGGCAACGGCCCGGGCGGCAGCGGTCTTGCGATGTTCTACGTGGAAACGCATGAGCCGGATGGCCGTCCGAACCATATTCGCGTCGAACGACTGAAAGACAAGCTCGGTACTCGCAAGGTGCCGACGGCCGAGCTCATGCTCGAAGGCACGCGCGCCGAGCTCGTGGGCGAGCCGCGTAACGGCACGCGTGCGATCGAGCCGATGCTCGTCGTCACACGCGCCTGGAACAGCGTCACCTCGGCTGCGTTCATGCGCCGTGCCGTCGCGCTCGCGAAAGCATATGCGAACGAGCGCCACGCTTTCGGCGCGGCGCTGTGCGATCTGCCGCTGCACATCGATACGCTCGCCGAGCTCGAGGTGCAGGCTCGTGCCGCGTTCCTGCTGGCATTCGAGCTCGTCATGCTGATGGGTCGCCAGGAGGCGAACGAGCTCGAAGCGGACGATGCGGCGCTGCTGCGGCTGCTCACGCCGATCTCGAAGCTGCTGACGGCAAAGCAGGCGGTTGCGTGCGTGAGCGAGGCGATCGAAGCCTTTGGCGGCGCAGGCTACATCGAAGACACAGGATTGCCGGCATTGCTGCGCGATACGCACGTGTTGCCGATCTGGGAGGGCACGACGAACGTGCTGGCGCTGGACGCAGTGCTTCGCAGCGGGCTCGGCGGCGGCATCCAGGCACTGCGCAACCGCGTGACACGATGCGTTTCGACACTGCGTGACGGTCGGCTCGTCGAATCAGGCCAATGCGCGCTCGATCTCATCGATCGCACTGAGCGATGGCTTGCGACGCATGCCGATGCGGCGCCGCTGCAGGCAGGCGCGCGAGGCGTTGCGATGACGCTTGGGCGTGCGCTGCAACTTGCATTGCTCTGCGAGCATGCGCAATGGGCGCTCGATCATGAGAAGGACCTGAGCGGCATTGCGGCGGCGCGCCGTTTTGCCGCGGGTCGTCTCGATACGCTCAACGAGGTGAGCGTGGATGAGTCGGAATGGCTGGTATGAAAGAAAGGCGCTGAGCGGTAGAGGATAGTCGCAGCGCTCAGCGCTTCACGATATCCGTTGCGCTCAAGCCATCGCGCAACACGCTGGCGTGGAAGCCGCGCTCGGAAAGAATATAAGCACAGGCGGAGCTGCGGCGGCCGGTGTCGCAACACACCACGTAGCGCATGTTGCGATCGAGCGATTTCAGCTTCAAACGAATCGAATACAGCGGAATGTTGATCGCTTTCGGCATGTGGTAGTGCTCAAATTCCGACGGCAGCCGGACATCGATCCATTGACCGCCGGAGGACACGATCTGCTTCGCCTGCTCGTAATCGACCCATTCCAGAAACGGCTCGTTCAACAGCGTGCGGAAGTCGTCCTTGCCCAGACGCATCAGATAGCCGTCGGTGGTCATAGTGACGGTGGCGTTGCGGCGCGCTTCCGAGATCAGCGCCTCCTCACCGAACGTATCGCCCATCTTGAGCTCGGCGAGCTTGATGCCTTCCTTGTTCAAGGGCGTTTCGCGCGTGACGACGCACGTGCCTTTCACCACCACATAGAAATAGTCGCCCACGTCGCCTTGCTTGATGACGACTTCGCCCGCGCGATAGTCCATGCGCTGCATGCGCATGAAGATCGCCTGGATGTTCGCGGGCGGAACTTTGTGGAATGCCTTCGTCTGCAGGAGCGTCGTCATCCAATCGTCGCCCGGTTGCGGAGCGGTGTCGCCCGCGGTGCCTTTCAGCTCCGCGACCTTGTACGAGCCCGTTTGATCCCACGTGATGACGACATCGAGAAATTCGGTGTCGATCTGCAAGTACTCGATGTTCGAGGTCGCCACCGCGGAGTGGCGGCGCGGATTGAAATGGCCGAGAGGATTTTTCGCGTGCGGCGTGCCGCCGGTGATGGTGCCGGCGAGCTCGCCTTCTTGCAGAAGGTCGACCGTGCCGCTCAGCAGGAAGTACGTTTGCTTGTCGGCATCGTCCTCGCGAAACAGCACCCGGCCTTTGGGGGCCTGTCGGCGTGACGTTTTGCGAGCGAGCGAAATGACATTCTCCGCTTTCATTCCGTCGAGCGGCGAGAATCTCTTCAACAGGGCGACATCGGCGGGACTACCGGACAGCTCCATGGCGTTCGAGCTACATGACCTTTTACGACGTTTTGCACGACGGACGATGCTAGCACACGCGTTCCGGCGGACTGTGCGCCATGCCGCGGAAATATGCTGTAATCCGGCCCCCTCGCACCACGACCTCGGTCACAGATGAACAAGCCTCGCACCGCCATTACGCCAACTCGTGACGAAAATTACGCCGAGTGGTATCAGCAAGTCGTCCGCGCCGCCGACCTTGCCGAAAACTCCGCGGTTCGCGGCTGCATGGTCATCAAGCCATGGGGCTATGCGTTATGGGAAAACATGCAGCGGGCGCTCGACGACATGTTCAAGGCCACGGGCCATCAGAACGCGTACTTCCCGCTGTTCATTCCTTTGTCCTTCATGCAGAAGGAAGCGGCGCACGTCGAAGGCTTCGCCAAGGAATGCGCCGTCGTCACGCATCACCGCCTCGAAGCCGGACCGGACGGCAAGCTCGTTCCAGCCGGCGAGCTGGACGAGCCGCTGATCGTGCGACCGACGTCGGAGACCATCATCGGCGATGCGTTCGCACGCTGGGTACAGAGCTATCGCGATCTGCCGCTCCTCATCAACCAATGGGCGAACGTGGTGCGTTGGGAAATGCGTACGCGCATGTTCCTGCGCACCGCCGAGTTCCTGTGGCAGGAGGGGCATACCGCGCATGCGACTGCCCGGGAAGCCGTCGAGGAAACCATGCGCATGCTCGGCGTATATGCGACGTTTCTGGAGCAATGGCTCGCCGTGCCGGTGATTCAAGGCGAGAAAACGGCGGGTGAGCGCTTCCCCGGCGCCGAGCAGACCTTCTGTATCGAAGCGATGATGCAGGATCGCAAAGCCCTGCAGGCGGGCACGAGTCACTTCCTCGGCCAGAATTTCGCGAAGGCGAGCGACATCAAGTTCCTCGATCGCGATGGCACTCAGCAATTCGCCTGGACGACGAGCTGGGGTACGTCCACGCGCATGATCGGCGGCCTCATCATGACCCATTCGGACGATGACGGCCTCGTGCTGCCGCCGAAGGTCGCGCCCTCGCATGTCGCGATCATTCCCATCGTTCGCAGCGACGAGGAGAAGCCGCGCGTACTCGAGTACTGCCACAAGGTCGCGGCGGAGCTGCGTGCGCAGCGCTTCGGCGAGCGGGCGATCAATGTGGTCGTCGATGAGCGCGACGAGCGCGGTGGCGACAAAGTGTGGCATTGGATCAAGAAGGGCGTGCCGCTGCGACTGGAGATCGGTCCGCGCGACATCGAGAAGGACGCGTTGTTCGTGGGTCGTCGCGACAAGGCGCCGAAGGACAAGCAGACGATTCCGCGTACGCAGTTCGTCGCCACCATCGCTGCGACGCTGCAATCGATCCAGGATGCATTGTTCGCCCGTGCACTCGCTTTTCGCGAGCAACACACCCGTCGCATCGACAGCAAGGACGAGTTCTACGAATTCTTCACCGCACCACCAGTGCCGGAGAACACGCCGACGCCGATCCACGCTGGCTTCGCGCTCACGCACTTCAGCGGTGAGGTCGAGCTCGAGAAGCGGATCAAGGAGGATCTCTCCGTCACGGTGCGCTGCGTTCCGCTCGACAAGAGCGAGCCGGGCATATGCCCCTTCACCGGCAAGCCCAGCCCGCAGCGTGTGGTGTGGGCGAAGGCGTACTGAGATTGGGCCAGCTGGCCGTGCAGTAGCGCCCCATGTCTCGCGCGTGGCTGCAAATACATTTCTGCGTCGTGCTGTGGGGATTCACGGCGGTCCTGGGGAAATTGATTTCGTTGCCGGCGCTGTCCATCGTGTGGTGGCGCATGGTGATCGTCGCGGCGGCGCTGCTGCTCGTTGCGCAAGTGTGGCGCGGGCTGGGCAAGCTCTCGCCGCGCCTGATTGCGATCTACGCCGGCATCGGCGTGGTCGTCGCGCTGCATTGGCTGACGTTCTACGAATCGATCAAGCGCTCGAATGCCTCCGTCGCGGCGACGTGCATGGCGTTGACGCCCATTTTCATCGCCTTCGTCGAGCCCGTGCTGGCGCGTCGGCGTTTCGATGTCCGCGAGCTGCTGTTCGGGATTGCGGTGCTGCCGGGCGTCGTGCTGGTGGTGGGCGGGACGCCGGATGCAATGCGCGCCGGCATCGCCATCGGCGTGCTCTCCGCGTTTTTCGTGTCCATCTTCGGCTCGCTGAACAAGCGGTTCATCGAGCATGGCGAAGCACTGACGGTGACTGGCATCGAAATGGCCGCGGGCGCGATGTTCATCACACTCGCAGCGTTCATGGTGCCCGGCGTCGAATCGCCGTTCGCGTGGCCGCAGGCGCGCGATGCCTGGTATTTGCTCGCACTCGCGATCGGCTGCACGCTGCTGCCGTTTGCGCTGTCGCTCGTCGCGTTGCGCAAGCTGTCGGCGTTCTCGACGGCGTTGGCCATCAACATGGAACCCATCTATGCGATCCTGCTCGCGATCGTGCTCTTGGGCGAGCAACGCGAGCTGGATCCGAGTTTCTATTTGGGAGTGGCGATCATCCTGGCCGTGGTGTTCGCACATCCTTGGATGCAGCGGCGGCGGGTATATGCCGGATGATTCCGGAGCACGTTGGAGGCGCCGGATCTGAAGTCGTTGTCCGCCGGCTCGGCACGCATGGAAGATCGGTCACTCGGTTCGATCCGGCGTCGTCTTCGGCACGCCGAGCCGGCTTTCGCGAATGGTGATGTAAAGCGTCGAGACGATGATGATGCCGGCGCCGACGAGCGTCATCGCATTCGGAATTTCGCTGAAGAACAAGTAGCCGACCACGATGGCGAACACGAGCCGGGTGTAATCGAGCGGTGCCATCACCAAGGCGTCGCCCTCCGCCATGCCTTTGATGTAGCACCATTGGGTGATGGTGCCGAGCACGCCCATCGCCGCCAGCAGCATCAAATCGGTGAAGGTCGGCCAGCGCCACACGAAGAGTGCGGGTGGGATCGACAACACCAGCCCGAGCACGGCCGACCACACCATCAATGTCGTCGTCGAATGATCGCGCGTCATGAACTTCATGCCGGCGACGGTCATTGCGATCAGGAACGCGGAAGCCAGCGCCGCGAGCGCAGGCATGCTCAAGTAGCTGCCTTCGCTGCCGCTTGGCTGCAGCATGAGCAATGCGCCGAGGAAGCCGATCGTGGTCGCGGTGAAGCGCCGCGGACCGACATGCTCTTTCAAGACGATGGCCGCGAGCGGCACGACCCACAGCGTGCGCGTGAACGACAGCGCATTCGCATCGGCGAGCGGCAGTTCCTGATAGGCATAGAACGACAGAATCATGCCTGTCGTCCCGGCGAGCGCACGGAACAACAGAATGCCCGGACGCGTGGTGCGAAACGCGCCGCGCGGATCCATGAAAATGAGCGGCAATAAGACCAGCGTACTGGCGACCTGCCGATAGAAAGTCTGCAACGCGGCCGGATAGTCCTCGCCGAGATACTTGATCAGCATCGCCATCACGGTGAAGGTCATCGCCGATGCAATCATCCACACCGCACCACGAGTGTTGCGAGGCAGGCGCTCGTAGACGGTTCTTGGTGTTATCACTCTACGAAGGACGATGTGCGCTAAGCGCTGGTCGATGGCGGCGACCAGCGGGGTCATGTTGGATGGAAGATGCGGCTCGCGTCCGCGAGGCCGACGAGTGGTTCGTATTCTATCCGCTACTTGAGCGAACCCTGAACATCTTCGGCGTGTGGGCGTCCGCGCCCAGTCTCATTCTTTGGCGGGATACGTCAGCGGCACGGCGGCTTCGGGCGTCAAAACCTGGAAGGTGAAGCTCTCTTGCAGGTAGAGGAGCACTGACGTCGAGGTGTGATCGAGATAGCCGATCGAGAAATCCTGCCCCACCGACAGCTCGAAATCGCCGCCGCGCAAGCTGATCACGACGGCGCCGTCGGCCGCAGGCGCCCAGACGATCGGTCCGTCCACCAGCTGCCGCACGTGATCGATGATCGGATAGCCGCGCGTGGTGCTGCGCGTGAGGCCGGTATAGCACCGCGGCCCGAGCGCGATGCCGTACGGACCGCACACGCCTTCGCTGCGCAGACGATGTGTCGCTTCGGCAACGACGTCCGGATAAAGCTCGAATTGATCGGGGATCGTGAGTCCATGCCGCGTCGAGGCGGGAAAAATGCCTTCGATACCGGCTGGGGAGTAACCCTGAAACACCGCACGGTCTTCGGCGATCGCGGCTGCCCGGGCGGCATTGCGCACGGGATTCAAGTCGGCATCCCGAGCGCCGCGCCCGATCGCATCCAGCTCCGCGCGCGAGACCTCGAACGGCACGCGAATCTCGATCAGCGGTTGGACGCGCCGAATGCGCGAGACGACGCCTTCCTGCAAAGCGCTGGTCAGCGTGTCCGTGCGGCCGTTCGAGATGGCGGACGTCGACCAGCCCAGCGGGCCGTTGAAATCGACGAAGCGGCGCGCAGCCAGCAGCACTTCGAGCGTGCGTTTCGCCTCGCCGTCGATCGCCTCCCAGGCGTCGGCAGAGATCGGTGCGTGTTCGCGCAGCAGATCGCTCATGTGCCGCGCTCCATGTTCCCGCGCAGGCTGCCGATGCCCAACGAGCCATCGCTTGGACGCCGCTCTTCCCGCGCTTCGCCGTCGTGCTCGGCCGCTGCCTCGATCTCGATGATGTTTCCGCTCGTAAACAAGTAAGTGCGCAAGTGCTCGTCGAGCTTTTGATCGTGCCGCCGCAGCCATTCGAGCGTCATGGCCGCATGCTCCTTCTCCTCGTCGCGATTGTGCGCGAGGATCGCTTTGAGTTCGGGATCGTCGGTCGCATCGACGCGCTGGTTGTACCAATCGACCGCCTCGAGCTCCTCCATCAGCGAGGCGACGGCGCGGTGCCGGTCGATCGTTTCGGGTTGCAGATGCTCGCGACTTTCGTGCAGGCCGGCGCTGTTGTCGGTCATGTGAAATCCTGGAGGCTCGATGTCCTGGATGTCCGGCGAATGCCGTAACGCACTACCGTTTCACTACGCACGAAAGGCGGTTGAGTTCCGCGCGGCCGACATCGCGCTCAAGGGGGCGCGCAAGAGCTGCAAACATGGCAACAGAGAGCGGCGCAGCTGCATCCTGCCGGCGTCAGGCTTGACGCAATCTTTGCAAGATCCGGCTTGCCTACCTTCACGCCATGGCCTATTAGTGAACGGTGTTCGAGTCTCTATTCACCCATCCTCTCTGGGCTTATCGCAACGGCACGTTCGCATTTGCGAGTTTCTGGCCGCTGTGGCTGTTGGGATTGCTCATCGCGTTCGGCACTGCCGCCGTCGCATTCACGCTTTGGCGTCGTCGCCGCGGTAGCGGACAGCGGCTGACGGCCGGTCAGCTGGTGCTGCTCGGCAGTCTGCAGACCATCTTCGTCAGTGTGATCCTGTGTCTACTGTGGCGCCCGGTGCTCAACGTCGAACGCGTCCGCGACCGCGAGAACGTGCTCGCCGTCGCGCTGGATGCATCGGCGAGCATGGCGTACGGCGAGCAGGATCGTTCACGCCTGCAGCAGGCGGTTGCCGCTCTGCAGGGCGATACGCTCGACGCCTTGCGGAAGATATTCGACGTTCAACTGTACGGCTTTGCGCAGCAGGCGCAGCCGATTCCCACGCTCCAATCCGTGCCGCCGCCGGGGCCGCAAACGCGCATCGGCGATTCGCTGGTGCAGATTCTGCAGACCGCGGGCAGCGCGCCGCTCGCCGGCATCGTGCTGTTCAGCGATGGCGCGGAAAACGGCGAGTCGCTGAGCGAGGAGCGGCTGACCGAGATCGCCTCCTATGGCGTACCGATCCACACCGTGGGGCTTGGTCCCGAGATTAATGCCCATGATCTGGAGCTCGAGCGCGTTGATATCGCATCGGTGGCCCCGGCGGGCGCGACGGTCGCGGCGCAGGTCGGTATTCGCCACGATGGCGCGGGCAAGACGCGTCTGCGGGTCTACGATCGCGACAGGCTCGTCGTCGCGCGCGATCTGAATCTGCCGGCTGCGAGCACGACGACGGCCGTGAGCTTCGACATGCCGGTGGGCGAGCCGGGCACGCACGAGCTGCGTTTAGTGCTCGATCCGCTCGAGGGCGAAACCAACGTCATCAACAACGAGCGCTCGCATGTCATGGACGTCGCGGCCGGCCGGCGCTCGATCCTGTACGTCGAAGGCGAGCCGCGCTGGGAATACAAGTTCCTGCGTCGCGCGGCCGATGGCGATCGGGCTCTGCGGCTCGTGAGCCTGGTCCGCACGACACCGAATAAACACTTTCGCCAGGGAGTGAATTCTCCCACGGAGTTGCGGGATGGATTTCCATCGTCCGCCGCCGAGCTGTTCGCCTATGACGCCGTCATCATCGGCAGTTACGAAGCCACGACGCTCGATCAGGAACAGCATCGCCTGCTGAAGGAGTTCGTCGACACGCGCGGCGGCAGTCTGCTGCTGCTGGCCGGGCGCAAGGGGCTGTCCGCGGGCGGCTGGCATGCCGCGGCGATCGCGCCCACGCTGCCCACGCATCTGCCCTCGCGGGGCGACAGCTTGTACGTGCTGCGAACCGGGGCTGCGCAGCCGACGATGTACGGGCTCGAGTATGCGATCACGCGTCTCGACGACGACCCGCGCCGCAATGCCGAAGCGTGGAAGACATTGCCGCCGCTGGCGGATTATCAGGATCTGGGCCGCACCAAGCCGGGCGCGATGGTGCTGCTTGAAGCCGTCGGTGAGCGCTCGCGCGTGCCGCTGCTGGTCTGGCAGCGTTACGGGCGCGGCGCGACGTACGTGCTGGGAACTTCGAGCACGATGCGTTGGCAAATGCATTTGCCTCCCGAGGATCAGCGTCACGAAATGTTCTGGCGTCAATTCCTACATGCGCTGGTCGATGCGACGCCGCGCCGCGCGACGCTGACGAGCGCCCGCACCGTTTACAACGACGAGCGCACCATGACGCTGGAAGCGGAGATTTACGACGAGGATTTCCGCCCGGTAAGCGACGCGGAGGTGGAGCTGTTGGTCGCACCCGAGCGCGATGCGCCGTTCACGCAGGTCATGCGCCCCTCCGGCAACGCCGACGGACGCTACGTCGCCACCGTCGATGCACCGTCCGCCGGCCTGTATCGCATTGACATGAATGCGAAACGTCATGGCGCGTCGGTGGCGAGCGCCACCACGCACGTGCGTCGCGCCGACGGTGTCGTCGAGCACTTCGCGACGCGCCAGAATCGTGCCGTGCTCGAGCGCATCGCGACGATGACCGGCGGGCGCTATTGGCCGCTCGAGGATGTGAAAGGGCTCGCCGCCGCGATTCCGTTTTCGAAGGCGGGCATCGTCGAGCGCCAGACGCTCGACTTGTGGAACCTGCCGATCGTCTTTCTCGCGCTGTTCGTGTTGAAGCTCGGCGAATGGCTGCTGCGGTTGTGGTGGGGGAGGTTGTGAACAGGGGCGGGCGACAGGCGACAGGCTACAGGCTACGGGCGACGGGCGCAGTGCCGGTACGCTCCGGCATTTGCCTTTCGCTCGTTGCCTGTTGCTTGTCTGCATTTTCGCTCGCGATGCCGGGTGTTGCCGGTGCGGACACGCACGCGCTGGTCATTGCCGGGCTCGGTGGCGAAAAGCAGTACGAGCAGCGTTTTCGCGAGCAGGCGAGGTCGATCGGCCAGGCGGCGCAGAAGCTGGCGGGTGACACCTCGCGCGTCACGGTGCTCAGTGCCGAGAATGCCGATCGCGAATCGGTGCGCCGCGAGCTGCGCGCGCTGGCAAGCAGGGCGAAACGCGACGACCAGGTGCTCATCGTCCTCATCGGTCACGGCTCGTTCGATGGCGAGGAGTATCGCTTCAACGTTCCCGGGCCGGACCTCACCGCCGGCGAGCTCGGCGCGCTGTTCGACCAGATTCCCGCGCGCGATCTGTTGATCGTGAATGCGACGAGCGCGAGCGGCGCGACGATCGACCGCTGGAAGCGCGACAATCGCGTCGTCATCGCCGCGACGAGAAGCGGCAACGAGCGCACGGCGACACGCTTCGCGCAATACTGGGTGGAAGCCGTATCGACGGCGGCGGCCGATACCAACCGCGACGACGTCGTCACCGCCGCCGAGGCCTACGAGTTCGCGATTCGGCGCGTCGCCGAATCGTTCAAGGCCGATGTCTCGCTTGCGACCGAGCATGCGCGCCTGGAAGGCAAGGGTGCGCAGCGCATCGCCGTCGCACGCTTCGGCAACGCCGTGCTCGCGACATCGGATGCCGCGCTCAGCGCGCTGTATACGCAGCGCGTGGGTGTGGAGCGCGAGCTCGAAGCGGTGAAGGAGCGCAAGCAAACGCTCCTGGCCGATGCCTACTACGATCAGCTCGAAGAAGTGCTCGTCCGCCTGGCGGGCGTGCAGCGGCAGATCGATGCGCGGCAAGCGACGCTGCGCGGAGGCGGCGAATGAAAGAGCGGTCGATGATCGCATCGCGCCGAGGGGCGGGCCGAGCGCAGGCGCTCAGCGCGCTTTTACTGCCGGTGTTGTTGCTGGCCAGCCAGCCCTCCTTCTCTCAACTCATCGATTACGACCCGCGCCGCGCGAGCGAGCTGCGTACCTGCGACGACCATCGCTACCGCGGCCGCGTCGAGCCGGCACGCAATTGCTATCGGCGCTTGCTGGAGGGTTCCGGCAACGTCATCACGCAGGCGGAGGCCGCCTGGGCGCTCGGCGATACGCAAAGTGCGAACTCGCTGTTTCGCGAGGCGGCGAATGCGAACGAGCGCTCCTCGCAGCCGCGCGTGCGCTGGGGCCGCCTGTTCCTGCATACGCATCAACATCGCGAAGCGCTAGAGCTGTTCCAGGAAGCGCAGCAGCGCTCGCCAAGCGATGTCTACGCCAAGCTCGGCATGGCGCATGTGTTCGCCGAGCAGTTCGAAGGCCAGGCGCGTACGCTCGTCGAGGAATTGTTGGAGCAGGACGACACGCTGATCGATGCGCATCTGCTGAAAGCGCGCATGGATCTGGAGGAAGGGCAGCTCGACGACGTCGCCAAGACGCTCGATCGCGCGCAGCAGCTCGCGGAAAAACAACGTCAGCCGCCGCTCGAAGTGTTCGCGCTGCGCGCCGTATTCGAACAGCTGCGAGGCAGCGACAAGCGCAGCTCATGGATCGATCGCGCGCTCGCGTACAACCCGCGCTATGGCGCGATCTTCGAACAGCTCGCGCATTTCGAAGTGATGCGACGGCGCTACCGCCAGGCGACGCAGCTGCTGCAGCGGGCCGTGGCAGTGCAGCCGGATCTGTGGTCCGCGCATGCGCAGCTGGGTGCGAATCTGCTGCGCGAAGGCGATTTCGTACAGGCGCGCATCCATTTGACGAGCGCGTATTCCGGCGATCCGTACAGCGCGACCACCGTCAATACGCTGCGACTGCTCGACCGCGTCGACGATTTCGAAGTCACGTCGACGAAGCTGATGGTGCCTAGTGCGAGCGGTGAGCTGCCTGTCGAGCTGCGCTTGCGTCTCGACAAGAAAGAAGCGGACATGATTCGTCCCTACGTGCAGCAGCTCGCCGCCGACAGCATCGCGGCGTTCTCGCGGCGCTACCAGTTCGAGCCGCGCGAGCCGATCACGCTGGAGCTGTATCCGGAGCACGACGATTTCGCCGTGCGCGTCGCAGGGCTGCCCGGCATCGGCTTGCTGGGCGTTGCGTTCGGCTACCTGGTTGCGATGGACAGTCCATCGGGCCGCGCCACCGGCGAGTTCCACTGGGGCTCGACGCTGTGGCACGAAATGGCGCACGTGTTCACGCTGGAGGCGACCGATCATCGCGTGCCGCGCTGGTTGAGCGAAGGGATTTCGGTGTTCGAGGAATGGCGCACCGGTCCCACGCCCGGCGTCGTCGTTACGCCCGAGACCGTCGCTGCCATGCAGACGAACAAGCTGCTGCCGATCGCCGAGCTCGATTCGGGATTCATCCGTCCGAGCTATCCCAATCAAGTGCAGGTCTCGTACATGCAGGCCGGGCTCGTGTGCCTGTTCATCGAACAGCGCTTTGGCTTCGAGCGGTTGGTCGCGCTGCTCAAGCAGTTCACCAAGGAGACGAGCACGAAGGAGGCCGTCGAGGACACCTTCAGGATGTCGAGCGAGGAGCTCGACAAGCAATTCGATGCATTCGTGCGCGAACGCTACCAGCCGCTGCTCGCCGACCTGCAAGGTTGGGAGAATCTTCAGCGACAGGCCAGCAAGGCGATCGCCGATTCGCGCTGGCGTGATGCGATTACGCCTGCGCGCAGGGCGGTCGAGCTCTATCCCGAGCACAGCGGTCCCGGCAGCCCGTATCTGTTGCTGGCGCGCGCCTACGATAGATCGGGCAGCCGCCCGCAGGCGTTGCAGACGCTGCTCGACTATCGCCAGGCGGGCGGCTGGGACCCGAACGCGCTGCGTGAGCTTGCGACGTGGCTCGACGAGGCGGGACGCGGCGCCGAGGCGCTCGAAGTGTTCGCCGCGATCAACTACGTCGATCCGCTGAACGGCAATCAGCACATGGTGCTCGGCGAGCGCCTGCTCGCGAACGGCAAGCACGAAGACGCGCTGCGCGAGTTCCGCGTGCAGCTGGCATTGAGTCCGCACGATCCCGCGCCGGGGCATTTCGGCATGGCGCGCGTGCTGCGCGCCATGGGCGATCGGCCCGCCGCGCGTCGCCATTTACTGGAAGCGCTGGAAACGGCGCCGCACTACAAGCCGGCGCAAACCTTGCTGCTGCAAATGATCGAGGAGCGACAACGCAATGAATGATTCCGTGCCAGAAGCGCTTGCCGGCGGCGATGCCCGCGCGCTCGTGTCGTTGTTCCAGGAGCGGATCGGCTCGATTCGCTCGAGTGTGCGAACCGTCATCGTCGGGCAGGACGAGGTCGTCGATCACCTGCTGCTCACGCTGCTGGTCGGCGGACACTGCCTGATCACCGGCATGCCGGGCACCGCGAAGACGCTGCTGGTGCGCACGCTCGCGGCGGCGCTCGGGCTCTCCTTCAAGCGCATTCAATTCACTCCGGACCTGATGCCGACGGACGTCACCGGCACGGACATCATCGAAGAGGACATCACCACCGGCCATCGCAAATGGACATTCGTGCCCGGGCCGCTGTTCGCCCACGTCGAGCTCGCGGACGAGATCAACCGCACGCCGCCGAAGACGCAGGCGGCGCTGCTCGAAGCGATGCAGGAGCATTCGGTGACGGTGCGCGGCACGACGCACAAGCTCACGCCGCCGTTCTTCGTGCTCGCGACACAGAACCCGATCGAGCTCGAAGGCACTTATCCGCTGCCCGAAGCGCAGCTCGACCGCTTCTTGTTCAACGTGCTGCTCGATTACTTGAGCGCCGAGGACGAGGTCACGGTCGTCGATCGCAATACCTCGCGCATGAGCCTGCCGGAAATCCAACCGTGCACGAATGCGGACGAGATCATGAAATTCCAATGGCTGGTGCGCCAGGTGCCGGTCGCGGAACAGATCCGCAGGCATGCCGTGGATCTCGTGCGTGCCACGCGTCCCATCGAACCCACCGCGCCGGAGGCCGTGCGCAAATACGTGCGCTACGGCGCGAGCGTCCGCGCCACGCAGTTCCTGTGTCTGGCGGCGAAGGCCAGGGCGCTGATGGAAGGCCGCTATCACGTCACCGTGGAAGACCTGCATGTGCTCGCACCCAATGTGCTGCGCCATCGCGTGCTCACCAACTATCAAGCGGAGTCGGACGGCAAGACCATCGACGACGTGCTGCAAGAGGTGATCAACAGATGAGCAAGAGGCCTGCTGGCGAGCTGGCCAGCTGGCGAGCTGGCCAGAATCCACGAGGATCGTTTCGTGCTTGTTCGGCACGATCTTCTATGGAAGCCCTGATTTACTCGTTACCCCGGCGCACACCGAGGTGCATCTTCTTGAAAGACATGAATTCCGGCTTTCGCCGGAATGACGAAGTCAATCAGAGCCTCCTCAATCAGAGCCTCAATGTATGCCGCCTGTTCTGGCCAGCTGGCCAGCTGGCCGGATCCCCAGCAGGCCCCTCTTCCCTCTGACACATGTCCTCTCATCTTCAACGTCTGCTTCCGGCCGCGACGCTGGCGAGTCTTGCGAATCTCGAGCTCATCGCGCGCACGGCGGTCGAGGGTTTCCTGACGGGTTTGCATCGCTCGCCGCGCTTCGGCTTCAGCCAGG
>ERZ795041.147-NODE-147-length-27939-cov-5.571224_pt1 | contig 27939 bp, 26 predicted proteins | sample MGYA00375125_ERZ795041 | MGnify/ENA primary metagenome ERZ795041 (study PRJEB30170, sample SAMN03074214) | activated sludge metagenome | biome: Common Effluent Treatment Plant; feature: Wastewater; material: Activated sludge; isolation source: activated biomass in...
CCAATTCTTCAACGATTACTTTGCAATGCTGCTCAGGATATTTTTCCCAGTCGGCATCGTGCAGCAGGCCAGCCAGTTCCCATTTTTGTGCGGTGATTTCATCTTCGTTCTCTTTTTCAATAGCCCATGCTTTCATATTGGCCGCTACCTGTCGCATGTGCAGGCGTAGTCTTTCATTAGGCACCCATTCTTGCAGCAGCGCATGGGCGTCTGCTATACTCATCAGGTTATTCTTATTTTTTTCATCGCCAAAAATGTTGCGGTTGAGAAATCGTGAAGACATTTGGTTTTTGTTTTTTTTGGCAATTTACTAAAATGATATCAGCGAAATGAGTGTATCAAAACAAACAGATTCTTTTATTTTTGCACCTCATTAATTCGCAAAGTCTCCCATCACCCATTGATGGGATCAGAAGGCGGTAACCTTTAAAAAATTTTAAATGAACAAAGGACCCGTTTCACAGTTTATCCAACATCATTATCGACATTTTAATGCAGCCGCACTGATGGATGCTGCCAAAGGCTACGAAGCACATTTGACTGCCGGTGGCAAAATGATGGTAACCCTTGCCGGCGCTATGAGTACAGCCGAGCTGGGCATTTCACTTGCCGAAATGATCAGACAAGGTAAGATTGACATCATCAGTTGTACCGGAGCCAACCTGGAAGAAGATGTAATGAATCTGGTAGCACATACACATTACAAGCGCATTCCCAATTATCGTGATTTAACGCCACAAGAAGAATGGGATTTATTGGAGAATCATTATAACCGGGTTACCGATACTTGCATTCCGGAAGAAGAAGCATTTCGCCGCTTGCAAAAGCATTTGGTAAAACAATGGAAAGATGCAGAAGCAAAAGGTGAAAGATATTTTCCGCATGAATTTTTGTATAAAGTAGTATTGAGTGGCGAGTTGAAGCAGTATTATGAAATAGACCCAAAGGATAGCTGGATAATTGCTGCTGCAGAAAAAAATATTCCGATTGTTGTTCCCTGATGGGAAGACAGCACTACCGGAAATATTTTTGCGAGCTATTGCATCAAAGGCGAATTAAAGTCGAGCACTGTAAAAAGTGGTATAGAATACATGATGATGCTGACCGACTGGTATCGTGAAAACAGTGGCGGTAAAGGCGTGGGATTTTTTCAGATTGGCGGTGGCATTGCCGGCGATTTTCCAATATGCGTAGTACCCATGATGTATCAGGATTTGGAGTGGCATGATGTTCCTTTCTGGAGTTATTTCTGCCAGATAAGTGATAGTACTACTTCTTACGGCTCATATTCAGGCGCAGTGCCCAATGAGAAAATTACCTGGGGAAAATTAGATATCAATACTCCAAAATATATTGTTGAAAGTGATGCGACAATTGTAGCACCTTTAATTTTTGCATGGATACTTGGCTGGTAAAATGGATTCAGGAAATAGAAAAATCCCGGACATGTTGCCGGGATTTTTTTTGATTTTTTATTGCTTGATAAATTAAAATCTTCCCGGTATTTCCAGTTTCAAATCTCTTTTCAGCATTTCATTTCTATTGGCCATTTCCCATGCTGTATAAAAAACAAGTTGTGCTCTTTTTTTGAGAAGTTCATAGTTGATTTTATCTGGTGTGTCGGTTGGCTTGTGATAATCGGCTCCCAGCATACCATCGTAGTAAAAAATAATGGGAACTCCTTTTGATGCAAAATTGAAATGATCGCTGCGAAAATAAATTCTGTTGGGATCTTTAGGATCGTTGAATTTGTAATCGAGTTCCATTTTTAGAAATTTCTTGTTTACCGCTTCACTGATGGGTTTTAAATCGGTGCTAATTTTATCGTCACCTACCACATACACATAGTTGGTAGAGTCGCCTTGTTTTCTGCTGGCATCGCTACGGCCTATCATATCAATATTTAAGTTGGCAGTTGTTTTCTCCAATGGAAAAATGGGATGATTGGTATAATATTCCGAACCCCAAAGTCCTTTTTCTTCGCCACTCACCGTCATAAAAACAATGCTGCGGCGTGGACCTTTTCCATTTGCTTTCGCTTTTGCAAAGGCTTTGGCAATTTCCAGCACACATACCGTGCCCGATCCATCATCATCAGCCCCATAATAAATTACACTATCATTTCTTTTACCCAAATGATCCATGTGTGCGGTGATGACTAAGTATTCATCTTTTAAATCAGTTCCTTCTAACACAGCAACAACATTCGGCGCTTTGGAAGTTTCTACTGTTTTTGAATAATTAAAATGCAATGATGCCGGATAAGGCTGTCGTGCAATACCATTTTGTTTTACTTTCTCAAAAAGCTTATCGTTATCCATTTTCAGCAAATTGGCTCCATCCTTTTCTGAAATACTTACTGACATAAAAGGAGGTTCAGGTGTATTGGGATCTTCGGGCGACCAACGCGAAGCCATGGGCCTTCTTTGCAATAGTTTACCCAGGTTTTCATACACAATTACAAGACCTGCAGCACCCAGCTCTCCTGCTTTTCTCATTTTTCCAAAGGCGCTGCCCGGCGAAAAGAAACTATTGGCATTGCCTTTTGGTTTATAGCCATCGGGCACACCATCCAACACAAGAACTAATTTATTTTTTACATCCAGTCCGGCATAGTCATTATGGCTGCTGTCTTGAATACCATAACCCGCAAATACCACTTCTGAAAAAGATTTGTCGTAGCCTTGTGTACTGCTGTTTACACGATAAGTATCGTTACTCAGTTCGTTTCCATTGATGGATAAAGAATTTGTTATTACACCATCTCTGTACAACGGATAATATTGTTTGTAGCTGCCGTGGTTTCCGGGCTTTAATCCCAATGATTTGAAATAAGCTTCAATATAATCTGCTGCTTTCTCCAGCCCGGGCGAAGGTGTATCACGACCTTCCATTTCTTTACTTGCAATAATGTACAGGTGTTTTTTTAAATCAGCTGCAGAAATATAAGCTGCAGTCTTCTTTACAATTTTTTTTGATTTTTGTGCACCTGCTGCCAAAGGAAGTACAATAAAAGCAAGTGCGATAATTTTTAATCGCATACACAATTATGTTTTAGGGATAAATGTAATCCACAACAATTAAACCACAGCGAAAAAAATGGTAAGCGGATATTATACGTGGCAAGCGATTTTATTGACACGATTGGCATGTCTTCCGCCTTCAAATGCGGTGGTCATAAACACGGCCAGCATTTTTTCGGCATCGCTTTCGCTTACAAAACGAGCCGGAATGCAAATGATATTGGCATCATTGTGTGCACGAGCCAGTTGCGCCAGCTCCTCGCCCCAGCAAATGGCAGCACGTATATGCTGATGTTTATTGGCGGTAATAGCCACCCCGTTGGCACTGCCACAAAGTAAAATACCAAAGGAACATTCGCCGGCTTCTACTGCGCCGGCTACTGGATGTGCATAGTCGGGATAGTCGGTTGAATCTTTGCTATGTGTACCAAAATCTTTGAACGGTAAACCCTTGCTTTCTAAAAATGAAATCAGGCTTTCTTTATAATCAAACCCGGCATGATCGCTGCCGATGGCAATGGGTTTGCTGAGGTCAAAAGAGGATTGCATACAATTAAGTTTTGAAAAATAAAAAAAAGGAAGTGTGCGAGAATCTAATTACAAAGTTACTCAGCTTTGTAATTTATAAGTGTCATTTTTTGGAGAAAAAATAATTAACTCCATTCTTTTTCTGCTTTATCCTGTTGCTTATTGATACGTGCGGCTACAATTATACTTGCTTCATAGAGCAAATAAAGTGGAATGGTAACTATTGTGAGGCTAAAAGGATCGGTAGAAGGAGTAATGATAGCTGCCGCAATTAATATTATGACGAATGCATGGCGTCGATATTTCCGAAGGAAGCTGGCTTTTAAAAAGCCAATTTTGGCCAACACCATAACCAACAAAGGCATTTGAAACAGAATACCAATACCCACAGTAGTATAAATCAGATTTTCCAGATAGTCGGAAAAAGAAGGCATAATCACAATCTGGTCACTCATTTTAAAATTGAAATAAAAGTTGACCATAAAAGGTGTGAGGATGAAATAACCAAAAGCAACGCCGATAAAAAACAATAAAGTAACCCAAAAGATTACACCCCTTGTTTTTTTTCTTTCTTTATCAGATAAAGCCGGGCGAACAAATTTCCAAAACTCCCAAAAAATATAAGGGAAGGCCAATACAAATCCGCCCATAAAGCCGACAGTGAAGTAAGAAATAAACTGTCCGGTCATTTTGTTTTCCAGAAACTGTGCTTTTATGGGCGGAAAACAAATCGTATCGCCAATGCCGATAGCATGACCAAGATCGCAAAGCCATTTGGCTGCAATAAAATTATTACGGGTGGGCGCCAGTAAAATGCCGTCCACAATATCTTTTGCAAAAATTAAAACAATAATGCACCCAATAGCAATGGCAATAACAGAACGAATGAGGTGCCAACGCAACTCTTCCAGGTGGTCGATAAAAGACATATCACCTGTATCTGTTTCTTTTTTTCTTTTATTAAAAAAGTCTAATAAAGCCATCTGTGGTTTTGAATGAGGGCAAAGATAAAGGGTGAATCGGATTGATTGTTGGCCGGTTGGTTAATAAGTAGTAAAGACATATTTATGAATCCCGGTCTTTATTTCAGTTTTTTCATTTTTACCATTTCAATTCGGGTATCACTTACGTTTACTATATCAAACTCATAATTTTCAATAATGATGCGTTCTTTTTGACGGGGAATGGTTTCATGATAGTTGATGATGTACCCGGAAAGTGTTTCACTTTCATCATCGGCAAAATCAAAGTCGTATTTATTTTCCAAATAATCGAGCTCGAGCCTGCCGCTAAAAATAAATTCATTTTCAGCAAGTTGTTTTTCTACAAACTCTTCAGTGTCGTATTCATCCTGTATTTCTCCGAAAAGTTCTTCCAGCACATCTTCCAAAGTTACGATGCCGGCTGTACCTCCAAACTCATCAACCACCCATGCAATACTTTTTCGTTCGCGGGAAAGTTTTCCAATCAGGTCGGTGGCTGTCATACTTTCAGGCACCGCAGGAATCGTAATCAATATTGAAGCAATAGAAGCGGGATTTTTAAATAAATCCAACTGGTGCATATAACCAGTAATATTATCAATGGTTTGATTATAAACAACCAGTTTACTAAGTCTTGTTTCTTCAAATTTTTTTCTTACCTCATCCATCGATGCAGTACTGTCAATTCCTATAATTTCTTTACGCGGTACTAAGCATTGGCGAATTCTTATTTTAGGAAGTTCCTGTGCATTTTCCAGTAATTGCGCATTCCGCTCTTGTCGTTCATCATCGGGTTGTGGTTGAAATAAATGTTTGAGATCGCTTCGCTCAAAAGCTTCTTTATCTTTTCCCATTCTCACTCCGAAAACATATTTCAAAATCCACTCAGAAAGTTTGATTAAAGAAATTGCAACCGGCGAAAATAATTGATAAAAAAAGTCAGTAACTCTTGCTAAAGCGGTCAACCATTTATTGCTATGCGCCCTAAAATAGGCTCGTGGAATAAATTCAGCAAATAACAAAACAACCCCGGTTGTAAAGCCAATTTCAAAAAGTGAATGAAGCAGCTCGCTTTGAATATGCAGGTAACTCCAGATGGGGTGCATCACATGGCTCAATTGCAAACCCAGAAAAGTAAGAAATATGATATATCCAATAAGTGTGGTGCCCAAAAACCGGTCGGGCGACTCAATAAATCTTGTAATGATGCCGGAGGTAGTGTTTCCCTGTTTTTTCTTTAACTCCAGCGAAAGCCGGTTGGCACTATAGTATGCCATTTCAATGCCCGAAAAAAAAGCCATTAACAATAGCGTCAAAATAAAAAGTACTATGGATTCCCATTCAATCATACTGCGAAGATACCCTGCCGGAAGGATATGTGTGCATTTGAAATGTAAGCGTTATTTGTCCAACAAAAATCTGCTAACGATATGCTCTGCCTCTTTGCAGGCTCTTTCTAATTTATCGTTTAAAATTATGTGATCAAACCGGTCTTTAAAAGAGAGTTCATAAGCCGCTTTGCTGATGCGGGCCTGTAAAGATTCAGGGGTTTCGGTACCACGGGCTTTTAATCTTTTTTCTAATTCCTCAATAGAAGGTGGTTCTATAAAAAGCGAAAGTGAATGTTCACGATATTGCTCCTGAATATTAATGCCGCCTTTTACATCTACATCCAATAATGGCGCTTTGTGCTGTTTCCAGATGCGTTCCAGTTCGCTTTTCAGTGTGCCATAGTATTTATCGTGGTACACCATTTCCCATTCAGCAAATTCATTATGTTCTATACGCCGGCGAAATTCATTGGCCGAAATGAAATAATAATCCATACCATGCTTTTCACGATTGCGTGGTGGACGGGTAGCACAAGAAATGGAAAACAACAAATGTGCAGGAAAACTTTGCAGCAGGTGCCGGGTTACTGAGGTTTTGCCCGCACCCGATGGTGCTGCTATGATGACAATTTTATTTGCTGACTCAGCCATGTGCAAAGAAAAGAAAAGTATTAACACAACGTAATTTCTCAAATACTGTAAATACAACTTTCTTTTTTGCAATCAAAAAACATTCATTGATGAAAAACTCCAAACTTTGCAGTATGCGTATTATGAAAACTTATTTCGTATTTATTTTATCAGTTTTTGCATTTGTGCTCCAAAGCCGGGCACAGAAAAATGATTACTACCACCGTATGAGTAAGGAAACCCATCCATTTAGCAGCGGACAAAGCGGCACCGGTGCTAATATTGATGTGCTTTATCATAAAATTTACTGGCGCATCAATCCTGATACTACGGTGAAGTACCTAAAAGGTTTTGTGCAAACAAATTTTAAAACAATACAGGATCTTGTTTCAACTATATCTTTTGACCTGCGAGATGTGATGTCAATTGATTCCGTTATTTTCAGAAATGCTCAGCTTCCGCCCGCAAGTATAAATCGTTCAGGAAATATTGTTACCCTTTCTTTAGGTGTAAGCCTTGCAAACAATTTTATAGATTCTGTACGCATATATTATCAGGGTGTGCCACCGGCGGCCACAGGTGCATCGCAAGGTTATCAAAGGGCGAATAGCTCCACCGCAGGAAATTATATTACTACACTTTCCGAATCGTATGAAGACCGTGACTGGTGGCCTTGTAAAGCTGATATGCAGGATAAAATTGATTCCATGGACATTATTGTAAATGTGCCCTGGGCTTCCCCAACGGCTGCCGATACTTTTTGGGTAGCTTCAAACGGAAGATTAGTTGATTCTACCATTACGGGTGGCAACCGAACCTTTGTTTTCAAAACACGATACCCCATTGCCTCTTATCTTGTTTTTGTATCGGTAGCGAGATTCAACAGATATTACAGATCTGTCAATGTAAGCGGAACAGAAATACCTGTGGTTTATAATCTCTTCAGAGGGAAATCAACATCGCAATACAATAGTATTCTTTCCGCAATGGATGATATGAATTTTATGTTACAGGGATTTAGTACTCGTTTTGGTGACTATCCTTTCAAAAATGAAAAACATGGATACTATGATGGCTTGTTGGGTGCAGGGGGTATGGAGCATCAAACCATGTCGGGAATGGCTACATCAGCTTTAACGAGTAGTCGTACACTTGCACATGAACTGAACCATCAATGGTTTGGTGATAACGTAACCTTTGCAACCTGGAACGACCTTTGGCTTGCCGAAGGTTTTGCCCGTTATAGCGAAGCCTTAGCCGGCGAAATAATGCCCTCACTGGGTATTAATCCTTTTGGTGTACGCAGTGGTATTAAGTCAAGTGCTTTATCATATTCAGTAAGTGTTTGGATTCCTGATGCGAATATGGTTAATTCAAATGCCATCTGGAACAGTTCTTATGGTGGTGCAGTATATGAACGCGGCGGTATGATTGTTTCCATGCTTAGAGCCATGAGTGGTGATGCAAAATTTTTTCAGGCACTTGCCAATTATCAAACTCAGTTAAAAGGAAAATCGGCTACGGCTGATTCTTTAAAAAATCAATTCAATACAGTATTGGGAGTTGATATCACACCGTTTTTTAATGATTATGTAGGCGGTTCAGGTAAAGGCACAACTGCTGTGGGTGGCAAAGGATACCCAACCAATACGGTGAACTGGAACAGTCCGGTAGCAAACAAATTAATAATACAAGCCGGTGGGCAAACGCAGAGTAGTGGTTCCAATGTTTCATATTTCAGAGGTCCGGTGGTATTACATCTAAGGGGAAGTGTGGCTACTCAAGATACTACGATTACTTATTTTGACTGGGGTGGGGGCAATCTTTCATTTGCAGGAAATGGTATAAGCACACCCATTCCCGGAGGAAAGCTGAGTTACAATTTATCATTCACGCCGGTAAATATATTTTATGATGATAGCGCAAGAACGATGTCAACAGGCACAATCGTTCATGTACCCGGGTTGAATGATGGTAGTTTTTCATTGGGAAATACTGCGAGTGCATCAGCTACTTGTCCGGCTCCTGCTATTATGAATGCCACATTAAGTACAACTTCCGATGGTGGTTTTCTCAATCCTATTACATTATCGGCAAGCGCTGGTGTGCCTGCAGGAACAACGGTAAGCTTTAGCCCCAATCCGGTAATTCCCGGAAATAGCACGAGTGTGTTACTCAACAATGCACAAACACTGACACCCGGCACCTATTCAATAACAGTACAGGGATCGGCAAGCGGAGTGCCCGTTCAAACGACAACGGTAAACTTTATAATCAACACAGGAAACGGACCTACAATCAATACACAGCCGGCAGATGTAACTGCATGTGTAGGCACCCATGTTAGTTTCAATATTACCGCTTCCGCTGCCACCGGTTTTCAATGGCAGTTAAGCATTGATGGTGGTATAAACTGGACGAATATAAGTGGAGCAACCGCAAATAGTATTTCATTATCGGCTGTATCAGTAAGTATGAATAGCAACCGCTATCGATGTATAGCATCTACATTTTGCGGCAGCACGGTTTCCGGTACCGCACTGCTAAAAGTGGAAACAGCTGCAACGATACAAACACAACCCTTATCTGTAGCTGTTTGCGAAGGGGCAAATGCCGGATTTTATATTACCGCAAATGCTTTATCTCCCATTTCATATCAATGGCAGATAAGTACAAATGGAGGAATAAATTGGGTAGATATTGCCGGTGCAAACTCGTCGGCATATAACATAAGTAATACTTCTATTACACAACACAACTACGCATACCGTTGTGTGCTAACCAGTGCCGCATGTTCAGCCCCTGTTATTTCAAATGTGGCTACACTTTCCGTAAGAAAAATTCCTGTTGTGGCGCTTGTAGCCAACCCCGGAACCGGTTTATTGCCCGGTGCTACTACTCATTTAAATGCAAATGTAACCTCAACAGGCGGTGCCAATTCTTATAACTGGTTTTATAACAGTGCGCCTTTGTCATTTTCCGGCAATCAGTATGAAGTGGATATTGAAAAAATTGGAAATTATCGGGTAACAGTCATGGAGGCATGGGCGGGTGGTCCGGTATGTTCAGCCACATCATCACTTGTTACCATTCAGGCTTTGGCTAGTAATAAATTATTTGTATTTCCAAGTCCAAATAATGGACGGTTTGAAGTGGCATACTACAATGAAACGGGAAATCAGGCACAGCGACATCTTACGATTGTAAATGCAAGCGGGCAAAAAGTATTTGACAAAGTCTTCACGATTAATGGGTCTTATACTTTGCTGCCCATTGACCTGCGCCAAGCCGCTACCGGTATTTATTTTGTATTTGTTTACAATGCAGCAGGTAAAAAATTAGCTACCGGTAAAGTGCATATCAGATAGAGGAGAAAACCGATGCTGTAAAATCATGTTTCGCCCCGATGCAGTTTAGGTTCAAGCTTCAACATCGTTCTTACTCATTTTTCGTTCCGATTGAGTTATCGTGTTGATGAAATGAAATTTTTATATCGTTGAACTTTTGATGCGATTCGTTGTATGAATTTTGAATGTTGCTGAAGGAAAAATATCAACAATCCATTGCTGGTCTTTTTGGTTTAAATCAATAAACTGAATACTTACAAGCCCCATCGGGGCGGCAGTTTGTCTACAAATAAAACCCATTTTTTTGGCAAGCACATCATTACAAAATTTTTTATCTCAACGATAAAAAAAATCCCGGAAGGAAAACCTTACCGGGATTAATATTTTATTTGAAAAAAAATTAAAATGCCTTTTTCTTCCAGCCATTATTGGCACGATCCCAATCGGGCAATTGCTTATCGGGGTCCAAAATCACTTCTTTAATTTCACTGGTTGTGTTTACGGTAAATGTCCACTCAGCCCCACGCTGCCATACTTCAACCGGCAAATTGATACGTTGCTCTTTTCCATTGCTTTCTTTTACCAAAACCGTTAATGGCATTACCATTTTATCCAGATTTTCAATGGTGATTTCAGCTCCATTTGCGGGTTTATTATCAATATAATTCACTTCTTTTACTGCTACATCATATTTCCATGTGTTTAATACCCAAGCCCTCCAAAACCAACCCAAATCTTCTCCACTCACATTTTCCATAGTATGAAAGAAATCCCAGGGTGTAGGGTGCTTGAAAGCCCAACGTGCAATGTATTCTCTAAAGGCTGCATCAAATCGGTCTTTACCTAAAACCACATTGCGCAAAGCATCCAGCATCATTGAAGGTTTCAGATAAGCGGCAACGCCTAAATTACTTTGTTGAATTACCTCAGGCACATTGTACAATCCATCCATGTGGTCGCCAAAAACATAACCTGTCATTGAAGCAGGATCGTCAAAAAAGCTGGCTTCATCAAACTCTCCTTTATTAAATGCCTTAGTAGAAAGGCCGTTGATGAAAGTATTAAAACCTTCATCCATCCACGCATATTTTCTTTCGTTGCTGCCAACAATCATGGGGAACCAGCTATGGCCAAATTCATGATCGGTAACACCCCAAAGACTGCTGCCACTAGAGCCGCTGCTGCAAAATACAATGCCCGGATATTCCATACCGCCGACAATGCCCGCCACGTTGGTTGCTACCGGCCAGGGAAACTCATACCACATATTTGAATAATGCTCTATAGATCCTTTCACCATTTCGGTAGATCGTTGCCAGCCGTCCTTTTTAATGCTTTCAACAGGATAGGCACTAGCGGCCATTATTTTTTTGCCACTGGGCAGGTTAATTCTGGCTGCATCATATACAAATGCTTTTGAAGCGGCCCAGGCTACATCTCTTGTATTACTGATTTTAAATTTCCAGGTAATATTAGCTGTTTTGGGTCTTGAGTTGGGGTCAGTTACTTCTCTATCGCTGCGAATGGCAACTGTTTTATCGCTGTTTTTTGCTGCCTCCCATCTTTTCAGTTGATCTGAAGTAAAGCAATCCTGCGGGTTGGTCAGTTCGCCTGAACCTACTACAATCAAATTTGCAGGTGCTGTAATATTAAAATCAATATCTCCATACTCTAAATAAAACTCACCGGCTCCCAGGTAAGGTAATGTATTCCACCCTTGAATATCATCGTACACACAAAGGCGGGGAAACCATTGTGCTATTTCATAAATCCATCCGTTCTTTGTTTTTAGCCTGCCCATGCGGTCGGTACCATATTCGGGAACCGTAAAGTCAAATTGAATTTTCAGTTTTACTTTTCCGCCTGCTGTAGCCAATGCATCCTGCAACCACACTTGCATGCGGGTATCGGTTATTGTATATTTTGGTGTATAGTTTTGTCCGTTATATTCAACCGATATTGATTTAATAACATCGCCATTTGTAAATTTAGCATTAGCCCAACGGCCACCTGTTTCTGTTGTAGTGGCGCTGGCTCTTGAATCTTTTTTATAAATATTTTGATCCAATTGCAGCCAGAGAAATTTTAGCTTATCCGGACTGTTGTTAGTATAAGTTATTTCCACATTTCCATTGATGCCATGATTAGCGGTATCTAAAGTGGCATTTATTGAATAGTCGGCACGGTTTTGCCAATACTTAGGACCCGGCTCGCCGCTGGCACTTCTAAAATCGTTGCCGGGATAAGGATAAAACTGCGGATTGAACGCCTCTCGTTGATCATACTTGCTTTGTGCAAACAAACTAACACTAATCAAAAAGGTACAAAAACCAAGAAATAATTTCTTCATAATTAAAAACGGTTTAAAATGGAAAGATAGCCGAAAAGTAGCCAGGGTTGTAGCCATTCACAATTTATTTACAATACTTTATAACAATTGTATCCATAATATAGATTTTCGCTTATTATTTTTTAATGGTGTCAAAACTGCAAAAAAAATTATTGAAATTGTGCTTCGGCAATGGAAACACTTTCGGGCTTACCTACATCTACTAACCTATCGCCGCTGTGATTGTAACCCAAAATGGTCTGCTCCTTTGCCAATTTGAGATATACATCAATCAATGAAAATTTATGAGCAAACCCATGTGATTTCATCAGGTGAAAAATCTCATATTCAAAAACAACCACGCAGCTATAGGCAAATGATTGCAGATGATTCCCAGACAGGGCAATTTTTTCTTCACCGGTTTTATTATTTCGCCAGCCACAAAGTCGCATATTTTCGTTGAACAATAAATTGCGTGAAGATGTACGATTGGTAACACCAAATGTAATCAGTGGCCGATGCAAATCGTGGTAGAGAAGTAATTTATAAATATCTAAATCGGTAAGTATATCCACATTGCAACTAATGAAACGCTGCCCGGGTGTAAATAACGATTTGGCATGAAGCAGGCCGCCACCGGTTTCCAATACATTTTGACGTTCGTCGCTTATCATTACATTGCTACCCCATCCATTATTTTCTTTCACAGCTGCTTCTATCTGCGCTGCAAAATGATGCACATTCACAATCACATCCGTTACGCCATAAGATTGCAGGTATTCAATATTTCTTTGTAGCAACGATTTGCCATTCACCATTGCCAAAGCCTTAGGATGCTTATCTGTCCAGGGCTTGAATCTGGTACCCAATCCGGCCGAAAAAATAATAGCCTTTGTAACTTTTAACTCCTTACTCATGTTTTAATAAAATATCATTATCCCTCAATCTTAACCTCAACCTAAACCTAAACCTCAACCTAAATCTCAACCTCAACCTCAATCTAAATCCTCAACCTCCACCTTCTACCTTCCCCCCTCCAGCTCATTCACCCAATTTTTTTCATCCTGCACTAAATGTCGCAGTTCCACTTTTACTTTAAATTTATTTTTTAAATGTCTTGCCATTGCATCTGCCGCATACACACTACGATGCTGGCCTCCGGTACAGCCAAAGCTCACCATCAGGCTTTCAAAATCTCTTTGAATATATGCCTCCACTGTGGTATCTACAATATCAAAAACACTGTTTAGAAATTCGGGCATCTTGGTTTGTTGTTCCAAAAAATCTTTTACTTCTTTATCTCTTCCGGTTTGTGTTTTCATACTTTCAATGCGTCCGGGGTTGAGAATACCGCGACAGTCAAACACAAAGCCGCCGCCGTTGCCGCTATTATCCTTTGGCATTTCTTTGCGATAAGAAAAACTACACACTTTTACAACCAAAAGAGTTTTTTCGGTAGCTTGGGTGGGTGTAAACAGTTGAACGACTTCATCGGCAACACAAATGTCCAGTACTTTTCTAAACTCGGGAACCGAAATACCCACGCTTTGATGGTTGAAAAATTCTTTCAAATTAGTTAATGCAAGCGGAATACTGGTAAGAAACTGTGCCTTTCGTTCAAACAATCCACGAAAACCATAGGCACCCAATACTTGTAAAAGCCGTATGAGTACATAACCGTTGTACTGACTGCGAAAAACATTGCGATCAATACGATTGCCGGTAAAGTTTTCAAAACTGTCCATATAATCTTCCAGCAATTTATTCTTCCATTCATCAGGAAGATTGGCTCTGGCCTGCCATAGCATGGAGGCAACGTCGTATTGTGGTGCGCCCTTCATTCCACCCTGGTAGTCGATAAAGTGTGGCGAGCCGTCTTTTTCAATCATAATATTCCGGCTTTGAAAATCGCGGAACATAAAAAATTTATATTCGGTATGTGTCAGGTAATTGCTCAGCGCTTCAAAATCGTCAATCAGTTTTTGCTTATCGTAGGGCTTTCGCAATGCGTCTAAAAAATAATATTTGAAATACAACAAATCGGCCATGATGGCCTGCTTGCCAAATTCTTTATTGGTAAGACATTGGTTATAGTCGAGCCCTTCGTCTCCTTTCACTTGCAGCCGTGCCAACTCCGTGAGACTATTTTTAAAAAGGTTATACACTTCATCGCAAAAACCTTTTGCTTCCAGATGATTGAGCAGCGACACTTCACCAAAATCCTGTTGCAGATAATACTGCCTGTCTTCACTTACAACAAAAATTTCAGGTATCGCCAGATTGCATTTTTTAAAATGGTCACTGAAATAAATAAATGCATTATTCTCCGGAACATTGGCTCCGTAAGTGCCTATAACCGTTTCCGATTTGCCATGTAACCTGAAGTAGCGCCTTTCGCTGCCGCTTTGCGGAAGCATATCAACCGAAACCGGTGCTATTCCTTTCCATTGCGTATAAAGTGTGCTGATAGAATCAATAAGATGCTGCATATAGCAAAAGTAAATAACCAAAGGCAAATTGAAGATTTAAGTGCATTATGACGAGATATTACAAACCTGATAATCTGGAAATTATACACTGCGAACTTCGGCCCATCACATTTATTTACGAGCAAAAAAAAACTTTGTAACCTTTTTACTTCTCGGCTACTCTATTGGTTTATTATAAAACCTAAACTTCAAAAAATATCATGAAAAAGATTCTGTTTTCGGTGGTACTGTTTACCACCTTGCTCGTAAGCAACTATGCTTTTGCCTGCGATAAATGCGGCAAGGAAGACCCAAAAACACAGTTGTATGGGGCAATGCAAAAATTGTGGAACGAACACATGCAATGGACTTTTGCCACGGTGGATGCCTTTTTCCACAACCCAAAAGGTCTGGATGCACAACTTAACAGGCTATTACAAAATCAAAAAGACATTGGCAACGCCATCATTCCCTTTTATGGTGAAGCTGCAGGTAAACAATTAAGCCAACTGCTTACTGTACATATTCAGGAAGCGGTACCGGTGCTTACTGCCGCCAAAAACAATGATCAGCCCGGCTTAAAAAAAGCACTTGACGACTGGTATGTCAATGCGCAGGAGATTGCAGATTTTCTGGCAAAAGCAAACGCAAACTGGAAGCAGGAAGATCTGCGCCAGATGATGAAAGCACATATTGACCAGACAACGGCTTATGCTGTTGACCTGCTCAAAAACGATTATACAAATGCCATAACAAAATTTGACGAAGCCAGCGGACACATGAACATGATGTCTGCGGCGCTTGCAGCAGGTATTATCAAGCAATTTCCTGACAAATTCAAGACTAGTAAAAAATTAAAAAATATAATACTTAACCAAATAAAAAACACAGATTATGATTACTACAAACATTTCGTTGAAAAAAACAGGAATCATCCTGAGATTATTCAGCATCGCTTTAGTATTGTTTACTTTTTTGCAAAGCTGTAAAAAAGACAGTGTAGCACCCAATCCGCTTACCAGCGATAAATACCGTGAACTTGATAATGCTATGCACAAGTTATGGGCCGATCACATGCAATACACTTACCTCACAGTAGATGCATTTTTCAATAACAACACAGCACTCAATGCGCAATTGGCCAGATTGCTCAAAAATCAGGAGGATATTGGCGCTGCTATTGTTCCTTACTATGGTCAGGCTGCCGGCGATCAACTTACTACTTTATTGAAAGGCCACATCAACGGAGCTGTGCCGGTACTTACAGCAGCCAAAAATGGAGACCAGGCTGCATTGGATGCAGCTGTGGCCAATTGGAGACAAAACGGAAAAGAAATAGCAGATTTTCTTTCTGCAGCCAATCCCGCAAACTGGGAGCAAGGCCATATGCGTATGCACATGGATGACCATCTTACAAAAACGATCACCTATTCTGTTGATTTGCTGCAAAAAAACTATACAAAAGCTTCAACTGATTATGATGCAGCTTTTCAAGATATGATGCATTTCGCTGCTTCATTGTCCGAAGGAATTGCCAAGCAGTTTCCAGATAAGTTTTAATTGAATGACAGTATCGGCCTAAACAAAATTTTGTACCTTAGTTAGTAATGGAAACAATAGAAAAGCTAACCGAGAACGAAATTATTCACAGGGTATTAAATGGAGAAAAACCGCTTTACGAAATTATCGTAAGGCGGTTTAATCCTTTGCTCTATAAAATAGGGAGGTCGTACAACTATAATCATGAAGACACACAGGACCTGATGCAGGATACTTATATTGACGCTTATCGCAGCCTATCACAGTTTGAGCAGCGAGCTGATTTTAAAACCTGGATCTTTCGAATCATGCTGAATAACTGCTATAGAAAAAAACAAAAATCTAGTTTTAAAAATGAGGTGAACACCGATTCTTTAACCGAAAATGCAAAGCCGATGTTTTCAAACGCAATCCCCGACGCTAAAAAAGATATCAACAATAACGAACTGGGGCATGTAATTGAAAATGCCCTTGTCGCTTTGCCTGAAGAATATCGTATGGTATTTTCATTAAGAGAGATGAATGGACTGAATGTAGCGGAAACAGCAGCTTTGTTGGGCATAAGCGAAGCCAATGTAAAAGTAAGACTAAACAGAGCAAAAGCGATGTTGCGTAAAGCTGTTGAACAGGCTTACCATCCTGAAGATATTTTTGAATTCAATTTAAAATACTGTAATCCATTAACGGAAAAGGTGATGAAGCGAATTGATGAGCTTTAGTGTTAGGTTTCAGTTATTACTGTTGACTTTCATAGTTCAATTTTTTTCGAAATAAATCTGTTGACAAATGCCATGATTTGTGGCAAATGAAAAATGAATTGGCTATTTTAGTGTCAATTTAATATTGCACATTTCCTTTTCAGATGAGTACTTCTTTTCTCTTACTTTTCTTTTTTAGCGCTTTAGGCGCCTTCAACGGTTTTGTACTCTCTGTATATATTGCCACGCAATCCCATAAGAAAGCATTTGCCAACTATTTTTTATCCCTGCTGCTTTTTGTATTAAGTATTCGCATTGCCAAGTCAGTATTTTTTTACTTCAATCCTTCTTTGGCAAATATTTTTATTCAAATCGGGCTTTCTGCCTGTATCTTAATTGGCCCTTTTTTATTCTTATATTTAAAATCCATTTTTGAAGAAAGAAAGCCCGGCTGGATACTTCATGTAATTCCCTTTTTGGCTGCTATTACCCTTCTGGGATTTCTTTATCCTTATGTTGCCCATCGCACCTTGTGGAGCAGATGGATAGTAAAGGCAATTTACCTGCAATGGCTTTTATATTTGATTGCATCATTTAGATATATAAAACCCATAACTCAAAAACTATTAAAAAAGGAGCCAATCAATAAACTGGAAATCTGGCAACTCAGCATTTTTGGAGGTGTATTTGCTATCTGGCTTGCATATAATTTGGCGCCTTATACATCTTATATTTTAGGAGCCGTTTCTTTTACTTTTATTTTATACTTAATTGTATTGCTGCTTCTTTTTAAGAAAGATACATCGGCAAGTTTTAGTCAGGAAAAATACAAAAACAAAGAAATTAGCCCCGATACCCAAAAGCACATAGCCCAAAAACTAACTTTGATTCCCGAAAAGGAGCTTTATCTTAATCCTGGCTTTTCATTAGAAATGGCTTCAAAGGAACTAAACATTTCCAAACACATTTTATCGCAATATGTAAATGAAGTATTGGGCAAATCATTTTCCACACTTATCAAAGAATACAGGGTTGAAAAAGCTAAACAGCTAATCGTAAATGATAAAAATTTTACAATGGAAGGCCTGGGATATGATAGTGGCTTCAGTTCAAAATCAACATTTTTCATAGCTTTTAAAGCTATTACAGGATTAACACCGGCTGAATTTCAAAAACAAAATGCCAAATAAGTGCGGTTTTATAAACTAAAACCATCTTATTATATACTAAAACTCCTTTCTTATCTCTCTGCCCGATATTTACACCCTATTTGTATTAAAACTTCAAAAATGATAAAATTGTTTTTTGCCTTTTCGGCTTGCCTGATGTTGCTGAACACATTGGGGCAACAACGCATTTTGTTTGTAACCTCCAATCAACATTATTATGGAAGCACCAAACTAAGTACAGCCAACCATTTTGAAGAAATGATAGTACCCTACGATTTTTTTACTAAAGCGGGTTTTCTAGTTGACATCGTAAGTCCAAAAGGCGGAGCCATCCCTGTTGGCTATATCAATACATCGGATAGCTTGCAAAAAAAATACTTGTACGATGGTTGGTTTATGGACAAACTGGAACATACCCGGCAGCCTTCAGAAATAATCCCAGAAAACTATGCTGCTATATTTTATAGCGGTGGTGGTGCTGCTATGTTTGGCGTAGCAGAAGACACAGCCATTCAAAAAATTGCCAGAAAAATTTATAATAAAAATGGTGTTGTTTCGGCCATCTGCCATGGTACGGCAGGCATAGTCTATCTAACAGATGAACGAGGCAACTCGCTGTATGCCGGAAGAAAAATAACGGGCTATCCCGACTTTCATGAAAATAAAGAAATGGAATACTATAAAGCCTTTCCTTTTTCTATAGACAAAGCCATAAAAGCGAACAAAGGAAATTTTGTTTTCTCCAAAAAAAATAAAGACGGCTTTTATGTTGTGGATGGAAGATTTGTAACCGGGCAAGACCCCAGCGCAGCAGCAAAACTTGCGACGGAAGTAATTTCAATTCTCCATAAAAACTTACCTGAAACAAAAAGCGACAAAGATCAAATTACTGAAATATTGACGGACTATATTGAAGGAACCGCCAATGGACAACCGGAAAGATTGCGAAAAGCTTTTCACCCCAGTTTTAATTTATACGCCATAGCAAAAGACTCCCTGTGGGTACGTTCTGGCGAGCAATACATCGCCAATGTAAAACCGGGTGAAAAAACAAATCGTATAGGCAAAATAATTTCCATTGATATTGAAAAAGATGCCGCAATTGCAAAAGCAGAAATACTAATTCCTAACTGGAGGATATTTACCGACTATTTTTTAATAATGAAATATGAGGGTGAATGGAAAATTGTACAAAAAAGTTATACCTGGAGAGAGATTCCTAAAACACAGAAGCTCTAATACAAATAAGAAACGGATATTTAATAATGAAATAACTATCACTCCAAATGAAAGTAATATTTACCCTATTCTTCTGTTCAGGCATTTTCCTTTTTGGGCACTCGCAAACCCTTGACACAATGATTGACATTGGAAGCTACAAGCTTCATTTTTATATTGTGAAAGGTATGGGTGCTCCCATACTTTTTGAATCGGGCAATGGGGCTGATGCTACTACCTGGAAAAGTATTTTAAACAATATACATGACGCTACCGGAGCAACCTTAATAACTTACGACAGAGCCGGCCTTGGCTCCAGCGGGATAGACACCAACCATATTAATCTGCCAACAGAAGTGAAAACGCTGGAGCTTGCTTTGAAAAAATTGGGATACACTAAACAACTCTTTCTAGTCAATCACTCATTTGGAAGTTTTTATTCTATTCTCTTCGCTATAAGGAATAGGCGAAAAATCAAAGGCGCTGTGTTTATTGGTCCCGCATTGCCTTGCAACTATACAAAAAAACGAAATAAAGAAGGCAATGAAATGGTATCAACGGCACTTTGGGATAGAATAAAAAAAGAAGCAGCCGGCCTTTATTATGTACTCATTAATTATGAAAAAATTTACAACTTAATGGAAAAGAAAAAATTTCCACCAAAAACTCCTGCTACTATTATTGGCGCAGAAAATCAAACTTTTCTTAAAACAGAAGATTACAAAACAGAATGGCATCAATGCGTAAAATCATTTGGTGAACAACCAAATCATACTTTTGTTTTTGCGCAGAACTGCGGACATACGGTTTGGCAAGACAATCCTCAACTCGTAATAAATGAAATTGTAACCCTATATAAACAAACAAACAAATGAGGAACAAAGCCTAAATAAGTACCCACCTAATAGAACGATGGGCCAATCAGCAGAAAAATATACAATTAGCTCCAATTCTACTTGTGCGACAACTGAAGGAATGTGCTTGCAAAGAGCTACTACGCAATGATTCGTGTCTTGTACTCTGGTTCATGTCCACTCGAAGCAATTCAAAGTTTCTCACGCACTAAAATCAAACCCCTTCAAATCCTTAAAATGCCCGTTTTGTTTTATTTTTTCTTTCAACCTTTCCATGCCGGCCATAGTAGGTATTACTTTGGCTAAATGTCTTTTTAAAAATTCCTGCCGTTGCCGTTCATCGTGCAATTGCAACAATTCATATTCTTCTTCTATGGATAGTCCCAAATGATGTGCCACTTCATACACGGTCAGTTCCCGGTCTGCTTTACCGAAATCTTTTGAAACATTCAACATTCGGTGTAGTTCACGTATGCTGCTCATTAATTTTTGCATCAGTTCAGGATTTCCCTGTTCATTTGTATCGGGATAGGTAACAATAGCACCACTGTAAAGTTTATCGGGTATCTCTTTTAAAAGCTCCAACATTCTAAAAGTTCGTACGCCTTTGGTTTTGATATCCACTTCTCCATTGTCATATACTTTTGACAATTCAGTTATCTCTACCAATGCGCCGTATTCTTTTAATTTATTTTCAATTACCGCGGGTATGCCAAATAATTTTTTCTGTCCAAAACATTCAACAATTAATTGCTTGTAACGTGGTTCAAAAATGTGAAGATTTAATTTTTCGCCGGGATACACGACAACGCCAAGCGGAAATATCGGAATGAAATTGGTCATGTTAATGCAGTAAAATTAATGTAAAACTATTTCCTTGCTTCTTGCTCCATTTTTAGTTTTCGAAATAGTTCGTATTTTCTTTTGGTATAATAAGCCATCATACCGGCACAAGTGAAGCCGGCTTTACCATCCAAAAAACCCAGTTTCAATAAATAAGATTTTATAAATGCAATTGAAGGCGAAAATATTTGACGCAATCGACCTCCATGCTTTCCCTGTTTCAAGTATTTTTTTGCACCCAACTCCGCATAGCGCTCCATCTTATTTTTATAATCTGCCTTGTTTCTCCAGGTGCGATGCAATATTTTGCCTTCCACATTTATTATAACCGCCTGTTCGGGCAACAATAATTTTTCGTGCACAGCTTCCCTATCCCAGCTTACCTTTTTGCGGTTGAAGAGGCGAATATGTTTATCATTTCCCCAGTCGCCATAGCGAAGCGGACGATCTCCTAAAAAATTTAAAAAAGAAAAACGAAATACTTCAATATCCTGATTCAGTGGCAACTGTTTTAGGTTGCGTTTTAACTCGTCATCCAATGTTTCATCAGCATCCAGGCTCAATATCCAATCGTATTTGGCTAGTTGATTTGCAGCGTTCTTAGTATTGCCAAATCCTTCCCATTTTCCATTGTACAAACGAACGGGATAATTTTTTACAATATCCGGTGTGCCATCAGTACTGCCGTTGTCGTACACAATAATGTCGTCAGTAATGCCCAACAGGCCATCCAGACTGCGGCCAATAATGTCTGCTTCATTTTTACAAATTATGACAATAGAAAATGCTGGCATGAAAATGATTTCGGTTGAAGGCACTGAAAAAATTATTTTTCGCTCAACAGTCTTTTTGCTTTTTTGATGAGGTCTTTTACTTCACTTTTTTTCAACCCGTCAAAAATGCCCACAACTTCTCCTTTTCTGTTTACCAATGCCCAGTTTTGCGAATGCATAAAATCATCTTCTTCATTGCGTACAATATTTGCCGGATCGTCAATACTAAAACTAAGGCGGGCTGCACTGTACAAGCTGTCTTTGCGGCCGGTAAGAAAAATCCATTTTTGAGTGTCCACTTGCATTGAATCGGCGTATTGTTTCAGTTTAGCTGCCGAATCAGTCTTTGGATCGCAGGTAAGCGAGAGAATTTTAAAGTCGCTTTCCTTACTCAGTTCATCATATACTTTTCGCATATTTTTATTCATGCGGGGGCAGATGCCCGGGCAGGTTGTATAAAAATATTCAACGGCGTACACTTTGCCCAGCATATTACTATCGGTAAGCCGCTGTCCATCCTGATTGATGAATGAAAAAGGGCGAATAGTGTTAATAGGTGGAAATTTTTTTTCGCTATAACCCGGAATCAACACGCTTAAAGTAAAATAAAATCCCACTGCAAGCAATACAAAAAAGGCAAGGTATAACCAGCTTTTCCTTGAAAGTTTCATGCCGGCAAAGTTAAGTTGCTTTTCTCTTTAGCAGGCCGTTGTGTTTTCTTAAATTTGCTCTCTTGCATGAAAACAAAAATTAATTGGGACGCCTGGGGCATTGGAGCTTCTGTAGCCTGTGCTATTCATTGTGCCATTCTTCCACTTTTTCTGGCCAGCCTTCCGGTTTTTGGCGCCAATATTATTCATAATATGGCTTTTGAAGTAGGTATGATTTTACTTTCGCTTGTTATTGGCTGCATTGCATTATACCATGGTTATAAAAAACACCATCATCGTTTTTTACCATTGATATTATTTTTTATCGGCTTTACTTTTCTGGTGATAAAACAATTTTTTGAAACTATACATATTTGGCTATTAATTCCTGCCGTTTGTTTTATCGTTTATGCACATTTTCTAAATTATCGCTTTTGCCGGGTGCACAATCATGCACATAAAGAAGATTGCAACCATTAATGAAAGCATTTTCAGCTTTCATAAATTTTGAAAAGGAATATCAGGCTGCCTGCGTCATATATTTTTGTTGAAGCTTGTTAAAAACAAAATAGGCGCTTAAAAGACCAATAGAAGAAAAGAGAATATCGTAATAATCAAATGTGCGTCCAAATATGGATATTAATTGCAAGTACTCATTGACCACCAGCATACCAAAACCGAGTACACATACAATCCTTAAATCATAGGCTGATTGTATTTTGAAAATACGGGCAATCAGAAAATTTTTTCCGCTAAAAAACCAATAAGCACCAAATGGGATTAAAAATGAACCCAAAAGATTGGGTGCAACGCCCATCAAAAAACGACCCGGTTCATCAAACAGGTCTAATGGCCGTAGCATGTATTTAATAATCCAAATAATTAATGTACCGGAAATGATAAGGTGTTTGCTGATTTGTTTTAGCTGCATGGCGGACAGTTAAGATTCTAAAATAATCTTTTTACTGAAAATGCCCTTATTTCTTCCATAGTTTTTTTATATACAGAAACAAAACAATACCCGAAATGGCAACACCCAAATAAAATAAAATAACAAAAATGAGCTTCGTACCACTTTGCGTATGCCCCAGTTCCAAAAAAATACCTGCTGACAAACAAGCCATAAACCAGGCCAGACTAAGAAACACAGAAGCAGCTATCCGCATCAGATAGCTAAATAATTCTTTATCGTTATTCCACATTATTTTAGATTCAATTTGAAAAGTTACATTTTATCTTTCAAATATTTATTTAACCAACAGGTTTTTGAAAGATGATGAGTCGCCATTAAAAACATTGAAATCCACCGGTGTGGTTATGCCGTTTACGTTCCCTTTATCGCTATGTTGCCAAAATAACCAGTCGCGGCCAATGCGTGGCTGCTCCGGCTGGTAGTAGTGCGCTACCCAAAGCGGATATTTATCAAAATCGGCTCCGAGGTTGCGATTATAAAAATCAACATTGGTATAAATAATCGGTCGCATATTATAATATTCTTCTACAACATCCAGCCAGCGTTTAGCTTCTTTCTTCAAATTGTTTATTGAAGCACCATTGAGTTGCTCGATGTCCAACACAGGTGGAAAATCTCCTGCTTCCAGCTTTACTTTATCAATAAAATTTTCAGCCTGCATTTTTCCGTCTTTGGAGCCTATAAAAAAATGATATGCCCCACGGGTTATGCCTGCTTCTTTTGATCGTTTCCAGTTTCGGTTAAACTGTGGATCGTAGTTGCCAATGCCTTCAGTAGCTTTTATAAATGCAAAACCGGGATTGATATTTCTGATTCGCATGGCTTTTACCTCTTCCCAGGCTATCAGTGATTGATATTTTGAAACATCAATACCATGAATGGAATAACCTTCGGGTATATTGATGCCAAACTGTGGATAATGCGTAAATTTTGCTTTGCGATATTTAACTTTTTCAAGAATAAAAACAATGAACACTAAAGCCACAATCAGCCCGCCGGCCAACATCAGTATTTTGTTTAATTTTTTTTTCTGGCTTTTAGAAAACATGAGCAATGATCAATCTGATAAATAAAAATAATTTGGATTGTTAAAACATCAGCCAACTATTCGCAGCCGGGCATAGTTGAGCATAATTTTTTTCTCGCCATTGTGTTCAAATTTTACAGTAGCAATCGGATTATGTGCAGCTCCTTCCATTTTTAAAACTTCACCAAATCCAAATTTTTGATGTTCCACTTTTTGTCCAACAACTAAAGCAGAGGTGTCGCTGGCTTCAAAGTCGGCCGACGGTGTGTGCTCTATATGTTTGGTTGCAGGCACTTTCGGTGGTAAATATGATGGCGTTGCCGTTTGTTTTTTACCCGTCGGCGGGCCATATTTTTTTTCAGCCTGTTGCACATCATTATAAGATGAGCTGCCCCAGCCTTTCATTCTGCCAAAGGCATTATCATTTCCCCACTTGCTGCCCGATGTGGAAGTAGCTGCGCCGGCAAAACTTCTGTCTAAATGTTGCTCCGGTATTTCTTCAATAAAGCGACTGGGATCATTGTGAACCAATTGGCCAAAACGATATCGTGTATTTGCATAAGTTACCCATAGTCTTTGTTTAGCTCGGGTAATCACTACATAAAACAATCTTCGTTCTTCTTCCAGCTCTTCTCTTGTATTAATAGCCATTGCATTGGGGAAAAGCATTTCTTCGAGCCCTGCCGCAAATACACACCCAAACTCAAGCCCCTTGGCAGCATGTATGGTCATCAGCTTTACCGTGTCGGCATCGGGGTCTTTTTCATCTGCATCAGTAAGCAGTGTAATTTGTTGCAGATAAGCGGCCAAACTTTTATCCATCATTTCTCCCTCATCATTATCAGGGCTTTCGGTCCATTCTTTTATGGAATTTAATAATTCCTGAATGTTTTCATATCGCTGTACACCCTCAGCACTTTTATCATTAAACAATTCTTTTACAAGCCCGGTGTGCTTGCCTACATGAAAAGCTACATCATAAGCATTTTGTTTGGTGAGCATGCTGGCAAAACTTTTGATCATAGTTACAAACTCATCCAAAGCAGCTAAAGTGCCGGCTTTAAATCCAAACTGCAGTGCCTTTTCCAAAACCTGCCATACCGTAATATTATTGATGTTGGCAGCTAATATTAATTTATCAACCGTTGTTTTGCCAATGCCCCTTGCAGGATAATTGATGATACGCTTCAACGCCTCTTCATCGCTTGGGTTTACTATCAATCTTAAATAGGCAACCAGATCTTTTATTTCTTTACGCTGATAAAAACTGATGCCGCCGTAAATGGTATAAGGAATACTCATGCGGCGCAAAGCTTCTTCAAAAGCTCGGCTCTGTGCATTGGTACGATACAAAATTGCAAAATCTTTATTGCTGTAATGGTTGCGCAGTTTTTGTTCCTGAATACTGTCGGCCACAAATTTTCCTTCATCATTATCCGTCATCGTTCGCACCAGCTTTATTTTTTCTCCTTCACTATTCTCCGTAAAAAGATTTTTTTCAATCTGTCCTTTATTGTTTTTAATTACTTCATTGGCTACATGCAGAATGCTTTTGGTGCTGCGATAGTTTTGTTCCAGTTTTACAATTTTTACATCGTCGTAATCTTTTCTGAATTGTAAAATATTTTGAATCGTTGCCCCACGAAAACTGTAAATACTTTGCGCATCATCGCCTACCACACATACATTTTCATAAACCGCACCCAGCAGTTTTATTACTTCATATTGTGCCGGATTGGTGTCCTGATACTCATCAATTAAAATGTACTTGAACTTGTGCTGATATTTCGCCAAGGCTTCGGGCACATTTTTCAGCAGTTCATAAAATTTTAAAAGCAGGTCGTCAAAGTCCATTGCGCCGTTTTTGAAACAGCGATTTACATAAGCCGTATAAATATTGGCAATGGCTGGCCGGTTGGCCCGCATATCCTCTTGTTGTATGCCATAGTCGTTTCTATACTCATCGGGCCCTACCAGTGCGTTTTTAGCAGCGGAGATTCTATTGTAAACCGTATTGGGTTTATAATGTTTATCGTCTAAGTTCAGTTCATTGATTACGGTTTTCAAAACACTTTTAGCATCATCGGTATCATAAATGGTAAAGTGTCGTGGATATCCAATCTTATCGGCTTCAAACCTAAGTATGCGTGCAAAAACTGAGTGAAAAGTGCCAATGTATAAATTTCTGGCTTCGCCATTGCCCAAAATCCGTTCTACTCTTTCTTTCATTTCTTTGGCAGCCTTATTGGTAAATGTAAGCGCAAGAATATTGAAGGCATCTACACCGTTGGCCATCAGGTGAGCAATTCGGGTAGTCAAAACTTTGGTTTTTCCACTTCCGGCACCGGCCACTATCATAATGGGGCCATCAATATGCATTACAGCTTCTTTCTGCTGCTCATTCAGCCCCTGCAGGTAATCGATCATGTGTGCAAGTTAAGATGAAAAGCAATGCATACTTTTTGAAAAAGTTTAAAAAATTACACACAAATAAAATTTCGGCTATTTCTTTATCCTGTTATACTTTTTTAATATATCCACCACTAATTGATGTGGCAGACCGTAAGATTTATTACCATTTATACCTTCCATGGTTTCTGCCGCTACCATCGCATTGATGATGGCTTCCTCCGTAGCCTGTACGGTGGCATCAAAAAGCGGATTAATTAAATCATTGGGCAATTCGTCTAGTTTGGTAAAACCGCTTCTTTGAAATGCCGATGGATTACCGGTTGAAAAAGCAATAAATATATCTCCCGATCCATTTTCGCCTTTGCCACCTACAATGCCAATACCGAGCGGAACTCTTGCAGCTATTCTTTTTAACTGATGCGGCAATAATGGCGCATCGGTTGCTACTACTACAATGATGGAGCCATCGCCTTCTTGACGGTAATCGGGCGCCCCTTTAAATTCATTATTCAAAGTATCTTTTAATTCAATGCCAACAGGCACACCGGCAATGGTAAGATTTCTTTTGCTGCCAAAATTGGATTGCACCAACACACCTACCGTGTAAATAGAATCTTTAATTTTTACAATTCTAGAAGCAGTACCTGTGCCACCTTTAAAACCCAGGCACATCATACCTGTGCCTCCACCTATATTACCCTCTTTGAGAAAACCTGATTTTGCACTGTCCAACGCTTCGAAAGCATTTTCCTCTTTTACATGAAAACCATAAATATCATTAAGAAACCCATCATAGGTTTCGGCTACTACCGGATAGGTGTACCAAAAATTTTCTTTGTACCATCCGGTTTTTACAAACCACTTCAACACTGCATCTCTTACAACGCCCACACTATTGGTGTTGGTAATCATAATCGGTGTTTCTAAAAATCCCGACTCTGTTATCCAAGTTGTTCCTGTCATTTCTCCATTTCCATTTAATGAATACCAGTTGGCAAACACAGGATTATTATTTCTGCCACGGGGCAATATGGCTGTTACGCCTGTTCTTACCGGCCCTTTGCCTCTTATATTTTTTCCGCTACCCGATATGATGGTGCTATAGCCCACTTCTACGCCTTTCACATCAGTAATGGCATTAAAT
>ERZ795041.149-NODE-149-length-27618-cov-4.342887_pt1 | contig 27618 bp, 21 predicted proteins | sample MGYA00375125_ERZ795041 | MGnify/ENA primary metagenome ERZ795041 (study PRJEB30170, sample SAMN03074214) | activated sludge metagenome | biome: Common Effluent Treatment Plant; feature: Wastewater; material: Activated sludge; isolation source: activated biomass in...
GGGCGTCATGATCTCGGCGAGCAAGAGGATGGTCCACTATCGGGCCGCGTGAGGCGGCAAGGAGCGGCTTTGGCGGGAACGCGACGAGCGAGGGGGGTGGGGGTTTTTGGGGGGTTTGGGGTTTTCCGCTTTTTTTTTTGTGGGGTTGGGGGGGGGGGGGGCCCCGGGGCGATGGGCGGGCCGTGGTCTCGCGCGTTCGTCTTCGCGTCGCTCGTGGTGATCGCGATCCTCTATCTCACGCCGATCCTCTGGATGGTCATCACGTCGATGAAGACGCCCGCGCAGGCCGCGGACGGCGGAGCGAGCTTGCTGCCCGCGGCGACGGCCGACAATCCCCATCCGGTCTTGTCGATGCCCGGGCAGACGGTGGAGAACTACCGCCAGGTCTGGAACGACCCGAGCGTGACGTTCCCGCTGTACCTGCGCAACACCATCATCATCGCGCTCCTGAGCGTCACGGGGATGGTGATCTCGAGCGCGATCGCGGCGTATGGCTTCGCACGGATCCGCTGGCGCGGGCGCGGCGTGGTCTTCGGCGTGATGCTCGCGACGATGATGATCCCCTTCCCGGTGATCATGGGCCCGATGTACATCATGTTCTCGAAGATGGGGTGGATCGGGACGCTCAAGCCGCTGTGGGTGCCGGCGTGGTTCGGCAACGCGTTCAATATCTTTTTGCTGCGTCAGTTCTACATGGGGATCCCGCGGGAGTTGGACGAGGCCGCGCGGATCGATGGATGCTCACACTGGGGGACGTTCACGCGGATCATCCTCCCGCTCTCGCTTCCGGCGCTGGCGGTCGTGGCGTTGTTCCACTTCAGTTATGTGTGGAACGACTTCCTCGGCCCGCTCGTGTTCCTGACGCATCGCGATCAGTACACCCTGGCGTTGGGGTTGCAGTTGTACCAGAGCAAGGCGGGGAACACGCCCTGGAATCTGCTGATGGCGGCGAGCACGATGGTGGTGGCGCCGCTGATGCTGCTGTTCATCCTGGCGCGCCGGGCGTTTGTGGAGGGGATCTCGACGGGGGCGGTGAAGGAATGACCGTTGTGTCAACCTGGGCGCCCCTGCCTGCGGACGCCCAGGGGGGGAGTTTCCGGTGAAAAATGTGCGTGAAGGGCTTGACAGAACCACTGCGTTTCGACGACAATGAAAACGTTTTCCGTGGGAATGATGGAAGGGCGGGAGTGCCGCCGCTTCCAGATGCGCACGTTGTCGCCGGGCGCTCCGGCGTGGGAGATCAGGACCATGATGAAGCGAGCCTTGTGTGTGGCGGCGGTGGCGGGATTCTCGTGCACGACGGCCTTCGGGCAGACGGCGTGCCCGGACATGAATCCGCTGCTTGGGAACGCGAACTGCCTGACGAATCCCGGGTTTGAACAGGGCTTTGATCCGTTCGCGCTGAATCAGCCGGTCGGGTGGTGGACGTCGGGCCCGCGTGTCCAGCTGCGCCAGGTAGGCGATGCGCTCACACCGCCGGTCGCGGCGGTGGGGACGCCCAACGCCATCACGCCTGACACGGGTGACTGGATGATCGCGCTCACGACCGACGGCTTCGGCGGCTTCGTGGGGATCTCGACGGACAAGATCAACTTCTTCGATCCGAACCTTGGGTACTACGACCCGATCTATGACTACTCGGGCGGCGACGTGGTGATCACCGGTCGGTACATGATCCCCGCCAACGATCCCGTGAGCGGCGACTTCTCGTGCATCAAGGTGAACATCAAGGTGCAGAACCAGGACGTGGCGACGTTCGAGAACTTCTCGGGCGCTCCCGCGCAGATGCCCGGGGCCGCCGAGGGCGTGATGTACCCCGCGGGGATCAGCGGTACGACCAATGGGCAGTGGCAGACGTTCACGCTGAACATCCCGCGTGAGGCGATCGTGAACCAGTACGAGTGTAACCGCGGGATCCAGCCCGATTGCGGGTGCAACTGCGTGCCCGCGTCGCCGCTCCCCAGCCACATCAAGTTGACGCCGTCGCGGTTCGTCGGCGACAGCACACTGACGACCGGGACGATCTACTGGGACAACCTCACGTACACCGAGTTGCCCGTCACGCCGGTGTGCGTGGCCGACGTGGACGACGGCACCGGCTCGGGCACGCCCGACGGGGGCGTGACGATCGACGACCTGCTCTACTACCTGGGCATCTTCAACGCCGGGACGGTTGCCGCCGACGTTGACGACGGCAGCGGGACGGGCACGCCCGACGGCGGCGTGACGATCGACGATCTGCTGTACTACCTCACCCGGTTCAACGCGGGCTGCTGATCGCGCCTTCCTTTGGGGGCGAGATGTCCGCCTCCACCCCATGCTCCCTCACGCCGGGCCGATGCACCACGAGATCGGCCCGGCGTTGTCGTTGCTTGGACCAGACGTGGCGTGCGAACGGGCGTGGTCGTCACGAGACGAGCGGTGACTTCCAGATCGGGACGCGTTCCTTCAGCCCATCGAGCATCTCGGCCATCGCCTTGAGGCCCTCGGCCCGGTGGCGGGAGCGGACCTCGACGAGGATCGACGCCTCGCCGACGGCGACGTGGCCCTTGCTGTGGACGAGGCGGACGCTGTGGAGGCCGTGCCGCTCGATCGCGGCGGCGGCGATGGCGTGGAGTTCCCGCTGAGCCATCGGCTCGAAGGCCTCGTAATGGAGGGCGGCGATAGGGGCGTGGTGGTCGCCCTCGGTGGCGCGGACGGTGCCGAGGAAGGTGAGGATGGCGCCGGTCTGGTGTCGAGGGGTGGGAGTTGCACGCTGATCGGTGTCGATGTTGGACATGGGGGAGACTGGCCCCTCGACAATCACGACATCGATGATCGGCGTTGTGGATATGTTGCCGTGGTGAGGATCGGTGTTCGTCACAGAGAGAGCGTACACGTTCCGGGTTGGAGCGGTCATGAGGAGAACACGCACTACGAATAAAAAGAAAACACCCCGCCGGGTGCGGCGGGGCGTGGAGGACTTGGGCATTGATGTCCGAAACCGAGATCGGTCGTGATCAGTTCGCGTGGCCCTCGGCCTTGTCGTCCTTGGCCGGGGCGGGGGGGACCTTCTCGCCCATGTCCTTGAGGAGGGCGTCGATCTTGTCGGTGATTCCGGGGTTGGAGGGGTGCATACCGGCGTGGCGGACGACGCCGCTCGCGTCGATGATCGCCATGCTGGGGATACCGCGGATGCCGAACTGCGGGTTGAAGCAGGACTCCTCGCTGACGGCGACGAGCCAGGTCATGTCCATGGCCTTGGTCCAGGGGCCGAGTGCGTCGAGTTCGTCCTGGACGGTGATGTCACGCTTCCCGTTGAGGGTCTTCTCGCCGGTGAAGTTCCTGGGATACGAGACGCGGCCCTGGGGGCTGGTGACGCCTAGGACGACGACGGGGCTGTCCTTATAGCGCTCGACCATCTCTCGGAGATGGGGGAAGGAGGCGATGCACGGGCCGCACCAGGTGGCCCAGAAGTCGACGACGACGATCTTGCCGCGGAGGTCGCCGAAGGAGTGGAGCGTCGTGCCCTGGTTGTTCCAGATGAAGGTGATGGGCGGGGCGGCGTGGTCGAGCAGTTCGCCCTTGGCCCAGGCGCCGTCGAAGAACTGGACCTGGCGGGCGAGGAAATCGCGCTCGGCCTTGGGGCGTGACTCGTCCTCCTTGGCCTTGCTCAGCGTGGCGATCGCGGCCTCGCGGACGCGCGTGCGGTCGGCCGCGGAGACCTTGGCGTCGTCGTCGAGCACGGCCTGGGCGAGGCTGGCCAACGAGCGGTAGTCCTTGGGATCCCAATCGGGAGAGGCGAGGGCGACGAGTTTCGTGTAGACACCCTTGGAGGCGAGCGTCGCCTTGTCGGGGAAGTTGCCGGCGTCGGCGAAGAGCAGGGTGGCGTGCCCGGCCTTGGCGGCGTCGGCGAGGCCGGGATGGTTGGCGGCGGCGGCGATGGCGTCGGCGACCGAGGCCATGTAGGCGTCGCGCGGCTCGCCGCGTCCGGGACGCTGGATGAGTTGGGGCATGATGGTCGCGGCGGTCGCGCCGTCGGCGGTGGGCTCGGCGGAGAGTTGCACGACGCGGTCCTTGAAGGCCTTGGCGGTGGCCTCCTCGCCGGAGCGCGCGAAGGTGAGGTCGAGGAGTTGCGAGCCGGTGGCCTCGGAGAGATCGATGTCCTTGAGGGCGCGGGCGACGACGTCCTTCGTGGGCTCACCGCGTTCGGCGCTGCGGTAGATCTTGACGGCGTTCTCGACCTGCTCGTTGGTGGGCGGGACGGCCACGAGCGGCGCGGCGAGGCAGGCCGCCGCGGCGAGGGCGAGAAGAACGGGGTGGCGACGCGACGAACCGGCACGAGCGGAATGGAACAGTGCAGACATGGTGGATCTCCTTTGGGAGGTAGTTTATGGACGACGGGGGGGCTACGAGAGGTGGTGGGAGTGACCGTGCCGGAGAAATGCGGCAGGCGTCCGTGTTCGTGTTCCGCTCGCATGCCATGGCCGGGCGGCGATACCATCGAGCCATGGACGCCTCCAATCTCGGTCCGTGCCCTGGCCCCCGCGTCGAAGTGAACCACACCCTCTGTCCGCGATCGGCACGCCCTCAATCCTCCAACGCATGAGCGTCCACTGGCCCATTGTGAAGTCCCTACTCGCCTCGCCCGGGCGGGTCGCGATCGTTGACGATCGCGGCGAGCACACCGCGGGCAAGATCCTCGGCGGAGCGTTGCACATCGCGGCGCTCATCGAGAGCAGGAGCGGATCCCCGGCGGGCGGGGGGAGTCCGGGGGAGCCGCGGGCGCCGGTGGGGGTGCTGATGCCCACGGGCGCGGGGTTCGCGATGGCGGCCCTCGCGTCGTGGATCCTCGGGCGCACCGTGGTTTCGATCAACTATCTGCTCAAGCCCGAGGAGTTGCAGTATGTGATCGACGACTGCGGGACGGAGATCGTGCTCACGGTCGGTCCGATGCTGGAGTTCATGAAGTTCACACCCAGGGTCGCGAATCTCGTGCGTCTGGACGAGCAGAAGTTCGAGGGCATGCCCGAGGCGCGATGGCCGGCGCTGGTGGACGACGACGATCTGGCGCTTCTTCTCTATACGTCCGGCACCAGCGGGAAGCCCAAGGGCGTGATGCTCACGCACGGGAACGTCGTCGCGAACGTCCGCCAGATCGTGGAATGGGTCGGACTCAGGCACGCGGACGACCATGTCTTCCTGGGCGTGCTCCCGCAGTTCCACACGTTTGGGCTGACCGCGCTGACGATCCTGCCCCTCTCCCTGGGGTTCAAGGTGGTGTATCTCGCGCGGTTCATGCCCGGGAAGATCATCAAGGCGTTGCGGGAGCATCGCCCGACGCTGCTCATCGCGATCCCCTCGATGTACGCGGCTCTCGCCAACGCGAAGGACGCGGCGCCGGAGGATTGGGCGTCGCTGCGGTTCGTGGTCTCGGGTGGCGAGCCGCTGCCCCAGGGCGTCTTTGAGCGTCTCCGAGATCGCTTTGGCGTGACGCTGAACGAGGGGTATGGGTTGACAGAGACGGCCCCGGTCACGAACTGGTGCCGGCCGCAGGATTTCCGTCGCGGGAGCGTGGGGATGCCGCTGCCCGGCGTGACGGAGCGGATCGTCGATGTGAACACCGGCAAGTTGCTGGGCCCCAACGAGGACGGCGAGGTGCAGATCAAGGGCCCGAACGTGATGAGGGGGTACTACAAACTCCCGACGGAATCGGCCGGCGCCTTCACGAGCGACGGCTACTTCCGCACGGGGGACATCGGACGGTTGGATCTCGACGGGCACTTGTACATCACCGGGCGCCTCAAGGAAATGATGATCGTCGGCGGCGAGAACGTCTTCCCGCGCGAGATCGAGGAGGTCCTCAACAGGCACGCCTCGGTCGCGGCATCGGGCGTGATCGGCGTCCACGATCCCGTGCGTGGCGAGTTGCCCGTGGCCTTCGTGGAGATCCGCGAGGGCCAGAGTTTCGATGAGCGTGAGTTGCAGGCCTGGTGCCGCCAGTCGCTCGCGGGGTACAAGGTGCCCGACCGGGTCATCAGACTCGAAGAACTCCCCAAGAACCCGACGGGGAAGATCATGAGGCGGGAACTTAAGAGTCGTCCGGAACTGACGGACGGGGGCTGAACGTCGAAGCCGCGCCGCCGTGTGCGGGGGCATCACGGGTGATGACGGATCGAGATTCGGCGTCCTACCTTGTGCTTGCGTGTCGAGCCATGAGCCAACATCGGAGCCGTCGACCACGGGATCGCCGGCGAGCGTGAATCCTGCGCCAACGGGCCGCGCGAGACGGGCCGCGGCGGTCTTCATTTTCGTGACGATCCTGCTCGACGCGCTGGGCATCGGGCTGATCATCCCCGTGGCCCCTCGGCTCGTGGAGGTGCTCCTGCCCGAGAAGGATCCCTCGTTCATCGCGGAGGCCGCGATGCTCCAGGAGGATGTGAAGACTCGGGTCGAGGCCGTCGCGCCGGGCCCGGGCACGGAATCCCAGCCGTTGGGCGAGCCCGCGTCGGCCGCCGCGACCGAGACTCCGAACGAGGGTGGAGCCAAGTCGATCTCGCGCGAGTCCAGGGCGGCCCCGTATGTCGGTCTTCTCGGCGCGTCGTACGCGGCGATGCAGCTGATCTTCGGGCCGTTGCTCGGGACGTTGTCGGATCGGTTCGGTCGCCGCCCGGTGATCTTGCTCTCGCTGGCGGGCTCGGCGATCGATTTCTTCGCCCAGGCGCTCTCGCCCTCGCTGTGGTTCCTGTTCATCGCGCGGACGCTCAATGGCATCTCCGGGGCCAACATCACCGTGGCGAACGCCTACATCGCCGATGTCACGCCGATCGAGAAGCGACCGGCGGCGTTTGGGATGATCGGGGCCGCGTTTGGCGTGGGGTTCGTCATCGGCCCGGTCGTTGGCGGGCTGCTGGGCGGCATCAACATTCGACTGCCGTTCATTGTGGCGGGCATCGTCACGCTCGCGAGCGTGGTGTATGGCATCCTGGTGCTCCCCGAGTCGCTGGCGATCGAGCATCGCGCCAGGCACCCGCTGACGTTCTCGCGGCTCAATCCATTCGGTGCCATCCGGAATCTCCGCGATTTTCCGGGCGTGCGACGGATCGCCATGGTCTCGCTCCTTCTGAATCTCGCGCAGTTCGGCCTGCACGCGACATGGGTCCTCTACACCAAGTTCCGTTATGGCTGGAGCACGACGCAGGTGGGGCTGTCTCTCTTTGTCGTGGGCATTGGAGCCGTGGTGGTGCAGGGAGGGCTGGCGAGGAAGATCATCCCAGCCCTTGGCGAGCGGCGGAGTCTGCTGCTGGGCCTCGCGATCGCCAGTCTGGCGTACTTGTGTTATGGACTCGCGCCAGAGGGCTGGATGATCTACATCTTCGTGGCGATCGCCTCGATCGGGGCTGTCTCGCAACCGGCCTCCCAAGCGCTCATCACGCGGCAAGTCGGGCCCCGCGACCAGGGACGTGTGCAGGGCGCGTTCGTCAGCGTCATGGGATTGGCTTCGGTCTTTGGTCCGATCCTTGGGGGGCTGATCTTCGCCCACTTCACGGCCCCGGGACGCAGTGTTGTGGTCCCGGGCGCGCCGTTCTTCGTTGGCTCGGCGCTGTCGGTCGCGGGATTCTTCGTGGCGCTGACGATTCCGAAGATCGACGGTACGGCACCCCGCGCCAAATTGGCCGCGTGAATAGCGGGTCTTGCGTCATCAAAGGCTGCAAAAAAAACCGCGTCGTGTGACGCGGGCGGCATGGAAGCCACGTGATTGTGTCGCAAGACTCAGCGTCTACGACGTCCGGCGAGGGCGCCCGCGACGCCCAGGAGAGCGAGTGTGGCCGGCGCGGGGATGACGGTTCGAGTGATGAAGGTGCTCGTGCCGCTGGCGGAATCGTTCGCTGAGAGGGTGAACGAGTACGACGCCTGCTGGCTGGAAACGACACCAACGGGAACCCAACCGAGGAACTCATTGTCGGTGTCCGAGCCGGGAGGCAGGCCTACGGAGAAACCAGGAACGAGGTCGGCAAAGACCGTCGGACCGGGGATCGAGCCGTTGAGGTTGGCGCGGTACACGTCGCCGCCGCCGTAGGCCCCGTTGGCATACGCAAGCCCGCTGCTGTCGCTATCGGTGACGGTGAGGGTGGCGCTGGCGAGGGCTTCGGCGTTGAACGGAGCGAAGGTGAGGAGTCCCGAGGTGATCGTGAAGATCGTGTCGGAGGAGGACGCCGTCACCGAGAAGTTGATGTTGACGACCGGATCCTCTTCGAATCGGATCTGGAGGCCATCGATGGCGGCGACCAGGGTGTTGCTGCCTGCTTCTCGCATCTCGAGTCCGCCCGCGGGGGCCGTCCACTGCCAGGCGCCGTTGGTCCAGGGGGCCGTCTCGGGGACATCGACGAACCATGAGGCCGAGTTGGTCCCGTTGGTCGCGGAGATCTGGATGGCGTGCCCGATGACGCCGGCGTTGGCCGTCGCGCCTGCGGCGAGGGCGATCATGCTCGCAAAGAACATCTTCATCTCTCGTCTCTCCTCGATCTGTCCCAAGGCATGGAAGACCATGCGGTGGGTGTCTCTCTCGATCTCTGTGGGTCTCTCATTCCCACTTGTTCGGGTCGCGTCACAAAGTTACGCGTCCGATAGGCACAATTTACCGTGTCAACAGGGATTGTGTCAAGGTCAAATTGTGTGAAGATCAGCGTACACCTGACAATCCCGACGGTTACCACCGGATTGATGGATCGGTATAAGTAAGGTTCTCGCTCGCAAGGAGTTCCTTCGCCAGTCGATCCATGGCGACTCGTTCACGTTTAGTACGGATTTCGCGGGCGATGTCGTCGGGCAAAGGAACGGACGCCGGGGCGGGGTTGGTTCCTTCGAAGAGGGCAAATCCGACGGTCGAGTCGAGGATGAAGAGTGGTGTCAGATCGCCCGGATTGAGACCTCGGAGGAGATCTCGGAGGACGGCGGGTACGGCAGGGTCTTCGAGGGCGAAGGGTTCGAGTTGGCCGGCGTTGGTGGCTGAGGCGTCGGTGGAGTAGGCCGCGGCGAGTTCGGCGAATCGGGTGGGTCGTTCCTCGGTGGGCGTCGATTCGAGGCGGCGGCGGAGGTCGCTCGCCTGCTCGCGGGTTCGAGTGATGATGACGCGCGCGCGGAGGTGTGGCGCGGAGCGGAGGGATTGTTCTCGCTGGATGTCCGCGGGCGTGATGTCGATCTCCGGGGCGACGAGGGCGCGGAGGGCGGCGTTTCGGAGGAGGAGCGCGCGGTAGCGCGTTGGGCCGAGGCCTCGTTCGCGTCGGATCTGGAGGATGAGTCGTTGGGCCTCGTCGGCGTCGGTGCGGGCTCCCTTCGCGACGTTCTGGAGGAGTTCCTGCTCTTCTCGATCAAGGTCCTGGTCGTGAATGGTGCGGGATTTGGCCTTGAGTTCGCGGGCGAGGGCGCGATCGAGGGCGACTTCTTCCGCGATGGACTTGCCCTGGGCTTCGAGGAGTTGGGTCTGAATGTCGGCGAGGGTGATGACGCCGCCGCTGGACGTGGTCGCGATTGGTGATGAGCCTGAGTGCATCGGTGGGTCGATGAACGAGCGTGGAGAGTTCCTGGTTGGGGTGTGCTGGTTGTCTCGGATGGCCTCGTGGGCGGAGCGGGGGATCTCCCGCTGTGAAGCGCATGAGGCGAGCGTCAGGAGGATGGCCGAAGTCGTGAGGCACATACTGCGGCGGAACTGGTGCTGGTGGTGTGGTTGGATCTGGCTTTGGAACATGTTGGGATAGGTCTTGCGGCGTTGGGATTGGTCTGGTACGATGCGTTTATCGTGTGTTTGGATTGTGCGCCGGGGTGATTCTATCGATGGGCTTTCATGGCCTGTCGGGGCGCGGAAAATGGGGTTTTATGCGAGCACGACAGAGTCGGGGCTTTACGCTCATTGAGTTGCTGGTGGTGATCGCGATTATCGCGTTGTTGATCGGGCTGCTGTTGCCTGCGCTCGCGCAGGCGAAGCGGTCGGCGCGATTGCTCAAGTGTCAGAACAACATGAACCAGTTGGGGACGGGCATCTCCGGGTATGCGGCGACGTACCTGGACAAGATCGTGTCGTTCAGTTGGACTCGGAAGGTGTACGCGACGAGCCAATACGCGGACTTGCGTCCGGCGGGTGGCGTGTTCGCCGAGGACCTTCGCGCGGCGGCGGCGCAAGCGACGGACATCATGCGTCGGCGTTCGGGTCGGAGCGATATTCCGTGGCCGACGAACTGGATTCCGTACATTCTGTACAACCACTTGGCGCTCCAGGATTTCATGGATTTCAACCTGCCCTCGCCGTGGGTCGTGTGCCCCGAGGACTCGACGCGCATGCGTTGGTGGAACGTGCCGGCGTTCCGGACGAACACGGCGCAGCCTCAGCCGGCGGGCACGAACTCGCAGAACTGGCGTTGGCCGTATTCGTCGTCGTACCAGTTTGTGCCTGCGGCGATGTCTCCGGATCGTGGTGATGGCACGAGCAACACATTCGCCCAGGCCTCGACGCACTATCAGTATCAACTCACGCTGTTCGATCCAAATCGTCAGAACACGCTTGGGCGTCGGCGTCTGGGCGATGTGGCTTATCCGTCGCAAAAGGTGGTGCTCTACGACGCGGTGGCGCGCCACTTCGGGAAGCGTGAATGGTCGATGGAGTATCCCGAGGCCAAACAACCCTTGCTCTTCTTTGACGGGCATGTGGCAATCTTCCAGACCGGAACGCCGACCGGCCCCGCGGGCAATCGCATAGGCAACTCGATCAATCCTGGTTTCAACGTGCGAACGCCCCGGAGCACGGCACCGACGGTGTACACCTACCAGCCCCAGGCCTGGGAGCCGCCGCTCCGCAACGGCACTCGCGTCGGTGGCGAGTCGGTCATCGGCTATCTCCGCTGGACTCGTGGCGGGCTGAAGGGAATCGACGTGCAGGCGGCCGAGATCAACACGTCGAACTGGTAGTGACATTCCCGGGTGACATGCTCGATCCCGATCCTCGTCGGCGTGGCGACATTTGAGAACGCCTCTGGGTGTTCGTACGCTCTTTATGCCTCGCGATCTGGTGTTGGCGCGTGGGCACAAGGAGCGTGCGAATGAAGGTTCTGGTCGCGGACAAGTTCGAGGCGGCGGGGTTGGACGGGCTCAAGGCGGTGGGCGCCACGGTCGAGTATCACCCGGGAATCGGGACGGAGAAACTCTCCGGAGCGCTTGCCGAGCATTCGCCCGAGATCCTCGTGGTTCGCTCCACCAAAGTGCCCGCGGGAGTGACCGCCGAGGCGAAGGGGCTGAGAGTCATTGTCCGTGCGGGAAGCGGCGTGGACAACATCGACGTTGCCGCGGCCCAGTCTCGGGGGATCAAGGTCTGCAACTGTCCAGGGATGAACGCGGTCGCCGTCGCGGAGTTGGCGTTCGGGCTGATTCTTGCGTGCGATCGGAGGATTCCGGATCAGTGCGTGGCGGCCCGCGAGGGGAAGTGGAACAAGAAGGAGTTCTCCAAGGCCCGCGGGCTCAAGGGGACGACGCTCGCGGTGGTCGGTGTGGGCGCGATCGGTCAGGAGGTCATCACGCGTGGCGTGGCGTTCGGGATGCGCGTGATCGCGTGGAGCCGGAGCATCACCGAGCAGCACGCGCGGGCGCTGGGGTGTGAGTTTGGCGGGACCGACACGCCGGCGCTGCACACGCTGGCGAAGCAATCGGACGTGATCAGCGTGCACCTGCCTCTGGCGGACTCGACGAGGCACCTGTTCGGCACGGCGTTCTTCGAGTGCATGAAACCCGGGGCGATCTTCGTGAACACGAGTCGCGGGCCGATCGTGGATGAGGCGGCGCTCCGGGCGGCGATCCAGTCGAAGGGGATCCGAGCGGGGCTGGATGTCTATGAGGACCAGCCCTCGGCGACGGAAGCGGCGTGGTCGAACGCGACGGTGAAGTTGCCGGGGGTGGTGGCAACGCATCACTGCGGGGCGAGCACGGACCAGGCCCAGATGTCGGTCGCGCTTGAGGTGGTGCGGATCGTGCGGATCTTCAAGGAATCGGGGCGGGTCGAGCACGAGGTCGGGGGCTGATCGAGCGGTCTGATCGGTTCGCACGAACCGAACAAAGTGGCTAACCTACGGTCCATCAATCCCAAGGTTTTCATTGGGATTGGTGGTCGCTGCGCCTTGTGTGGCACGGGCGCCGAACCCGTGGGTTTCGTTGGACCATTCGTGTGGCTTTGGGAGGTAGGCGTGTCATCGAGCGGTGGCGGCATTCGAGCGAGTGTGATCGGGGGGCACCCGGTGTGGCGTCGCCTGTTCCTGGCCCAGGAGTCGGGCCTGATTCTCGTGATCGTGCTGATGATGGTCGCGCTCTCGATCTTCTCGCATCCGATTCCGTCGCGGCACATGGACCCCGAGACGGGGCAGTGGGTGACGACGACGGTCAACGCGTTCTTCAACACGCAGAACCTGGTGCTGGTGGCGACGCAGGCGAGTTACACGGCGATCATGGCCGTGGGCATGACGGCGATCATCGTGCTTGGGGGGATCGATCTGTCGGTGGGGTCGATCTATGCCGTGAGCGCGATCGTGGGGGCGATCGCGTTGCGGGCGTTGGAGCAGGGGGCCGGTGACGCCGGTGCGGGGGCGGCGGCGTCGATCGCGGTGGGGCTGGGTGTGTGCGTGGTGACGGGAATGGCGTGCGGCGTGGCGAACGGGGCGATGGTGGTGGGGCTTCGTGTGCACCCGTTCATCATCACGCTAGGAACGATGGCGGCGCTGCGCGGCGTGGCGTTCATCATGACCAAGGGACAGTCGGTGAGCGGGCTGCCTTCGGCGTTTGTCGCGGGATTCATGAAGTTGCCGCTGACGCTTGGGGGGAAGGGTTCGCTCGCGGTGTATCCCGTGCCTGTGGTGATCATGGGATTGGTCGCGGTGGCGGGGCACTTTGTCCTGACGCGGACCGTGCCCGGACGGCAGGCGTTTGCGATCGGCGGGAATGAGACGGCGGCGAAGTATGCCGGGATCGGCGTTGGATATGTCAAGATCCTGGTCTTCGCGGTGATGGGGGCGCTCGCGGGGCTCTCGGCGGCGGTGTACATCGGGTATTACGGTGCCGCGACCTCAGCCGCGGGCACGGGGGACGAGTTGACGGTGATCGCGGCGAGCGTGATTGGCGGGGCGTCGCTCTCCGGCGGGCGTGGGAGCGCGCTGGGTGCGGTGCTGGGTGCGGTGCTCATCCAGCTCATCACCAACGCGATGATCATTCTGAGTATTGACACGAACTACACGCAGGTGGTGATGGGTGCGGCGATCGTGATCGCGGTGGTGCTGGATCAGTTGAAGGCGCGGCTCATGCCCTCGGGTCGGTAGCCGGGATGGGCGTTGTGTATCGGTTGGTCGTGCGTGAGGGCCCGACATCGAGTGATCGAACGAATCTGAGATTGGAATCACAACTCACAGTGACTGGAACAAGGAGCGTGTCATGAAGCATCATGTGAATCGATCGGGAGGAGTGGCGTCGTGGCTGCGTGTGGGCGTGGCGATGGCGATGGGCGCGGCGATGGCGCGGGGGATGCAGGGGTGCGAACAGAAGAAGAACCCACCGGTGGATTCGGCCCCCAAGACGAGCGAGTCGCCGTCGAGCCATGGTGCCTCGACGACTCCCGCCGAGGCGAAGCCATCCGCGTCGGCGGACCCGGTGAAGGGTGATGCGCCGAAGGTCCGTCCCTTGCGGATCGGCGTGATCGCGAAGTCGCAGTCGAACCCGGTTTTTCAGGCGGCGCGGACGGGGGCGCTGGCCGCGGGGACGGAACTGTCGAAGAAGTATGGTGTGAAGATCGACGTGATCTGGCAGACGCCGACGAACGAGGACGCGCAGAAGCAGGGGCAGTACATCGAGCAACTCGTCGGGCAGGGCGTGGACGCGATCTCGGTCTCGTGCACCGATGGCGACGTGCTGAAGTTGCCGATCGACAGTGCCGTGGATCGCGGCGTGCTTGTCGTGACGTTCGACTCGGACAGCCCCAAGTCGAAGCGGTTCGCGTACTACGGCATCGACGACGAGGCGTGCGGGCGCGAGGTCATGAAGCAGCTCGCCAAGGCGATGGGCGACACTGGTGGGCCGATCGCGATCCTCGGCGGGAACCAGACGGCGCCGAACCTGCAGGCCCGCATCCGCGGCGTGAAGCAGGAACTGGACTCGCTCAAGGCCAAGGGGTTCACGCTCAAGGACGTGTACTACCACAAGGAGACCGCGCCCGATGCGGCGGCGATGGTGCAGCAGGTGCAGACGGCGAATCCGGACATCGCCGGGTGGGCGATGGTGGGGGGCTGGCCTTTGTTTACGAAGGACGCGCTGACGGGTGTCGCCGGGCGTGCGAAGGTGGTGTCGGTGGACACGCTGCGTGAGGAGCTCGCGTACGTTGCCAAGGGCGAGGTGCAGGCGCTCATCGGGCAGGACTGCTATGGCTGGGGGTACGAGTCGGTGCGGATCGCCGTGGAGAAGTTGCTCGAGGGGAAGGACCCGGCGAGCCCGGTGGTCCACTTTGATCTCCAGATCGTCACGAAGGACAACGTGAAGGAGTATGAGGGGATCTGGGACCGTTGGCTGGAGCAGAAGTGAGTTCACTCCTGGCACGCTCGAAGGGGTGCGCCGGGCTTTGGATGAGTGTTGATGTTTCTTGAGGCACGCCACATCTCGAAGCGTTTCGGCATCACGCGGGCGTTGGACGATGTGAGCGTGTCGTTCGAGGCGGGCGAGGTGCACGCGCTCATGGGGGAGAACGGCGCGGGCAAGAGCACGCTGGGGAAGACGATCGCCGGGCTGTACAGGCAGGACTCGGGCGTGGTCGTGATCGATGGACGGGAACTGACGCCCGGGTCGATCGAGGACGCGTTCGGGGCTGGCGTGCGGATCGTGCACCAGGAACTGGCGCAGTGCCCCAACCTGAGCGTGGCGGAGAATCTGAGCCTGCACGCGATGCCGTCGCGGTACGGTTTTGTGGACCGCGGGCGGATGCGGGAGCGGGCGTCGCGTCTGCTCGCGTCCCTGGACGCGTCGATCGACGTTGAGGCGCCGCTGGGCCTTCTCAGCCCGGGGCGGCGGCAGATCGTGCAGATCGCCAGCGCGCTCGATGACGGCGGGGATTCATCAACTCGGAGTGATTCGGCTCGCGCGCGGGTGATCGTCTTCGATGAGCCGACGAGTTCGCTCTCGGTGGGCGAGGCCGATCGGCTCATGGAGATCGTGCGCTCGCTCGCGGGCGAGGGGCTGACGATCTTGTATGTCAGCCATCGCATGGGCGAGATCTTCCAGGTGTGCGATCGGGTCACGGTCCTTCGCGATGGGCGATTTGTCGCGACCAGCGACATCAAGGCGATCGACGAGCCGACGCTGGTGGAGCAGATGATCGGGCGGAGGATCGAGACGGCGAGGGCGGGGGAGTTTGGTTCACGCCCACGGAACGGCGGGCAGGCGGCCACGGGCGGCGCGGCGAGCGAGGCCGGGGCGTTGCGGGCACTCGCCGATGGTGATGTGGGGCACGCGCCGCCGGGGAGGGTCATGCTCGAAGTTCGGGGCGTGTCGTCGCCGGGCAAGTTGTCGGACATCTCGCTCGAGGTCCGCGCGGGGGAGATCGTGGGCATCGGTGGATTGGTCGGGGCGGGGCGGTCGGAAGTGCTCGATGCGATCTTCGGGTTGGACTCGCGGGCCACGGGAATGGTGCTTGTCGATGGGGCGCGCATCGCGCTCGGGAACCCGAGGGCGGCGATCGGCGCGGGGATCGGGTATGTCCCCGAAGATCGGCGGAATCTGGGATTGTTCTTCCTTCTGGGGATCGACGAGAACATCGTGATGCCGGAGATGCCGCGGCTGGCGCGGGGGGGCGTCCTTCGTCGCGGATCGAGCGAGCGGGGCGTTGTTCGCGAGAAGATCCGTGGCTTCCACGTGAAGACCGCGGCGGCGACGAGCGTTCCCGGGACGCTCTCGGGGGGCAACCAGCAGAAGGTGCTGATCGCGCGTTGGATGGGCGAGCGCACGCGGGTGCTGCTGCTGGATGAGCCGACGCGTGGGATCGACGTGGGGACCAAGGCCGAGATCTATCGACTCGTGCGCGAGGAGGCGAACCGCGGGACGGCGGTGTTGCTCGTGTCGAGCGAGATGCCCGAGTTGCTGGCGCTCTCCGATCGGGTGCTCGTGATGGCGGGGGGGCGCCTCACGGGGGAGTTGGCGGGAGACGCGATGACGCAGACGAATATTCTGCGGTTGGCGACCAGGGAAGACATGGCCACCGCTTAGGGATGCGAGTCGGCGAGGCGCTGACGCCAACGGTCCGCATCGGCGGGACGGCCGGCGGCGTCGTAGTACTCGAACAGGTGCGTCGCGACGGCGCGGAGTTGGCCCTTGAGCGTCGGCACGGTCGAGAGGAGGCCGTCCAGGGATTCGGCCGTCGATTCTCCCTGTGAGAACTGGTGCGTCAATCGGTATGCACGGAGCAGGTGGGCCTTGGCGAGCACGACGCCCACGGAGTCCTCGCCGAGTTGTGGCGAAAGTATGGCGATGGCGCGATTGAGATTGGGGATGGCGCTCTGGGGGTCACCGGTTTCGAGTTGGAGTTGGGCGAAGTTGCGGAGGGTCGTGCCGAAGAACGCCGAGGTGGATCCATAGACGCGTTCGGCGCCGGGCATCGCCTTGGCGTAGAGGCGTTTGGCGTCCTCGAATCGGTCGCGTTGGAGGTACATGAGGCCGAGATTTGTCTCGCTCTGGATGACGAGCGGGTGATCGGCGGGGAGGTTCCTTTGTCGGAGTTCGAGGGACTGTTCGAAGCGTTCGATCGCCTCGAGCGCGTCGCCCTTGAGCCGGCGGACCACCGCGAGGTTGTTGAGACTCTCGGCGGCGTCGAGTTCGGCCTTGGCGTGCTCGGCGCCGGTCGAGCGTTTCATGATCTCCTGTCGGATGCGCAGCGCGTTCCGGTGGTCGGCCTCGGCCTCGTCGAGTTGGTCGGTCGCCCGATGGATCGCGCCGAGGGTGTTGTAGCATCGGGCGGTGTCGAGGTTGGCGTCGCCTCGGAGGCGGCGATGGACCTCGAGCGCCTCGTAGGCGAGGCGTGCGGCGCCGTCGTAGTCCTCCTTGCGGAAGAGGACCTCGGCGAGGTCGAGTTTGCTCTCGGCGATGTCGTGGTGCCCGGGCGGGAGGATCGCCTCGCGGCGCGCGAGGGCGTCGCGGACGGAGGTCTCGGCCCGGGTGATCTCGCCGAGTTCGAGCCAGGTTCGCCCGATGCTGCTCTCGACCGCGGCGTGGACGAGCGGGCGGTCGCTCAGCTCGGCATCGGCCTGGATGAGCGCGTGGTCGAGGACCTCGGCGACGCGCGTCTCGCGTCCGCGGGCGATGGGCGCGGGTGGGCGAAGCATCTGGGAAAGGAACGAGGTGATCGCCTCGGACTGGTCACGCGCCGAGTAGGCCTCATCGCGCTGATGTTTCACGCGGAAGGACTGGGCGATGTAGACCCCCACGCCGACCGCGCCGAGGACGACCGCGACAGAGGCGAGGGCGCAGGCGAGCGTGTTGCGTCTGATGAACTTCGAGGCACGGTACGAGAGCGTGTCGGGGCGTGCGAGGATGGGCAGGGCACTGTCGAATCGATCGAGATCGGCGATGAGGGCCTCGACTGTGGCGTACCGGCGGTGGGGCTCCTTGCGCATGGCGGTCATGGTGATCGTGTCGAGATCGCCGCGCAGGATGCGAGTGTTCGTGGGCGATGCGATGCTGGGGAGTGGCGGGTTCTGCTCGCACACCACACGCTCGAGGTCCGCCGTCGTGCGTGAGGTGATGGTGTAGGGGCGGGCGTTCGTCAGGAGTTCGTAGAGGATGACGCCCAGGGCGTAGACATCGCTGGCGGTCGTGACGATCTCGCCCCTGATCTGTTCGGGGCTGGCGTACTCGGGGGTGAGCAGTCGCTCGGCTGGCAAGGTGTACGTCTGGTCGAGGCGAGGGCCTTCCTTGAGCACCTTCGCGATGCCGAAGTCGAGGAGTTTCGGCATGCCGTCGGCGGTGACGAGGATGTTGCTGGGTTTGAGGTCGCGGTGAATGACGAGGTTCTGGTGCGCGAAACGGACGGCGTCGCAGACGGTGCGAAAGAGCGCGAGTCGTGCATGGATGTCGAGTGCGTGTGTGGAGACGTACTCATCGATCGGTTCGCCCGCGACGAGTTCCATGACGAGGTAGGGGCGGCCGGAGCCGGTCACGCCGCCGTCGATCAGTCGGGCGATGTTGGGGTGATTGAGATTGGCAAGGGTCTGCCGTTCGTGGACGAATCGGCGGAGGATCTCGTCGGAGTCCATGCCGCGTTTGACGATCTTGACGGCGACGTCCTGCTCGAACTGCCCGTCGATGCGTGAGGCGCGATAGACGGCGCCCATGCCGCCGGTCGCGATCTTGGAAGTGAGTTTGTAGGCACCGATCACAAGACCGGAGAGGTCCTCGGCGAGTTGGGGGGTGTCGAAGCCGAGCGAATCGAGATTGGTGCCCAGGGCTGGCGTGGCGAGGAACTGGGTCACGTTGGGGGCGTGCATCAGGAGCGAGCGGGCCTCGCGCTCGACGGCCGGGTCGTCGCGCCCGAGCGCGATGAGATCCGACTCGCGCTCGCTCGGCGAGAGGGTAAGCAGGCGCATCACGGCGTCTTCAACGCGGCGTAGCGTGTCGGCGTCCAGGGAGGCGTCCTCCGGTTGGGCCAGTGTCGCGGGCATGCTCCCCGTTCATGCGGAGAACACGACGCGACCGTGGCAGATGGTCAGGGCGACGTGGTCCGAGGCCCATTCGTAGGCGAGGGAGCGCTCGTCGGTATGGCGGAGGAGGATCAGATCGGCGCGGAGGCCAGGCTCGATGCGGCCGCGATCGTCGAGGCTTGGATCGATGTGTCTCAGCAGTTCGCCGGCGTTGGCGGTCGAGGCGACGATCGACTCCTGGGGCGAGAGCCCGCAGAATCGCACGGCGACGGCCATCGCGATGGGCATGGCGAAGGCGGTGGCGGAGCCGGGGTTGGCGTTGGTGGCGATCGCGATGCGTCCGCCGAGGTCGGCGAGGGCGCGGAGGTCGGCGAAGTCGCCGCCGGCGCGGGTGGCCATGTGGAGGCCGGTGCAGGGGAGGCCGACGCCGAATGTGGGTGACTCGGCGAGTCGCAGGAGGTCGTCGCGCGTGCTGGCCTCGAGATGGTCGACGCTCGCCGCGGAGAGTCGCAACGCGGCCTCGACCATGCCGAGGCTGTTGAACTGATCGGCGTGGACGCGGATGGGGTGTCCGAGCGAACGCGCCTGGGCGAAGAGTTTCACGCACTGCTCGCGTGACCACGCGCCTTTCTCACAGAACGCGTCGATCGCGACGCCCGGGAACTCGGCGTGGACGGCGGGAAGCGTCTCTTCGATCGTGCGCTGCTCGAAGTCTGGAACGCCGGGGTCGATCGCGTGTCCGAGCAGGGCCGTGAGAACGATCGTGCCCGGCCAGCGGGACCCGGCCTCGTGGATCACGCGGAGCATCTTGAGTTCGTCGCGCGTCGAGAGGCCGTAGCCTGACTTGATCTCGATGGTGGTGGTGCCCGCGCGGAGAACGCGATCGAGGCGCTCGAGGAGGAGTTCGAGGAGGGTGTTCTCGCTCGCCTCTCGCACGGCCCGGACGGTGGACATGATCCCGCCGCCGGCCTTCAGGATGTCGAGGTAGGACGTGCCTCTGAGTTTCATCTGCCACTCGTCGAGGCGATCACCCGCCCAGCAGAGGTGGGTGTGGGGATCGATGAACGCCGGCATCAGGACGCGACCCTTCGCGTCGATGGTGGTGGCACCGACGGGCGGCACGGGCGATGGATCGTGCGACCCACGCGGGATGATTCGAGCGATCACCCCCTGATCGATGAGCACGTCGGCACGGGGAATCACGCCGAGGTTCCCGAAGCGATCGCGTGTGCGCGGGCCTTGGCCTTGGCCCATCGTCAGCACCCTGGCGTTGGTGATGAGGATCGACATCGGCGACTCTAGCGTGGGCGCTGGGCAAAGCCGTGGAGGAACGAGAGGAAGAGGTGGGCCGCGAGTCGCGCGGTCCGACCGTCATGATCGTGCGGCGGCGAGAGTTCCATGAGATCGAAACAGCGGACCGAGGGGGTGCGACCCGCGGCGACGGCGGCGGCCTGGGCGTCGGCGGCGCTCCATCCCGCGGGATTGATCGCGCTCACGCCCGGCGCGTGGGCCGAGTCGATCACGTCGAGATCGAGGCTCACGAAGCATGGCCAGACGGGGAAATCCTCGGGCGTGCGGGGGCGGGCGTCGGGCGCGTGGATCACGCCGTCATGATCGGTGAACCATCGTGCGTGGGCCTCGGTGGTGACGACGCGATTGAGGCCGAAGACATGGAGGCGGCGCGCGTGCCCGTCTTCGATGAGTCTGCGGAAGGGCATGCCCGAGCCTGGCTCGGGGCGGACGTCGAGGTGGGCGTCGAGGTAGACGCCGTCGAGCGTGCCGTGCTTCTGTGCGACGGCTCGGACGAACGGGAAGGTAAGGTCGTGCCCGCCGCCGATGGCGATGGGGAAGAGGCCGAGGTTGAGGATCTCGCTCACGACCGAGGTGATGGTGGCGTGCGTCCTCGCGAGGGCGTCGGCGTCGGAGCCCGTGTCTGGCATGATGTCGCCCACGTCGAAGACCTTGGGCCAGGTGATGTCGGGCGGATCGGCGACGCCGTAGCGGGCGAGGGCGGCACGGAACTCAATTGGGCCTTTGCTCGCGCCGGGGCGCCCGCTGTTGAGCCGCACGCCGAGATCGTCGGGGAGACCGATGAGCGCGATGTCGCACCCCTTGGGAGATTGACGCTCGATGGCCGCCGCGAAGCGTGCGCCGGGGATGGTCTCTGGCCACACGGGCGGGACTAGCCCCGCAGCGATCGGTCGCACGGTGGTGCTCATGGCTCAGCGTATGCGAGGCGGGCCTGGGCGGGTTCTCGAGCGGCATCGGCGACGAGGTTCAGAACCCGGCCTCGGCCTTGGCGGTCCACAGCACGAATGCGAGGATCGTGAGGGCGATCATGCCCAGAGCGCGGGCCGCCGCGAGCCAGCGAGAGTGGCTCTCGGTTGGTGATGTGGTTGGCTCGGGCTGTGACATCAGGCCGGTACCTCAAACACTGGCGACACGCGGAATCGTCCGGACCACGTCCAAAGGCTCCCTCGCGCGAATCGGCACACCCATCCCATACGCGGCAACCGTCACGGACGTTGCGGAGAACGGGCATGCATGATAATCCATTGGATGGCGAGAACGCAAGCGTGGTTCGCGCTTCGGGGCTTGGGTACGCGGGATCGAACCTGTTCGGGGCGGAGCGGCGTGGTTATCGGGAGTGCGGCTGGGGTTTGCTCTCGTGCATCGGATCGCGTTTGCGATCGAGCGCGGGGTTGAGATGTCGCGCCCTGTCGATGACGCGATCCCAATCGAAAGCCGGGCCGGGGTCGATCTTGTTGGACTGGATGTGGTAGTGCCCGATGAGGCCGCGGTACGACGCGAGGGAATCGGTGTCGAGCGCGTGGGTGACAAGGTATCCCTGGTCGTCGCGCGGATAATCGCACTCGATCCGCGGGAGCACGGCACAGAGCGCCGCGGTGAGTCGGGAGAGCGATTCGTATTGCGCCTCGGTCAGATCGTGCATGACGTACGGAGCGCCTTGGACCTCGCCCTCGATCGGGCCCGGGCGGGCGGTAAGGGCGACAAAGTTCGGCGTGCGGAGGCCGCCATCGCCATACGACGCGGGGAGTGTGACACGACAGATGGCGGGAAGATCGGGTGTGGGTGAGGGAGAGGTTGAGGATGACGGGGAGCCGCCCGGCGAGACCGGCGAGTACCACGACTCCAGCACCTCGGCCTTGGAGGGTGGATACGCGCCGATGTTCGCGATCTCGATGCCGACGCTGCGATCGTTCGAGGTTGTGGCGTGCCACGCCCGCTCCTTGACATCGAGCGTCTGGTAGATCGTGCCGTCGAGATCGAGCATGAAGTGGACGGAGAGTCCGCGGATGTCGTGGAGGACGCGGAAGCACTGGCGGCTTGTGCCGCAGACGTCGTAGTGGATCACGAACTGGTCGATGGTGCGTTGCAGCGTGGCAAGATCCCACCCGCCGCCCCGGACGCGTTCGAGAGTGTCCGCGTCGAGCCCGGCCCTTCGCAGGCCGTAGCGGTTGGGCGTGTGCTTCGAGTCTGGCGTGTAGTCGGCGGATTCGATCGGGACGAATCGGCGTTCGACGCGGTAGGCGTCGTAGCCTGCGGCGTCGGTCCAGAGGACGACGGGGGCGCCGGTGTGGAAGTATCGCCCGGCGATGACGATCTCATCGCCGGTGCGTTGGAGTTCGGTGGCGATCGCGGGTCGAGAGTGTGCGCAGGCACCAAGCGTGATCGCGATCGCCGAGATGACGGCCGTTGCGATGCACGAGGCACGGGGCGAGATTGGTCGCGATTCGTTCATGGCATGGGGCATCGGGTTAGATCTTCCAATAGAGGCGGCGATTGTCGAGCGCGATCGCCACAACGACCCAGATGGCGACGTGGATGGACGAGACGAGCAGCGACGCCACGCCGGACGATCGGACCAGCGATTGCACGGCGTCGGTCGCCCTGACGGGGAGCGTCGCATCGCCGAGATGGATGTGGTTCACGATCTTGCTCAGCAGCACGCTCGCCATATAGAGCAGGATCGCGTTCTTGCCTAGGGCGATCCAGGGCCTGGTCCAGCCACCCAGGCCAGCACGAACTCGCTCGCCCGCCACGAGGCACAGGCCCAGCACGCACGCGCCCAGGCCCGAGGTGTAGAGGACATAGGTTGACGTCCAGAGTTGCTTGTTGCGAGGCATGATCGGGGCGAGGAATCGGCCCGCCAGGAGCATGGCCAAGCCGACGACGAGCAGCACGCCCGCCGCCCGGAAGCGGTCACGCTCTCGGCGGATGACTCCGCCGAAGAGGGAGCCGATGGTGACGCTCGCCGCCGCGGGAATGGTGGCGAGGATTCCCTCGGGATCGAACCCGTCGTGGGGCATGAGCAGGTGGTTGCGTCCGAGGACGAGGCGATCGACGTGCCCCGCGAGCGTTGCCGCGGGCTCGTTCCACCAGGGCGGGCCTTGGGATTCGAACCCGGGGACGGGCACGAATCGAAGGAGCGCCCACCAGCCGACCAGCGCGAGCACGACCCACGCGAGTTGGAGACCCCTGGGGAGATAGAGGGCCAATAGACCGGCAATCGCGTACGCCAGGCCGATGCGTTGGAGCACGCCCGGGAGGCGCCACGTGGAGAAATGGAACCTGGGGAGCAGTTCCAGCAGCATGCCGATAACGACGAGGATCGCGGCACGCTTCAGCACGCCAAGCGCAATGACGGAGTTCGGCGATCGCTTCTCGCGGCGCGACGCGAAGGAGAGATTCATCGAGACGCCGACGATGAAGAGGAAGAACGGGAAGATGATGTCGGCGAAGGTGCACCCATGCCAGGCGGAGTGCTTGAGGGGCAGGAACGCCCGATCGACGTCGCCCGGGTTGTTCACCAGGATCATCGCGGCGATGGTCAGGCCACGGAACAGGTCCAGACCCACCACGCGATTCGATCGACCCAGGTATCTCGCGTTTGGCGGCGGCATGGAGTGTGAGATCGTCGCGATGAGCGCTCGACGCGGATGGGGCGATCAGGTTGAGGGAGGTGTTGCGGGTGTGTCCGAAGTGGGAGACGTTGGCGTTGGCGCGTCTGGACTTGGAACGTCGGACTTGGCCGCGTCAGCCTTGGAGGCGCCGGCCTTTGCATCGGACTTCGGCCCATCCTTCGATTCGTCCTTGGTCTCGTCTTTCAGGGGCACGCGCGGGAGCAGCGTCGGGGCGCACGCGAGGCGATACGCCGTCACTGCCGCGCACGTCGCGGATTGGCGGAGATAGACGGGGATCGCCAGTTCGAATCGGTCGTGCTGGGTGTGCCAGCCAAAGGCGTACTCGGCGCGGCCGACTTCCTCCCAGAAGAATCCGGGGACGCCGCGTTTGAGAAACGAGGCGTGGTCGCTCCCGCCGCTGCGCATGGTCTCGACGCTCTTGATGTTGACGTTCAGCGCCTCGCCCGAGACATCGTCGAAGAAGAGGTTGTTGACCGGCGCGGTCGCGGCTGCGAGGGTCTCGACCATCTCCGGGAGACACTGCAACCCGCCCTCGCTGTTGGTCCCGCCGTCGTCCACAAAGACCGCGGAGATGCGACTGAGTTCGTCGGCGTGCTTCTCCGCGTAGGCGAGCGAGCCGAGCAGGCCTTGCTCCTCTCCGGTCCAGTGGATGAACCGGATCGTGCGCCGCGGCTTGGCGCCGACGCTCGCAAGGATTCGCGCCGCCTCGAGCGTGACGGCGGAACCCGTGCCGTTGTCCGTGCACCCCTGCGAGCCGGTCGTGTCCCAGGAATCGAGATGGGCGGAGATGATCACGATCTCGTCGGCAAGGTCCGTCCCGGGGATCTCCGCGATCGTGTTGTACACGGGAACGGGCCCGGGGAGGAACCGGTTCTCGAGATCGATCTCGGCCAGGAGGATCTCGCCGTCCGCGAGACGCGAGTTGATGAAGTCGTAGTCCTCGCCGCTAATGATGGCCTGCGGTTCGGGGGCGACGTTGCTCGCGTCCACCTCGCGCCAGTTGCTGGGAGCGCCGGTCCAGATTCGCTCGTCACGGCTCGTCGAGATCCATCCGGCGACTCCCGCGAACGCCACGCGATCGGGGATGGCGAGTTCGTCGATGGGTTTTCCCTCGGCGACCGCTTTCCGTGCCGCCGCACGCATCTCGTAGCGTGTGCGCACCATGCTGCGGATGCCGCGCTGCCCGACCGAGGGCGGCGCCTGGATGAGCACCCAGGCGCCGGCGAGCGAGTCCACCACCTTCTCGTACTCGGCCTCGTCCTTAGGTTCTTTGACGATCGGGCCACGGACGCCGCCCGGCGTGCCCGCGGTCCACGCGAGCGTGGTGACGGTGAGATCGCGCACGGCCTCGAAGGACTCCTCGGCGGGCGGGTCTCCTTCCTTCGGCTGGTGCCGTGGCGGCTTGACGAGGAGCACCTTCCCCGTGTTTGCGACACGCTCGAACGAGGCGCCGATCGTCCCCCATTCCTCGAGATGCACATCGGCGAGCCCCCACTCGACGTACTTGTCGTGCGTCCAGCGGTTGGCGGCGAGCGCGTTCGGCGATCCGGTCAATCGTGGGCCGATGTGCTCGCAGAGATACGACAAGTGGTCCATGACCTGGTTGCGGTGGAGGCCCTCGTCGAGGATGGCCTCGACGATCGCCGGGTCACCCATGGAGTGGCCGACATCGGGCATGCCAGCGGGCTTGCCCTCGATGACCGGGGCCCACGACGCCGCGTCGCCGCCGCCCGCCGCCGAGTATGCGATGCCGACGATCACAAGGGCGGCCGAGTACACCCTCGCACCAAAGACCAATGTTCCCTGACGCATGCTGGCTCCTGGACGAGTGGGGCGAAAACGGGGGGGACTCGAGTTCGCGAAGACGACCCGAGTCGGTGGACAGGCCCTGGCGATGGTGGCGGCCACGGTTTCGCCATGGTGGAGTGTACCAAACGGGCGGCGATCGTGGTGTGTGAAGGCTAGACTAACCCCCTTGTGAGCGGACGGTTCCGGGCAAAGTCGGGCCCGACTCCGGTCCCACCACACGAACCCGACCCATGGCCCCGACCCATGGCCCGACGCCCAGGCGTCTGCCATGCCCAACGTGCGACACGGAGCGAAAAGTCATGTCGAGCAGCGCGACCCAGGAGCGTCCCAACACCGTCAAGATCTCCGACGCCGGCCCAAGCCGCAAGAAGATCCACATCGAGATTCCGGCCGCCACGGTGGACGAGAAACTCGAGGAGTCGATGGGCACACTCGTCGCCGCCGCCGCCCTTCCGGGGTTCCGCCCCGGCAAGGCCCCGCGGGCGCTCGTCGAGAAGCGATTCGGGCAGAGCGTGCGTGGCGAGGCGAAGAACCAACTCGTCGCCGCCGCCTTCTCCAAGGCTGTCGAGGACCACAAGCTTGCGGTGGTGGGGGACCCGACGAGCGAGTCTCTCGCGAAGATCGATCTGGAGCCTGGCAAGGCCCTCACCTTTGAGCTCGAGGTCGAGGTGATGCCCGAGTTCGAGATGCCCGCGTTCGACGGGCTGGAAATTCTGAAGCCCGCGATCGAGGTCACCGACGAGATGGTGCAGAAGGAACTCACCAACCTCTGCATCAACGAGGGCGAACTCGAGTCGCGCGACGCCGCCGAGCCCGGCGACTACTGCACCGGGCACGCCATCATGAAGGGCAAGGACGGCACGGAGTTCTACAACATCCCCGGGGCCGTCATCCAGGTCCCGACCAAGGACAAGAACGGCAAGGGCATGATCCTCGGCGTGGTCGTGGACGACTTCACCAAGCAGATCGGCTCGCCCAAGCCCGGCGACGACCTCACCGTCAAGGTCAAGGGTCCCGAGAACCACGAGGTCGAGGGGATCCGCAACAACGACCTCACCATCACCTTCAAGGTCGATCGCGTGGACCGCATCGTGCAGGCGGCTCCGGAGAAGATGGCCGAGTTGTTCGGCGTCGCCGACGAGAAGGCCCTGCGTGAGGCCATCCGCGAGCGTCTCAGCGAGCGCGCGAAGATCGAGCAGCAGTCGCTCATGCGTCAGCAGGTCGCCAAGCACCTCGTCGAAGTGATCAAGATGGATCTCCCCGAGCGTCTCACGGCCCAGCAGGCCGTCCGCACGCTCGAGCGCCGGCGCATGGAACTTATGTATCGCGGGGTGAAGCCCGCGGAGATCGAGGAGCACATGGCGGAGTTGCGCAACGCCTCCGCCGCCGTCGCCGTCCGCGATCTGAAACTCTTCTTCGTCCTCTCCAAGGCCGCCGAGGAGCTCAAGGTCCGTGTGGACGAGGCCGAGGTGAACCACCGCATCTTCATGATGGCCCGCGAGCGAGGCGTCCGCCCGGAGAAACTCCGCCAGGAACTCATCCAGACCAACCAGGTCGGGGCCGTCTTCCAGCAGATCCGCGACCACAAGACCATGGACGCGATCCTCACCAAGGCCAAGACCAAGGATGTCGCCCTCGAGGAGTTCAACAAGGCGTTCGGCGACAAGGACGGCGACGCCGAGGCCAAGGCTTCCAAGTCCAAGAAGAAGTCCTGACGCTCGCGTCAGAGTTCATGCACGACGACCATGGCCTGTCCCAATTTGGACAGGCCGTGTTTCATGGATGACCTGTTTCTTTGATGGTGTGCATCCGCCGGGCTTCGAGGTGGAGTTTTCGGGGACTTGCCGTCGGGATGAACTTCGGACAATTCAGGCGGCCGCGTCGTCGCCGACATCCTCACCAGCGTCCTCGATCGTGTCGCTCATCCCGGCGTGGATCTGGTGATCGCTCTGCCCCGAGAATGCCAGTGACCCACACTCCGGGCAGATCGCGCCATAGTGCCCGTGCGGCGCGTCCTTCACGTCGTGCCCGCAGTGCAGGCACGTAGTCCCGGCCAGACGCGACGCCGTCGTGTTGATCACCACCGCCACCGCGGCGACGATCGGCGCCACGATCACCCACGCTGGGAGCGCCGTCATCGACAGCACGCCCGAATCACGCACCGCCCTGCGTTTCGCGGCGCG
>ERZ795041.150-NODE-150-length-27602-cov-12.543253_pt1 | contig 27602 bp, 30 predicted proteins | sample MGYA00375125_ERZ795041 | MGnify/ENA primary metagenome ERZ795041 (study PRJEB30170, sample SAMN03074214) | activated sludge metagenome | biome: Common Effluent Treatment Plant; feature: Wastewater; material: Activated sludge; isolation source: activated biomass in...
CTCAGCTTCGTCCTGGTTGCTGACGGTCTTCGTGGTTTGTGTTAACACGCCCTAGATGGAAGATGAAGACAACAACATCGATCTAGTGCAGCCGCACTAGATGAAAATTAAATGTGATTAGTGACAACGAGTTAGGCCGCTCGTCAAGTGTTTTGTTCCGTATAGACGTTGAAGGCCAGATGCTCATCGACGAGATTCTCGAGTCGAGCGCGTGGAAGGGGCCGACGTTGCGCCTGCTGATCAACGCAACAGACCCGGTAACCGTGAAGAAGGCGTTGAGCTCGATGCGGCCGAACTCGGAGTTCTTCAATCTTTACCAGGCAGCAAAATGTCGGTCCGAGGCAGACTGGATCATAGGCATGAACCTGACCGTTGCCGCGACTAAGCTCCTGGCGAATGACGAGCTCGTCTCTGTAGGGCGTGTTCAAACACCGACTCTCGCACTGGTCGTCCGCCGGGATGAAGCGATCGAGAAATTCGGCGCCCGCCCGTTCTTTTCACTTGAAGTGACCCTCGAAACACCTCAAGGCCCGATCGTTCTGACCTACAACCCTTCAGGGGTCGATTCAGAAAACGGAATTTAAAGCACGCTAAGGAATGCTCGATCCAGCAACGGCGCGGCTTTGCGTGTGGCGTCTGCCGCTGGAAGCGGCGTTTCGGCTGTTCTCGAAACTCGGCAGTCTCGGCGGCTCGATTCGAGAGCGGTTTTCGAGAACGGGACGGACAAGGCCAGCACTGGCGCGGCCCGCATTCTCACGGTGGCTTCTTGAAAATGATCGTTTGCGAGAGCGGTGGCCATGCCAATGGCTTAACGTACTTTATTTTCCGTTTTCTGAGACGTCCCCCTTCAGACGAGAGCAAGCGGATCTGGAGCGAGGTTGACGCAAAGCGGATTGTCGAGGAGGTCAAGAAAAGACAATCCGTTACCGTAACGGTAACTACAGGCATTAAGAAGGAGAGCCCTCCGAGGTTGTTCATGCTCAGAACCTTCCAGGGCGAGTGCAACTCGCGCTATGGCTGGTCAGCCTCCAAAGCACTCGAACTTGCTCAGTCGCTCTACGACTCAAAGCACCAGTTGGCCAGCTACCCACGGACCGACTGTGAGTACATGCCGGCAGGGCAGGCAAACGACGCGCTGACAATCGCTCAACACATCGTCAAGCAGACTTCGTTCACTGCCTTCGCTCCCCTGCTTTCTCTTGCAGTACCGAGAGCGTCGATTTACGACTCATCGAAAGTCACGGAACATCACGCGTTAACCCCGACCGTGAAATCGGCCGACTTCAAAACGCTCACCGCCGACGAACAGAAGGCCTGGCTGCTCCTGGCTGAACGGTTCCTCATGAGCCTGCTTCCTTCGCACCAAATCGAAGAGACAGTGGTGTCGTTCTCTCACGGTGAGATCGAGTTCTCCGCCAAGGGCGAGGTGTCGCTCAACATGGCGCAGAGCTGGCGAGCACTGGCCCCTCATACGTATAAGCCGCTGCCTCAGGTCGCGGATGGCGCAACGCTGCAGATGGCTGGCCTCCGGGTAGTGAAGGGGAAAACGACCCCTCCGAAGCGCTACACCGAGAAGACATTACTCGACGACATGAGCTCCGTGGCCAAGTACGTCGAGGACCCCAAGCTCAAGGCGATTCTGAAGGAAACCTCAGGGATCGGGACCGCTGCGACTCAGGCGAAGATCATCGAGACGCTCAAGGAACGGGGCTACGTCGCAGTGAAGAACCGAGAACTCATCTCGACCCCATTTGGCCGTGCCGTGGTTCATGGTCTCCCCGAGCGTTTGACGGACCCTTGCCTGACAGCGCTCTGGGAAGATGCGCTCGGCTTGATTGCGGCCGGAGGGATGAAGCCGGGCGACTACATGCTGCGCGTCAGGGGTATGTGCAAGCAGCTCGTCGACGACGTGCGTGACTCCGTAGGGAAAAAGGCGATCGTCGGCGACAAGGAGCTCGTGAAGAACAAACGGGCGAAGCTGCTCGAGCAACGCAGATCCCAACAGTCGTCCAGTAGGGCAAGCGCTACTGCAGGACTGCCACTCTGACCTTGATCAAGGTCGCCCTGCTAACATTCACTTAGAAGGTATTTGCATCAAGTCTCGATTTTGGCTATAAATGCAACCATAGTTCAACGACAACAAACACACCATGAGCCAACCTCGAGACACTTTTGCAGACATCGGAAGCGTGACCTATCGGATTCGACAGGCGGCAGCGATGCTTGGCGTCACAGATGTCACGCTCCGGGGTTACTCGGAGAACTTCGACATTCGGAGAGCTTCCGATACGAACCCTGGGGCACCCCCCATCCGGATCTATGAGCCCTCGCAGATTTTCGAGATTGCGCTCTGGCGACGGATGCAGGGTTATCTCAAGGTTCCTCAGACTCATGGAAAGCCGTTCGTCATTGCTGTGACCGTGTGCAAAGGCGGGACAGGCAAAACAGTCACCTCTGTTGAGCTGGCCGTTGAGCTTCAACTACTGGGCTTTCGGACGCTGCTGATCGACCTTGACTCTCAGGCCTCCGCAACACAAATCATGGGTTACGAACCTGACATCATGATGGAGGAAGCCGAAAGTTTCGGCTTGAGTGAGAAGGCAGTGGTCCGCGAAACGCTCGCGAATGTCCTTGAGGCATACGTGAGCTCGCAGCAAGGCGGCCGCGTTAGGCAGATGCCCTATGACCTGAAAAGTCTCATCAAAAAGCCCTTTGGGGAACACGGGCCTCATCTCGTCCCCGCCGACACATTCCTGAGCAGCATCGAACGGACTCTTCTTGTCGCGACAGGAAACCGTGAGCGGTTCTTGCGCAACATGCTCGATGAAGCTGCAAAGGGTGCGATCCCCGGTTTTGACACCAGCATCTATGACGTAATCATTCTCGACTGCCCACCTACCGTTTCGACTACCACATCCTCGGGAATGGTCGCCGCTGACCTGCTGATTGCGCCGATACGGATGGATGTTTTTTCGATCAAGGGCATCAGCAAGATGATTTCCGAGATTCATGTGTTTAAGGATGAATGGAGCTTGAAGCCTGAACTCATCATTCTCCCGACGCACTACTCTACAAATGTCGGTCGGATCAGCCGCATGCGGCGTGAGCTCGAGACTTACAGCGACAGCGTTTCGCCCTACGTGATCTCTGTAAGTGAAGACCTGCCAAACTCTCAAGAGCGCAGCATGCCGCTCTCTATCACGAAACCGACATCAACATCGGCTTGCGAGTACAGGGCGTTCGCGGCTTACATCCGCGAAAAGATTGTCGACAGGCTCTCGAAAACCAAAGGGGATAGGAAATGAAAACGCGGCAACGCGATCCAGTCGGCCTGGTGCTTCGCACTATGCCCGCCGATAGCGAGTTCGGAAGGCCCGCGGAAGGACTCCCTGCCGTAACCGCAAAGGTCAGCCTGGACCTCCTGGAAGAAGTGCCCGGCCGACGCAGGAAGCTCACCGACGAGCAGTACCAGCAACTCGTGGAGAACCTGGCGAACAATCCTCTTGCGACGCCGGTAACTGTCCGCGCAATCGATAACGGCCGTTTCGAGATCATCGCCGGCCACAACCGTGTGGCCGCATACCGAGAGCTCGAGCGCACAGAGATCGACGTTCACGTCGTCGATCTCGATGATGACGGCGTCGAGCGGGCAGCCTTCTACTCGAACCTGCTATCGAACGAACTCCCTGACTACCACAGATATCTTGGGTTCAAGGGACGGATGGCATCGACAGGCAAGAATCAAACGGAGATTGCTGAAGAGGCCGGGATCAACAAAAGTATTGTTTCTCGCCTCATGGCGTTCGCATCACTACCGTCTTTGGCATTGAATGTCATTGAGAGGAACCCAGAGAAATTCGGCGTCAACGCGATTTCGGAGCTGTCGAAGCTCGTTGAAAGCCATCCCCCTGAGGCGATCGCACAAGCCCTTGAAAAAGTCGCCTCTGAAGAGATCACGATGAAACATGCGATCTCTCTGATCAAGGCTTCAGGGAAGATCAAAGAAAATAAGAAAGCAGACCCAGAGATCATCACGATTCGAAGAGGCAATACAACATTCTGCTCTGTTCGGAGGGCCGGATCTTCGCTTCGACTGGACTTCGCTAATGGATCAGTCACGGAGGCGCTGATGGCCGAGATCGAAGATCTGATCAAAAGACACGCAAAAGCCACTGGTGACTGAGTTGCTACTAGCAACTGCATGATAATTAACGATTTTTTATTTTTAGGTTAGCAGAGATGGTAAATCGGATACTACGGCGCCCCCCAGCGGACGCCCGCATCACCCGGCCTCTAAAGTCCTGCTGACCATCACGCAACCCCGCCCCCGAGCGGGGTTTCGCACGTTTATAGACTGGAGATCGCGATGTAGCGACCAAAACAAAGACACATCCTGCTGACAAAAGAAAAACCCGGTCTCGGGGCCAACCGAGCCGGGCTTTCTTGAAAAGGGTGATGCTTTTCTGGTGTCTGATACCAAACCGGGGCCAACCGGTCAGACCTCACCGCCAACTGAGGTGAATGGTATCAAACAGCCGGGAAACGTCAAGGGATTCTATTGCCTTGAAAAAGGCGAACCCGGACTTTTTCACGTGACTACTCCAATTCGCCTCAATGCGGGCCGAGGGGACTGCGACGGACCACGTCCGCGCTTTCTCCCTGCCCCCCTGATCAACGCACGAGCCGCGGTGATGAACCGCCTGTACTGCCAGGACCTGTCGCAGACCGCGCGCCAGGTGCTTTACGGTGTGCTGGCCTTTTTTAAGCTTGGCCATCCTGAGCAACCTGTTTTTGCCTTTCGTGACACGCTTCAAGCTGAAACCCTGCTCAGTAGTCGCTCCAAACTTTTTCGTGGCCTTCAGGAAGCCGAAGACAAGGGCTACATCCGTCGTGAGCAAGTCCGCAACTGGGGCCGTCGATCCTATGGGCAGTTCAGTCGAAGTCACATCTACGTCCTCGACAAGACATTGTTGATGCTCGGGCTGGCAGGCTCTCGGATACTCTCGACCTCGCCCGCATCAACGCAGGCCTCCTCGATTGAGGACGAACAGCACACAGAAGTTGGAGTACCCCCATCCTCCTCCGCTGAGTTCGACGCCCTCCCCTCCTCTGTCGATTCACTCTCCAGTGCCGCCGGACTGCTCGAGATCGATGCTTCGCTTGAAACCTGCGAGGCACAGCACCAGGCAGAGATCCTCGAGGCGTGGGAAGACGGTCGCGCCGACTGGGAGGATGACGAAACAGGCTGGGAAGCAGACACGCCCCCCCGGGAGCCAACGACCGTCACCCCGTACGCCACTTATCCACAGGAGCCGTGTCTCACAGTGACACACGGTATACAAGAGAGTGAACCTACCCTTGATCTACAGCTAAAAGGACAACTTCCCACGCGCGAATCCCTACCCGACCCGTCGTCGCTGAAGGATTCTTCTGAAAACATCGATCCCCACACCCGTCTGCCCCACGACGTGACGCCACTCATGAAGCTTGGTGTCTCCAAGACGCTGATCTGCACCCTGATGGCCCACGCCAAGCGCCAAGGTCAGCAAGGTGCGCTTGGCGCAGCAGTGAAGCTCTTCTGGCAGCACATCCATGGGCTAAGAGGCAGATCGGTCTTTGCCTATCTGCGCAAAGTCCTCAGCCAGAAACGCGACTACGCCTACCTGCTCAAGCAGCAAGCGGCCAGCGAGATCGACGGGGTGCTCACCGCCTCAGCCAGGGCGCGACTCTCCGAGAAGCTGGCGGTGCTGCTTGCACGCGGGGATGGCTTTCAAGTGCGTAACGCAGAAGGTCAAGCGATCGGGACGCTGCGCACGAACGGTGAAACTGGATACATGGAGGGCTTTGATCCGAAGCGCGGCCGCGTTGCGCTGCCGGCTAACCTGCGCTTTATGCAGGCAGTGGAAGAAGGTCGCTTGCATCTGCGCCCGTGCTGATCCAACTCGAACTATCAGGCAATGGCTTGAATTCCATTCTTCTTGACGACTGTGAGCAGCCGCAGCGCCGGTCCACCCGGCTTCTTGACGCCACGCTCCCAGTCCGAAATCAAGTTCTTACTGACATTCAGGTAGCGGGCAAAAACCGGCTGAGACAGGTGCTCACGCTCGCGCAACGCACGAATCTCATCGGGCGACAAAGCCTCAACGGACGTGAGGCACGCTTCGTCAAACTCGCGCATGGTGCGCTCGTCGACTGCGCCAATCTCGGAGAGCGCTTCCATTGTCTCGTGGATAGCGCCGAGTGCTTCACTGCGGTAGTTCTTCGTTATTTAACTGTGTCTTCGAAAACTGGCCTTTATCGATCAACTCCGCCACATATATTCATGCATGAGGCTTATTGGCTCTCAATTAAGCCGCTACGATCCGACGTAAGTGTCCGGCTGCAAGTGCTTCGAGAAACTCTGCGTTCATCCGGCCGTATCGCACCACGTCTCCCGGCCTATGAACACGCAGCAGTCCGTTTGCTTCGACTTGAATCATCGTCCCTCCTTCGCCCCTGAAAAGCTGCCCCTCGAGCTCGTCGCACTTGATCTCAACGTGTCGCGCAGCTTCAGACTGCGCCCGCTTGATCGCTTCAGTTTGGGCCTTATTCGACGCGACCCGTGCGAAGTCAGTTGGCTTGTTGATCATGGCACGAAGGTATTTGAAGACAGATCGGCCTTGCAGTTTCAGCGCATCGATTCGAGACTTCGCAAGCTTCCAGATCGACCCAAGGGCTCCAGTCTTGTCGGCCTCTCTGGCAAGTCGCATGAGATAAGCAATGGTCGGCTTGTTCAAGCCATAGTCAAACAAGGCGGTCAGCTCGACTGGTAAACGGCTTGACGGGTCTATCTGGTTTTGAAGTTTTTCAGAAAAGTCCCCTGATGACCTGCCGGTTGATCTTGCACTGGCGGTTCTGGGTTGTTCTCTTATGAGTTGAGGTTTAGTGGGACGTTCACTCTCATGTATACCGAGGGTCAAATTGACCGACGGCGCCTGTGGATAAAATTTTTCGAGGGAATGTGCGTCGCTGTCGTCGCGCACTTCCGTGGCAAAACGCGATTCTGGGGCGGCTAGCGCCTCGAATGGTTCGTCGGGATAGGGTGGGCTGTCTAAATGCTTTTCGTCGTCTCCTGCGCCTTCTTCTGCGTCCAGAATCAGATCGGTGACAGGGACTGCTGCTTGGATGGCCTCCCATGCCTCGATAGCATCAAGCTGGTCTTGCGAGGGGTCGATCTGTGGGGCAGGGCAGATGAGGTCAAGTTCAAGCAGGCAACGATTCGTGAGCCATGTTTTGGAATAAGCGAACTGTCCATGGCGAGCTGCGTCGCGTCGTCGCCATTGCTCTCTGACCAGGTAGCCGCGATCGGAGAGTTCTCGAATGCCGCGACTTAGCGTTTCAACGCTGCCCAGATGGCACTCCTTGCGTAGGACTTCTCTTTCAGGCCACAAAGGCTGATCGAGCTTCCTGATATTCAGGAAAGTGAGGAGCCCCGACAGCGTGCGCCGGGCAAGGGTGCTCAGGTCTAGAAATTTGAGCGAATCGAAGACGCGCGCTTTAGCGTCGACGAGGAGCTTGGGAAGCCGCCGTGGCTGTGAAGACAGCGGGGCAGCAGAGTATGAGGAGGCCACAAAAGACGGTCCAAGAGGCCGACTTTTCCCTTTTTCTGGCAAAAAGTCGACAGAAGCCCTTGACGCGTAATTTGCACTTGCTAAGATAGCTCCATCGTTGTGGGATTGGATTTATCGGCGCCAACCGATTTTTCTTAGCAAGTACAGATCACGTATCACACGTAATCGCAAGTTGTACACATAAGCCCTGGGCTCGAGTTCGTACCTCGATCCCAGGGCTTTGTGTTTTCAATGTCTGATTTTCTTCGCTAGATGGTTTCTCGCAGAAATTCTAATCGGTCTGATTTTCTGTATTCTTTTGGCCTAAGAAGGCGCGTTACCGATTCTATCAGTTAGCTTATGTCGACGGAATCCTTTTACAAAGCAATCTTCTTTGAAGGAAATTGAATCTATTTTGCGTCGATAACGACTTTGGTTTGCACCTTTTCGCGAAGTAGGGACCGGTCAGCATTTTTGTGATGTGCATAGCCATTCAGGATCGCACCATCGTGTATCACAATCGTGCCGTAGCTCACTTCCCCAGTGACGTTGGCAGTCCCGTACAGGTGAACTTCCCGAGCGCGAATGTCACCTTGAACTGTTCCGGCCACAAATACGCGCTCAGCGAGGATTGAACCAAAGACCTCTGATTCTGCGTGCAACAGAACGACGCCTGATCCGTCCGCGATCGTGACGTCGCCCAGCACGCGGCCGTGAATCTTGATTCCCGCCTGGAGGTCCATAGCTCCCTTGACGGTCACACCCTTCGCGATCAGAGAAGTGATGCCAAGACCTTGGGCTGTCTCATGAGAAGTTTGCTTACGGTCTTTCCCTTTGCCTGGAAGTTTGAACATGGGGCGCCTCACTCGAGTACGTAGATTCGTTGGTCGGTGATGACCAAGCCTTCTTCTGGGCTGATTCGTAGGACCTTTCCGTCGAGACCTGCTGCAGTCTGCCCAGCTCGTACGGACTTGCCACTCGAGTCCATAATCTCGCTTTCTCCCTTGAATTGAATGCCAGCAGCCTGTTTGCTGATGACGCGCATCGGCAGCGAGGTCTCGTCGATTGTTGAGGTCTGCGTTGGTGTAGGGGCGATGGGCGGCACGACCATTTGAGCCGGGCGCGGGGGAGGAGGAGCGATTGTGGCTACGGACGGTTGAGGAGCTGCTTGTCTGGCAGGCATCGCTACTTGCGGTTTTTTTTCAACAGGTTTCTGAGGTGTTGTTTTCGTCGCGGCTTCGGAGCGTGGAGACTCCTCAATCGCACTCATTGCGTTCCCGATCAGCGGCAGCAGAGCGGCAAGCGCGGTTTCAAGTTGCTTCGTGCGTGCCTCGAGGCTTGAGACGCGATCCTGGTTGGCTTCGAACAGGGCCTTGTATGTTTCTTCCCGGTCATCAATTGAGGCGTGTAGCGCATCAAATGCATCCTGACGAACCACATCAACAAGGGGTTGCGAGGACTGATGGACAGCACTCTGCTCTGCTGGCCGAGTCGTGGCGACGGCTGCAAACCATGCAGCGGTCGCCACTGCTCCCATGGAGATGACCAACGATGCAATCGTGATCAGCCTCAGTCGCCCGGGTGATACGAGCTCGGCATCGATAACGCGATCACTGTCCTCAGAGCCTACCCCTAGCGAACGCTCAATTTCGTCGTACCTCATCAGTCCTGCTCCTTACGTTCCGGTGTGTTATTTGCCGTCCTAAGCGACCCGATCAAGGCCTCAATGCTTGATAGCGCTGTAATTTTTCCATTGGCTTCCGCAAGCTGTTCTCTCAGTCCGGCGCTCTCCTTGCGGCAATCTCGCAGTTCTTCCCGTGCTTTTTTCTCATTTATTTGAGCGCCTTCAAGCGCTTGTTTAAGCGAGCTTTCTTTCCTGACGAACTCCTGTCGAAGGTCGTCTGTTTGCTTCAAAAGATGCTTTCGGTCGCCGTCTGCTCGGTCATCGGCAAGCTTCATCTGCCGCTCGGCTTCCGCCCTTAGCTCGGCAACCAAGGCTTGGTGACGCTCAGTCAGGGAGGCGAGCGCGACCTCGTGACGTTCCGTCGCTGATGCGAGCAAGCGATCACCACGCTCGCGTTCAGCCTGGACGCTGCCCTCAAGTTCGCCAATCCGTCTCTGGTAATGGGCGATCTCGGCGTGCAGGTTCTCGTTGCGCTCCGTGAGGTGCTGGACCTCTTCTGTGAGCGCCTGGATGCGCTCTGTGCGCTCAGCACACATACGCTCGAGGCCGGCAAGCTCCTTCTGCAGCAGTAGAGCCTTCTGTACGAAGTCATCTGCGGTCGCCCGTAGGGCCTTGTTTTCTTCCTCGAGCGCGTCTTCCTTACGCTCCAGGTCAGCCCGAGCTGCCTCGAGATTCTTGGTGGCTCCGTCCAGGGCCAGATCCCATGATGTACGCGCGAACTCATTGAGCAGATCGACCAAGGGGTCAGGCACTCCTGGCATGCGTGAGAGCGTGAGCTTTTCGTGCAGGTTTGCCGCTTCTGTCTTGACCTCGGCAATGAGCTTCCTGACCACATCTGCGCCGCCTCTGCGGCCGATTTTGGTGTAGATCGCCTCGAATGTTGGATTTCCTCCTTCGGCGAGAACTTCGAAGAAGGCGTTCCGAACGTCCTCGAAGGAAACTGCGGTGGCTCTCATCGAGTGGCCCCTTTCGAGCGAATGGCGAGGTGCCCTGAGACAAGGCAGGCCATCGAGGTGAGGAGTACTACCGCACAGAAGGGCAGGTTGGTACGCGGGGCGATCTCGGGCGCGTAGTGCGGCATCAGGATCAGGGCCAAAGCGCCGATGGCGATCACTCCTGTAAGGATGTGGCTCAGGCCTACCGCCCAGCGCTTCCTCTGTTGCAGGCCGTAGCCCGCAAAGGCGCTTAGGACGGTGGTCCCGAGGAACGCAGCAGAGAGGCTACCGCTCAGGAGCGGGGCGTAACCGCGCACGGCCATCGCCGCCAGCATCGTGCTCAAGAAGACGAATACGGTGGCTGCCACGAAGTGCCATGTCACGGTGAGGCCGCTATAGGTGTTTGCTGTCTGTTCAGAGGTCATGGCTTGGGTCCTTGTCCTTGAGTTTTTGGAGTTCACGTATTTGCTGCGGCAGCCGGGTGAGGGCCAATGCCGTCAGCAGCGGAGAGACTGATGCGCCGAGCGCTGACGAGATCGTTTCGATCGTCGTGGCAGGGAGGAGCGTGAGCAGGAGCAGCCATGAAGCGCCATCGCTCAACGCGGAGCTGCCTGCCAGGTAGCGACACAGGTACTCGCATAGGCGAACGCACGCCACCAGGAACAAAGCTGCGAGCAGGACTGTGGCCACCAGCTGCATCACCGTCAGGGGCCAGGATCGAAGGGCTGAGCCAAGTGCGAGCGTCAGCACGTTGAGCGTGAACAGGTGGATGAACAGGCCTCGGTGAGCGGTCGGTGGACGCCTCGAGACCGCACGGCCAGCCAAAAGCAGGGCGCCGTGATGCAGGAAGGCTCGCACTAGCCTGAGCCAAGCGGAAAAAGCGCTGCGCACGTTCCGTTGTCCTCAGATTTGTGTGGATAAGTGTGTGGGAAAGAGCCGGTAGCCCTTGTCGCCCCTTGGGTTCGTCGGTTGCTGCATTTTGCGTCAGTGCGCTCACTGGATTCTCGATCTGATTGTAGTGCTAAGGACTCTGATTGTATCGGATTTTTCCAAACGTTTTTCGGACGTCAAACGTCCAAAACTTATTAGTTATGGTCAGTCGGTTCCCATAACCCCCCATTATGGGAACTTTGGAAGGGGGGACATGGAAGATGGCGGTTCTAAAACACTTAAGGCGGTGGCCTTTGATTGCCCATGAATCAATTAAAATCAAATGTTTAAGTTTGTATTAATAGACGCCGATGTCTAAAATAGAGGCCTAGATTTCAAGATTCAGTGACACAGATGGCCGTAAGTTCAGAATTCAGTGACCCGCGGGTTGATCGCCGATGATCAGAGAGCGCACGCAACGGTTGGCCAGGAACGAACTGCGCGAAGCAGCTTCCGCGAAAGGCTGGTCGCTCTCGAACCTTGCGTATCGATGGGGGGTTACGGTCCGTCATCTGAGCCGCGTCTTCACGGGAGATGAAGTTGAGCAGCGATGGGTCGATGCGGTTAATGGGTTGCCTGTTCTTACGCGGGCCGAAGCGCGGTTCATGAAGATCAGTCGGCTTGCACAGCAGAAGACCAAGCCCGATCTCGAGGTGGGCCCAGGTGCCACTGGGATCTTCGAGGATGAACCGGCTGAGGAAACAGTTTCTGGCGAGCCGCTCTACTCATTCCTTTGTCCAGGAGCGATCCTGATTGCCACGGAGTCGAGAGGGGAGATCGAGGAGGGTGAGGAGTGGGTCGTTGCGGAAGTAAAAAAACTCTTCGCCGGCGGGTGCATGGTGGCTGTGCGACGATGGGATGGTGACGATCTGGTCTGGTTCGAATCGGAAGAGGATTTGTGGTCCTGCATGGTCGAAACCGGCCGGGAGGAAGGTGCTTGATGATCGGTGATGTGGATCTGGTTCAGAAGGGGCAGGTTACAAGGCTGGAGGAGGCCGCTCCCGATCGTCTGCCTCGAGCCTTGGTACGCGCCAACAGCGACGAAGAGCTAATTCGCCTCTGGCTCGACGCCGTAGGCGCCGCCTCTGAAAACACCATGGCTGCGTACAAGGCAGAAACACTGCGCTTTCTGGCATGGATGAAGACGCGGTCAATTTCGCTTGATGGACTTGTCTATGAAGATCTCCAGGATTTCGAAGAGTGGCTCCGGAACCCTCCTGCCGATCTGATCGGTCCTCGACGGCCGATTGGCTCGCCAGATTGGCGTCCCTTTGCCAGCGCAGGGCTTTCCTCTACCTCGGTGGAGAGGGCGCTGAGCGTGATCGCGAACCTTTACTCGTTCCTGCATGAAAGCAGGCGAGTCAGCATGAACCCGGTTAAGTTCTACCGTGCTTGGCAGAAGAACGCGCGCAAAAAAAACCGTAGCCAGCGAACGCGGAAGCAGTTGGAGTCGTCTGTCGAAAGCGCGGTCAGGCAGTGGCTCGATGATGAAGCAGGAGCCAGTATTTCCGATCGATGGTCTGTTGGGGCCTTGTATTTTCTCGGGTTGCGTGTAAGCGAACTGTGCTCAGCCAGGATGAGCGATCTCTTTGTGTCAGACGGTGCCTGGTTCTTGGCGGTGGTCGGGAAAGGGCTTAAGCGGCGCGACGTTGCAGTGAGCAAGGTCTGTTTGAGGTTGCTTGCCGCGTACCGCTTGGACGTCGGGTTGAGTCCCGAGCCCAGGGGTGAAGACTGGCCGCTTGTAGGTTCGAAATGGGACCCTAAAAAGCCCATCACGCGGCGGGCTATGCACAAGCGGATTGTGGCGGCAGGCCTTGATGCGGTATTCGATGAAAACAGCCCGGGGAAGGAGCTGTCGGCGAACCTGCACCCTCACTTGTATCGTCACGCCGCAGCGAGCCGTTGGATTCGCCAGGGAGCTAACTTGCTTTCAGTGCGAGACCAACTTGGCCATAGCTCTGTCACAACGACGGAGATCTATGCGCATCGACCTGACGCAGCTCGACATGCAGATACAGCAGGGGCCGATGACATCGAGAGCGCGAAGGAGATGGAGCGCTAACTCACTTCCTCGGCAGGGGAGCGGTTTTAGTTGTCTCGGTCGACTTGAAGAGGGGGAGGGAGCGCTTGCCCGTGAAAAAAACGCCTTCCTCTGCAACCAGCCCAGCCTGGCTCAGTTTGTTGACCTCTGCTGCAGCTACTTTGACGCTGACTTTCAACTCGTCAGCAAGCTCCGGCACCGTAAGTGGCTGTTCTGCCAAAACTCGAAGAACAGTGTCCCGGAAGCTTGCCCGGGATGGGCTGGACGGGGCGCGGACGGTGTCTTCAACCAAAATTCTTCGTACTGGAGCTGCCGAGGGGCGCTCCGGAAGCGGCGCAATCCCAAGGATATGAGCAATCATCATGCAAGGAAGAGTTCGAATCGCTCGACCAGCTTATCGAATTCATCCAACTGAAGGGATGTTATCGGCTCTTTGCCAGATTCGATCGCGTTCAGGCGCTCGACGGTGATGCCAAGTGCTGCAGCAAGCTTCACGTCATCGCTAGGGGTGATCGACAGACGATTGCGCCAGTCAGAAAACAGGGTCTTGATCTTCTGAGGGTAATCAGAGTTCGCACTGCTAGCATCTCGCAGTTCTCGAGCAGAGATGAGCACCTCAGCAGGAACATTGGCTCTGCCGTACAGGTAGCTGGTCAAGCGGTCGCGCGGGATATTCAGGGCGAGAGCATAGTCGTCAATCTTGATGCCAAGTTCGCCGCGGATTGCCGCAAGCTCCGCCTGCTCCGGAGATAGGTCGGATCTTGTCTTTTTTTCGCCTGTTTCGGCCTTGATGATGCCCTGCTGGACGCTGCTAGAGACAAAACCAACGACTTGTCGAGGCTTCTTGGCCTTGGTGGTCATTGCGACGATTTCCCTGTGTAAGAGGTCCCCCGCAAGTTTTTCAGAAAACTTGGAGCGTGCGAAGGCTGTAGCGCTGCCTTCGTCAAGCGGCAAAAGGCTCGTATCAGCCTCTTCGGCGCTGATTCTATCCTCTTCTCCTGGTTCTTGGTTCTCGCTTCGCTGGGAGTCGAGGATCTCGCGGCTAGGGTAAAGGCGCCTTATCGTCTGGGAAGATCGCCACGCGATTGTGTACCAGAAGCTGTAGAAGCCTTCGGGCTCGTCGATCTTGTCAAGGAGCTTGTAGATGACCAGAACTGACTCTTGGAACAGTTCTTCGGAGAGCGATGGACGTACTCCGGTTTTACGTACGACTACTTTGACGATGTAACGAGCGCGGGAATCCTGATAGAGGTAGCAGAGAAAGTTGTCTGCAGTAAGGCTTCCCGCGCGATACGCCTTGATCGCATCTACGGCTGAGAAAAATTTTGGCATCTCTGCTTAGTGTGAGCAGTTAGCCTTTTTGGTCCAAACGCGCCCCAGGGATTCTGCCATCTCGCGGAACTTGTTGTGTTCGTCTGCATCGAGGCTGCGATTCGAGAGGCAGGAGATCACTGTGATCAGTAGATCAACAGCTTCGACGGGCTCAGAGACAGATTCGAGCGCAGTAACGCTCCTGGTGCAGAGCGTGCCGAAGTCCATTTCGGTCTGGCCCGGCTCAAAGCCAAGCAGGGCTTTGCCGATAGCGTCAGTGAGCGATGCTTCTTGATGCATGGTTGTCCTCTTGTGGTTTTACTATGAAATTCTGTGTGCACAATAAGTACCTAGTAAAAGGAATTTTACATGCGCAGAGAATTTCGTCCAGCAAACCCAAGGGCATTTTTGCAGTGCAGCGCGACGCCTCCCTCCTTGACGCACGGGCGGTGCTTTGGTAGAGAAATGTTTTTTAAATCTGTTTTATAACAGGGCCTTATATGACTTTCGTCATAGAAACGATGCGTTTTGAGATCATTGCGGCGCGGTAGAGGCCTAGCCGCTCTGCTGTGATCGCTGCGTCTTGCCTGGAGTGCGTGCCAAGTTTTTCGTTGGCTCTGCGGAAAATGTTGTTCACGGTGGCTGTAGTTATTTTCTGCATGGCCGCGATGTCTTTCGTAGAGAACCCTCGCCGTGCGAGGCTGAGAAGCTCAAGCTCGGTTGCTGTAAGGGGGAGAACTCGATTCCGTTCTTCAACTTCCCTCTGCGCTTCCAGCCAGATTGCGGCCTCCTGCCCGATTGCTGCAACGATCGGTACGGCCTCTTCGATTGTCTTGCGTGATAGCTCCTGGTTGTTCCCAGCGTACAAGAGAGCCAGGAGTTCCTGAGCAAGATGAATCGGGACGACTACTCCGTAAGCGAACAGCGCTCCGTAGAACTCCTTCAGGAATTCTTTCTGGCCATTTGACTCGCCTTCAACGTCGTACGGCACGAAGATTGGAGTGTTTGAGTGCTGAGTGTGAAGAACAAACGGATCAACGAGCGCCCAGTTGTTCCTCGCGTACCGCGACATCCAACCGGTCGCGTCTGAGCTCATGGCTATGACGTTGGTCCCGCCAAACAAGCCCTCGGCATCTTTGGTCCCGATCATCAAGAACCATGAACGCATTCCGGCGACTGTCAGCGCAGCAGAAACCAACGCCTCAACCTCCGCCTCGGACTGCATGTAGCGCAGTTTGCGAAGGGCACTCATGAATGGGTCGGTGCGCCGACGCGCCTGGGCTGGATGCATCAGTATTTTGGTGTCATTTTTACTGAATTTTACCATTGCTTGTTTTTGCTATCTGTGAACTGTTTCTCACCTCTAGCGGCCGTGGTCGCCAACACACCTGTCGAGTTCTTATCGTTGAGGTCGCATTACCTTCGTGCAGATCAACGCCTGAATAAGGAGATGAAACATGTACGAAGAAGTCAGGAAGCAAGTTCCGCTGTCGTCGTTCTTGGCATCAATACTGGGGGAGCCGGTGGAGACAAGAACTGGGCCTCGCTGGTCCAGCTGCCCTCACTGCGGTCCAAGTGAGCACGATTCCAGAAAGACGACTCTTTCTGGGAAAGGAGAGTTTTTTCGGTGCTTCGCGTGTGGGTCACATGGAGATGTGATTGAGGCAGCGGCTTTGTACTACCGCTGCTCTCACAAGGAAGCAGCAGCTAAGCTTGCCGGAGACGCACGGGTTGTTGTCCCGTTTCGCCATAGTAGGAGAGCGGCCATTCCTTCGTCTCCGGACGCTGGCTTGGTTGCTGAGGCAATGCAGAAGCTACTGGATGCTCAGGTTGGGTACTGGGACTACAACGTAGTCACTTACCTCACACAGGAGCGAGGACTGCCAATGCCGCTGTTGAGGGAGGCTCACGATAAAGGGTATCTCCGGATGCTCTCGTCCGATGTGGGAATCGCAGCAAGCCAGGTGGCTCGCACTGTCGGAAATAAACTGTTGTTGGCAAGCGGGTTGCTTAGTCCGGAAAAGAAGCTCCCTGCCATCGTCTACCGGCCGATCCTGTTCGGGTTTCCCGGTAATGATGCAGTTGAGTTCCGTCGCCTCCCTGGTGAGTCATACGGGCCAAAAGCGTTGCGACATGGAAGCGTGCTCATGCCGTGGCGGTGGAACGAAGGCAAGGGTACGGTTGCGCTGGTGGAAGGTCTGATAGACCTGTTGTCACTTGTGGCAATGGGGTATGAGGACGAGGTGATTGCTGTTCCAGGTTGTCGGCAGTGGAACCATGCATGGAACCCGCTCCTTGCAGATCGGACTGTAATCATCAAGTTCGATCCTGATGGGCCGGGTCAGGCTGCAGCAGCAGACCTATCAAGTGAACTTCAGTCTGAGGGGATTCGTGCATGGGTCGATTGCCCTAAAGACGGAGATATCAATGACGTGCTGCTGGCTTCGTTGCGACGGAGGGTGGCATGAAGGTGAAGTTCAGCAAGGGCTACAAGATGGCCTCGAGCTCGGTAGCCACTGCCGGCTACGACGTCCTCAAGCAAAGACTGGGCGTTGTGTTCTCAAGCGGCGGCGGCTATGTCTACGACGGTGTATCCCAAAACGTATGGGCCGCATGGAAAAAGTCCTCCAGCAGGGGGAAGTACTTCAGCGAGAACATCCGCTCGAACTATGCTGGCACCGAGGCGGAAATTTCCTTTTCCACATTGCGGAACCTGGATGAGTCATCAGTCATTCAGTACACGGCAGAGGACTACGTGCTGCCAGAAGATGCTGTGTCCGAAGCCTGGTTCTAGCGCCCCAATCGCCCGCCCTCACAAACCACATTGTGAGCGGCGGGCTTTTTCATTACTGGCCTTCGCCATCTCTCCTGTGCAGTCTCAACAGGAGCGAGAAATGGAAAGTAAGAGCGACACCTATTCGGAAGAATTCAGGCACGTCTGCGAGTGCAAGTCGTGGGCAAAGAAGGCGCTTCGTCTCAAGAACGAGGGGCAAGTGGATGTTCAGGCATGGTGGGTATCGACTTTCGAGCTCATCAAGAGGTACAGAGGGGGCGCGGCTGCCGTGCGCCTGGAGAAAGGCGTTCAGGAGTGGCTGCTGACTCGTAAGCAGCAGCTGATGGAGGAGATCGCGAAAGAGCAAAGCCTTGAGGGTGCCTAGCTCGGTTGTACATTCTGATAGGATTAAAGTAGGTTCATGCAGCGTTGCATGTGAAATTCAATTTTTACCAATCGACGGACTGCATCTCACTCGTGCAGTCCAACTACCTACTAGGAGAATATTATGAGCATCATCACCATCACTTCGGCCCTTCAGGGCGCCATGTTCACCCTCAATGCTGAGGAGAAATCCAAGGCCCGCGAGATCCCTGTCGGTAAGGGCGTCAAAGCCGCTGTTGTTCTGGCTGGACATTTGTCGGCTCAGGACGTGAGGCAGCAGGACGGATCTTACGCGCCGGGTGCTTTTGGTCGGCTCCCAATCGAATGTGCCGTCCATGACGGCCGCTACATTATTTCGGTCGCAGGCGGGCTTCGTGGAACCCTTTTCAAGATGACTGAAGAGGAACGATCGAAAGCGAAGGAGCGTCTCGAGAAGGCGCGCAACAAGGCAGTGCCTGACTCCGACGTGCCGTATTACAACGGCGACCTTGAGGTCGGCGGCGGCCGCAAAGTCTGGCTTTCCGGCTTCGTTCGCGAAGTTGGCGCCGGCAAAGAGCGTCCCCAGGGCGAGAAGTTCATCAGTCTTCAGACTGGTGAAGAGAAGGCTGAACGCCAAGGTGGTGCAAAGCAGCAAGTTGCTGCTGATTCACTTCCGATGTAATAACCAAAACGCACATGCTCATTCTTTGAGTGTGTGCGTTTTTTTTCGTCTGGAGATTTTGAGATGCAGCAGAAAATGAAAATTAAGGTCACAGCGGCTCTGGCTTTAGCCTTGGCTGCGCTTGCTATGGGGTGCGCTTCGATGACCAAAGACACACAAGGCCGCGACCTGGTCTATCTGCAAGAGGTGAAATTCGACGTAAGTAACCCTGATCTCGGACTGTTTGTTCCCTGGTTCAAGGTGCCGGTTGATGCGGTCGTCAAGGTTGGAGTCGGTGCGTTTGCTGGGACAAAAGTCGCGTCGGCGCTTGAGGCGAAGAAGGAAGTTCCTGAGGTGTTCATCACCTATTCGAAAAAGGAAGGTGAGATCAGCCTCGCCAATGTGGGACATAACTTCTCTCGGCCTGTCTGGGAGGGGATGCCCGAGCTCCAGACAAAACGGTGGTACATCCTTGCCAAAGACGATAAGGGAAAATACCTCATTCCGTGCGATGCCTCCTGCCAGCCTGCAGCGCGTTGACGCCTCCCGCACGTTTTCTTCCTTTAGTACCCGCATTTCCTCCCCGCATCACTGACCTTAATAGGAGGAAATCGTTATGAAGATCGTTAAACTCGACCAGCGTAGCCAGGAGTGGCACGACTGGAGGGCAGGAAAGGACATTGACGGCCCGCGAATCACTGCAAGCAACATCGCCGTGATCGCCGGCATCTCGCCCTTCAAGTCGAGGTATCAGTTGTGGGAAGAGATGACCGGCCGCAGGGAGCCAGACAAGATGAACCCTGCTATGGCGCATGGCGTAGAGACGGAAGATGAGGCTTTGGCTGCCTGGATTCAGGATCATGGCGATTATGCCCAGCCGTGCTGCATCGAACATGATGGCATTCCGTGGGTTGCTGCCAGTCTCGATGGTTTGACCTTGACGGGCACAAAAGCCGTTGAGATCAAGTGCCCATACTCCCGCTACGGGGATGCGCCGAAGCTATGGGTTTCCGCGCAAGCCGGTGAAATCCCTGCTTACTATCTCGCCCAGATGCAGTGGCAGATGTTTGCATCGAATGGCGAGATCCTCTCGATGGACTTCTGGGTCTATTGGGCGGGGAAGGGGATCAAGATCCCCGTGCAGTCTGATCCGCTGGAGCAGCAGCGTTTGTACGCTGAAGCAAAGACTTTCAGGGAGGCTGTCATCAACGATGACATCCCTGCGACCGATGCTTGGATCGATGCAGCAAGTGCATGGCGTCAAGCGAAGCTTGAGTACGACATGGCAAAAGAAACCCTCGATGCGCGTGCAAAAGACATCGAGAACCTTCTTGCAGCTAATGGAGAGTCGTCGTACGAAGGTTGCGGCATCGTCGCCACCAAGTACTCAAGCAAGGGAGCGGTGGATTACGGCGCGCTTTTCGAGAGCGTGAAGGAGCACCACGGCATCGATCTCGTTATGCTTGCTGAGCAGTTCCGCAAGGATGACTCTGAGCGATTCAAGATCACTTTGCAGAAGAAGGCTCCTGCGGCAAAAGCTTCTACGAAGCGAACGACAGAGGCTGAGACTGAAATCGCTGATGCAATGCTTCAGAGTGCAGCAGAGGAAGCTTGGTTCTAGAAACCTAACCCCGTCACAAGCCTGTATTGCTTGTGACGGGGTTTTTTGTTGCTCTGCGGGTATCTCGTTGCACCGCGATAAAAACTATATGCGGTTCATTCGCCGGAAGAGCTCTGTTCTGCGTCGGCGTCTTTCTTCTTCGTCCGAGATCTCTTTGTCTTGGGCTCTTCAATAACCCACTCTTTTCGCTGTATCTTTCTAAGTATCTCAGTTTCGTACATTCTTTCGTAGATCATGCAGATAAAGAATTTTGTTCTGTCCGAAAGGATGTCCCACTCGTCCTTGCTTGGAGCAAACTGACTTACGGTTGGGTCTTCACTTATCTTTTGAATAGTAAGACGCATCCGATCCCCAAGATCCTGCTCAATCAGGAAGTCGTTGGGTTCCAAAATCTCGGCCAGGATATAAACATCGACCGTACTTACTCCAAGCCATTCCGCAAGAAGGCGCTTGGCTTCATCAGACATGCTCTGAATCGGCCTTGTTCCTGAAAGCATTGCTTGGAAATAAGGCGGAGAAAGATTGATTGCAGCTGCGGCGTCTTGTGTTGTTACGCCCAACTCCCATTTACGTTTATGAATGGCGTCAATCAGCGGCTTCCCCTTGGGGATATCCTTGGTCATATTATTTCCGATGTTAAGTCTTTGGGTCGAATTCTCTCTTGGTGGATTGGGATGCATGTAGTACCGATGCAAAAAAACAGGCTCCCGTCCGGAAACGGCCTGTACGGTCTTGCATTGGTTCCTTGTTTTCCATCACACCTTGCGTTCTGCATGGTCATTGTATGCGCAAAAAAGGCGCTCTGTGCTTCCTTCCTTCGTCTGAAAGGAAGGATTTTTCTTCAGCTTGTAGCGTTTGGTTACGACGTCGGCGCCGATCCGATGATCACAGATACGCACAGTTTGCAACTGGTTCCTGCGAGTATGCCCCGGATTGCTTGCAATCTGGTGGCGTCGAGTTATCATCTATCCTAGATGTAACACTTCCGATGCCACGAAATAGGGAATCATCATGCTTTCACAAGAGCGCAGACGTATCGCAGCCCTGTACCAGTACCCTGACGGCTTCTTGAATGTGGGGTGGTTCGCTGGGTATCTGCGACGCAAGGCAGGAGATGGTCGTCACTTCCAGATCCAGCAGACCAACCTGGATAACCATAACCTCGACCTTGTTCTGCGAAAGAACGACGAGATCCCGCCTCAGTTTCACGATCTGAAGCCGCTTCGAGCGATCTGCAACCTGACCGGTAAGATCATCGGCGAAGACCCTGTGACGAAGGAGCCGATTCGGACTGTTGTTGCGACCGCAGTCGGCTTCGATGTGGCAACCGTTCTCGACATGCCGATCGATTCGGCGTTTGACAAGATTCCAGTGGCAGGTGCCCCGACGACGAACTTCGAGGACCACGGCGTCAAGCTCTTTAGCGGCAGGGACGACAAGCTTTCTGACTCGAGCAATATGGTCCGTCTGGCCGGCATCATCGCTGCGACACGCTTCCGGGCCCCGAACCCTGAAAAGGGAATTCGAGCGCGATGCGAGATTCTGCTCAGACAAAAAGAGGATGAGTCTCAACTGATCCCGGTTCGCTACTACGGGCGTTTGGCATCGGCTGTGTATGAACGCGTGATGCGCGGCGCCGCATGTGAGATCGTTGGCCGGCTACTGGCCGACGTGAAAAGGACGGGAGAGCCGATTGATCCTGAAACGGGCATTGAGCCCGTACGGAAAATCCATTTCATTGAATGTACAACCGCGCCTGGGGTAACGACCAAGAATGAAATCAAGGTCACTCCGGAGTGGATGGTCAAGATGCGCCAAGAGCTTCAGGACTCCCAGCGCCAACGCGCGGAAGCGCGAGCTCGCCGGATTGAGCAACAGAAGGCAGCCTTGTTGGCCGGGGGCGGTTCGAAGCAGTCTCCGGTGGCCGAAGTGAGTGACGCAGAGGCGCAAGCGCTTTTCGATACGCTTTGAGAAAGGTTGGTTTTGAGACAAGGGGGCGCCGGTTTATCGGCTAGGCCCCCTTTTTCATTTTTCGGGTTGTGTGGAATGCGCTACAAACTTGTCCAGTCCGTTGCCTTGGTGACTTCATTCTGGTGGTTTTGCCTAACGCTCTATGGGCTATTTGATGGCTCATGGAATGGAACAGAAGAACTGTCTAGCTACGTGCTAGAGGCAGGGTCTTCCATCAGTCTTGCCATCTTCATCGCCATTGGCATAGTCGTTTCTGCCTACATCATTAACGAATATCTTTTAAGCAAGTATTTGAAGGGGAAAAGGGTTCGTGGTTTGAGCTGCTCCCTTGGGGCACCTCCCATTCCTCCATATCACATCCCCATGGCGCAGAACGTTCCACAAAAAACGGGGAGGGATTCAGTTGATCGGTGGCTTTCATATCTCAAGAGAGCGCACCCCGAACATTACCGTCTCGCAAAGCAGATTCTTCGCATCCTGCTATCTGACCCGAAGATGCCTGCGTCTCACGTTCGCGGAGGTCATGGAGGAAAAACTCTGTGGGAACATTCGCTGTTGGTCTGCGAAAGAGCGATCGTTATCGCGCCTACTTGGACCTATGAGGGATTGAAGACGCCGAAGGGTGACTTGGTGACAGCCCTCCGGGACACCAGCTACACCTTTGATCCCGCTGACCCCCTAGTAGGTATCATCGCGCTCGCTCATGATATTGGGAAGCTAAAAACCTTCCTGCGCGATCCCAAGACGGGTGAAGTCCTTAAAGAAACTCACGAGCACGATAGCGTCTCAGCGCTTATGGTGACAAAACTCGACGAGTTTTGGCAGATCCCACGAAGCGACCAGGAGGCAATTCTTGGAGCTGTCGGGTACTACCATCGGCCCCAGTCTTTCCCGCTCGATAAGGGGCAGCGTGCATATGACGACCGTACGCACGCCTTGATGGAGCTACTGATTGCGGCAGATCGGTCCGCAGGCCAAATCGAGTCAGGTATAGCTCCGTCGGTTCAAACCGGACAGCAAACGGTGGAATTTATGACGCGCCTTTGGGCGGCTTTTCACGAGCTTACTTCCGAACCTGGGCGCGTCAATGGGAGTAACAAGGCACAAACCATAGGCCAGAAAAGAGGTGAGATCGTTGTTTTCAAAGAGCGGGAGCTTCTCCGTTTTCTTGGCCAAAAACTGTCCATTAGTCCAACTGAAGACCTGAAGAGGGCGCTCCTCGAAGTGCTTGCTGACCAGGAAGTTTTGTTCGACCCCAACCCGAACATGCGTTCCTCATCAAATCCTACGCCGCCGCTCAGAACCTATTCGGTTTCGTTCTTCAATGCCTCGAACGGGAAGCATTTGGCAACGTGGCGTGGTGCTGTTGTGATCATGCCAAAACACATACTTCCCGGGCTCTCCAGCCTGTTTGACCACCCTGCGCTTTTTGAGGTCCACACTGAAGAGGCGCCTCTTCCCACTGAGAGCATCGCGCAAGACAACTCGCCTGGATCGCAAGTCAATGACGGCGGCGCACAAGAGCAAGCGCCTGAGGAGGCTTCCTCGCCCGCGGCTGAAGAAAAGCCAAGCAATGCACACGAAAACGTCGCACCAGACGGGACTTCATCCCTTTCGGAAGAACCCGCTGAACAAACCTCTGCTGCTGTTAGCGCAGCTCTTGACGATTTCATCGCAGGAGAAAGAGGTGCCAGTCAGAACGACAGCTTTGAGCACGATCTTGATGGTCTAGAGGAGGAAGGCACGCCCTCTGAACCCGACGACGCTGCCGGTCAGTCTGGATCTGGTGATGTCCTTGATGAGGATGTGATGCAAGAGCTCTCGAAAGTCATCGAGAAGCAGGCTGAAGAAAGAGCGGTAATGATCGTCGAAAAAGAAGAAGAGTTGGAACGTGAGCGCAAGGAGAAACAGTTGAAAAAATTACCGAGGAAGGATAAGGATAAGCTAAGTCAATTCGGAGACGTGAGTAATGCTGTTCTTGAAAAGCGGAATAAAGAGAATGCCGTGGCCTTCGTTCTAAATGCAATAAAAGGTCAGCCTTATAAGGTGAAGCGCGGGTTAAATTGGTATAAAGCATCATCATTTGGATTGACAGATGAAGGCTTTTCTAAACTCGCCGCGGAAACGCCGCCTGGCTTTATTGAGTTGGCCAGGAACGAGAATGGCGAACTGATTTGGGTTGGTGTTCCGGAGGCTCTATGCGCAAGCTAGTCTATTTTGCCGGACCCGATTTGTTCTTCGGGTGCTACCAGGGTAAGAAAGACGCCATAAGGAGGATGTGCGAGGCGCGAGATATTTACCCTCTTTTTCCAGGTGACGATGAAATTAGCGATTCGAAGGTTATTTTTAGAGAGAATGTAGCAAAAATACGAGAAGCCCACTTGCTAATCGCTAACTTGAATCCGTTTAGAAGCTCAGTCGAGCCGGATTCTGGAACTGCTTTCGAATGTGGTCTTGCCTGGAGTTCTGGTATCCCTGTGATTGGGGTATGTCAGGATCGCCGACCAATGATGTTGAGAATTGATCCGGCTACCCATCTTTGTAATGAAGATGGGTTGTTGACATGCTCGGATGGGGCTGTGATCGAAAACTTTGGCTTTCCTGTGAACCTGATGCTGGCTACGTGTACGACTGCCATCGTTGCGACTGTCGAAGACGCGATTAACTTGGCGGCTCGTCTCGAGTTGCCTTCATAGAACGCTCACCGCATCTCGCTCCTGCAGCCTTAACCTACAGGAGTCTGAAATGCTCAAGCAGAACCGTAAGGAGGCGCTTCGCCTCGTAGCAACCATGTTGGGGCGTCGCTTCGGCGTCCAGGTCGTCTTCGGCAACATCAAAACAGCAGCGACGACGGGCAAGGTGATCTATCTACCCAACCTCGCAACGACTGGCTCAGAGGAGGACATGATCCTTCTGTACGGGCTGGTCGCGCATGAGGCGGCGCACTGCCGCTTTACCGAGTTCAAGGATAGCTCGAAAGGGAACGTCCTTGTTCGCGCCCTCGATAACGTGTTCGAGGACATACGGATCGAGTTGGCATTGGCCAGGATCTTCCCCGGGGCGGCTCGAATGCTCTTCGATGCGGCCAGCGGTCTCGCAGTGCGGGGCATCCTTGAGGCTCCACAGCAAGACGAGGAGTATCAGCCGGCCGACATCTTGTGCAGGGCGCTTGTGATGGGGCTTCGCAGTCGGCACCTGAGGCAGCACTGCTTAGATGAAATGGCTGGCCAGTGGCGGACTCTCGCCGAGGAGGTGTTTGGTACCGACCTGGTCGAGGACGTTTTCGCGCTTGCCGACCGGTCTGCAGCCATAACGTCCACGGACGAGGCTTCTAGCTTGGCTTGGGAGGTCTACGAGCTCCTCGAGACTTCTGCTGAAGAGAAGGAAAAGCAGGAAGAGCAGCAACGGCAGAAGCAGCAACAGCAATCCAAGGCATCGCAAGATGACGAGGAGGATGAGTCGCAGGCAGGGCAGGATGAAGATGAGGGGGATGCCTCTCAGCCCGCCGGTTCCGGTGGCGAGGATGAGGGCGATGCTTCTGAGTCTGCTGCTTCCAGTGGTGAGGATGAAGAAGATGCGTCGTCGGGGGCTTTGTCGGACGATCAGGGCGAAGATGATCCTTCTGCCCCTGAGTCATCTCAGAGTGAAGACGGGGGTTCTGAGTCTGACGTGTCCGATGAAGGAGGCGCTGAAACTGGCGAGTTTTCGTCGCAGGGGGATGAAGAAGGCTCCGCAGGCGAGCAGGCCGCAGCGATGCGTCAAGCACTCACTGCACAGTCTGTCGGCTCGGTCAGCATGGAAGATATGTTGCGTCAGCAGATGGGGGCCAGCCAGGTCATGGGGGCCGGTGCTCGGTCGCAACATGCAACCCGTACCACCGGTATCAAAGACCACGGTCAGGTCAGGGCTTATCTGAAACGGCACGAGCTCAAGGCAAAGCTTGGCACCCGGCTTGGAAGCCTGATCGAGTCCACGGTCGAAGATTCCTCGTGGGATGGGTACTCGGGGCGTAAGCTCTCTCACAGTGCACCGGAGAGGCTTGCGCGTGGTGACTTGAAGGTTTTCCGGAAGAAGGAAGAAACTGAAGGCACCAATACTGCCGTCGCCCTTCTGGTCGACTACTCGGGATCGATGTGGACAACAATGCCGCTGATCGACGGTAGTTCCAGGACAACCGCGGGCCAAACAACCGCACAAGAAGCGGCCTATGAGACGCACTTTGCGCTCGCTTCTGTGCTGTCGACCTACGAGGTCCCTTTCCTCTCGATCGCGTTCGCCAATCACGTGTGCGTGCTCAAGGAGTTTGATGAGCCGCTGTCGGCGCACCGGTGGGATGATGGTTCGTCGGGTGACACGGCCACGGGCGATGCGGTTGAGGAAGCACTCATCCGCATCACGGCTCGTGAGGAGGAAAAACGCATTCTGGTCGTCGTCACCGATGGCGAGCCCAACGATCACGATTCTCTGATGGCTGGGTGCAGGTTTGCCCGCCAGAACGGAATCCAGATCGCGGTGGTGTTCATCGGGTCCATGGGCCATGCTCTCGAGGCGATGCTCAAGGAGGAGGAGGTTGCCTTTGACCGGGCAATGAGTGCAGACCGGCTTTCGCAAGCGGTCTTTGGTGCTGTCGCGAAAGCGGTAGGCTGACATCACACAAGGGCTCAAGCGCAATCGCTTGGGCCCTTTTTTATCACTGTGCTAGGCACATCTCTGAGGGCAGACCTAACCCAAGGAGATTGACGTGTCATTACTCAGTTTTGTAGTCATCGGTGCCCTCGCGCTCTTGTCGCTTCGTCTTTTCATGACGTCGCGCCGAGACAGGAAGCGTGCTCAGCTTCGCGAGCTGCAGCAAGCTCTTCGGAGGAACCTTGACGGAGACAAAGAGAAGCGCCAGCCGACAGCTAATCGTCGCGAGGCTCCTTCAGCAGATGAAAGGCGTATCGCCGAGCTTGAGCGCGTTGTAAAACGCGCGGAAGAAGAGAGCAAGAAGCTTGCTCTCGCTCTTGAGCAGCTTCAGCGTGCTCATGAGAAACCGATCGCTTCCAAGGCCCGTAAGAGCCAACGGAAGATCGAGCCGGTTGTTGCTCCTCAAGCATCATTGCTTCCTGCAGTGATGAGGAGCGGTCGCACTGGTGAGCCTATCACCAGGAGCTTGCACTGATTAATCTCAGTGCTGCCCCCCTCACCCTCTCGCTTCGGCAGAGGGTGTTTTTTCGCGTACGTTCAGTTTTCACTTCGCCTTCTTGCCATCTCTCCTTGCAGCCCTAAACACAAGGAGATTCAAATGTCACAAACGACAGCCGTAACCGAGAAGCTTGGCAACATCTTTGGGTCTGCCTTCAAGGACCCCCAGGCGGCTCAAAGGGCAGTTCCTGTAAGGTCAGCGGGGCCGTTTACGCCCCCAGACAACCCGTCCCACAGCTTCACCGAAGCTCATGCACGTCTGCTAGTGGCATGGGTCTGGGCCGGGGTGAGCAAGAATCTGATGTTGACCGGCCCCACTGGATCTGGGAAGTCTTCGATGGTCGAGGTCTTCGCGGCTCGTACGGGGTGGCCGCTCTTTCGTGTGGCTTGCCACGGGCGAATGGAGTTTCAGGAACTTGTCGGCGCCTGGCGCATGGCATCCGTACCTGGTGGCGGCCAAGAGTGGAAGTGGGCTGACGGCCCGCTACTGGCAGCCATGAAGGTAGGGGGTATCCTGCTTCTGGATGAAGGCAACTTCC
>ERZ795041.151-NODE-151-length-27559-cov-4.406377_pt1 | contig 27559 bp, 23 predicted proteins | sample MGYA00375125_ERZ795041 | MGnify/ENA primary metagenome ERZ795041 (study PRJEB30170, sample SAMN03074214) | activated sludge metagenome | biome: Common Effluent Treatment Plant; feature: Wastewater; material: Activated sludge; isolation source: activated biomass in...
GATTTTCTTCCAGGCCAGATATAATTTTGCCAGAAAATAAAAGCGATAAAGTCTTTGGGAAGATCTGGTTGCTTCCTTTGAAATATTTTTATATGCTGTGTTTACAAACCCGGCATTTTTCAAAAACTTCAGGAATCTTTCAGGTGTTTCCAGGTAGTTTACTTGCCAGCCATCCAGCCATTTTCTGATAACGGGTTGCTGATTGTTTTCAAAACTTGTTACAAATCCATCGGCAATAATCAAGCGGCCGCCGGGCTTCAAAATTCTATACGCCTCTTTAATAAACTTTTCTTTATCATCTGCATAGCAAATACTTTCACAACCCCATACTACATGAAAACTTTCGTCATTAAAATCAGTATTGCAATAATCCATGATTGTAAATGAAACTAAATGCTCCTGATTCTTTTCTTTCGCAAACTTGGTTGCCTGTGTAGCTTGTCTTTGACTCAAGGTAATACCGGTAACCGTACAACCCAGCCTCGATGCCAGATAAATGCTACTGCCGCCTACACCACAACCCGCATCCAATACTGAATCGGTGGATTGAATCGCCGCTGTCTGCATCATGATTTCATTCATTCGTAAAAGTGATTCAGGAAAAGATTTTACCTGATCATCCCAGTATCCATAATGTATTGCCAGGCTATTATTCAAATCCCATGAATCCTTATACGCATGCTCTGTATCATGATAATACTGGACGATACGTTCATGATATTCATTTTTCTTCATGAGTCAAATCTCTTTCAACTTTTACTAATAAAAAAATATGTATGATTAAGGAAATGGCTACCAAGGCTATGCCAACAAAAAACCATTTGCTCAGCAATTGGTTTTCATTGTAAATAATAAAGACAAGCACAATGCCATAAACCGGTTCCAGATTAAATGTAAGATTGACCGTAAAGGCGCTTAATTTCTTGATAGCCTGACCCGTTAATTGAAATGCCAATACAGAACAAAAAAGTGAAAGAATCAATAACCAAAACCAGTCTTCAGCATTCGGAAAAAGATAACCGGTAGGAAATTGAAATAAATAAAAAGGCATTACAATTGAAAGCGTCAATAAGGCACCGCTTAGCTGGTAAGTCAAAGTAGTTTCAGAACCCAGTTTTGTTACATAAACTTTAAAATATATCATAGAAGCAGCTAAGAGCACTGCCGATGATACGCCCAACATAATTCCAGTTTTATAATCTGCATCAAAATGAAAAATTATATATATCCCAATCATTACAAGTATGCCCAGCAACAGTTCGGTCCGGTTCATTTTCTTTTTTAGCAAAAAAGGTTCAAGCAAGGCTGTAAAAAAACCAACAGCCGAAAAACAAACAAGTGCAACAGATACATTTGAAGTTTTTATAGATGCATAAAAAGTAAGCCAGTGCATAGCTGATAGAAAGCCAATACCAGTCAATTTGAGCATATCCTTTCTTGTTACTTTCACAAGTTTGCCTGTAAAATGAAATAATAACCACATGGCCACTACAGTAATAAGCAACCGATACCAAACCAGCAGGCCGGCATTTAAAGTAATAAGCCGCCCCATAATGCCGGTAAACCCGGCCAGAAACACAGCAGCATGTAATTGCAGGAATGCTTTCTTCATAGACTTTGCAATCTATAAAAACTAAACTGACTAAAACTAAAGATTATTTATTCGGCAACTGTTTCGTTGTTGGCCACTTGTTCCATTTGCTTTCCGGTATTTGCCACCTGCTTACGGTAATTATTGAAAAGCGAATACCAGCGAAGTTTTAAAACCCCCCAAATTCCTTCTTTGACAATGCTCTTATTCATTTTAGAAACACCTTCGGTTCTGTCTTGAAAAGTGATGGGGACTTCTTTAATTTTAAAACCAAGTTTCCATGCTGCAAATTTCATTTCAATCTGAAATGCATAACCTACAAAATGTATATTATCAAGATTGATTGTTTCTAATACTTCCCTTTTGTAACACATAAATCCGGCAGTTGGATCTTTTACCGGCATCCATGTAATCATTCTTGTGTATAATGAAGCGCCTTTTGATAAAGCGATACGATTGGCAGGCCAGTTTACCACTCCACCACCTTTTACATAACGTGAGCCTATAGCCAGATCGGCTCCATCTTGTTTGCAAGCCTGATATAATCGTGAGAGGTCAGCAGGATTGTGAGAAAAATCGGCATCCATTTCAAAAATGAATTGATAACCTTTGGCTATTGCCCATTTGAACCCGTGAATATAAGCAGTACCTAAACCAGATTTCCCTTTTCTTTCTTCCAAATGCAATTGACCATTGAACTTTGATTGATGTTCTTTTACGATTTGGGCAGTTCCATCGGGCGAGCCATCATCAATTACCAATACATGGAAATTTTCCTGCAAAGCAAAAACTGCATGCAGAATATTACTTATGTTTTCCTTTTCGTTGTAGGTAGGTATGACGACCAGTTTCTCCATCGGTAACCCCGAAAATACGATTTAAAGAATTGATAATCCGTTAAAACTTATGAACGCAAAAAACGGCATTAATTCTTTTTCAACAGCATGGTGCGGGTAAAGATTTCAGTCAGTTTTTGTTTGGTGTGTTGTGGAAAATCGCCTTTCATCATCCAATCGTAATATTGTGGCTCTGCTTTTAATACCTCTGCAACCGGGCGGCCTTTATGTTTTCCGAAGTTGAATACTTCCACACCATTCTCCATTACAAAACGACGGGCAAAATCCACCACCTGATCATCTCCAATATATTTTAATATGGAATCTACCGTATTGCCCAGCTCCTTGTATTTTTCTGTCTGCGCTTGTAAAATGTCGTAAGTAGCAGTTGCATCCACTTCTGCACTATGTGCACCATCCAGGTTTTTATTGCAATAAAATTTATAAGCCGCACTCAAGGTACGAGGTTCCAGTTTGTGATAAATGTTTTGTACATCAACCAGCTTTCTGTTTTTCATATCAAAATCAATCGCTACTCTTAGAAATTCCTCCATCAACAAAGGAATATCAAACCGGTTTGAATTAAAGCCTGCAAGATCGCAGCCATCCAGCATTTGTTTAAGCTCAGGTGCCACCTGCTTGAAGGTAGGTGCATCTTTTACCATATCATCTGTTATGCCATGCACATCACTGGCTGCTTTGGGTATGGGCATTTCGGGGTTTACTAATTTTCTTTTTACGCTCTTTGTACCATCGGCCATAATCTTTACAATGGCTATTTCTACAATCCGGTCAATACCAAGATTAATTCCGGTGGTTTCCAAATCAATAAATGCAAGGGGCTTTTTAAGCTGTAACATTGGGTTTAGTAGTTTACTCTTAGTAATTGAGTGTGAATGAAAAAGACTTTATTTTTAATTCGTTTGAAATCGAGCCGGACAAAGATATACAGTAAAGACTCTAAAAAATAATTTACCTGATACCGAAACTATTATTTTTTATCTTTGAAATACAAAATAATCTGTACAAATTTGCGTTTAATAATGCTTATTACACAAAAATTCCTTTGATATGAAAAACAAATTCTTAATTTTTGCCACCGTCTTATTAGCCGTTATTACTTTCTCGTCTTGCACATCTCAACGTAAAACCGGTTGCCCAATGGCTTCTGATAATACCCGTTTCAGAGGTTGATTCATTTTTTGCTTTGTTTCTTTTTCTTAAATAGCAGTAATTTTTTCCGGCTTACAGCTAATTTATCTGTGTTCATATAAACAGAAAAGATACCCACATCCTGTTGCTTTCCTCTCAGTTGAAATGAGCCCATCTCATCGGCATTCAGGTATTTGGGCAACTCAACCTGTGATATAATGGCGGCAGAAACCAATAACTCAGATTCCAGTTCATGACACTTGCCCAACATGCGGGCTGTCGTATTTAATACATCACCATGATAAGCAATTTCTGATTTATATTTTCCTACTTCCGAAACTACGACTGTACCCCCATGAATTGATGCTTTAAAAGCAGGCACCATGCCATAGGTTTTCTCATAATAATTTTGATATCTTTTTATTTGCTTTTGTATTGCAAAAAAACAACGCAGGCAAACTGAAAATTTAATTCCTTTCTGAAAAGGCCAGGTTACAACCGCTTCATCGCCTACGTATTGATATATGCTTCCAAAATACCGGGCAATAGGCTCGCTGATGTCGTAAAAATAATCCTGTAAGAAATGGCTGTATTTCATCTCCCCCATTGCTTCTGCAATATCTGTAGAATGATTGAGGTCAATAAACATAAAAATTCTTTCTTCCTGTTTTACCCGATGATATTTTCCTAAAACAAGATTATAAATCGCATCTCTTCCCAGCTTTCGGTGTAACTCATCCATAAAATTGGACACCAGCGAAATGATTAATGCAAGTCCCAAAAATTCAAATAATTTTCTGGTTCCAAAGAAATCATACAATCTGTGTGGAAAGATGGTTTCATAAGTATTTATTTTCAACCACATAACCAGTAGCATGATAAAAAAGAACAAGGTCATAAACCAAAACACAAGCCGGAAAGTGCGATAGACCAAGTAAATCCAAAAACTATTTCGCCTGTGTTTTCTTCTATATTCCTGCGATTGTGTTTCAAAAAAAGCGATTGCCACTCCTACCGGCACACTGGCAATAAGCGAAGTGGATAAAGCAATACCATTAAAACCATGGCGGGAAAAAGCATAAAACGCAAACAATAAAATGGAGAGATAAATGATATAAATATTATTTGAGGATATGGCTTTCCAGGGACGCAATACATCAAAGGCTGGTGCAGCACTTCGTGACCTGTATGAACCAATAAGCGAACCTATAGGATTTAGTTTTTCATCTTCTCTGTTATCCATGAAAGCAGCAGTTTTGGGATTGAAAAATTAAGAAAAATTACTCAGTTCAGTTATGCAACAATAAAAAAACCATCTTGCGATTGCAAAGATGGTTTAGGTGGAGGCGACCGGATTCGAACCGGTGTCCAAACATATTCTTCAAAAGCTTTCTACATGTTTATTCCGTTTTAGATTTCGGGAATTAACTGGAACCAAAGGAAAACCTTTGGATAAACTGACAACCGATAAACTCCTTAGCTGTATAGTCTTGGGCAATAAGCACAGCCTATTATTGCAGCATTCTGTTTTGTTTTTAAGTCGGCGGCGGGGCGTGGTAACAGAACTACCTGCCCGGCGGCCCAAATGACTACTTAATCACTGATTAGGCAGCCATGGCATACTGTGTATTGCCATTTGTGTTTTTCGTATTCAGATTTAGCTGCTAATTACGCAACGCAGCACATGCTTACACTTTCAAAGATCTACGCTGTCAAAACCAAACGCCCCCAATATTTATTATTGATTGAACAATAAAAATCAACCAACCACACAACTTATAAACTAATCAACTACTCAACTGTTACTTAAACATTCTAAAAATATCCAGCCCCAATGCATATGCCATCAATCCAAATAATAATATCATACCGACTATTTGAGCGTACTCCAGAAACTTTTCGCTTGGCTTACGCCCTGTTATCATTTCTATTAAAGTAAACAATGCATGACCACCATCCAATCCCGGAATGGGTAATAAATTCATAAAGGCAAGTATAACACTGAATACGGCTGTAAGCGTCCAGAAAATATGCCAGTCCCACACACCGGGATATATGCCTCCAATACTAAACACACTGCCTACTGATTCACTTGCTTTTGCCTGCCCATTAAATAACTGTTTCAATCCTTTCATATACATGCCCAATGTATTCCAGCACTCACTAAAACCACCTGATATAGATTCAAGCAATGTATATTTCTTTGTTTCAAATTTAAAACCTAAATCTTCAGGTGTCTTTCTTTCAACACCCATCTTTCCGTTTTTATCCAGTGTTAATTCGGATGTTACAGTATCGGTACCTCTTAAAACTGTCAGCGAAATTTTTTCATTCTTTTTTCCTTTAATCAAATTTGCATATTGATGAAAGTAGGATGCCTCTTGCCCGTTTATCATTAGCAACTGGTCGCCTGCTTTTAAGCCTGCTTTTTCTGCTACACCGCCTGCCGTGATTTTTTTAACAATAAATGGAGTACGTGCAAAAACAAAATCTGCAGCATTTCTACTATTCAGTTTTCTTCTGAGCTGGTCGTCATATTTTAATACAACGATACTGTCGCCCCGTTTCACTTTTATTTCATCAGGTCCATCATTGTAAACAATATCTGCACGCAGTTTCAAAAGATTTTTTACATCTTTTCCGCCTACCTGCAATATCATATCACCATCTTTAAACCCTATCGTTTGGGCAAGGCTATCCGTGCCAATTCCATACTTGGCACCGGAAGGCGGCATATATTCTTTTCCCCAAATCCAGAGAATAAAAATGAATATCACAATAGCCAGTAAAATATTGACAATAATACCTGCCAGCATGATGATGAGCCGCTGCCAGGCCGGTTTACTACGAAATTCATAAGGCTGTGGTGGCTGCTTCATCTGCTCTTTATCCATACTTTCATCTATCATGCCGGTTATTTTTACATAACCACCTAATGGAATCCAGCCCAGGCCATATTCAGTTTCCCCTTTTTTCTTTTTCCAAAGCGAAAACCACGGATTGAAAAAAAGATAAAATTTTTCTACTCTGCACTTAAACCATTTGGCTGTAATAAAATGGCCAAACTCGTGCAACAGTATCAAGATTGAGAAAGATAAAATAAACTGAGCGGCTTTAACACCCACCGTACTCCAGTCAATTGCTAATAAATTATTCATAGTATCAAAAAATATGGCTGTTTCAAAAGTTGATTTTTAAGAATTGCCGCAAAATTCAAATTTTAAGACGAAGGCCGTAAATAAAAAGTTGCCGTTTTGAAATTTGTGGTAATTGTAATCTTTTGAAACAACCAGCTTACAATTTTATTAAATCTGCTGCAAAATTACGAGCCTCACCATCACTATCAAAATATTCCTCCAGACTGGGTTTTTCAATAAATGAAACGGCTGCCATTGTTTTCTCAATCACATCCGTCATATCCAGAAAGTTAATCCTGTTTCTAAGAAAAGCATAAACCGCAATTTCATTGGCAGCATTCATTATACAGGGAAGGTTTCCCCCTTTAAATAATGCATCAGTAGCCAGGCTCAGGTTGCGAAATGTTTTAACATCAGGCTCCTCAAAAGTTAAATTGTTAATTTTTTTAAAATCCATTCTTGGAAAATCATTCTTTATTCTTTTTGGAAAAGCCATAGCATACTGAATAGGCAGCTTCATATCGGGCAAACCCATTTGCGCTTTTATGCTTCCATCTTCAAATTGAACCATACTGTGTATGATGCTTTGCGGATGAATAACAACCTGCACCTGCTCGGGTTGTAAATTAAAAAGCCATTTGGCTTCAATCATTTCCAATCCTTTATTCATCAGCGTGGCGGAGTCAATGGTAATTTTAGCTCCCATGGTCCAGTTGGGGTGTTGCAATGCATGTTCCCTTTTTACATTTACCAGATAATTGGGTTTGCGCCCAATAAAAGGACCGCCTGATGCCGTTAATATTATTTTCTCAATTCTGTTTCTGGTTTCACCCACCAGGCATTGAAAAATGGCCGAATGTTCTGAATCAACAGGAATAACGGGCACTCTGTTTTCCACAGCTTTACGCATAACAATATCGCCGGCCACTACCAGTGTTTCTTTATTGGCAAGCCCAACAGTTTTTCCATTCTCAATGGCATTTAATGTAGGCTTTAAACCTGCATATCCCACAATGGCTGCCAGCATAAAATCATAGCAATCCATTGAAGCAACTTCTTCCAGCGATTTTTCACCGGCGAATACTTTTATATCAGTACCACTCAATGCATTTTTAACGGTGTTGTATTTATTATCATCTCCAATCACTACAATGTTTGGATTAAACTTCATAGCCTGTTCAATCAGCAATGCATCATTTTGATGTGCCGTTAAAACTTCGACCGAAAATTTATCAGGATTAGCGGCAATTACTTCCAGCGCTTGCTTACCAATAGAACCGGTAGAGCCAAATATTGCAATTCGTTTTTCTTGAACTTCGTTAGACATGAATTTATTTTGTGTATTTCATCAATTCGTCAGCAATTTTTCTGTCATTGCTCAATCGAGGTACTTTGTTCTGTCCGCCCAATTTACCAATAGATTTCATGTAATCAATAAATCCGTTTTTTCGTACAGGAGTTATTTTTAATGGTTGTAAAATACTGCCGCCTATCAAATCTTCGTAGTAACTATTTTTTGTTCTGAGTTGATCGTCCAGTTTTTTTGCAAATGCATGAATATCTGTCGGACTATTTTCAAACTCTACAAACCATTCGTGATAAGATTTTCCCTGATCCTTACTTACAAATGGTGCTACCGTAAACTCCGTAACGCTTACATTTTCTTCTTCGGTTACTTTTAGCATACTGGCTTCTACTTCTTCACCAATGACGTGTTCACCAAAGGCCGAAATAAAATGTTTGGTGCGCCCCGTAACTACCAGGCGATAGGGATTGGTAGAAATAAATTTCACTGTATCTCCAATATTATAAGACCACAATCCTGCATTGCTGCTAATGATTAAGGCATAGTTCTCTCCCGTTTTTACATCTTTCAAACTAAGGCGGGTTGGGTTTTCATTAAAAATTTCTGCGGCAGGTACAAACTCAAAAAAGATACCGCTATTCGTATTTAATAACATGCCTTCAGCTTGCTGCGAATCCTGAAATGCAAAAAAACCTTCACTCGCAGGAAAGAGTTCTATGCTGTCAACCTTGCGACCAATACTTTCAAAAAGTTTGGCTTTGTATGGTTCAAAATTTACACCGCCTTGCACCATTACACTAAAATTGGGAAACAATTCACCTACGGATTTTCCACTGCGTTTAATTAACTCATCAAAATACATTTGCATCCAGGGAGGTATGCCGCTGATGAGCGTCATATTTTTATGAATGGTTTCATCAACAATCTTATTCAACTTGGTTTCCCAATCTTCAATACAATTTGTTTCATATGATGGAAGCTGGTTGGTTCTCAAATATTTTGGAACATGATGGTTGACTATGCCGCTTAATCTTCCGGTAGGTATGCCACTGATTCTTTCTAAAACCGGAGAGCCGGAAAGAAAAATCATTTTTCCGTCGGCAAATCCGGCATTACCGGTTTCTGCCATGTAACAAAGCAATGCATTGCGGGCTGTATTAATGTGATTAGGTATAGAATCTTTGGTAATGGGAATATATTTTGTACCACTGGTAGTGCCCGATGTTTTTGCAAAATATTCAGGCAGGCCACGCCATAATATATTGTGTTTACCTTGCTTAATTCTTTCAATCCAGGGTTTTAGTTGCTCATAATCACGAATAGGAACAGCCTGCTTAAATTCTTCAAAATTATTAACCTCTTGAAATCGGCTTTCTTTGCCAAATTCTGTATTTCTGCCTGTTTTCAACAGGTTTTTCAGGATATTTTCCTGGTCGGAAAGGGCAGTTTGCATCCCTTTTCGGATATTTTTGTGCACAAATGAGGCAATTGGCCTGGCAAAGAATGACTTGATTTTCATACTATCTGCAATCGCTACTGAACAAGGATACAAATATAAAGCTTGCCGGGGCAAAAAAGAGGCTCAAAAATGTTATAAAACTTTGATTTTCTGTTTGCCAAAAAGACAGATTCCCTTACCTTTGCGTCCCCCGAAGGGGTCCTTCGGAGTTAATTTTTAAATGTATGGTAGCTGTAATTAAAGTAGCGGGTCAACAATACAAAGTTGAAAAAGACCAAACCCTTTTTGTACCACATCTAAGTGGCAATGCCGGTGATAAAGTGGCATTGGAAGTATTATTGGTAGATGCCGATGGCAAATTGAATGTAGGTAGTGGAACTGTAAATGCCGAAATCGTAGATCATGTAAAAGGCGATACTGTTATTGCTTACAAGCAAAAAAGAAGAAAAGGTTTTCACAAAAAGAAAGGTCATCGTACCGCTTATACAAAGATTAAAGTAACATCAATCGCTTAATCCATTTTTGAATTCAATCTATAATTAAAAAAACTTCATACCATGGCACATAAGAAAGGTGAAGGCAGTGTAAAAAATAACAGAGACTCGCAAAGCAAACGCCTGGGCGTAAAAATATTTGGTGGACAACCGGCAGTAAGCGGCAACATAATTGTGCGTCAAAGAGGAACGGTTTATCATCCGGGAAAAAATGTTGGTGTTGGAAGAGACTATACATTATTTGCATTAGCAGATGGTCTTGTTGAGTTTCGCAAAGGAAAAAACAACAGAACTTATGTGTCTGTTGCAATTGCTGAAGCTTAAGTAATGCACACCCTTTTTTAAAATTTGTTGAAAAAAAATTTGGGTGATATTAAAAATTCACTATTTTTATATCGTTAACCCATTTTTACTAACATTAAATTCTAAAAAAATGGCTGCAAAAAAGAAAGCTGCTAAGAAAAAAGCTGCTCCTAAGAAGAAAGCTGCTAAGAAAAAAGCTGCTAAGAAGAAGTAAGTTACTTTCTTCTCAGAATACTCAGAAGTCCTTCGTTTTACGAAGGACTTTTTTATTTCAAATATTTATGCTCTAATACCAAAGATGCAAACAGGAACAGTATGTTTTTCCAAACATGTAGCTGCTATCGTATCATCTTTTACATATTGCAACTATTCACTACACCCGTTATCACCAAAGGGCTTACCGTAGTAGATTTCATAATTTTCTTAAAAAAGCAAGCTGTATTACTCATCATAAATGGAACTGAAAACTCAACATGTCCATGTCCGCCGGTTATACTAAGGTGTGTAATCACTGATTTATTAAACCTAACCAATTGCCTATGCAGCGATAAGGAGCCGCTCATTAATATATAATTGGGGCAATTTTGAAAACGACCGAAATCATAAGGCACCACATTATCCATCATACCATGGAAAGAGATCTGCGGTATTGCATTTCCACTACTTACCAACGAAGAATCCTTTAATGCTCCCCACATATTACAAACTCCTTTGATGGAGAAACTCGTTGTTAAACTATTTCCACTGGTATTTATCGCTCCCAATAAAGTGTTCAAACCTGGGAAAGCTTGCATGGCTACCATTGGGTTGATATATGCAGTATTCAACGCAATATTACCACCTGCACTGGAGCCTCCAATAAAAATCCAGTTCTCATCTATGGCGTATTCATTCTTTTTAGAAACTAAAAATCTAAGAGCAGCATGTGCGTCCTGCAAACCCCTATACATTGCTTTATTTAAATCAGCCGTATCACCGTTACAATTGCCCGCCCCCTTGCGCCAACCCAGTCTGTAGTTTATCGTCACTGCAATAAAACCACTATCGGCCATTACACGACACTCATCAGCATTTCCATTTTTATCACCGCCCACATATCCTCCGCCATGTATCATTACAAATAAAGGATACTTTTTAGCCGTTGTGGCGGCTGGGGGAAAATAAATATCAAGCAAAAGATTTACATTATTGCCCGAAGTGTCGGGAGCTACGCCATATTGAACATTCATCTGATTTACCAGAGGCATTCCGGGATCGGAAGGTGGAACAAGTATTCCATTGTCTGATTTCTTACACCCAATAATGGTTAAAACCAAGATGAATAGTTGAAATAAATACCTCATCATAGAATTTGCTTTTTGTAAAGAATGTAATTCAGCAAATGGGTTTAATCTATAACAAATGAAAATATACTAATGAAGTAATTTTCCGAATCCCTTTTTCCTTACTTTATTTATAGAATCAACCGGCCGGCAGGTTATCAAATTTGCTATTTTAGTGCAATGGATAACGCTTCTATTGCCGACAACTTCTCGCTACTCTCAAAGCTCATGGACATTCATGGCGAAAATGCTTTTAAAGCCAAATCCTATGCTATTGCGGCTTTCAATATTGAGAAACTCCCCCACCCGCTAAAAGACACACCACCCGAAAAAATTGCCGGAATAAAAGGAATAGGTGACAGTACCGCTAAAAAAATTATTGAACTCTTAGACACCGGAAAACTTTCGGCATTGGAAGAAATGATAAGCATAACCCCACCGGGTGTTATTGAAATGATGAACATAAAAGGTATTGGGCCCAAAAAAATTCATTCCATCTGGAAAGAAATGGGAATTGAATCCATTGGCGAACTGCAATACGCATGCAATGAAAACCGGCTTACCCGCTATAAAGGCTTTGGCGAAAAGACTCAGCAAAATGTACTGGAATCGATAAGTTTTTATTTGCAAAGCCAGGGACATTTTTTATATGCGCAACTGGATGCCATCTTTCCTATGGTAAACAGTTATCTTCAAAATCTATTTGGCTCATCAAAAGTACATGTTACCGGCAGCTATCGCCGGCAAGAAACAACTATTGAAGAACTGGAGTTTGTTGTTCTTGAATCCAACTCGGTTATCAAACCAAAATTTCAGACGGCACAACCGCCGGAATTATTAGCCGAAACAGATCGATCTCTTTTATACCAATTAAAAAATGGTTTAAAGCTTCGACTATACACAGGTTCCCATAATCTTGCAGAAATCCTATTTAATACAACCGGAAGTGAAGCTTTTTTATCAGCCTTTCATAAAAAATTTCCAACACTTAAATATGATGCTGCTGCATTAGACGATCAATCTGTTTTTAGCTCAGTTGATATAGCATATATCAATCCATGCCTGCGAGAAAATGAATCAATCATTGATAAAGCCATTGCAAAACAATTGCCCCCACTGATACAAGTGGCCGATATCAAATCCATCATACACGGCCATAGCAACTGGAGCGATGGTACTAATACAATTGAGGAAATGGCAAAGGAATGTATCCGTCGGGGGCTTGAATACATGGTCATCTCCGATCACTCCAAAACGGCAGGCTATGCCAACGGGCTGAAAGAAGACAGAATAAGAGAACAACATCTGTATATTGATGAACTGAACGAACAACTAAAGCCTTTTAAAATTTTCAAAAGCATTGAAAGTGATATTTTAAACGACGGGCGACTCGACTATGATGATGAAATTTTGAAAACCTTTGATCTGGTCATTGCTTCCATTCACAGTCCGTTACAGATGAATGAAGAAAAAGCAATGATGCGATTGCTGGCTGCTATTGAAAACCCATTTACAAATATATTGGGACACATGACCGGCCGGCTGTTGCTTAGCCGCAATGGCTATCCCGTTGACCATAAAAAAATAATAGAAGCCTGTGCGCATCATAATGTAGTGATTGAAATAAATGCACACCCGCGCAGACTGGATATTGACTGGCGCTGGATTGATTATGCAGTTGAAAAAGGTGTATTGCTTTCAATTAACCCCGATGCACATTTTCTCACAGGATTTGATGATGTGAAATATGGCGTACTGGCCGCACAAAAAGGTGGGCTTACTAAGGAAAATAACTTGAGCAGTTTTGACTTACCCGCTTTTGAAAACTGGCTTGCAAAAAACAGAAAGAAAAGGAATAATTAAATTTACAATACATCAACATCGGCCACTACGGTCACACTTCTGAAATTTTTTTCCTGGTGCATAATGGCGATATTTTCCAGCACATCTTTCTTACACTGACTTATAAATTTTCCGTTGCGTGGCAGTTTGAGCAGCAATTCCATTAGAAATTGATTGCGTATGCGACCAACAACAGGCGAAGCTGGTCCTACAATATAATTACCATATTTATTTTTTAATGCTGACGCATATTGATGCGCCGCCCTTTCTACCACTTCTTTAAACTTATGTTTAAAACTGAGATGTATAATTCTGCTAAATGGCGGATAGGCAAACTGCTTTCTATTTTCCAATTCCTGTTTAAAAAAAGAAAGATAATCGTGCTGCTGCACCCATTGCAATACCGGGTGTTTGGGTTGAGAAGTTTGTACCAGCACCATTCCGGTTTCTTCTTTTCTACCTGCCCTGCCACTCACCTGCTCTATTAATTGAAATGCTCTTTCGTTTACCCTGAAATCTGCAAAATGCAACAAGCCATCTGCATCCAAAATGCCTACCAGATCCACATTGTCAAAATCAAGCCCTTTTACAACCATTTGTGTACCTACCAAAATGTCAATTCGCTTTTGTTCAAACTGCTGAATGAGTACATCGTGTGCATTTTTCCCTTTCACGGTATCAATATCCATTCGGGCTACTTTGGCCTCAGGAAAAGTTTCCTGCAACTGTTCTTCAATTTTTTCGGTACCAAAATTTCTTTGAACAAACTTATCATTGCCACAGGCAACACAAGTATGCAGCGGTGGATAGCTGGAGCCGCAATAATGGCAAATGAGCTTATTGGATAATTTATGAAACGTAAGCGAAACGTCACAATGATTACAATGTGGAATCCATCCGCATATTTCACAAACCATATATGGCGAATAGCCTCTTCTGTTTTGAAAAAGAATCACCTGCCTGCCTTTTGCTACTACCTCATTTACTTTATCAATCAATGCAGGCGTAAGCATTATTTTCCCCTTATCTTTTTGAACAATTTTTCTGGTATCGATAAATTCTATAGGAGGCAGTTTTAAATCACCGTATCGTTGCATCAAAGCTACCATTCCATACTTTCCCGTTGTTGCATTATAATAACTTTCTACCGAAGGTGTGCCACTGCCCAATAACACTTTTGCCTGAAACAAGGTTGCATAATATATTGCAGCATCTCTTCCATTATATCTGGGTGCAGGATCCTGTTGTTTGTAAGAAGTGTCGTGCTCTTCATCGCAAATGACTAAGCCCAGATGCTGAAAAGGTAAAAACAAGGACGACCGGGCACCCAATACTATGCTTAATTCACCCGATTTTACTTTATTCCAGATTTCAATTCTTTCATTTTGCGAAAACTTAGAATGATAAATGCCAATATAACCTCCAAAATGTTTTTGTAATCTGCGAATGACCTGAGAAGTAAGTGCAATTTCGGGCAACATATACAACACTTGTTTCCCTGCTTTAATGTAAGCTTCAATAAGTTTTATATAAATATTGGTTTTGCCGCTTGAAGTAACACCATGCAGCAAACAAACTTCATTCTCTTTGAATTGATGAAGAATATTGTCCAACGCCGCTTGCTGTGCTTCACTCAGTTCAAAATCTATTGAAACATTTTTGGGCAGGTATTGAATGCGGTCAACCGATCGTTTCTCTATTCTTAAAATATTTTTTTCAACCAATCCTTTCAATTGCGATTCAGATGCTCCCGATTTCTTAATTAAAGCTGACTTAGTAACCTCTCCAATAGTTTTTTCCAAATGAAGATAAGATAACAGCAATTCCATTTGTTTGGGTGCACGACTCAGTCCGTTTTCTTCAGGATGGTTGAGCAAAGCAGCTAGCGAATCTTCATTATTATAATGCGGCTGCAGTATTACATACGATTCTTTCTTGGGTGAATAGGTTTGCTTTAACGCTTCCCAAACATGACAAAGCTTTTTATGCAAAAGTTTATTAATAACCGGGTAGGCATTGTGTGTGTCCAGAATCTGCTGTACTTCCGTCAGGCTTAACTCCTTCTTAATTTGCAATGCTTCTGCTACAAGATATTCATCGTGATCAAGCGCAGAAAAATCATCGCCAAATTCTTCATTAAGCACTAAAATCGTTTCGCTTGATAATTTAAAATGTGCCGGTAATGCTGCTGCCATCACTTCACCTTCGCTGCACATATAATAAGCTGCAATCCATTCCCACAATTGTAGCTGTTCATCAAAAACAACCGGCTGTGTATCCAACACATTTAAAATGTCTTTTGTTTCAAAATGCGCCGGTTTTTCGGAAAGCAATCGCTTCACAATACCGGCATATTTCTTTCTTTTACCCAAGTTCACTTCTACCCGGCAGCCCGGTTGTACTGCATCTCTTAAATGAGCCGGAACAGACCATGTATAATTTTGAGGAAGCGCAGCAGGAATAATGATTTCTGCAAAACTGTTAATGCCCGCATATGCAGCTAATATATATTTTTCTTGTTCCTTCATTAAAATACAAATCTAATTCTATCATCTTGCATTACGCCATGCGGCATTATATTCTATTAATTTTTTCTCCATTAAGTTAAAAACCTGCAACTTAAATTTTTCCAAATCAGCTAATGTCAGATTTTCAACGCCTATGGCATCCAAATAAACGATTCTGCTAAGGCCAGGCGACATGCTAAATAAACTTTCGTATGGCATTCTTCTGTAAGCATCCAGAAATAAAACAGGCTTTAGCGGTGTTTGCGTTTCAATAGCCACTCTGAAAGCGCCATCATAAAAATCTTTCAAAGGTTTTGTGGTCATATTAAAAGTGCCTTCGGGAAAAACCATTACTGAAATTCCTTTTTTTATGATGGATTTTAAAACTCTGATACTGTTGGCTCTGTTCATTGCACTGCTGCGGTCAACCGTAACAATAGCATTTCTGTAAATAAATCCAAATACCGGGACTTTTGACATTTCAACCTTACCCAATGGACGAATGGGTTGTCGATATGCTTTAGGAATAATGGCCGCATCTAAATATGAAATATGGTTGCTAACGAAAATAAAAGGTTTGCTTTTATCATGCGGTGCCTCAAATATTTTTTTGTGCTGGATGAAAATCAAAAAAAACCAAATATCAGCCCACAAACGGCAAAGCATAAAAATAAAATTGCCGCCTTTTATTTTTCCAAACATCGACCCTATAATTGCAAATGGAAATACGAGCAACATGACCGCCACAAAAGTGATGAATGCGTAAACTGAATAAAACCAATGTAGTGGCCGCAGTAAGAATTTCATCAACCTTTGTTTTTGTATTTAGCATCATCGCCCGGGCAATCGCATCTAAATTCAGTTTCCAGATCAATTACCGTTACGACTGTGGTAGCTTCATTGCATTGAGCATAAATGATTCTTACCCGTTGATTGTCTTTTGTAATGCCTTCCAATGCATAGCGTGGGCAGCGGCCATTTTGCAAATCGCTTTTGTTATAATTAATATTACCGTTTCTCATAATATCTTCCACCTCGGCCATACTGATATGCCTACATTCCATTCTGCATTTTGCATGTTTGCTATATTCCAGATAAGAAACCCGTCTATCAAAGCCCCTGTCGCGGTTTACATTTGCTGCCGGATCTTTACTACGATCGTTGTTGGTTACTTTTGGCTTTGGTGCAGGTTCGTTTTTTGCCTGACAACGCTTAATAACAAAAAGCAGCAGACCCAGCACCAGAATAAGAATGAAAGGAGCCCATTTATTATTCACTTTCAAAAAGATTTTGATAAAAATATGATTAAATGCAATAAAGCATACGTTGCATTTATAAGATGGAAAAAAAATGATAAAGGCTTACCTTTGCCGCTATGTCGGAAAAAAGGACAGTGGCGTTTCATACACTTGGCTGCAAGCTCAATTTTGCAGAAACTTCTTCGATCTCCAGAATGATGGAATCGGATGGTTTTGAAAAAAAGGATTTTGATGATCTGGCCGATGTATATGTTATCAACACCTGCTCGGTTACAGATAATGCCGATAAAGAATGTAGGCAGATTGTGCGCCGCATCCAACGCAAGGCGCCTGAAAGTCTGGTGGTAGTAACCGGCTGCTATGCACAATTAAAACCAAAAGAAATTGCTGAAATTCCAGGTGTAAATCTGGTACTGGGTGCTGCAGAAAAATTTAATATTGGGCAGCATATCAAAGAACTGTCGAAAGGTGATTCATCAAAAATTTGCAGTTGCGATATTGAAGATGTACAAAATTTTCATTCAAGCTGGAGTGTAAACGACCGTACACGTACCTTTTTAAAAGTGCAGGATGGCTGCGATTACAATTGTTCATTTTGCACCATTCCAATGGCAAGAGGTAAAAGCCGTAGCGATAGTATAGAAAATGTAATCAAGCATGCAAACAGCCTTGCCGCATCAGGTGTAAAGGAGATTGTACTAACGGGTGTCAATTTGGGTGATTTTAAATCATCTGAACCCAATGAGGCTTCGGCAAATAATTTCTTTTCACTAATCCGGCAATTAGAAAATGTTGCCGACATAAAAAGGTATCGCATTTCATCTATTGAGCCTAATTTACTTACGCAAGACATTATTGAATTTGTAGCAGCAAGCAAAAAATTTATGCCGCATTTTCATATTCCCCTGCAAAGCGGAAGCAATAAAATATTGGGTGCCATGCGGCGCAGATATAAAAGAGAATTGTATGCGGAAAAATGTGCACAGATAAAAAAACTAATGCCCCATTGCGCTATTGGTGTAGATGTAATTGTGGGCTTTCCCGGCGAAACGGAGGAGTTGTTTCAAGAAACTTTTGATTTTATTCATTCCTTAGATGTTTCTTATCTCCATGTATTTACTTATTCGGAAAGAGACAATACTTATGCGCTCAATTTAAAACCTGTTGTTCCGGTACAGGTTCGAAATGAAAGGAATAAGATTTTGAGAAACCTTTCTTATATGAAGATGCAGTATTTTACGGAGCAACATCGGGGGCAAACCCGCCCTGTTTTATTTGAAGGACATTCCAAAACCGGCATGATGGAAGGATATACTGATAATTATATTCGCATCACCACTCCGCACCGTACTGAATGGGCCAATGAGATTGTGAACTGGAAAATCTAATCGGGAAAGTATTTTTTTATCTCTTCAATTTTTGAATCACAGTCTTTACAGGCTCTGAATTTTGCTTTGGGGATTACTATTTTATACTTTGATTCCCTGATTGAAGTTGCCTGATATTTTCTTTTATATTTAAGATTTTCTACCATTAATACAATACCCGGCAAACCAAAATATTGAAAAAGACCCGAAGCAACAGGAATGTCAACTGCGTACCAAACCCTAACGGCATCTCTTGCTGCTGCTTTGCATAAATATCCCATAACCGTGAGTGTATCGTCAAACAAATGCCATTTGGCTGTATCCATTTTATATTCCATCAAACCAAAAGGATGTGTCCAGAAATTTTCTGAAATGGTGCGTTGTAACTTAGGAAAAGCATATAATGCGTGATGATCCCTTTCCCTTCCAATAGTGCCTCTCTTAATATCTGGCATTTGAGGTTTTAGTGTAAAAAATGTTAATGAGTCGCCCTGTACATACAAAGTTCCTTCATAGTCAAATCCCTCAACCTCTTTATTTGTAATTTTTGATGTTAACTTAAAATATTTTCCATACTCAACAATTAAATTTCGTTGAGCAAATAATAAATTGTTTACACTCAATAATAATATAAAAAGTACAATTTTGGTAACAACGGTGGAACGTACTGGGCTCGAACCAGTGACCTCTGCTCTGTCAAAGCAGCGCTCTGAACCAACTGAGCTAACGTTCCTCAGTTTTTTAGACTCACTTAACTCCATAAATTATCCGGATATTCACCTTTCGCAATCAAAGAATCTAAATTTGCCTTTACAAAGGGTGCATCTTCTTTATAGGTAACGCCAAACCAAGATGAACTGGTAGGAATTACCTGCACCTGGCCGGTTTTCTTAATAAATTCATCGGCAACCAAAGGAATAAAAAATTCTGATTTCAATTCGTGACCGTGTGCTGATAAAAATTGTGCAATCATCTGTTTTGTATAATCAAAATATGTGGGATGATAACACCAGAAATTCATTGAAACTTTAGTATTCAACGCTATCTCTTTAGGCTCCAGCCCGTCTTCGCTTATTATTTTATCTCCTTGTTTTGAAATATTAATTCGTTCCGTTACCGAAGCCAGATTTCCATCATTATTCAAAGCACAAACGCCCCTGTTTACGGTGCCATGATCGGAAAGTGTTTTTATCAGATCGTAGCCAATAATGGCATAATTCGTTTCACTGCATCCCACATTCAAAAATGCAGCAGCATTCTGAAATGCATTTTTCCCATAAAAATCATCGGCATTGATGACAGCAAAGTTTTCTTTCACTGCATCCTTTGCACACAACACAGCATGTGCCGTGCCCCAGGGCTTAGTTCTATCGGCGGGTATCTTAAAATCATCTGTAAAAAAATTTAACTCCTGAAAAACATATTCTGTTTGAATACGGCCTTTTAACTTAGGCTCAAATATGTTTTTAAAATTTTCAGCAAATTGTTCTCTTATAATAAAAACTGCTTTTCCAAATCCTGCCCGTATGGCATCAAAGATGGAATAGTCCATGATCGTTTCTCCGGCCGGACCAAATCCTTCTACTTGCTTCATACTACCGTAGCGGGAAGCCATACCGGCTGCTAATATTACCAATGTGGGTTTGCTCATATTATTCAATTAACAGGGGCGAAAATAAACTAATTTCGTTTCTGTATTTTGAAAAAAATTGCAAGAAATAAATATTGAAAATATAACCACTGATCCGCTGATACATCCGGTTTTTTTAAATGCAGGTTTATCGGCAGATGTGCTTCGCCTCGATAAGATACATCCCATAATTTCCGGAAACAAATGGTTTAAACTCCGATTTTATTTGGATGACTTTAAAATATCCGGAAAAAAAGAAATTGTAACATTTGGCGGAGCCTGGTCAAATCATATTGTTGCTACAGCGGCCCTATGTCATCAACTGGGAATAAAAGCAACCGGAATGATTCGTGGCGAAAAACCAAAAACACCTTCGCAAACTTTAACTGACGCTGCAAAATTTGGAATGCATCTGGAATATGTGAGTAGAACGGATTATAAAGGCAAACAGTTACCCGAAAATTTCAATGACGATAAATATTATTTAATTCCCGAAGGCGGATATGAAAAAAGGGGAATGCTGGGAGCAGCTACCATATTGGAACTAATCAAAAAAAATAGATACACACATATTTGTTGTGCTGCCGGCACAGGTACCATGGCGGCGGGTTTACTTCATGCAGCGATTCCGGGACAAAGCGTAGAAGTAGTTTCAGTTCTAAAAAATTTTACCGGGCTTGAAGATGCGATACTTTCATTAAAACCCGATTTACAAGCTCGTTTACATATACACCACGAGTATCATATTGGCGGTTATGCAAAGTACAATAAGGATCTTATTGATTTTATGAATGATTTTTTTAAACAAACTTCCATTTCATCGGACTTTGTTTATTCGGCCAAAATGTTTTTTGGAATTACTGACCTTGTACATAAAAAATATTTTCTGCCACAAAGCCGTTTGCTGCTCATTCACTGCGGAGGCTTGCAAGGCAATGCATCACTCGGCAAGGGAACGTTAATATTTTAATTTATTTGCCGTACAAGCCTATCTTTGTTTATACACACCAACAATCCATTAATTTCTTTTGAATTCATGAAAAATAGTTTTTTCCCTTTTCTCATTTGTCTGTTCATTTTTACAGGAAATATGAAGGCGCAGCAGCCTTTAATTTCCGGACAAGATACCTTGCCCGAATTTTTTGTAATGAATAGCGGCCCTGGAAAAAACATTATCAGTTGGGTAAATAATTTTCCGGTTGTAAAACAAATCAGTGTGCAACGGTCAGTCGATAGTATGAGTAATTTCAAAACCATACTCACCGTTACCGATCCTATGGCTGTGCAAAACGGTTATATGGATACAAGAGCACAAAATGACCGCATGTTTTACCGTATCTATATTCAACTTGACAAAGGCCAATATCTTTTCAGTAAATCAAAACGACCTTACCCCGATTCTTTAATTAAGAAAAAAATTGCCGCTAATACCGGAAGAATGGATACGCTAGTTCAAAATGGCCAGAAAGTAATTGTAAGAACAGATACGATATATATTGACAATAAGCCGGTGATTGTGAAGGCACAGCCGATAGTAATAAAGATTGATGAATATCAGTTTGGCGATACCATTGCCAGCCCCAACCCCATTTATTCAAAACCCCGTGTGCCAGCATATACTCCTTCGCTTTATGTTTATACTAACCGAGATGGATATATAAGAGTATCACTACCCGAGGGGGAAAAGCTGAAACATTATACAATCAAATTTTTTGACGATAATCAAACTTTCTTATTTGAACTGAAAGAACTGAAAGAAAGAGATTTTAAATTAGATAAATCTAATTTTTACCATGCCGGCTGGTTTCATTTTGAACTGTATGATGAAGGCAAGCTTATAGAACGTCACAAGTTTTATTTAGCAAAAGATTTCTGATAAAATCGTTGCACCAAAGACTTCTTCAAAATTCAATTTTATTTTCTCCTTTACACGTCCAATATTGATTGGTTGTTTTAATTCATTTTGGATTGAAGTAACTTGTTTATTGGCAATACCACAGGGAATGATATAATTAAAATACGATAAATCGGTATTTACGTTTAAGGCAAACCCATGCATCGTAATCCAGCGGCTGCTACGCACACCCATTGCACAAATCTTTCTTTCACGACCCGGCACATCAGGCTCAATCCACACTCCCGTTTCGCCGGGAGAACGGCCTGCTGAAATACCAAATTCCGCTAAAGTAAGTATGATCACTTCTTCCAGATTGCGTAGATATTTTCCAAGATCGGTTTCAAATTTTTCCAAATCAAGAATAGGATAACCTACCAACTGGCCCGGTCCATGAAATGTAATATCGCCACCGCGGTTGGTTTGAAAATAACCGATATTCTTTGACAGCAATACATTCTGATTGAGTAAAACATGATTGCTGTTTCCATTTTTTCCTAATGTATAAACAGGTGGATGCTCGGTAAATAATAAATAATGTTGTGTAGCCGGGTTGAGTTTTGTATTTGCTTCATGCGGAAGCAAATAAACAGTAGATTTGACTTCCAGATTTTTTTTAAATAAAGACTCCTGATAATCCCAGGCCTTTTTGTACTCCATCAGCCCCAGGTCTTCAAACCAAATTTTTTCTTTTTCCATACCGTCAGGCAAAAATACACCTTCGTAGCATAACCAATTCTGCAAGCTTTATCTTTACACTTATGAAGGAAGCATTACAGCAAAATGAAGCAGATAATACTGAGAACAGCGAAGAACTTTATGAGCGGTTTAGTATCACTATTGATAAAGGGCAAGAGCCACTGCGTATAGATAAATTTCTTTCGAACCGCATTGAAGGCGCCACACGTAATAAGCTTCAACAAGCCATCAACCTGGGTATGGTGCTGGTAAATGGCAGTGCCGTAAAATCTAACTATAAAATAAAACCGGGCGATGCTGTTATCATTTATTCGGATATGAGTCCCGAAGAAACAGATATAATGCCCGAAAAAATTGATTTACAAATTGTATATGAAGATGAAAGCCTGATGGTAATCAACAAACCTGCAGGCATGGTAGTACATCCGGGCAGTGGCAATTATTCAGGCACATTGCTGAATGGTGTGGCCTTTTATTTACAGCAAAAACTACCTGATATTACTGAAGCCGTGTTACCTCGTTTTGGATTAGTTCATCGTATAGATAAAAATACGAGTGGTTTATTGGTATTGGCCAAAACTCATAAAGCCATGCGGCATTTAGCCAAACAGTTTTTTGACCACAGTGTAAAAAGGCAATATCTGGCATTGGTATGGGGCGATGTAAAAGCAGACGAAGGCACTATCATTGCACATGTAGGAAGACATCAGCGTTTTCGAAAACTATTTGAAGCCTATCCCGATGGCGAATATGGAAAAGAAGCCATCACCCATTTTAAAGTATTAGAGAGATTGGGATATGTAACTGTTGTGCAATGTGTTTTAGAAACCGGACGTACACACCAGATACGTGTACACATGAAATACATGGGTCACCCCTTATTCAACGATGATTTTTATGGTGGCGATAGAATTGTAAAAGGAACCGTATTTGCCAAATACAAGCAGTTTGTCGACAACTGTTTCCAACTTTGTAAACGACAGGCATTACATGCAAGAACTCTTGGTTTTATACATCCCGAAACGGAAAAAGAAATGTTTTTTGAATCTCCGTTACCAAAAGATATGGAAGCGGTAATTGCAAAATGGAGAAACTACAGTAAAACAAAAAATATTGAAGTAGAATAAGCAAAACGGGGCACTACTCATCAGTTTTTTAGACAAAAAATGGTAGTAGTAAATAGCCTCTGATCTCGTTTCTTTGTTATGATATCTATTCGCCAATAAATTGTTGCGAGCCTGCACCTCCATAGTCTGTGTATCAAACTATGTAACCTTACAATCTATTACATTTTTATTTTTCCGACCATTACTTAGTCCTTGTTTAAATTTTAAAAAAAATGCTAGAAATTTGCTTTATTATTTGTTAGGGAAGAGCTATTTTTACCCTTCATATTAAACTTTAGTTATGAAAAAAATTAGTCTATTATTTTTGTGTTTCGGATTTCTGGCAAGTGTGCAGGCACAAGACAGTGCAGCTTTAAAAAAACATTATCTTAAATTATATACTCAGGGTTTGGGTTATAATGATGTAAATGTTGCCATCAATGCTTTACAAGGTTATTTAGCAGTAGAAAACAACCTGACGTTTAAAGACACCCTGTCCATGCTTTATTTTTCTACAAAAAACTATTACAGTGCATTGCTGTTGTCAGAAGAAGTGTCAAAAGCAGACCCCAATAATCTGGATGCCATGGCAAGAACTGCCGAATGTTATGACGAACTGGGTGATCCAAAAACTGCCACCAGTTTATTTGAGCAAGTAGTGCCAAAAACTAAAAATCCGTATCAGGCGTATAAATTAGCTGTTTGTCAATACCAGTTAAAACGTACTGCAGAAGCTGAGGCTTCAGCCAAATTTGTATTAGCAGATACAAATAGCAAAAAAATGGGTGTTCAGTTTAATTCAATGAGTGGAAATCAGCAAGCTGTTTCAGTAGCAGCAGCAGCAGCCAATCTTATCGGCGTATTAAGAATGGATGTTAAAAATTTTACGGAGGCCAAAAAATATTTTGATCAGGCATTAACTTTATTCCCTGGTTTTGTAGGAGCAAAAGAAAATCTGGAAGCAGTAGAAAGAGCAAGCAAGCCTACAAAAACGCCAGCTAAAACACCTGTAAAAAGAGGATAACAAAAACTAAAATCAACAGATAAAGGAAGGCAGAGATGCCTTCTTTTTTTTAGCACTCGGGCAGGCTCAAAGGCACATTAACAGCCAGACCACCATCAGCAGTTTCTTTGTATTTCAAATTCATATCAAGCGCCGTTTGCCACATTGTTTTGATAACTGCATCTAAAGAAACTTTTGCAAAATCGGGTGTGCCTTGCAAAGCAAGTTGCGATGCCGTAATCGCTTTGATAGCACCCATTGTATTTCGCTCAATACAGGGCACCTGCACCAGACCGCCAATAGGATCGCAGGTAAGACCCAGGTGGTGTTCCATCGCAATTTCTGAAGCCATCATTGCCTGACGTTGCGAGCCACCCATACATTCTGTAAGTCCGGCAGCGGCCATGGCTGATGATACTCCAATCTCGGCCTGACAGCCGCCCATTGCTGCCGAAAGCGTGGCACCCTTTTTAAACAAGCTGCCCACTTCACTTGCCGTAAGCAGAAACTGAATGATTTTTTCATTGAGCTTTTCTTCTGCAAGACCATCTGCACAAAAAGCAATATAATATTGTAATACAGCAGGAATTACGCCTGCAGCACCATTGGTAGGTGCCGTAACTACTCTTCCGAAAGATGCATTTTCCTCATTAACAGCCAAAGCAAAACAACTTACCCAATCAAGAATATAATTAAAATGCTGCCCCCCGCTTCTTATTGCATGTAGCCATGAATTGTAATCGGTATAAGTTGCATTTCCCAATAATCGTTTATTTAATTCAAAAGCCCGGCGCTTTACTTCAAGTCCACCGGGTAAAATACCTTTTGTATGACAACCCCGGTAAATACATTCCTTCATTACCCGCCAGATGTTGAGCACGCCGTCTTTTGTTTCTTTTTCGCTTCGCCAGGCAAGCTCATTTTCAAGAACAACTTCATGAATGCAAAGTCCGGTTTTGATACACCAATGCAATAAATCATCAGCCGTAGCAATGGGAAATGGAAGTTGTACCGCTGTAGTTGACGATTTCTCTTCCTGTTCTTTTACTACAAAGCCACCACCAATGGAGTAAAATGTTTCTGCAACATTTTCACCGTTTTTTAATGCAGCCAAAAAAGTAACTGCATTGGGATGAAAGGGAAGCGATTCGGTATATAGAAATTCAATATCTTCTGCCGGATCAAAATCAATTTCATGCAAACCCATCAAAACCATTTTCTTCATATTCTTAATGTCTTTGATTTTTGAATCAATCTGATCTACGGCAAAGGTGACAGGATCGTCGCCACATAATCCTAATTGTATAGCTACATCTGTACCATGTCCTTTCCCTGTTTTGGCGAGTGAACCATACAATAAAACCCTAATAGAGCTAACATCAAACAATCTGGAACTGTCATTTAAAGTTTGAACAAATCTTTGTGCAGCACGCCAGGGCCCCAGGGTATGCGAACTGGAAGGCCCTACTCCTATTTTAAAAATATCAAAGACTGAAATGGCTTCGTGTGGCAAGGGAATTGATTTTTACAAAAATAGCAACGAAACACATGTTAATGCTGATTTTAATTTGTTTCAATCACTTTCATTTACAGATTAAAAGAATTTAACGACTTTTGCAAACTGTAATCAAAAATGAAGCTATTTGGGTTTTCATTCCTTGTGCCGGATTATTCATTTTCAATCTTTGTTTTTTTATGGCATCACCTTTTATTTTATATTCAGATGGTAAGGGAAATATCTTTGAAGACCAAACGCTTTATGCAACCGGCAGAAGCGGTTGGGATGCACTGCCTGTGCCGGAAGATGAATGGATTTTATTGCCCGATGGTGGTTCGCTATATGAATTGCCGGGAAGAAGAGGCATTGGAATTGATGTAGCTACCGGTGCAATGCGACTTTGCGAAAAAGGATGGGCCGTGGCTGCTTTCATTCCGCCTGCACATACGGGTTTTTATCTGGCTGCTTATGAAACTGCTGCCGATGCTCCTACCCTGCCTTTGTTTTGTTATACTGCAGCAGGCTGGCACAACAATCAGTTTTATGTTCCCGCCATCAGGATTGAACAAGATATAAGACAGGAATGTGCAGGATACAATCAACATGAAGTAAACGAAGGCGCTACTTATCTTTTAAAACATTATCCCCAAAACAGATTGGTACAGCATATCATGAACAACTGTGCCCTCACTTACCATTGTCCTGCTGCAAGAAATTATTCTTTGGGCCGATGGGAATGTCCCGTTCCGGCTTCACCTGCCTGCAATGCCAATTGTCTGGGTTGTATTTCATTTCAACCTGCTGAGGAAACCATTGTGTCGACACAAGACAGACTTACATTTAAACCCAGTGTGGAGGAAATTGTAGAATTTACCGTGCCGCATCTTGAAACTGCACCCTATCCCATCATCAGCTTTGGTCAGGGCTGCGAGGGTGAGCCTTTACTCATGTGGGAAACCATAAGAGATGCAATAAAAGAAATAAGAAAACATACATCAAAAGGAAGTATTAATATAAACACGAATGGCTCCAATCCTGCTGCTGTAAAAATTTTGTGCGAAGCAGGTTTGAATTCCATAAGAGTTAGCACCAATTCGGCCAGAAGCGAAATTTATCTGCCGTATTACCGACCCAATAATTACGAATTTGAAGAC
>ERZ795041.152-NODE-152-length-27552-cov-8.376405_pt1 | contig 27552 bp, 23 predicted proteins | sample MGYA00375125_ERZ795041 | MGnify/ENA primary metagenome ERZ795041 (study PRJEB30170, sample SAMN03074214) | activated sludge metagenome | biome: Common Effluent Treatment Plant; feature: Wastewater; material: Activated sludge; isolation source: activated biomass in...
ATCACCAATCTCTTGTGATCAGTGGAGAAACGACTTTTTCAGTAGACCCCAAGTAGAAGTTCTGGTACCAGTCTTTCACGACCAAGCCCTGTGGATCCACCTTGCGGGCCTTTCCGACCGGCTTCATGGAGACCTGCATCACCGTTACCGGTTCGGCCGGTGTAGCACCGTGCTCATAGGTCAGGAAATACACCTGCGAGTTCTTTGCCAAGCATGCCTTGGGCACGCAGCCCACGCTGGAGAACTTGATGTCATTGCGCGGGTTGCCGTTCTCGTTGATCAACTGGCCTTGGTTGGCAAACCAGCCGATGGGGTTCTTGTAAGGCTCGCTATAGAAATCGGGCGGCACGTATGGTTGGGCTTGGGCCGCAGTGGCCATCAACATGAGTGAGCCAAGCAGGGCGGTATTGAGCTTCAACGGGTTGTGGGGTTAGGTTGAACACGAATGGCAGAACGAATGTACATCATCCTCGGCGTGGACCGCATCCTGGACATGTGCCGCACGGCGGTGAACGTGGTGGGCGACATCACGGCGGCCACTTTCGTTGCCAAGAGCGAAGGGTATGCGCTGCTGGGTGCCGGGGCTGAGGATTGATCCCGGCCCCCACGGCCATTGCCTTCCGGAAAGCTGGCTTCTCCCGGCTCCGCAACGAATAAGCTATTCGGCGTTGATTAACCGGGCTACGCCGAGATACTTCCCATTGGTTACCCGCACGAGGTACAATCCGCTGGCCGCTGTTCGGGCATCCATGCGCGCATGGCCACCGGTGGAGGTCACGGTCGCCGTGGCCACTATCCTTCCGGTGGCATCGAAAAGAGCCACGGTATAGCGCCCATCGGGCAGGCCGAACAATGCACGTTGTCCTCCTTCATCGGGGCCGATGGTAATACCTCCACTCAGCGTGGTGGCAGGCTCTTCCATGCCCACCTGCTCACAATTCTGCTCCAAGGCACCGCCCACCCAGCGGCCTATGTAATTCGCAGGTTGCCCGCCAAGGGTATTGGTGCAGGCAATGAACAGCGTATCATGATAAAACGCCGTGCTTTCCACGATGCCGCCAATGCTGTCCCCTGTGTCACACCAGCTTTGGCCGTCCCAAATTGCGAACTGGTTGGCATGCAAGGTGCCCGCATAGCCGAAGGCACCGCCCACCAGCAGCTTGCCCTCATGCACGAGGAAACTGCTGGCACTGGCGTTGTAGCCGGTAGTGCCGTAAATGTCCCGCATGCTGCCGCCCACATCACGCCAAGCAGAACCATCCCAGCGCATCAGCCCGTGGCCCGCATTGTCGTCCTGTACGGAAATGCCCCCGCCAACATAGAGTTCATTGTGATACACCTGCAAGGCGGCGACGGAACCGATTCCTCCCAAGATGCCCCCGCCAACAGCGCTCCAAGAGCTGCCGTCAAACTGGATCACATCGCTTCCAATGCCGACGGGATTGATCTCACCTCCAACAATGATGCGGCCTTGGTATTCACAAATGTCCAAGATGATGGGTTCGACTCCGGGGTGGTATTCAATTTGACCTAAACCTTCCCAGTGCCCGCCCACGCGTTTGGCCACGCCGTGGCAGGTGTCTCCGTCCACGGTAAAGAAGGCGCCAACAGCGTAGAGCGTATCGTCCACTATGCGTAGCTTGCGAACAACGCCGTTGCCCGTTTCGAAATCGCCAAAGCCATGCCACGCCGAGTTATACCATGCGGCCACCAAACGGGCATCAACACCATTCACCTGGTCGAATCCTCCTCCGACAAGCAGTGTATCCCCAAACCGGATCACCGAATACACCCAACTGTTGAAACTGCCCAACGTGTCCCAAGTTCCACCGGAATAAATTGCCAAGGGGACTGTCCCGAAGTCATTCGTTACGGTAAGTTGGCCACAGGCGATCAAACGATCCTCCAACGTGTCGGTGTAGAGCTGCCGGATGCCCGCGCTTTGGTAGGGCATCCCTGCATCCGCCCAGTGCTGGGCGAATGCAGGGGTGGATGCCAACACGGCCCACGCCAGTATGTAACGCATGGCAAACCGGTTATTGAGCGTTGATGAACCGTGCCGTGCCGAGATACTCCCCACTGGTTACCCGCACGAGGTACAATCCGCTGGCCGCCGTTCGGGCATCCATGCGCGCATGGCCACCGGTGGAGGTCACGGTCGCCGTGGCCACTATCCTTCCGGTGGCATCGAAAAGAGCCACGGTATAGCGCCCATCGGGCAGGCCGAACAATGCACGTTGTCCTCCTTCATCGGGGCCGATGGTAATACCTCCACTCAGCGTGGTGGCAGGCTCTTCCATGCCCACCTGCTCACAATTCTGCTCAAAGGCACCTCCCACCCAACGGGCGATGTAATTGGCTGGTTCCCCGTTCAACATATTGCCGCAAGTGATGAAGAGCGTGTCGTGATAATATGCCATGCTCTCAACCTTATATCCAACACTATCGCCCGTGGCGCACCAACGCCCGCCATCCCAAACCGCAAACTGGTTGGCATGTACGGTGCCCGCATAGCCGAAGGCACCACCTACCAGCAGCTTGTCATCATGCACCAGAAAACTGCTGGCGCTGGCATTGTAGTTAGTGGTGCCGTAGATGTCCCGCATGCCACCGCCCACGTTGGTCCACGTGCTGCCGTCCCACTTGGCTATGCCATGGCCCGGGCTGCCGGCTCCCACATATAGGCCACCACCCGCATACAGTTCGCCCTGGTACACCGCCAATGCGGTCACGGCGCCCACACCGCCCTGAAGGCCGCCACCCACGTTCACCCAGTTGGTGCCATCAAATTGAATGAGGTCGCTACCAAGGCCAACCGGGTTGATCTCGCCTCCTACTACGATGTTGCCCTGGTATTCACAGATCTGGGAAATGATGGGTTCGACTCCGGGGTGGTATTCAATTTGGCCTAAGCTTTCCCAGTGCCCGCCCACGCGTTTGGCCACGCCATGGCAGGTATCTCCATCCACGGTGAGGAACGCACCAACCGCGTAGAGCGTGCCGTCCACCACCTGTAGCTTGCGAACAACGCCGTTGCCCGTTTCGAAATCGCCAAAGCCATGCCACGCCGAGTTATACCATGCGGCCACCAAACGGGCATCAACACCATTCACCTGGTCGAATCCTCCTCCGACAAGCAGTGTATCCCCAAACCGGATCACCGAATACACCCAACTGTTGAAACTGCCCAACGTGTCCCAAGTTCCACCGGAATAAATTGCCAAGGGGACTGTCCCGAAGTCATTCGTTACGGTAAGTTGGCCGCAGGCGATCAAACGGTCCTCCGTGCTGTCGGTATAGAGTTGCCTGATGCCAACGCTTTGGAAGGGCATACCCGCGTCCGCCCAATTATTCTGTGCGGACGCGGTGGCAATGGCCATGCTGGCCCATGCGGCAAGAAACACACGCATGGCCGGGTCAGTATGCAGAGATGTAGCGGGTCACGCCCTGAAAGTATGTCCCCTTCGCCATCACTACGTAGAGACCTTCGGCACTCGAAGGGGTATCCATCCAAGTGCGCCCATTCATGGACGACACGCTCTGGGAAGAGATCAATCTTCCCATGGCGTCGAATGTCTCCAGCGTGTAACGCCCGTTCGGCAGTCCAAAGAGACATCGCTGTCCTCCTGCATCAGGCCCTATGCTGAACGCTCCCGATGTAGTGGCATCCAACTCACCAATGCCCACCTCCGGGTTGATGCAGATCACGGAAACAAAGGCATCCTGATAGTTCTGGTTTAGACCTAATTGCCCAGCCACATATTGGTAGTTGCCATCGTAGTTGGCCGGTAGTCCCGGATCATGGAGCGGGAAGAAAGAGGTAACATCCTGTTGCTTGGTTGTGAATCCGCCAAAGTAGAGGCGGTTGTTCCTCCATTTCACCGTGGTCACCTCGTCCGGATAGCTCCCCTCCGGACCGCCGAAATAACTGCCGTAGAACTGTTGATGGTTCCCGTGGAAGCCCAAGAGCACACCATCATGGGAACCTTCCAGCCCACCTTGGTTGTAATAGCCCGGCGCGTTCATCAGCGGCAAAGTGGCCGCTTCATTGTACAGGGTAGTCCCGGACACGAACACATTTCCATTGGCGTCCGTGGCCACCGCATCCAATGTGGCGTTCACGAAGGTGCTCCACTCCAAATGCAGCGCAGGGGTGAAGTAGGCGATGAAGCCGTCCTTTCCTGTGTTCAAAGTGTCCACCGTTCCGGGTGCCCCTACCAAAGGGAAACCGCTTGTGCTGTAGGTGTTGCCTACCAAGTACACGCCGCCGGACGGGGTGAGGGCCAGGCTGTTCATCGCCGGAAAATCCCAGTCGTGGTTGCCGCCGTAAAAGGTGGCATGCGTACACCATGCCGATGCATTGAACTTGAGTAGGGTGCAGTCGCCTCCGCCGGCATTGCCTACATGGTAGGCCCCGCCGCCTTGGTCGGGCATAGGGATGCCCGTGCCTTGCCGGCCCGAAACAATGAAGCCGCCATCCGAAGTGCAACGGATGCCATATCCGTATCCCGCACCGTAAACCGAGCACCAATTGATGTTGTCCGTGGTGTTGAACCTGGCGAGCAGCAGGTCCGTAAGCCCGGTGAAGGCAAGGTTGGTGGCCCCTGGCAAGGGGTGCAGCGGCACGTTCACCGCGTTGTGCTGACCCACAATGTGCAACCGTCCTGTACCGTCCACGTCAATGCCACGGATCTCCGATTCTCCATTACCGAAGTACGTGCCCCAATCAATCATCCCGTTCATGCGAAATTTGGCGATGAAGGCTCGTCTATAGTACCCGGAAGATACGGTTTGAGGTTGTATGCTCCGGCTTCAACTTTGGGGTACAGGTTAGCACCCGTGGTATAGCCGGCGATGTACACCCGTTCGTTGGTCCCACTGCCGCGCGTTACTACCGCATTGGCCTGCTGGTCCGTGCCGCTGGCACCGTAATAGGTGAGCCATTGCAGGTGGTAGTCCGGGTCGAAGAAGGCCAGGATGATCACCTGTCCGCCATTGATCAGGGCCATTCCTTGGTTGTCCGGGATGGTCAGGAAATCGCTTAACGAGTAACCGGTGACGAAGAAGTTGCCCGCCTCATCTACCGTGCTTGCGTTCACTTGGTCCCCATTGGTGCCGCCGAGGTAGGTGGACCAGCAGAGGTTCTCCGTGTTGGGCGGTGTTGTTGAAGGCAATGCCCCCACCTGGAACACCAACGGCAATGCAGGGTTGTAGGTGCTGAAATTGAACTTCACCACCCCGCCGCCGGAGACAAGGGAATAGGTGGCGGTCCAGTTCACCGGGATGATGCTGTTGCCAGTGCCCACTTGGTAGGCCACCGCTTGCGGCAGGATATAGTACTGGCCGTTGTAGTACACCTTCAAATTGCCCCACAGGTCCACCTTCAGGCTGTCCTGCCCGGTGAATAGGAGCTGGAGGTCTGAAGGGTTTGCGCCGGGCCGCATCACGAACGACATCTTCTGGCCGCCGCTCCCGCTGTAGAAGTGCATGTCGATGGCATTGTAAATGCCCTCGTAGATCACCCGGCTGTAGCCCGGCACTTGGCTGGCCCCGGCGGGTGCGGTCTGGGGCAGGTAGAAGTTCTGGTACCAGTCCTTCACGGCCACCCCTTGGGGATCTACTTTTCGTGCCTTGCCCACGGGTCGCATGGAAACCTGCATCACCGTTACCGGATCGGCCGGTGTAGCACCGTGCTCGTAGGTCAGGAAATACACTTGCGAGTTCTTTGCTAAGCACGCCTTGGGCACGCATCCCACGCTGGAGAACTTGATGTCACTGCGCGGTTGCCCATTCTCGTTGATCAACTGGCCTTGGTTGGCAAACCAGCCGATGGGGTTCTTGTAAGGCTCGCTATAGAAATCGGGCGGCACGTATGGTTGGGCTTGGGCCGCAGTGGCCATCAACATGAGTGAGCCAAGCAGGGCGGTATTGAGCTTCAACGGGTTGTGGGGTTAGGTTGAACACGAATGGCAGAACGAATGTACATCATCCTCGGCGTGGACCGCATCCTGGACATGTGCCGCACGGCGGTGAACGTGGTGGGTGATGTGACCACCGCCACCTTCGTGGCCAAGAGCGAGGGGTATACGTTGCTGGGCGCGGTGGAAGGTGGGGAAGATCAGTGACAATGGCATATATCCGGTGCTGTTAGGGGCATTGGCCCCCATGACATCCGTTCAAGGCCACCCGGGGCACATGGCGTGGATCCGGCCGGGCCAGACGATACGTATCTGTTCGGCCGCCTTGCACGTATCTTCGTTCCATGAAAGCGCGTACCTCGGCAAAAAGCAACAAGCTCACCTTGAGCGTGAGGAGCAGGTACATAGCCATGTTGCGCCGGGCCAGCGCACGACGGGGACGCTCCATCACGGAGCTGGTGGAAGAACTGGCAGTTTCCTTGGACAAGGAGAAGGATGAACCCGGCGAGCTCAGCGACTTCGTAAAGCGGAACCGTGGAACAGCAGCCGGTCGCCTGAAACCGGCGGACTGGGAGAAGGACGATATGCTCGGCCACATCCTGCGCAAGCACGTGCCGCGTATATGAAGGTGCTGTTGGACCCCAACGTGCCGCTCAACATGTACCTGGACGGCCGGGAGAAAAGACCCATGGCCGCGCAGAGCACCTTGGTCATGGATGCGGTTGCAAAAGGTCGGATAACGGGTTTTGTTTCTTCTGTCGGGTTCCATATTGTCTTCTATTTCCTGAAACGTGCGTTCGGCAACAGTGAAGCCGTTTTGAGGGCGGGCGATTTCCTGGACCAAGTGCAAGTGATCGGGCAGGATGAGGGCGTATTCCGGAATGCCCTGGGCAGTGGGTGGCCGGATGTGGAAGATGCGGGCCAGTATTTCGCCGCCAAAAGCATCGGCGGCGTAACCCACCTCTGTACCTCGAACAAAACACACTTCAAAAAAGCCCAAGGCATCAAGGTGGTGGACCCGGCAGGGTTGCTTGCATTGCTGTAATGTGCGGATCCCGCTGTGGGCATTGGGCTCCCCGCCAGAGTTGCTGTGTGCCCTTGTACACGTTGGGGAACATGCAATGCGCCTGGATCTGGCTTCAGACCGCATTGACGTATTTGCCGTCAATGCAAAGTCGTGGAAAATGTCATTACCTTTGCTTCACCAACACCCCGTGAAGCATGATCAGCCACCCTTTCTTCGGACCCAACATCAAGCTGCTGCGCAGCCGCCGCGGCCGCTCACAAGAGGAAACCGCCATCGGCCTGGACGTGAAGCGCTCCAGCTGGAGCGGCTACGAGAACGGCAGCGCAGAGCCCTCCCTGGACCTGCTGGTGCGCATCAGCGGCTACTTCAGGGTAAGCCTGGACAGGCTGCTGAAGGATGACCTGACGCAACTGAGCGAAAGCCAGCTCGGCATCCTGGAGCGCGGCGGCGACGTGGACCTCAGCGGCCGCCGCCTGCGCGTGCTTTCCACCACCGTGGACAAAGGCGACCGCGAGAACATCGAGCTTGTGAACCACAAGGCCAAGGCCGGCTATGCCCTGGGCTACGCCGACCCCGAGTACATCAGCGTGCTGCCCACCTTCCAGATGCCCTTCCTGAGCCGCGACCGCAAGTACCGCACCTTCCAGATCAGCGGCGACAGCATGCCGCCCGTGGGCGAAGGCTCGTGGGTAACCGGCGAGTACGTGCAGAACTGGCAGACGCTGCGCGACGGCCAGCCCTACATCATCATCACCAAGGAGGATGGCATCGTGTTCAAGGTGGTGTACAACCAGCTCAAGACCACCGGCAACCTGCTGCTCTGCAGCACCAACCCCGTGTACCAGCCCTACGAGGTGCCCATTTCCGAAGTATTGGAGATCTGGAAGTTCGTACACTTCATCAGCCATGAACTGCCCGAACCCAACCTGAGCCGCGACGAGCTTTCGCGCAGCGTGCTGGACCTGCGCAAGGAGGTGGGCCAGTTGCGCATGGCGATGGAGAAGCAGGGAAGGCTGGCGTTGTAAATGGCAAATTGGCAATGGGCAATTCGCCAATGGATCAATGAGCAATTGGCCAAAGGATCAATGAGCAATTTGCCAATGGATCAATGGGGCAATTGGCCAAGGCGTGAAAAGCCCGTTGCAAGAGTGAACCCTCAAGTACCTTTGGATCAACTCCATACCCATCACCGATGAACTCCCTGCACCGCTCCTTGCGTTCCATCCGGGTCCTGGCCGCAACGAGCTTGGTGCTCCTGATCTCCGGTTGCCTCACCATTGAGGAGAACTACACCTTCAAGAAGGACGGGAGCGGCACCATGGAATACGTGGTGGACATGAGCGACTTGAAAGACATGGCCGGCATGATGGACAATAAAGAGCGCAAGAAATCCCGAAAGAAGGACGATGGCCCGATCACCGGCTCGGACGCCAAGGTAGCAGCGCTCAAGAGCCTTGAGGGGATCAAAAAGGTGAAGCTCAAGAGCGAGCAGGACGGCTTTGTGCAACGGATCTCCTTTTCATTCAAGGATGTGGATGCCTTGAACCGCGCCTTGAACAAACTGATGCCGGATTCCACGGGCGTGCAGAAAGCTTTTTTCCGCTGGGAGGGTAGCACCTTGGTGCGCACCAACAACCTGTATGCGGAAGAGTTGGGCAAGGAGATGAACGGCAGTGATACCACAGGTTCTGCGGAGCTGCTGAAAGCCATGCATTACAAGTACAGCTTCAAGTTCGCCAAGGACGTGCAGGACACCAGGCTGGCTGATGGCGTGACCAAGGAAAGCCCGAATGCGCGCAAGCTGGAACTGGCCACGGACTGGTCCGTGATCATGAAAGACCCGGAAGCGCTGGACCTGCGGATCACCTTGGCCAAGTAGGGCGTGATGGAGGAGCAACTGTTGGAGCGCGCCATCCGCTTGGCCGTAAAGGTGCACAAGGGCCAGAAGGACAGGGCCGGGAAGCCGTACATCCTGCATGTGCTGCGGGTGATGATGCGCGGAACAACCATGGAAGAGCAGGTGCTGGGCGCGTTGCATGATGTGCTGGAGCGGTCAAGTCTTACAACGGAAGACCTCGGGCTCAAAGGCTTTCCGCCGCAGATCCTCCAGGCGCTGGCCCACATCTCACGCCAACCCGAGGAGGACTATGCGGGCTATATCGACCGTGTGGCGCAAAACAACCTGGCCCTGCGCGTGAAGCTCCACGACCTCAGCGACAAGATGGACATCCGCCAGGCGAAGGAACTGGACCAGGCCGACCTGAAACGCTACAACAGGCAATTGGCCGCATTCCATAAGCTGCGCCAACTGGCGGGCGAAGGCGACCCCGCCATGCCCATGCGGGGGGGAACAGCGCCGCAATAACCCCGGTTATATTCGCGGACTCGAAACTCTCCGAACATGCAACGTTCTTTGATCGCCCTCGTGGCGCTCCCGCTGTTCACGGCCTGTGGCGGCGGCGAAAACCCGTCGGGCAATACGGCGACGGCCGACACGGCGGCCGTCGACACGTTCAAGTGGCAAGTGGACCAGTTTGCCGACGTGCGCGTGATCCGCTACCAGATACCGGGTTGGGAGGAGCTCTCCCTCCGCCAGAAAAAGTTGGCCTACTTCCTGACGATGGCCGGCCTGAGCGGGCGCGACATCATGTGGGACCAGAACTACCGCCACAACCTGAAGATCAGGCGGGCCTTGGAAAAGATCTTGAACGACTACAAAGGTGAACGCACCGGGGCCGGGTGGGACGCCTTCCTGACCTATGCCAAGCAGATCTTCTTCGCTAACGGCATCCACCACCACTACGGCCAGCAGAAATTCCTCCCGGGCTTCCCGCGCAGCTACATGGATACGCTGGTAACGGCCAGCGGTGCAGACCTTCCGAAGGAAGTGGTCGACATCCTCTTCGATCCGGCCATCGATGCCAAGAGAGTAAGCCTGGACAAGGACAAGGACGTGGTGCTGGCATCAGCGGTGAACTTCTATGGCGATGACATCAACGCCAAGGAAGTGGAAGCGTTTTATGCGGCCATGGAGGTGAAGGGCGATACCACGCCCATCAGCTACGGGCTCAACAGCAAGCTGGTGCGCGGCAAGGACGGCAAGCTGGCCGAAGAGACCTGGAAGGTGGGGGGCATGTACGGCCAGGCGCTTGCCGAATGCGTGAAATGGCTGGGGAAAGCAGCCGACGTGGCCGAGAACGAGCAGCAGCGCAAGGCCATCAACCTGCTGATCCAATACTACAACACCGGCGACCTGAAGGCGTGGGACGACTTTAACATCGCCTGGGTGAAGGACACCTCCGGCACGGTGGACTTCATCCACGGCTTCATCGAGGTGTACAACGACCCTTTGGGAAAGCGCGGATCCTTCGAGTCCATCGTGGAGGTGACCGACCCGGTGGCCACCAAGCACATGGAGGTGATCCAGAAGTATGCACAATGGTTCGAAGACCATTCGCCCTTGATGCCGCAGCATAAGAAGAAGGACGTGGTGGGCATCACCTACCGCTTCATCAACGCCGTGGGCGAGGCCGGCGATGCGGCCCCCAGCACGCCCATCGGCGTGAACTTGCCCAATGCCGACTGGATCCGCAAGGACCACGGCAGCAAGAGCATCAGCTTGGGCAACATCATCAATGCCTACGACAAGAGCACCGGCGAAGGAGCCTTGAAGGAATTCTGCTACGACCAGGCCGAGGTGGACCGCGCGGTGAAATATGGATCGTTGGGCGACAACCTGCATACCGCCCTGCACGAGGTGGTGGGGCATGCCAGCGGCCAGTTGGAGCCGGGCATCAGCGGACCGGACGTTACCTTGAAGACCTATGCGAGCACGTTGGAAGAAGGGCGCGCCGACCTGGTGGCCCTGTATTTCCTGATGGACCCCAAACTGGTGGAGTTTGGCGTGATGCCATCCCTGGAAGTCGGCAAGGCGGAGTACGACAGCTACATCCGCAACGGCATGATGGTCCAATTGCGGCGCCTGAAGCTGGGAGACCAGGTGGAAGAGGCACATATGCGCAACCGCCTTTGGGTGAGCGCCTGGGTGGTGGAAAAGGGCGCTGCCGACAGCGTGGTGGTGAAGGAGGTCCGCGATGGCAAAACGTATTTCCACATCCGTGACTACAACAAGCTGCGCGACCTCTTCGGCCAATTGTTGCGCGAGGTGCAGCGCATCAAGAGCCAGGGCGACTACCAGGCGGGCCATGACCTGGTGGAGAACTATGGAGTGAAGGTGGACCCGGCCCTGCATGCCGAGGTGCTCAAGCGCGCCGAACACATCAAGACCGCCCCGTATGCCGGCTTCATGCAGCCCCGCTTAGTGCCGGTCACGGATGCCAACGGGCAGATTACCGACATCAAGGTGGAATACCCGGACGACTTCCTGGGCCAAATGCTCGAGTATGGCCGCAACTTCAGCTTCCTGCCCTGAGCAGGACAGGTGGCGACAGGAAAAATGAAGCAACCGCCATGCGGATCTTGGGGACCGCTATATTTGCGCCCCCGTTCAGCAGCGGGAATTGAATTACCGGAGTGGCGGAATTGGTAGACGCGCACGTTTCAGGGGCGTGTGACCGAAAGGTTGTGAGGGTTCGAGTCCCTCCTCCGGTACAGGCAAAGCGGCGAAAGCCGCTTTGCTGCTTTTAGGGCGGTCCGGCCATGTTGTTACTTTTGGAAAGAACCGCATGGCCGACAAGCAATTCCATCCGCGCCGATCGTACCGCTACCAAGTGCTGTTCGCGCTGGCCGCCATGGCCTTGATCCTCTCGGGATTTTTGCTGCCGGGCGGAACCGGCGCACCGGTGCTGATCGGCATGGGGGGCGGTTTCGCGGGCGCGGCTTTCGTTGCACAGTACCGCCCCAAAGTGGAATATGTGCTGGGGCCGGACCGCCTGGAGCTGCGCCGCGGGGCCTTGCGCGAGGAACTGCCCTTGCCGGTGCTGCTGGACGCCAATGTGGTGGACCTGGAGACGGCTAAAAGCTACATCAGGCAACATGCTCAAGGCATCCATGCAGCTTCCCCCGACCATACCATGGTTGCCCCAGGGTGGCTGACCAAATACTGTTCCGTCCCCTTGAAGAGGTGGTTCCTACTGGACAAGATAGGGTTGGGCAACGGCTTGCAGGGCAAACGGCGTTCCTTGGTACTTCTGCGCTTGCGTGACGGCTACGGCTTGTTGTTGTCGCCCAAGCACAGCGATGCGATGGCCTCGGCCATAGGCAAGGCCCTGCGCGCGGTGCGTGGCGAACAAACTGATTGAACCAGCCCTGCGGTTCAGCGCAATTTCAGGTACTGCCCCACGCGCAGCGTGTTGCTCGCGCTGATCCGGTTCAGCTTGCACAAGCGGGAAACCGGCACACCGGAACGGCGTGAGATGGCGTACAGGGTATCGCCCCGGCGCACCCGGTAACCCGTGGCCTGGGCAGTGGCCGCTTGGAACGTCCGGGGTGTGATCTGGAAGCAATTGTCACGCAGTTTGCCCGCCTCCAGGTCGAACAGCTTGGCCGGGTCGATCGGGTGCCCCAAGTAACGCGTCTCGAAATGAAGGTGGCTGCCCGTGGACCTGCCCGTCGATCCCCCAAGCCCCAGAACATCCCCCGCTTCCACCTCGTCGCCCACATCCACCAAACGCTTGCTCAGGTGCCCGTACAAGGTTTCCAGGCCGTTCGGATGGCGCACCACCACAACATGCCCGAAATCGCGATGGTACCGGGAGATGCGCACCTTGCCGGCAAACGCACTGAGCACCGTGTCGCCCGTCTGCAGCTTCAGGTCGGCCCCGTAATGGTGGCGGCCGTGCCGCATGCCGAACGGGGAGGTGATCCGCCCGGTGATCGGCATGGCGTGGTCGCAATCCGCCCAGCCCAGTTGCAATCCGATGGTGTCGGTGATGGCCGGGCGGCGCTCAAAGATCTGGTCCGTGTTCCAGTCGCCGTATATGCCGTAGGCCGGGAAGTGCAGCGCGGAATCGGCGGTGGTCCACACTTCATTGCCCACGGCTTCATCCACCACGATGCCCGCACCGGTCTCCTCGTAGCTGTTACTGTCCTCCGGTCCCCCGATGCCGTTGCCGTCATCCTGCCCCATGGCCGCCGGTGAAGCGCACAGCAACAGGGCCAAAGCGATGGCGGGGGCAAGGAGCTTTTCCGTCATGGCCGGCAAAACTATCCGCGGACCCGAGCTTTGCAACCCCGTCCTGCACCAAGGTTGCCCACACGCCGCCGTGGATGGCCGCAAATTGTGAAGGATTCCTTGATCGGTGGGCCGTTCACGGCCGTCCACCATCTTTGCGCCCCCCTGTTAAGGATCGTTGATCATGTTCAAGCCACACTCCATCGCTGCCGTGCTGCCCCTTCTCCTGGTGCTCTCCTGCGGGCCCGCGGCGGAAACAGAACCGCCGGATAGCCTAGAGGTGGACAAGGCCACGATGGATGAACGCATACGTCCGCAGATCTACGTGCCTGTGAAGCTGACGGCCAACCTGCGGGCCCTGGATGAGGCGGACCGCCGGATGGTGCCATTGCTGATGCAGGCGGCACAGATCATGGACAGCTTGTTCTGGCAGGAGGCATGGGGTGCCCCGGACAGCATTCCGGCCAAACACCCTTCGCCGGAGCTGCGGGCCTTCTTCCACATGAACTACGGCCCATGGGACCGCCTGGCCGACGATCGCCCGTTCATGGACGGGATGGGCGCAAAACCCAAGGGCGCCCGCTTCTACCCGGCGGACATGGATACGGCGGAGTTCAGCGCATGGGACGACGGTGCGAAGAAGAGCCTGTACACCATGGTGCGGCGGGATGCGGAAGGCAGGCTTATGGCCATCCCCTACCACCGCTATTTCAAGGCCCCCATCGAAAGGGCTGCGGGGCTGCTGGAGCAGGCGGCCGACCTGGCCAAGGACCCCGGACTGAAGCACTACTTGAAGGAGCGGGCCAAAGCCTTGCGCACGGACGAGTACCGCGCCAGCGACATCGCCTGGATGGACATGCGCACCAATGCCATGGACCTCATCATTGGCCCGATTGAAACCTATGAAGACCAGCTGTTCGGCTACAAAGCCTCGCATGAGGCCTACGTGCTGGTGAAGGACCAGCAGTGGACACGCCGGCTGGAACGCTTTGCCAAGCTGCTGCCCAACCTGCAGCGCAACCTGCCGGTACCGGCCGCCTATAAAAAGGAGAAGCCTGGCAGCGACGGCCAACTGGGTGCGTATGACGTGATCTACTACGCCGGCGCGTGCAATGCGGGGGGAAAGACCATTGCCGTGAACCTGCCCAATGACGAAGCCATCCAATTGAAGAAAGGCACCCGCCGGTTGCAATTGAAGAACGCGATGGAGGCCAAGTTCGACAAGATCCTCGTTCCCATCGCGCAGGTGTTGGTGGCCGAGGACCAACGGGCCCATATCACGTTCGACGCGTTCTTCCAGAACGTCATGTTCCACGAGGTGGCGCACGGATTGGGCATCAAGAACACCATCAACGGAAAGGGCACGGTGCGCCAGGCCCTGCGTGATGAGGCGGGCGCATTGGAGGAGGGCAAGGCGGACATCCTGGGATTGCACATGGTGGAACAACTGCGCCAGGCGGGTGAGATCACCGAAGGGGTGCTTATGGACAACTACGTCACCTTCATGGCCAGCGTGTTCCGGTCGGTGCGCTTTGGTGCCAGCTCCGCACACGGCCGGGCCAACATGCTCCGGTTCAACTTCATGATGCAGGCCGGTGCCTTCGCCCGCGATCCCGCCACAGGCGCCTACCGGGTGGATGCGGACAAGATGCACCAGGCTGTGAAGGACCTTGCGGCGCACATCCTGGTGCTACAAGGGAACGGTGACCTGGAGGGCGTGCGGGCCCTGATGAACGAACAAGGAGGCATCGGTTCCGAACTACAGGCCGACCTGGAGCGTCTGAAGAGCGCGGACATCCCCGTGGACGTGGTGTTCGAGCAAGGACTCGACGTGTTGGGGCTGCATCCCGCGGTAGAACAGTGACAATGAACGAAAGCGCACCGGGTACCGGTTCCTCCGCACCAGGGTACCGCCTGTTGCGCATGGCGGTGCGGCTGCTGGTGGCGCTCACGGTATCGTTGCCGTTGTGCCTGCTGCTCTGGCCCCATCTGCCCTTGTTGAAGGCGCCCACGCTGTGGGGCATGGGCTTGGACCGCCTGCTGCTGCTGCTGACCGTACTGGCAGTGCTGCTCCTCTTGCTGAAACGCTTTCCCGTGGCCAGCTACGGCGTGATCATCTTGTCTTTGGGCGTGGTGACCGTCCGCAGCTTCAAGGGCCACCACGACCTGCGCGACCTGTTCACCAACTACGGAACTGCTTTTGCGGCCCTTTCGCAAACTACCGAGGGTCTGCCCGACGTGGACGAGCTGCGCCCGTTCAAGGGGGCGGAGGAACTGCGGAAAGCCATGGACTACACGGACCCCGAGGTGCGCACATTTGCCGTGCAAGCGGCCACCACCTGGTTCAAGCAGGAGGCCGAGGAAGGGGATCGCACCCTGGTCCAGTCCTTTTCGGTCTTCAAGGTGATCAACAGCGCGTGGACCTATGTAAGCGATCCGGCGGACGCCGAATACTTTGCCTCCGCCAAGGAAAGCAGCGGCCTGCTGGCGGGTGATTGCGACGACCACGCCGTGCTGATGGCAGCGTGCATCAAAGCCATCGGCGGAAAGGTGCGACTGGTGCGCACCACCGGCCACATCTATCCCGAAATGTGCGTGGGCAACGCCAAGGGCATGCAGCACGCCGCCTACCTGATCCGAAACGTGCTCTTCCCCGAGGAAGCACGCTACGCCGACCTCTACTACCACACCGATGCCAACGGTGAGTGTTGGATCAACCTCGACTATACGCGCCACTATCCCGGCGGGCCTGTGATGAACGAAAAGATCATTGGCATCCTCGGGGTGTGAAAAACCCGGCGCGCTACTTTTGAACGCATGTCCGAGGAGCGCAAGCTGATGAACCCGGCTGAACTGGCCAAGGCGAGCCACATGCGGCCCGGCGACCCGCGCATCGCCATGCTGGCGGAGGTCAGCGGGCTGAAGCGCTTGGAACGCTTCTACAACGAGATCAAGGCTGCGCCGGGGGAGGATTTCATCACCGCGCTCTTCGCCCACCTGGACCTCCGGCTGGAAGTGGACCCCGCCGACCTGGAGCGTGTGCCAACCGAGGGCGGACTGGCCATTGTGGCCAACCATCCGTACGGGGCCATCGACGGGCTGGCCATGCTGCACGTGCTCCGCGAACGGCGTCCGGACCTGAAGGTGATGGCCAACTTCATGCTTCAGCAGCTCGAACCGCTCCGGGGCCGGTTCATCGGTGTGAACCCCTTCGAGCAACTCACCGCCCGAAGCAGCTTCCAAGGCATGCGCCAGGCTCGCCAGCACCTGGTCGACGGCGGGGCGCTCGGCGTGTTTCCCGCCGGTGAAGTGAGCAGCTACCGCAAGGATCTGGACGCCGTGGCCGATCCGCGCTGGAAGACGCCCGTCATCAAGCTGATCCGACACGCCGGAGTGCCCGTGGTGCCCATGTGGTTCGATGGCGCCAACAGCTTGGTGTTCCAGATCCTGGGCATGGTGCACCCCAGCCTGCGCACGCTTCAGCTACCACGCGAAATGCTGCGCATGCACGGGCGAAGCGTCCGCATGCGCATCGGAAATCCGCTGACTGAAAAGGAGCTTGCCCAGTTCACCGCCGTGGACGACCTGGCTCGCTTCCTGCGCGCCAAAACGTACTCCATCGGCAGCGGCGTGTCCGTGCGACGTGAGCATTTCAAGCCCCTGCGGTTTCCACGCCGGCCCAAGCCCATTGTGGAGCCCACCCCCGTGCAGGATATGGAGCGGGACCTGGACGGCTTGGCGGACAAACGGCTCAATACCCAGGGCGAATTCGACCTCTTCCTGGCACCCAGCGGGCGGATCCCCAACATCCTGCGCGAGATCGGCCGCTTGCGGGAGGTCACTTTCCGCGCCGCCGACGAGGGCACCAACAAGGCCATCGATCTGGACGAGTTCGACCACTACTATGACCACCTCTTCGTATGGGACCGCGAGAAACGGAGGCTGGCAGGGGCCTACCGCGTGGGCGACGGCAGGATGATCATGGAGCGCTACGGCAAGCGCGGCTTCTACCTCAACACGCTCTTCAAACTGGGCAAACCCATGCGCGAGGTGCTCGCTGCCAGCTACGAACTGGGAAGGTCGTTCGTGGTGGCCGATTACCAGCGCCACCGCTTGCCCCTGTTCATGTTGTGGCGGGGCCTGCTGCTGCACGTCACCGCCCACCCGGACCACCGCTTCCTGATCGGGCCGGTGAGCATCAGCGGGGCCTACAGTAATTTCTCGCGCCGGCTGATCATTGAATTCGTGCAGAACCACCATTATGATGCCGAACTGGCCAAGCACGTGAAGCCGCGGAACCGCTTCTATATCGGCATTGACAAAACGGACGGCAACGCCTTGCTGGAGGCTTCCGGGGAGGACATCAAAAAGCTGGACCAAATGATCGCCGATGTGGAGGCCAGCGGATCCGCAGTGCCCGTGCTGCTGAAGCGCTACCTCTCGCTCAATGCCAAGATCATTGGGTTCAACAGCGATCCCCGCTTCAACGATGCGTTGGACGGATTGGTGGTGCTGGACCTCTCCAAGGTGCCGCCGGCGGTGATCGAGGGCCTGCGCAAAGGCATGGCCTGAACCTGCGCGGGACGGGCTATTCCGCTACGGACAGCTTGTAGCTGCCCACCTGGGAGCCTTGGGTGATGGTGGCGTAATAGAGCCCCGGCGCCAAACCGTTCAAGGGTACGCGATGGAGCGTGCCATCGGTTGCGGCATAGGTATGACGGTAGGCGACCTGGCCGGAACTGGTGTGCAGTTCCACCTGTACAAGGTCCGTGTTGCCCGCTTGCGGAAGCTGAAAGAAGAATTCGCCGTGTGCCGGATTGGGGAACAAGGTGATGCCCGTTTCCTGTGCGCAGTGCGCCGCCACCACGTCCGAAAGGGTGGAGGTGCCGTCAAGGTCGGTTTGCCGCAGGCGGTAGTAGTGAACCGTGCCACCGGGGCTGGTGCCTGACCAGGCATAGTGCTGCATGGAACTGCTGTTGACCGTGCCGGGAACAGTGGCCAGCGCTTGGAACACGATGCCGTCAAGGCTGCCTTCCACGGTGAAGAAGGCGTTGTTCCGCTCCGAGGCGGTGGTCCAGTCCAAGTCCACGGACGAGCCGTGACATTGGACACCGAAGGCCACCAGTTCAATGGGCAACGGAGTGGCCGGGCTTGCCGAAGCAATGGTGAGGTACCGCGTACTGCCTTGGGGGACCTGTGTGTTCGATATGCCGGACACCGTGATGAAACCACCACTGTACGAGAACGAGAGGCCACCGCCCGCAGCGTGCACGGTGGCATTGGTGAAATTCCCGTCCAAGTCCACCAACAAGCGCAGGTCGGACGGGTTCACCATGCCCGGTATCGCACAGGCATTCAGCCGGATGCTGAAGTTGAAGTTTCCGGCGAAACCGGTGTTCACCACCTTCCATTCGCGTTCCAGGCGTGAGTATATGCCGGTTGGCATTTCCAGCAGGGAGGCATCCGTGGAGCAGAGCTTGCCTGCATTGTGGCCGGCTAGGAGGTAACTCAGGTCGGAGCCGAACGTGCCCGTGTTCGCTTGGTTGGAAGCTGCCAGCGCGCCGATGTACAGCCTGGTGGAGTCATCTTCCGTCCTCGATTGCTTCTGCACAAGATCACTGGTATCGTCGCGCCCGATCCCTATCACATCGTTGTGGTAGCCTGAATCGGCAGGCCATAGGACGGCGTTGTTGGAAGCGCGGTAGGCAAGTGTGGTGGATCCGTTGTTGCCCAGTGTAATGCCGTACTTCACCGCGAGGTAGGATTCGATCCGGTTCGTTTCCGCGGTGGTGACCGCGCTTCCGTACAGGATCAGCTCGCCCACGGGACCCAGCCAATCGCGGTAGCGCCCGTTGAATGGTCCGAGGCTGTTCTGTCCGCCCCATGCCGTGTTCACTGCGGCCTGGCCAGTGCCCAACGCAGTGACCTGTTCGAAGTTGCCGCTGTGCTCCGTGTTGTAAGTGATGCCCGTGGAATTGCCGTTCCTTCGCCACACGCCCGCCGATTGGAATTTCGCCCTGCCATATCCATACTCGCCGTATTTGGCCCGGCTGGTGCCATCACCCCCCCCGTGCGGTGCACAACCTGCACAAGGCAGGCCACTGCTCACGCCATCGTAGGTCACAATGTGGGTTGCCTCCCGCGTGATGTCCTGCAACTGGGCTGTCATGAAATAAGACTGTACCTCGAGGTCGGGCAGCTTAAGAAAATCCCCCCCGCTGGTTCCGTTGCTCTTGGTGAACAGGATCACCGGGTTGTAATTCCTGCCCACGCCAACCAGGTCCGGGCTGCCGTTCACCACCGTGGAGCTTCCCTTGGTGCTATGGTCTCCCCATGCGGTCACGTTCACCCCACTGGTGGATACGTTTTCATCGGCCCGCAGCCAAAGCAGGATGTTGTTGCCCACGCCCCCAGGTGCGGGAGGGCAGCGGCGGATGGTGCGGTTGCCGGAAGGGTTGGTGACCGATGGTGCGCGGCTGGTGCCGTCCACCACCAGGGCCGTGCATTGCGCGTCCACCGCATTGCCGGCCGTGGCAGCGGAAGCAAGCACATAGGCCACCCAGAAGTAGTGGGTGCCCGGGCCGAGGTTCACCGAGCCACCGACAGGGATGTTGGTTCCCGCTGCCGCCGGCGCCGCACTACCGAACAAGGTGGCGGTGGAGAAGGCGTTGGTACTGCCGGTGTAATAGATGTTGATCGCGGCGATGTCGGCCAAGGGTGCGGTGCTCCCGTTGGTGCGTACCGTGATCTGCGTGATCGGAGCGGTGCCGTAGTCGCCATCAATGACTAACTGCACGCGGAGCAGTTCCTGGTGCGCTCCGGCGCACATCAATGCGTCCGCCGTACTGGCTTGGGTGGTGGTGGCCGAGAGGTAAGCGGCGGGCTTGAAGGCGGTAAGCTGGATGCTGCGGTTGGTGTTCTGCGTGCCGCAGGAGGAGTTGGTGTTGCAATGGATGTAATAGGTGCCGGCGGCGGTGGAGGTCCAGTCCAAGGGCTGGGTTCCGGAGGCCACCACCGTACCCCCGGGCGTGCTCTGGCGGATGGTGAGGAAGTCGGAGGACCTGCTGCTGGTGGCCCGGTAGTTGGCGCCTGCGGCCACACCGGTAACTTGGGCGTAGCGGCCTGCGCGCATGCTGGCAATGGTGGCCGTGTTCCCTGGCGAAGGTGCTGCCGCCCCTCCGCCGGAGGTGCCGTTGTTGCATTGCGCCTGTACGGTTGCGGCCATGCTGGAGAGGCTCGCCACCAGCAGGAAGTGCCGGAGGAGGAAGGGTGCGGAAAGGGGCATGTGGTGGGGAAGGCGGCTTCGAACCGCCGCCGTTTCTACAACGGGGAGCCTCCTTTGGTTTCACCTGCGCACCGTTCCGTCCGGGGGCGATGCCTACAGCAGGGGGCGTGGCCCTTCAACGCTGGCCCATGCCTGGAAGGTCCGGGCTGCTTTTCCGCACTTGGGGCAGGGCAGCGATCTCCCAGGCCACAATGGCCCTGTCGTCGCTTCCGGTAAGCAACAGAGCATCATTCATCCACAGCACGGAATTCACGGAATAGCCGTGGCCACCGGCATTGCGGTCCAAGCGCCGCAGCGGGGTGAAGCTTTCCGCATCCCACAGCTTGGCTGTTTTGTCGCGCGCGGCGGAAGCCAACGTGGTGCCGTCCGGGCTGAAAGCAATGGAGTAGATGGTGTCCTTGTGCGCCGGAAAGGCATGCAGCGCGCTGAATCCAGCGCCCGTGCGCCAGAAGCGCAGGTGGCCGTCCTTGCCGCCGCTGACGAGTAACGGCTTGATAGGGTGCCATGCCACGCTGTTCGCGCCAATGTCATGTCCTTCCAGCGTGAACTGCTCGTTCAGGTCCGTGCTGTCGAGGATGTGGATGCTGCCATCGCCGCAGGCCACCGCCAAGAATTGGCCGTCCGGGCTCAAGGCCAGACCGCGGACCTTGTTATCGCTCAACGGGATGTTGCGCTGCAAGGTGACGCGCCCGTCCGGCAGCATGTTCCACACGGAAAGTGCCCCATCCCCGCCCGCAACGGCCAATCGCCCGCCAGGCAGGGCCTCCATGCTGAAGATGCCCTTGCGGTGGGCACGTTCCAACTGGATCTCCGCGAGGCTGTGCACATCTACCACGTGCAGCCCGCCGTCCTCATCGCCCAAGTACAAGGTATGGCCCGGTGCGTGGTGCATGGCGAAAATGGCGCGGCCGATCCGGGCGAGCATGATGCCGGTGTCCGGGCTGTTGATGGCCCACCGGACCACGGTTCCGTCCCCGCTTGCACTGAGAAATTGCCCCTCGGCCACGGCCTTGCTCAAGGCATACACCGAACCCTTGTGGCCCGTGAAACGGGTGGTGCCGGGGAAAACCTTCGACCGAAGCATGGCTGCAAGGTATCCGGCTTCTTCCGCTCAGAACCTGATGAAAGGCACCTTGGGCGGCGTATCGGTTGGTAGCAAAGAAAAAGGCCGCCCTGAACGGACGGCCTTTTCCAAAATCCCTGGATCGATCAGGCCTTGGTCACCTTGATGGTCTTTACCAGCCCGTTGGCCAAGGTGATGCGGAACATGTACACACCCTCGGCAAGGGCGGAAACGTTGATCTGGTTGCCTTGCACGCTGGTGCTGGCGGTTACCTCCTGGCCCACCATGTTGTAGGCGGCAACGGTTTTGATCCGCTGGGTGCTGCGGATGTTCAGCACGTTGGCCATTGGGTTGGGGTAAAATTCAAAGTCGGCGGTAGCCAGTTCGCTTACGCCAACGGGGGTACCGACCTGCACCGCGTCGATTCCGATGTAATTGGAGTCCGTGCCGGAAGGTCCACCGTCCAACACGTTGTAGCGGAAGGCCACGCGCACGGGTACCGGTGTGGAGCCGACGCCGGAGATGGTCGTCGCATACTGCGTCCATACCTCGGGGTAGCTCAGGTCCATACCATCGTTGATCGTGGTCAACAGCAGGTTGAAGGAACCAACGTCCGTAGGTCCTGCAGGGAGTGTGGCACTGCCTACGCTTGCCCGAACCTCCAGCCGGTCGTTCCATTGGGAACCGGTCGTGGTACTCGTCCAGAACGAGGCTTGGTCGCCGTCTTGCACCATCACCACGGGAGTGATGAGCCAATTGCTGATGTCTCCGGCGCCGGAGGTGCTGTTGAAGTTAACGCCGATGTATGAGTTGTCAGCGCCGTTGTATGAGGTCAACGCCGCAGGGTTGCCCTGGAACCACGAGGCGGTTCCGACAGGATTGCTCACATTGGTGATCGTCCAACCGGCCGCGTCAAGCGTGGTGATATCGTCGAAGTTCTCGTTCAACTGGGAAAAGCCCAGGAGCGGCAAGGTGCACAGTGCGGGAAGGAGTAGGTGTTTCATCATGAAGAAGGGTTTTGGTTTTGTGTTTTTGCTGTTGGCCGGAACGTCCTTGGGGGACGATCGGACGACCGTAAATCGAATGCCAAGGTAGCTGATGGGCTGGGTTCGCCGGCCCCTTCCCCGAGGAAATATGAAGCAACCACTGTGGAAAACCCCCGCTGGTGCCTGGCCGCCCGCCGGTGGCCTGGACAGACCGCCGGTGTGATCGGTGTCCACCGGTGTTGATAATTCACCACCTTTCCGCCGAAAACAATAGCACGCATGGACCTGATCATTGAAGGACTCAGCAAAACATACGGCAATGGCGTGAAGGCGCTGGACAACGTGAGCCTGCACATACCCACGGGCATGTTCGGCCTGCTGGGCCCCAACGGGGCCGGAAAGAGCACGCTCATGCGCATCCTTGCCACCCTGCAGGAGGCCGACGGCGGCACGGCGGTGCTATCCGGGAACGGAGCCTCCATTGACGTGCTCAGGGAGAAGGATGCCGTGCGGCGCACGCTGGGGTACCTGCCACAGGAATTCGGCGTGTACCCCAAGGTGAACGCCTACGAAATGCTGGACCACATCGCCCTGTTGAAGGGGGTGACCGTGAAGAAGGAACGCAAGGAGCTGGTGGAGGCCTTGCTGCAGCGCGTCAACCTTTGGGACCAGCGCAAGCGCAAGCTCAGTGGCTTCAGCGGCGGCATGAAGCAGCGCTTCGGCATAGCGCAATGCCTGATCGGCGAACCCAAGCTCATCATCGTGGACGAGCCCACGGCGGGCTTGGACCCCGGCGAGCGCAACCGCTTCTACAACCTGCTCACCGAGATCGGCGAAAACGTGGTGGTGATCCTCAGCACCCACATTGTACAGGACGTGAAAGAGCTGTGCAGGAACATGGCGATCATCAACAAGGGCAAGGTGCTTTATGCCGGGCCGCCGGATGATTCATTGCGCGAGATCCAGGGCAAGGTGTGGGAGAAGCGCATTGCCAAGAGCGAACTGGAGGGTTTTGCAGCGGGCGGAAGGATGATCAGCAACCGGTTGGTCGCTGGTGAGCCGGTGATCCACTTGCTGGGCGACGAGCGGCCGGCGGACGGCTTTGTTGCCGTGGAGCCGAGCTTGGAGGACGTCTTCTTCGGGGCCATCAACCGGAGCAATGCCCAAACCGCCGCGCAATGACCCGGAAGTTCTTCCTCTTCGAGGTGCGCTATTGGCTGAGGCAGCCCATGGTGTACATCTTCTTCCTGATCCTGGGCCTGTTGCCCTTTTTCGCGGTGATCAGCGACAACGTGACCATCGGCGGCGGCATCGGCAATGTGCACAAGAACGCGCCGTACGTGGTATACCAGTTCTATGGTGCCATGAGCTTCTTGGCCATCCTGATGGTCACCGCATTCGTGAACGGTACTGCCATCCGTGACTTCACCAGCGACACGGCGCAGATCATCTTCTCCACACCGGTTTCCAAACGCAGCTACTTAGTGGGCAAGTTCCTCGGCAGCACCTTCGTGGCCTGCCTGCCGCTGTTGGGCGTATCGCTGGGCATTGTACTGGGCAGTTGGTGGCCGTCCGTGGACCCGCTGCGCCTGGGGGCCAATCCGGTCCTTCCCCATGTAGAGGCCTTCCTGGTGATCGCCTTGCCGAACATCCTCTTTGCGGCGGCGATCATCTTCGCCGTGGCGGTGCTGGTGCGCTCCACCATGGCTTCCTTCATAGCGGCCATCGCCCTGTTCGTGGGCTACTCCATTGCGGGCACCTTCATGAGCGATATGGAGAACCAGCACTTGGCGGCGTTGCTGGATCCCTTCGGCAGTGCAGCCACTGACCTGATCACCAAGTACTGGTCCGTGGAGGACAGGAACACGCGGTTGTTGCCACTGGACGGCGTGCTGCTGTGGAACCGCCTGATCTGGCTGGGTGTGGCGCTGCTCGTTTTCCTGTACGGCTACCACCGCTTCCGGTTCACGGACAGGGCGCAGAAGGCAAAGCCCTTGCTGGCGGATGAGCATGGGGTGGCCGCAACGGTTGCCGCCGCCCTGCCCGCCGTGCACCTGCACCATGGCGCGGGCGCAAAACGTACCCAGTTCCTCACCCTTCTCCGGAATGACTTCCTAGGCATGCTCAAGGGCACCACGTTCATCATCATCATGGTGCTGGGCCTGGTACAGCTCTTCTTTTCGCTGGGCTTCGTCACCAGTATGTATGGAAACACCACCTACCCGGTCACCTACAATGTGGTGGACGTGATGAGCGGATCGCTCTTCATCTACCTGATGATCGTGGTGGCCTTCTATGGCGGGCAGCTGGTCTGGAAGGAGCGTGAACCAAAAATGGACGGCATCATCAATGCGTTGCCCATGGCCACGCGTACCAACTTCCTGGCCAAGTTCGCCGCGTTGGTAGGAGTGCTGCTCGTCGTCCATCTCTTCGCCATGCTCGCCGGCATGGTGACCCAGCTCTTCCATGGATACACCCGGTTGCAGCCTGGGGTATACCTCACCTATTTCGTGGTGCCCGGCGTGCTGATGTATGCGTGCTGGGCCGTGCTCGCCATGCTGGTGCACGTGCTGGTGAACAACAAGTACCTCGGCTACTTCGTGTTCATCGTACTGCTTGTGCTGAACTTGTTCATGTGGAGACCCCTGGACATCTCCTCCAACCTGGTGCAGTTCAACAGCACTTCCGGCCTCACCTATTCGGACATGAACGGCTTCGGGCCGTTCCTCCGGAACTGGCTCTTCTTTCGTTCGTACTGGCTGTTGTTCTCGGCACTGTTGGTGCTCGCGGCGTATTTGTTCGTGGTGCGCGGGAATGACACGGCGTGGCGCTGGCGCTTCCGACAGGCGGCCTCCCGTTTGGGCCGGGCTTGGCCGGTAGCTGCCCTGTTGGGGGGCGCCTGGGTGGTGATGGCGGGCTTCGGCTGGTGGAACACCAAGGTGCTGAACACTTACCATACGCCGAACGAAGTGGAGGAACTGTCCGTCCGCTATGAGCGGGACTACAAGAAATACGAGCACATGGTACAGCCCCACTACACCGGTGTGTCGTACCACATTGAACTCGACCCTGCCGAGCGCGCCATCGCGTATTCCGCCGAGATCACCTTGAGGAACAAGAGCGGACAGGCCATCGACACGCTCTATTTCAACGTACCGCACCGGATGAACGTGAGGCTCGACATCCCCGGTGCCACGTTGGTGCTCAACGACAGTGCGTTGGATCAGCGGATGTACCGGCTGGCCGCGCCAATGCTCCCGGGCGACTCCATCCGGCTCACCTGTAGCGGCGGCTGGCGGCCCAAGGGCATCTCCAACAGTACCGAGTTCACTTCCGTGGTGCAGAACGGCAGTTTCTTCAACAACATGGACCTGATCCCCTCCATCGGTTATGATGCCGGTGGGGAATTGCAAGACCGCGAGAAGCGCCGCAAGCACAAACTGCCGCCCAACGAGCGCATGCCCAAGTTGACCGATGACCCTGCCAAGCGGATGGACAACTACATCATGCGCTACAGCGACTGGGTGCATGTGCGCACCACCATCGGCACCGCGCCGGACCAGATTGCCGTGGCGCCGGGCTCCCTGAAAAAGGAATGGCTCGCTGACGGGAAACGCTGGTTCACCTATGAACTGGACCACAAGGCGCTGAACTTCTATTCCTTCCTGAGTGCGCGCTATGAGGTGGCCCGCGAAACGTGGAAAGACCCGAACGGCAAGGAGCCCGACGTGGCGCTGGAGGTATACTATCAGAAGGAGCACGGCGTGAACGTGCCGCGCATGCTCAACTCGCTGCACAAGTCGCTCGACTACTACACGGCGCACTTCGGCCCCTACCGGCAGCAGCAGGCGCGCATCATCGAGTTCCCGCGCTATTTCTCCTTCGCGCAGGCCTTCCCCGGCACCATGCCGTACAGCGAAAGCATCGGCTTCATCACCGACCTCACCGCCAAGGAGGACATCGACATGGTGTTCTATGTGGTGGCACACGAAACCGGCCACCAGTGGTGGGCGCACCAGGTGATCGGAGCCAGAATGCAGGGCGCCACGCTGCTCAGCGAAAGCATGGCCCAGTACTCGGCGCTGATGGTGATGGAGAAGGAATACGGCAAGGACCACATGCGCAAGTTCCTGAAGTATGAGGGCGACAAGTACCAGAATGCACGCGGCTCAGAGGCACTGGGCGAAACCCCCCTGCTCACCGTGGAGAACCAGGGATACATCCACTACAACAAGGCCAGCGTGATGTTGTACAACCTGCGCTCCTTCCTCGGCGAGGACACGGTGAACAAGGCCTACCGTTCCTTGGTCGAGGACTTCGGCTATGCCGATCCACCGTGGCCCACCTCGCTGGAATGGTACCGTGCCGTGGACAAGGTGACGCCCGACAGCTTGAAGTACCTGCTGGAGGACGACATCAAGTACATCACGCTCTACGACAACAAGGTGATCGAAGCCAAAGGCACCATGAACCCCGACAGCACGTGGACGGTGATGATGAAGCTCACCGCCGAGAAGGAGCATGCCGATTCGCTGGGCAAAGGCACCCCGGTGGACATGAACGACTGGATGGACATCGCCGTGGAGCGCTGGCCCAGCTTCGGCAAGAACAAGGAGCTGAACGATGTGCCTTTGGTGCAGCAGCGCGTGCAGCTGCACACCGGCGAGAACAAGTTCACCTTCCACGTGGCGGGCAAGCCTTCTGCCGTGGTCATCGACCCGGACCATCTCTTCTTCGACCGCCACCCGGACGACAACCGGATGCGGGTGGAGGTGGAGGGGAAGAAGTGAAGCAGCCGGCGTAGGTGGGCCGCCTTACGCCGGATGGAGTTCATAAATTGCCAAATGTGGATGGGAAACACTGCATTTGGCTGCTGACGATACCGCATCGAATACTGGCCGGCCAGTATTTCAAGGAACGCCCAACACTGGCGCGAGCGTGGACGCTCGTGCCGCATTCCCACTAAGCCACATCGCATTCAATGCCCAATTGCGGGTTCGCACTGCTCCATCGATAGGCCGATCATCATTCCCAAGCCCGCACGTAATGGGTTCTCGTGAGGATGATGCCGTCTGAGCTTGAAGCGCCCCAACACTGGCGCGAGCGTCCACGCTCGTGCCGCATTCCCACTAAGCCACAT
>ERZ795041.154-NODE-154-length-27305-cov-4.471890_pt1 | contig 27305 bp, 19 predicted proteins | sample MGYA00375125_ERZ795041 | MGnify/ENA primary metagenome ERZ795041 (study PRJEB30170, sample SAMN03074214) | activated sludge metagenome | biome: Common Effluent Treatment Plant; feature: Wastewater; material: Activated sludge; isolation source: activated biomass in...
CCCGACGACCCGGGCTAAACTCGCTTCCTCTTTTTCAGCACGGAGAGGTGTCCGAGTGGCTGAAGGAGCAGCACTGGAAATGCTGTATACGGGTAACCGTATCGGGGGTTCGAATCCCCCCCTCTCCGCTTGAAAAGCCCCGGGCCGATTCGGCCTCGGGGCTCTTTCTTTGGCACAAAGTCCACTGTCGCGTGAGGGCGCAGGCCGTCACCTGCTCGCGTGCTCGAGTGACTCGGTCCGAAGAACATGCAGGTCGGCGAGTTGCTCGAGCGTCCCGGTGATCGTGGTTGGCGTGCCGACGAAATCGCGGACGGTATCGATCGTCGCGGCATGCCCTTGCGCGTCGGTGAGCAGGTAATACGTCGGCGTCCCGGCGGCGTCGCGGGCGAGGAGCATGGGGGGGATCCCGCCCTCGATGCACAGGATGGCGCACGCGCGGTGGGCCTTGCCCTCGCCGGGTTTCATGGCGCCGAGGAAGCACTTGGGGTCGATGACCTCGCCGGTGACGGTGATGGGGCCGAGGGACCTTGGCGTGGGGATCACACGCGGCGACGTGTCGGGATTGGTGGTCATAGAGGCCATCGACTCGGGAGTCGAGGCAACCTCAATCATGCGGCGGCCGTCGCGCTCGAGGAGTGTGCCCCTGATAATGGCGAGGGTGCGATCGAATGGTGTGACGCGATCGCGGATGCCGTGCTTCCCCTCGGCGACGAGGAGGATGACACTCGGGCCGGTGGGTTCGCTCACGATGAGCATGGGCTGGGGGTCGGCGAGGATGGTCCCGGTCCAGGACTGAGTGCCCTCGTGCCAGACGGCGTTGCCGGGTGACCGCTGCGCAAGAGCGGCAAGGCTCGCGATGATGCCGAGGAGGACGAGGAGTATGGGAATGACGAGGTGGATGGTGTCGCGATGCTCGCGCGGTGCGGGGAGATAGCCGACGTAGATGCGTTTCGGTTTGTCGGGGGATGCGGGCATGGTGTGTCGAGTGGTGGACCTGTCGAGTGGAACAGAGCGAGCGAGTGTCACGTCGTGTGAGATGATGGAGCGTGGGTGGGCTCAGGCGAGACGACTGAGCCACGAGTCGGTGTAGGAATTGGAGCCGGTGTCGCGGGATCGTCGAGCGGGCGCGGCGTTGGATTGACGAGGATGCGCCGGCCCTCGATGCGGACCTCGTGCGTCGGCACTCGATCGTCGAAGGGTGGCGGGGCGGCGCCGGTCTCCGGGCGGTATTGGTAGCCGTGCCAGGGGCAGGTGATGCTGCCCTCGAGGATCTGGCCCTCGGCGAGCGGGCCGCCCTGGTGGGCGCAGACGCCGGAAATCGCGGCGATGCTGGTGGTGTCGCGGAAGACAGCGATGGGCGGGCCGCCCTTGCTGCAGATCGAGACGGCACGAGAAGGCGCGATGTCGTCGATCGTGCCGGCGTCGAGCCATAGGGTCGCGGCGTCGATAGGTGTGATGCGAGCGTCGTGGCGCCTTTGCCTGAAGGCCGCGGCGAGGTGGAGGGTGGTGAGCGTGGCGAGGCCGAGGATCAGTGTGATGGGGATGAAGAGTGACGATTCGGATTGCATGATGCCCAGGGCCACGTGGAGGACGAGCAGGGCGTAGGCGAGGTACACGTGCATGTGGATGGACTTCCACACGCGGGGTGTGAGGTTCTTTAGCCAGAAGTCGTGGCTGGTGGCGGCGAGCACGAACAGAATCAGGAACGCGACGAAGCCGAGGATCTCGAAGGGGAAGCGGCTGATGGAGGCGTAGTCGCGTGAGGCGTCGAGGAGGGCACTCGCCGGGTTTCGGACGCCGAACCCGCCGTAAAACCCCAGGGCGATGATGGCGTGGAACACGGCAAGGATGAAGATAGTGACGCCAAGGTGGCGGCGGTTGTAAAGGAGCGGGGCGAAGCGAGTGGAGAGTCGGGCGAGCGGGCCGATGGCGAGTGCAACGTGGAGGAGCGTGAGGCTGGTGAGGCCGAGCGCTCGCATCGCGAGGATGGGTGGAGAGATGGACTCATCACCGCCATGGGTGATGGAGGTGAGAATGGCGAACGTGAGAAGAAGGACAAGCGTGGCCGCGACGATTGCGAGGTCGTAGAGACGCTTGTGGCGGTTCCACTGGATAGCCCGGTACGCGACGCTCATGGGAGGTTCGAGGCCTGGGGGATGTCGGTGCGAGAGCGATCGGAACGGGTGGCCAAGGAGGCCCAGAGCGCTAGGGCAAGCAGGACCGGGATGACGATCCAAGTGAGGCGATGAATGGCTCGCTGGGTGCGGGTCATGAGTGATTCTGCGCCGACTCGCCTGCGTGACGACGGAGGTAGGCGCGGGTCATGTTCGGCCAGAGGGCGATGAGGCCGGGGATGATCAGGAGGCGGAAGGGGAACGTACCTCGGGCGGCGGCGGGGTCGATCGAGTTGACGCCCCGGAATGCGAGGGGAATGGCAAGGAGCGCGCCGATGGCGAGGTAGAAGGCGAGGGTCAGAAGAAAGAGATCCATGAGGGACATGCGGGGCTTTGATGCTGGTGGGCGTGATGTGGTCTCAGGTATATTGGATGATGATTGGTGTGAGAATCGGGTTCGCATTGTCACCCTTTGAACACCGCTCTGGTGAGAGGTGCCACCAGGGATGGTTCCATCGGTAAAAAAAAGAAACCCCCGGGTGGTGGGACCCGGGGGTTCAGGGAGTTGCGGGGCGCTCGTGCTCCGGTGTTTCAGGAGCGGCGGACGCGGAGGGTGGGACTCGGCGCCGCAAGCGATACCCCGCAGGTGGTGGGCGTTGTGTCGTCGTTCACAGTCGTTCGCATCAGAGGCGTGCCGTCGGCGTGGACGGCGTGGGTGGACGCGTCGCGGATGCTCCTCCGTGGGGTGCATGGGCCGAGTGTGGGCGGCCTTGGGGCTGTCCCTGCCCCGTCACACAGGTTGTCAAGTGTGACGCACATCGAGTGGAGCGGCGAATCGCGGGGCTGATGAGTGTCGGGGTCGATCCTCGACGCCCGTCACCAGCATGTATCCATCCTGTTGCTGACCCTTGTGTCCCTCCTGCTGGCCGCGTGCTTGTGACGGCACGCCTCTGATGTGAACGATGTGGTGAACGAGACGGAGTTTCGAAGAGACGAGTTGAAGCACAGGCGGGACGCCTGTGCCACGAGGGATTTAGCTGCAGCCCATGCTGTTGCCGCAGTTGAGGCACTTGTGGCAGGTGCCCGAGCGAACGGTGACGTTCCCACAGACATCGCACGCGGGGGCGTCGCCCATGCTCTCCATGGCGACGGAGAGCGTGGAGGACGCGGTGACCTGGGAGCCGGTGATCTCGACCGATGAGGACTCGACGATCACTGTGCGCGAGGCGGAGGTGATGGCCGCATCGTCGGCGTGGTCGTCGGCCCATTCGTCATCGGCCGAAGGCGGCGCGACGAAACGGGAGGCATCATCGGTCGCCGGCGGGGCGCTCCAATCGGATCGCGGCTGGAACTCGATGACGCTCGAGGGCTTGGTCGCGCTTTCACGCTTGGGGGCGTATTGCTCGCGGAAGCCGGGGATGAACTGCATGCCCATCCAGCGGAAGATGTAGTCGACCAGGCTCTGGGCAATGGGGATGTCGGAGTTGGTGGTCATGCCCGCAGGCTCGAAGCGCTGGAAGGAGAACTTGCCCACAAGGCTGGAGACGGGAACGCCGTATTGCAGGGCGACGCTGGTGGCGGTGCCGAGCGAGTCCATGAGCCCGCCGATGGTGGAGCCTTCCTTGCTCATGGTGATGAACAGTTCGCCGGGCATGCCGTCGTCATAGAGACCGACGGTGAGGTAGCCCTCGTGCCCGGCGACGTTGAACTTGTGGGTGATGGAGCGTCGAGTGTCGCTGAGGCGGCGTCGCATCGGCTTGTGAACGATCTGGATGATGGGCTCAGGGGAGGTCGGCGTCGCCACAGCCGGGGCGAGGGCACCAGCGGTGGTAGGGTCCGGGCGGTGGTCCTTGAGAGGCTCGACCTTCTTGGTCTCCTTCGCGGCGTCCTTCTTGAGTTCGTTCTTGGCCTCGTCGGCGGTAGCGGAGAGCGGCTGGCTGAGTTTGCATCCGTCGCGATAGAGGGCGTTGGCCTTGAGCCCCAGTTCCCACGACAGGCGATAGCACGACTTGATGTCGTCCACCGTGGCCTCGTTGGGGAGATTGATGGTCTTGGAAATCGCGCCGGAGATGAACGGCTGGGCGGCAGCCATCATGCGGATGTGACCCTCGGCAGCGATGAACCGCGTTCCGAGTTTCCCGCACTTGTTGGCGCAGTCGAAGATGGGAAGGTGATCGGCCTTGAGGTGCGGCGCACCCTCGATGGTGGCCGTCCCACAGATCGCCAGATTGAGCGCATCGATGTCGGCGTCGGAAAGGCCGAGCGCGGCGAGAAGATTGAAGGACGAGTCGGCCTTGGCGGCGTCGGGGGCGGTGCCACACGCCCGGAGCGAGTCCTCCGAGAGCGACCACGCCGAGAAGGCGAAGGGAAGTTCGAAGACGCCGGGCAGCGATGCCTCGATCGCGTTGAGATCGACTGTGGTGACGCCTCGATCGGCGAGGAACTTGCGGAGCGTGCCCGTGCCGCTCGGCAGCGGCGTGTTGAGCGTGAGCGTGCCGAGGATGTAGGTCATGATGTCGCGGACGTGGAGCGGCGAGTAGCCGAGCGCGTGCAGGGCCGGCTCGACGGATTCGTTGGCGATCTTGAAGTAGCCGCCGCCCGCGAGTTTCTTGAACTTCACGAGGGCGAAGTCCGGCTCGACGCCAGTCGTGTCGCAGTCCATGAGCAGACCGATCGTGCCCGTGGGCGCGATGACCGTGGTCTGGGCGTTGCGATAGCCGTGCTTCTCGCCCAGGGCGAGGGCGTCATCCCACACGGTGGTCGCACGCTTGAGGAGCGTGTCGGTGTTGGCGACGCCAAGCGTGCCAGCCTTGCGACCCTTGGTGATGAGCTCGTGGTCGATCGGGACGGGGCGGATCGTGAGATCGATGTAGTCCTTGCTCGTGCGCGACGTGCCATGCGCGGCGAGGCGGTGGTTCTTGATGACGCGGAGCATGTTGTCGCGGTCGTCATCGAACCCCGGGAATGGCCCGTGCTCGCTCGCCATGAGGGCGCTCATGCGGTACGAACGCCCCGTGAGGATCGCGGTGAGCGTCGCGCAGATGACGCGGGCCTCGTCGGAATCATAGGGAATCCCAGCCTGCATGAGCATCGCGCCGAGGTTCGCGTAGCCCAGGCCCAGCGTGCGGAAGCGATACGAGAGTTCGGCGATCTGCTTGCTGGGGAAGGACGCCATGAGGACGCTGATCTCGAGGACGATCGTCCAGAGATCGACGCCATGCTCGAATCGCTCGTGGTCGAAGGTTCGTGACTTGTCGTCGTAGAAGCGGAGAACGTTCAGCGAGGCGAGGTTGCAGGCGGTGTTGTCGAGGAACATGTACTCGCTGCACGGATTGCTCGCGTTGATCCGCCCGGCACTCGGGCACGTGTGCCAGGCGTTGATGGTCGTATCGAACTGCACGCCCGGATCGGCGCAGCGCCACGCGGCGAAGCCGATCTGGTCCCACAAGTCACGGGCGCGATACGTGTGCGCCACCTTGCCAGTGATGCGCCACGTCGTGTCCCACGAGGCGTCCTTGTCGATCGCCTCGAAGAAGGAGTCGGGGATGCGGACGGAGTTGTTGGAGTTCTGACCGCTGACGGTCTGATAGGCCTCGCCATTGAAGTCATAGTTCAGGGTGAGTTTGAGTTCCTCGCACTGCCTGGCGACGCCGGGATCGTGCTTCTTGAGGAGACGCAGTCCCTCGACCATCGCCTGGACCTTGATCTCCTCGCGGACCTTCCAGTTGATGAACTCCGAGATGTCGGGGTGATCCATGTCGAGGCAGACCATCTTGGCGGCACGCCGGGTGGTGCCGCCGCTCTTGATGGCGCTCGCGGCACGGTCGCCGATGCGGAGCCAGGACATGAGGCCCGACGACTTCCCGCCGCCGGAGAGTTTCTCACCGTCGCCGCGGAGATGGCTGAAGTTGGTTCCGGTGCCGCTGCCATACTTGAAGAGACGGGCCTCGCGAACCCACAGGTCCATGATGCCGCCCTCGTTGACGAGGTCGTCATCGACGGACTGTATGAAGCAGGCGTGGGGCTGGGGGTGGGTGTAGGCGTCATCGGCGAGTCTGGGTGTGCCCGTGTTGGGATCGACGATCCAGTGCCCCTGGGCGGGGCCGGAGATGCCATACGCGAAGTTCAGCCCGGTGTTGAACCACTGAGGGCTGTTGGGCGCGCACATCTGGTGGACCATCATGTAGACGAGTTCGTCATAGAACGCCTGGGCATCCTCTTTGGAATCGAAATAGTTGTGCGACTCGCCCCAGTGACGCCAGCACCCGGCGAGACGGTGGATCACCTGCTCGGCGGACTTCTCCGGCCCGGTCAGGGGCTTGCCCGCGTCGAGGATGGGCTTGATGGCGCCCACTCCATCCCGCGCCACACGCCCTGTGGACGTGAACTCGCACTGCGGCACACCCGCTTTGCGGAAGTACTTGCTGACCATGATGTCCACGGCCAGTTGCGACCACGACTCGGGAAGCCAGGCGTCCTTCATCTCGAAGACCACCGACCCGTCGGGGTTGGTGATCTTCGAGGAACGCTTGGCCCAGGTGACGGAATCGAACGGGTCGCGTCCTGCGACGGTGAACTTCCTTGAGATCTTCATTGAACCTCGGCCTTCCGATGGGGTCACGGGAGTAATGGACGAACCGACGACTGCGACCAGATCACGCCACGCGGCGGATCAGGCTCCACCACGCATCTCGACGAGTTTGCTGGTGTTCTCGCCGATGCGGAACACGACGACGATGAGTTCGAGCCCGACACGGATGAGAATGGCATAGAGCAGAACAACGATGGACCCGACGATGAACACGCCGATCCCGGGGAGGATGCCCTGCCCGAACATGGTTGCGAGCGTGAAACCCAGCCAGCCCAGCACGATCACGACGAGGTACAGGACATAGAGGATCTTGATGATGCTGAGGGTGATGAACTTGTTGAACACGAAATCGAGGAGCGCACCCAGGCCGGAGTTGTCGCGGGGAGAGGAGGGGCTGGTCGGGGCGGGGGTTGGTGTCGGTGTGTTGTCCATACGTCTTGCTCCTTGTCCGTCCCGGCCCTGGTGCTTGCGGCCACACGCTGGCATGGCGAGCACGAGGTGGTAGTTTGTGACTAGTCGACCCGAGGGAGCGTCAGCCCCCCCTGATCCTGGTACTTCCCACCCTTGTCGGCGTAACTCTTCTCGCACACCTCGTCCGCCTTCAGGAAGATGAACTGCGCAATCCCCTCGTTCGCGTACACCTTCGCCGGGAGGGGCGTGGTGTTGGAGATTTCGAGGGTGACCTTGCCACGCCATTCGGGCTCGAGCGGCGTGACGTTCACGATGAGGCCGCAGCGGGCATAGGTGCTCTTGCCAACACACACGACGAGGACGTCACGCGGGATCTCGATGTACTCGACGGTCTCGCAGAGGGCGAAGGAGTTGGGCGGGATGATCACGTGGTCCAGGCCGAGTTTGGCGGTGTCCACCTCAACCATGAGATCGTCGGTGAAACGCTTGGGATCGACCACGGCAACCTGCCCCGTCCTGGGTGTCGGCGTGAAGATCTTGAAGTGCGTCCCGACGCGGACGTCGTAGCCATACGACGAGACGCCAAAGGAGATCTTCCCCGGGCGCTTGACCGCGTCCTCGAAGGGCGTGATCTTGACCTGCTTTCGGATCTGTTTGTCGGAGAGCACGCCCACGCTGTCCACCCGTGTCCATGTTGGGCGATCGGAGCCGTGGTCCCACCCGTGGCGCCAATCGCGTCGTAATCTCGAGTCGTCGCGGCGACAGACCGGACGACATTTCTCTCTGACCGACAATCGGAGTCCACTCGTGCCGAAGGGGTCCGATTTTCGAACACAATACGATCGTAATCCTAACTTAGAATCGACATCGACCGAGTCTCGGGCGATTTTCACGTCCGAGAACTCGATATACTGACCTCGCGTCCTGCGAACCCCGAGTTGTGGGGCTGCCCGTCGAATCGGCGGAGCAGGTTTGAGGGGGGCAAGCATACCACAACAGATCGTACATGCAAGGGTGGATGGGTACAAAAGAATGTGTGTTTCCTGTCGGGAAGTTGTCTGAAGGGCGCAAGAGTGGCATCAATCTGGATTTGCGACGTGTGTATTTGGTGAAGATTTCTTGGTGTGGACCGTCGGAAGTGCCGTGTTCGTGCGAACGGATAGAGAACATATCCATCACTTGTTTGGTGTGGGGGGTGTAGCGCGTTGGATGCGGTTGTGGGCGGTAGCATGGTGGTGGATTCTGAGTCGGCACGCACGTGGTGCGCGGCTTGGACGGGTGCGTGTCGCGCCATCGGTGCGATCCGCCGTGGCCCGAGCGGGCCTTCCTTGAGGAGCCGATCGATGCGGGTGATTCGAGTTGGTGTCGCGTGCGCGTTGGGAACCGTGGGCGTGCTGCTCTCGGGGTGCGGCAGCGGTGGTGGGAAGGCTAAGCCCGTGACGCCGATCGTCCGTGCCGTGCCCGACGTGTTACGCGGAACCATCGGGTCCGAGGCCACGATCCGCGGCGCGCAGCCGCAGTTGGTCAGTGGGTTCGGAATCGTGGTGGGGTTGAACGGGACGGGCGGGAAGCCCCTGCCCGACAAGATCCGCGCGACGATGGAGCGAGAGATCCAGATGCGGAGCATCGGGCCCGATGGATCGATCGCGCCGGGGTCGAAAATCCGTCTGAGCGATCCGAACGTGGCGGTGGTGGTGGTGCAGGCGGCGATTCCGCCCGGGGCGCCGGATGGAGCGACGTTCGACGTGGCCGTGTCCGCGGTGAACGCGGACAGCCTCGAGGGCGGCCTGCTGTACACGACGGCGATGCGGATCGGGGCGCCATCGCTGCTTGGCTCGCGCCAGACACGCGAGATCGGCGAGGCACGCGGGCCGATCTTTCTCAATCCCTTCGCAGATCCAGGACGCGAGGACGAGGGCGTGACGCGAACGGCGGGGCGGATCCTGGGCGGCGGTCGCGTGACGAACGCGCTGAAACTGGAACTCGTGCTCGACAACGCGAGCCACGGGCGGGCCCAGGCAATGGTCGAAGCGATCAACTCACGCTTCCCGGCCTCACGCTATGGCGATCGCGACGAGGTCGCGAGAGGGCGTGACGCGTCGAGCATCGCGCTGCGTGTCCCCTCGTGGTACAAGGACCGGGCCTCAGAGTTCCTCGAGTTGGTGGGGCACATGGCGATCGATCGTCGTGCGGCGGAGCAGCGGGCACGCCAGTATGTCGAGGCCCTCAAGGCCGAACCCGTCATGGCCGGGGAGTTGTCGTGGTGCCTCGAGGCGATCGGGGACAAAGCGCTCCCGTACTGCCGGGAGATGTACGACTATCCCGAGTTGAATCCCCGTCTGGCGGCATTGCGGGCGGGTGCCCGGCTTGGGGACGTCCGGGCGGCGGAGCCTTTGATGAAGATCGCGACGACGAGTAAGGGACTCGAGCGGCTGGACGCGATCGCCCTCCTGTCGGATCTGGGCGGTCCGAAAATCGACTTCTCCCTGCGGGGGCTTCTGGAAGACTCGGATCTCGCAACGCGGATCGCCGCATACGAGGCCTTGGCAAAGCGAGCCGAGAAACGCCAGCTCGCGACCCTCGCGGGACGCTACCTGCGAGGCGGGGCGGCGGACCTTTCGCCTGCATATGTCGAAGAGTTGTCGAAGGTGGCGCTCCCGCCGGGGTCAATCGAGGGCGTGGAGCGAGAAATGGTCGCCGGGTCGTTCTTCGTGGATTACGTCCCCGTGGGCGATCCGCTTGTCTATGTGACCCAGCAGGGACGGCCCAGGATCGTGGTCTTCGGCAAGGACCTGACACTCGACAAGCCATTCCTGGCGTCGGCGTGGTCGGATCGGATGATGCTGATCTGCGACGGGGACGGCGGGCCGGTCCGGGCGCTCTATCGCGACCCCGAAGGGCATTCGATCAAGACCACGGTTCGAGGCGACCTCCGCGACCTCATCCGGATGTTCGCCCAGCATCCGTCCGTCGACGATCAACGCCCCGGCTTCGCGCTGTCGTACTCGGAGGTGGTGGGGGCGCTCCACGAGTTACGCGGATCGGGCGTCGGGCCTTATCGATTCGCGACCGAGGACGATCGACTCCGCGGGTTGCTGGTCGCGGCGTCGAACACGCTGGCCGCCAAGGACCGGCCGGAGACCGCCGACGATGCGCCCCCGGAAGACACGGTCGTCCCCGTGCTGGCGGATCGCGCGACCATCGATGCGGCGTCGGAGTTCCGCCCGCGGATCGTCCCGATCCCACCCAAGAGCAAGTAAGGAGCAGGCGTTGGGGGGCGTGCGTGTGTATGGTTGTGGACCCGCGGGGAGATCGGTTCTGGATGGACCGGTTCCGCTGGTGATGTGCAGTCCCTGGACGCGCGGTTTGTTGTGCGCCGGCCCGGGGCGCGACATGGAGGTTGCATGCGTCTCTCCAAGTTGACCCTCAGCGGCTTCAAGAGCTTCGCCGACAAGACCGAGTTCACCTTCGATGACGCCGTCACGGGCATCGTGGGCCCCAACGGCTGCGGGAAGTCGAACGTCGTCGATGCCGTCAAATGGGTGCTCGGCGAACGCTCGAGCAAAAGCCTCCGCGGACACGAGATGATGGACGTCATCTTCGCGGGCTCGGCCGGACGCAAAGAGAGCGGCATGGCAAGCGTCTGCCTCTCCTTCGAGAATCCGGTGCTGCACGGCGATGCCTTCCCGACGGGCGATGGCACGCTCGGCGGTCCGGACGTTGAGGGTGAGGCCGATGCCGAAAACGCGGTCGAGGGCCAGGCCGCGCCGTCTGATGATGTCTCGGAGCAGGATGTCGCGCTCGTACGCCGCGATCGGAAGATCGGGCGCGCGCTGCCCTATGACGCCGACGTTGTCGAGATCGAGCGCCGGCTCTATCGCAGCGGTGACAGCGAGTACCTGATCAACGGCCGCAAGGCACGCCTCCGCGACATCCGCGAGTTGTTCATGGACACGGGCATCGGGGCCGACGCCTACTCGATCATCGAGCAGGGAAAGGTCGACGCGATGCTGCTGGCGAGCCCGCAGGAACGCCGGACGATCTTCGAGGAGGCGGCGGGGATCGCGAAGTACAAGCAGCGCCGCATCGAGGCGCAGCGGAAGCTGGATCGCGCCGAGACGAATCTCAAGAGCACACGCGAGCAACTCGAGAACACCGAGCGTCGCCTCCGCATCGTGCGCGGGCAGGCGGCCAAGGCGCGGACCTTCCGAGAGTTGGACGTCGAGTTGCGCGCGTGGCGAATGGCACTGGCCTTCGATCAGTACGACGACCTCGTGGAACGACTCACCGGGCTGACCTCACGCCAGGAAGACCTCGATAGGCAGCGCCACGAGGCGGCCGAGGGATTGGCCGCGGCCGAGAGCGCCCTCGCGCAAGCAGAGTCGAGCCGGCAAGAGATCGCGCGTGACCTGCGTGAGCGCGAGCAACTGCTGCAGAACGCAAGGCACGAAGAGGAACAGGCCACGCAGCGCGTGCAGATGCTGACGGCGTCGATCGAAGAAGCCAAGCGACAGCACGCGATCGATGAACAGCGGCTGAAGGAGATGCGTGAGCGCCAGACGTCGAGCGAGGCGGACCTGGTGGATCGTCGCGAGGAACTGGCGGCTTTGGCGGAGCGTCTGGCAGAGGCCGAACGCACGCTGGAACTCGCCACGCGCGAACGGTCGGAAGCGATCGCGGCGGCGTCGGATCTGAAGCGGGCCTTCACCGAGAAACAGGTCGCGGCGACACGCATCGAGCGAGAGCGGCAGGGCGTGCTGGCCTCGCTCCAGGCCGAGCGGCATCGAGAAGAAACAGGACGCGAACAGTTAGAAACGGCGAGGGCGCGTCGGGATCAGGTCCAGAACGAGATCACGAGGGTCGAGTCGTCGCTGGAGCAGGCGAAGGCCACGCTCGAGGAGAGCGTGTGCGTCGTGCGAGAGTCCGACGCGAGAGTACTAGACCTCGAGCAGTCCGTCGATCGGCTCGGTGCGGACCGTCGCGAGCGAGCGAAGCAGGTCGGCGTGCGCGAGCAGGAGCAGGTGCGGCTCTCCACGCGGGCCACGATGCTCAGCGCCATGATCGAGTCCCGAGAGGGATTCGCCGAAGGCGTGAGGAAGGTGCTCGAGGCACGCGATCGTGGCGAGGGATTCGCCGGCGTGATCGGCACGCTCGCGGACCTCATCGAGATGCGAGGCGTCGCAGGAGTCGCGAGTGGACCCGGCGGGGATTCCAACACGGATGCCGGGTTGTCCCTCGCGCTCGAGCAGGCGCTGGGCGCCGATCTGCAATCGCTCGTCGTCGATTCGACCGACTCGCTCCCCACGCGCGAAGAGATGGCGGCCGCGGGCGTCGTGGGTCGCGTGACGTTCCTAACGCTGCGCGGCGTGGGATCGTTATCGAGCACCACGAGCGATGGCGTGCCCGTGCCACGCGTGGGCGAGGCGCTCCTGGACGAGTTGGGCGCGGACACGGGGCGGTCGCGATTGGTGTATCTGCGATCATTGGTCGGCGTGCGCGCGAGTGAGCACGGTCACGACGCACGCGAGGCCGCGGTGCACGAACTGCTGGATCGACTCCTGGCCTCCACATATCTGGTCTCCGACATGGACGCGGCGATCCTCCTGGCGGCGGGGCCATTGTCCGGCCGGCGCGTCCGATTCGTCACGAGCGAAGGCGGCGTGCTGGACGCGGATGGTCGAGTGACGATCTCGACCGGGGTCGAGGATGGCGCGGCGGCGGGCGTCGGCCTTCTCGCCCGACGCGCGGAACTGGAGGGAATCCAGGAATCACTCCCCGGAATCGAGCGGGACCTCAACGAGGCGCGGAGCGAGTTGGAACGCCTGGACTCCGACGCGGCAGGATTGAGCGCGGAGTTGGCCTCAGCGCGAGGCGTGGTGGCTCGCCAGCAGCGGACGACACTCGAGGCGCAGGCAACGGTCGATCGACTGAACGCCGAACTCGGGAGGCTCTCACGCGAACGGGAGAGTCTGGCCCAGGAGTTGTCCCAGGGCGAGTCGCGCCTTCAGGGACTCGAGCAGGCGATCGCGACACTGGCCGCCAAGGCCGAGAGCCTGCTCGGGTTGTGGAAGGACGAATCATCGGACGCGTCGCGGCTCGAGGGCGAGGTGCAGGAGGCCCAGGAACAGGCCGAAGCGATGCTCGAGCGTGCATCGCAGGCAAAGGTCGAAGCCGGGCGACTCTCGGAGCAGGTCTCCGCGGCCCGGCGCGAGTGCGGGCGACTGGAATCCATGCGTGACGAACTCGAGCGGGCGCTCCGCGAGGTCGAGGGGCATGCCGAACGCACGGCCGCACGCGTGACCGAGCACGAGAGCGGCCTGGTTGCGGCCAACGCGACCATCGAAGATTCCCACGCCTTGGCCGAACGTCTGGAGGGTGATGTCTCGGCGCTCGGTTCGTACTATCGCGAGGCCCAGGGAGAGTTCGAACGCCTCGGCACGCTCGTCGCCGAGGCCCGCCAGGTGGCGCAGCGCCTCGAACGCGATTGGCACAGCCTCGAGACCTCCAAGCGAGAGGTCGAGGTCAAACGAGAGGCGACCGAGGAACGCTGCGCGACGGACCTTGGGTTGGATGTCAAGAACGAGCACCTGGAGTATCGCGCGATGATGGCCGGGGGCGAGATCGCGAGGATCGATCCGCCCGAGGCCGCGCTCAAGATCGATTCGCTCCGCGAGCAGATCAAGAAACTCGGGCACGTGAATCTCGACGCGATCGACGAAGAATCGAACCTGTCGGAGCAGAACGACTCGCTGGTCTCGCAGTTGGCCGATCTGGACCAGGCCCGAACGCAACTCATCGAGTTGATCGACAAGTTGAACGACGTAAGCCGCGTGCGATTCGGCGAGGTCTTCGATCTCATCCGCGAGAACTTCGGTGGATCCGACGGCATGTTCCGCAAACTCTTCGGCGGCGGCAAGGCCGAGGTCCGACTCATGCCGCTCATCAAGGAGATCGAGACCCCCGACGGTATCCAGAAAGTCGAGACGAACGAGACCGATCTGCTCGAGAGCGGGATCGAGGTCATCGCCAAGCCGCCGGGCAAAGAGCCGCGAGCCATCAGCCAGTTGTCAGGCGGCGAGAAGACCCTCACTGCGGTCGCGCTCCTCATGAGCATCTTCCGCAGCAAGCCTAGTTGCTTCTGCGTGCTGGACGAGGTGGACGCCGCCCTCGACGAGAACAACGTCAACAGATTCAACCAGGTGATCCGCCAGTACACGGACCGATCGCACTTCATCGTCATCACCCACAACAAACAAACGATGCAGAACGCCGACCGCCTCTTCGGCGTGACGATGCAGGAACGCGGCGTCTCGACCCGAGTCTCCGTGAAGTTCGATCAGGTCGGCAAGGACGGCCGGATCGACGCACGAGCGGCACGCGAACCAATCCCCGAACCAGCGGAAATCACCACGCGGTCGGCCGGAGCACGATCCTTCCTGAACGGATCGCACGCAGGCATCGAGTCGTAGGCTCACACGCGAGCCGAAACGCCACAGCGAGTCGTGCCCCAGGCCGAACCTTCGTTGGTTCACGCGCGGAGCACGCGATGGAACCTAGTTTGTCGTCTCGACCTTCCCCACAAGGTCCGCGACCGACGCCACGCGTTGATCCCGTACCCAACGCTCCAGGCCCTTGATGACCGTGAGCGGTGATCGCGGATCGGCAAAGGTCGCCGTCCCCATTTCCACGGCCGACGCGCCCGCGAGGATGAACTCCGCGGCATCCTCCCACGTCGTCACTCCCCCAACGCCGATGAGTGGCGTCCGTGTGTCGCGGCCGATGCCCACATAGCAGTCGTGCACGAGTTTCACCGCGATCGGATGGATGGCAGGCCCCGAGAGGCCTCCCGAACCGCGAGAGAGCCTGGGTTTTCGCGTGCGCACATCGATAGCCATCGCGGGTACGGTGTTCGCGATGGCGAGGGCGTCCGCACCAGGACGCTGGTTGGGGCCGCCCGGTTGGCCACGAGCCTCGATCGCCGCGCGAGCAATGGCGACCACGCCCGATTCCCCGGTGGGACCGCGATACCCCATGACCACCGGGCTGAGTTTCACGATGAGCCGCGTCGTGGTCAACGCCTCACGCACGCCGGCGACAAGATCCCGAAGGAGCGCATCATCACTCCCAAACTCACACCCGTGCGCGACATTGGGACACGAGACGTTGAGTTCCACGCCCGGCACACCAAGCCGCTGGAACATCGCCGCGACCTCGACATAGCCGTCGATGGACCACTCCGAGACCGAGCCGATCATGGTCGTTGGCGCCGCCTTGAGCTTGGCGGCAAAGTCGCGCTCGAAGGCGTGCATGCCTACGTTGGCGAGACCAATCGCGTTGAGCATCGCCGCGTGCCGACGATCCTCGATGATCCGCCACGTCGCGTTGCCGTCGCGAGGCTCCGTCGTGATGGACTTGGTGCAGATCGCGCCGACGCGAGAGAGATCGAGCACCTCGCCCAACTCGTCCACATACCCAGCCGTCCCCGCCGCGAGGATGACAGGGTTCTGAAGCGGGATGCCGGCAAGATGGATCGCGAGTGGAGAGATCATCGGGCGTGTTCGGCGGCATCGACGACATTGAGCAGCAGCATGGCGACGGTCATCGGCCCCACACCACCAGGGACAGGGCTGATGTGCGAGGAGACGGTTCGGACCTGATCGAAGGCGACGTCGCCAACGGTCCGGGTCTTCCCCGAGGCGTCGGTGACACGGTTCACACCGACGTCGATGACGATCGCCCCGGGCTTGACCATCTCCGCGGTGATGAGGCCCGGGACGCCCGCCGCGGCAACCAGCACGTCCGCCGTCCGAGTGATCGTGGGCAGAAACGGCGAGTACTTGTTGCACGAGACCACCGTCGCCTCGTGACGCATCAGCAGCACCGCGATCGGTTTCCCCACGACGTCGCCCGCGCCGACGACCACGGCAATCTTCCCCCTCAAGAGCGGAGGCGACGCCCCAGAGCCCACCGGGCCCGCCGGCGACTGCCCCCCGGGGACGAGCACCGACTCGATCATCTTGATGACCGCGAGGCCCGTGCACGGCGCGTGCGACGATCGCCCATAGACCACGTTCCCGATGTTGGCGGGATTCACGCCCTCGACGTCCTTGTCCGGGTCGATGAGACGCTGGATGGAATACGGATCGACGCCCTCGGGCAGCGGCATGTGCAACATCACCGCGTGCACGTCATCGTTCGTGTTGAGCAGGAGAATCCGACCCGCGATGTCGTCATACGACGCGTCGGGCTTCAAAAGGTGCAGGCGATACTCGATGCCGAGCGATTCGCAGGTCTTGGCCTGGTTCTCCGCGTACACACGAGCGGCATTGTCCCCCGACTCGACCAGCACGGCATCAAGCCGAACGGGGTCCCCCTTCGACTTGATGGCGGCGGCGCGGGCGGCGATGCGATCCCGGTGAGATTTCGCGAGGGCGAGTCCGTCGATAAGGGCGGCGGGCATGCCGGGAGTGTACGAGCCGGGCTTACGGGGCGTGGCGCTCCGCCTGGGCCTTTCGGATGCGAATGTTCACGATCTCGACCACCAGGGAGAACGCCATCGCGAAGTAGACATACCCACGACTGATGTGTTGGTCGAAGCCGTCGGCGATCAGCAGGACACCCACGAGGATCAGGAACGAGAGGGCAAGGACTTTGATGGTGGGGTGACGCTTCACGAAGTCGGAGATCTTCCCGGCAAAGGCCATCATGACGACGACCGCGAGGACGACCGCCGCGATCATGATCCACTTCTCCTTCGCCATGCCCACGGCCGTGATCACCGAGTCGAGAGAGAAGATGAGGTCCATCACCACGATCATCGAGATCGCGGCGGAGAACGACGATGCCTTCTTGTGCTCCTCCAGATGCCCCGGCGCCTCGAGGTCGTGGTGGATCTCTTTGGTCGCTTTGAAGATCAGGAAAAGCCCGCCGAAAATCAGGATGAGATCCTTCCACGAGAGATCGATGTCCACGGAAAAAAGGTTCGCTTTGTAGATCGAGGCGGTGAGCGACATCACCCATCCGATCGCGAGCAGCAGGCCGACTCGCATGACCATCGCGAGCGAGAGGCCGATGAACCGTGCCTTCGCCTGTTGATTCTGAGGCAGACGCGAGGTCACGATCGCGATCACGATGATGTTGTCCACACCAAGAACGATCTCGAGTGCGGCAAGGGTGACCAACGCGATGAGATTGGGCGCGGTTAGGAGTTGATCGAGCGGGGGCATCTCAGGCGGAATCCTTCCTCGAATCTTCGAAATCGTACACGATCCAAACTCGTGCGCAGGCTTCCAGACTGTGTCTACTCATCCCGGCAATGTTCCAGTGAGAAGGCCTCAGAGTTCCGGCGCAAAACCGCGACGCAGCGTGTTCTCCGCAGAGGCTCGCGGCTCAACGAACTGCAGAAGATAGTCCTTCCCCCCGGCCTTGGATCCGACGCCGGACATCCCGAATCCGCCGAAGGGATGACGCGCGACGAGCGCGCCGGTGATGCCACGATTCAGGTACAGATTCCCGACGCGGAACTCACGCTTGGCCTTCTCGAGGTGCGCGGGCTTCCGGCTGAAGACGCCGCCGGTGAGTTTGTAGGCAGCGCTGTTGGCGATGCGGAGAGCGTCATCGAACGTGGCGGCGTGCATGACGGCGAGGACCGGCCCGAAGACTTCCTCACGCGCGAGTTCGTGGTCCTCGGGCACGGGAGAGACGATGGTGGGGGGCACGAAGTGCCGGCGCGTCTCGCCTTCGAGCGTGTCCGGCACGTCGAGCGACATCGTTGTGAGGCCCGAGGCTCTGGCGCGCTCGATGAACCCCATGATCTTGCTCTTCGCGTCGCGGTCGATCACCGGGCCGACGTCGGTCCCCGGGCGAAGCGGGTCGGAAATGACCAGGGCCTTGGTCGCCTCGACGAGTCGGTGCAGGAAGTGGGTGAAGGCCGAGCCGGTTGGACCTTGTGGATCCACGACGATGCAACGAGAGCACGCGGAGCACTTCTGTCCCTGAAACCCGAACGCCGACTGTCGCACGGCAAGCACGGCCTCGTCGAGATCGGCAGATGTATCGATGATGAGCGCGTTCTTGCCACCCATCTCGCAGACGACGCGCTTCACGTGGGTGAGCACCAGGGCCTCGGCGCGGGTGCCCGAGTCGAACGGCGTGGCCGGCGCGGCGGCGTGGAGGATGTCCAGGCCAACGTCGCGCGAGCCCGTGAACGCGATGAGCGCAACACGAGGATCACGCACGAGCGCGGCGCCCGTGGTCTCCCCAGGCGCGGGGCAGAACTGCAGCACGTTCGCGGGCGCACCCGAAGCCTTGAGCGCGTCCTGGAGGATGCCGTGCAGCACGCTCGCAATGCCCGGCGTCTGCTCGGCGGGCTTCATGATCACGGTGTTCCCCGTCACAAGCGCCGCGACCGTCATCCCGCAGCAGATCGCGAGCGGGAAGTTCCATGGCGCGATCACCACCGCAACACCACGCGGCTGATACCACTGCTCGTCGAGTTCGCCGATGAAACGACCCAGACGCTCGCGAGTAAACAGCGGAGCCGAGCACCGCGCGTAGTACTCGCAGAAATCAATAGCCTCGCACGTGTCGGCGTCCGCCTCGCGCCACGTCTTACCCGCCTCCTTGATCATGATCCCCGACAGTTCATCCCGACGGGCACGCATCGCGGCGGCGGCACGCACAAGAACCTCCGCGCGGACCGCGTGCGGAGTGTCTCGCCACGCCGGGAAGGCGGCATGGGCGGCCTCAACCATCGCCTTGGCCTTGTCGGGCTGGACGTCGTTCGTGATCCGCGGCACACGCGCATTCTCGACCGTCCTCGCGAAGGTCTCGCGGACCTTGGCGTGGGCGAAATCTCGCATCGGTTCGTTCAGGAACGCCTTGCCGTCGCCGATGTTCGGTGCCGATGGAGAGAGCGTGTGCCGCGTCGGATCAAGACGCGATTCGCAAGGGTCGATCTCGCCAGCCCGGGGACTGGCAGGTGGCGCGAGCAGCGTCGCCGGGTCGGCGTTATCCAGGAACCCCGCCTTCAGCCACGATTCGTTCGACGTGTTCTCGAGAAGTCGACGCACCAGATACGCCATCCCGGGAATCATCTCCCCGACCGGAACGTACTCGCGCATGCGCAGGCCCATCTCCTCGGCGGCGTACTTGAGCTGGTCCGCCATGCCATGCAGCATCTGGAGTTCGATCGCGCTATGCGGGAGCGAACGCTCCTCGCACGCGGTCAACGCCGCCGCGATCGACCGTACATTGTGCGAGCCGAGCGCGAGTTTCACCCCGCCCTCGCCCTTCGAACGCGGCGTGTGGTCGAGGAAAATCCGCGTCATCTCCTCGAAGCACGCGTCGGTGTGCGACTTCTTCGACCACACCGGGCATGCCCACCCATGCAACTCCGCCTTGATCGTCTCGGCGTCCCAGTACGCGCCCTTCACCAGACGAACCGTGATCTGCTTGCCCTTCGACCTCGCCCATTGGCAGATCCGACGGGCATCGTCGGGACCCGATCGCAGATACGCCTGCATCGCCAGCCCGGCGTTGAAATCCACGGCCTCAACACATCGCTCAAACAGCGAGAGCGTCAGATCCTTGAGAGCGAAGTGCTCCATGTCGAAGTTGACGAAGACTCCCTTAGCCTTCGCGCTCTCCAGGATCGGCACGAGCCGGCGCATGAGGTCCTTGATCGACCCTTCCGTGTCGATCGGATCGACACGCGCGGACAACGCCGAGATCTTGACCGACACATTCGTCCGTGGAATCGGCCCCAGGTGGTCGCTCTCCAGCCGAGGCTGCCCCTTCCACGCCGAAACCTCCCCGGGAAGATTCTCGATGAGATCGAGGTACTTCCGCTGATACATGTCGGCCTCTTCATCCGACACGCACACCTCGCCCAAGAGGTCCACGCTGAACGCGATCCCTTCGTTCCACAACTGCGTCAACCGAGGCAGCGCCGACGCCGCGTCCACACCCGCGATGAACTTCCCCGCCATCCCCTCGACCTGCCCCGCGATGGTCTTCGCCGCGATCCCCTTCGCCACCCCGCCCATCTTGAGCGCCGCCGCGATCGGCGCGGGCACGGTCACCCCCGGCTGGCTCAGATAATCCTGCAGATGATCAAAGACCGCGTCGGGCGACTTGAGCATCGGAAACGCGTCCACAAACCGGAACATCTGCACCTTGAACTCGTGGTCCTTCATGGACCACTCCATCAGCGCGTCCGAGTAGAACTTCGCCGAGAGCACGCTCGTCTTGTGCCCCCGAGCTCGCCGAAGCATCTCCGTGCCGAGCTCAACAAGACGAGGCGAATCCGATGCCGGCGGCGGCGTGGCCGGACGCGACGGAACGGGGGTGGGCTTGGGCTTGCGGGAAAAGATCGACATGGGTGGATGGCTCAGCGGGTGGTGGGTGAGGCCGACGGGACGCCGGTCATGACTCGCAAGAGGCCGAGCCTTGAACCGGGCGAAATAATACGAGGATCGGGTTTCGCGGTTTCGCACGAAGTCCCCGTGTCGACACGATCATCGCCGCATCGCTCCCCAGTCCGCCCTACCGTCCAGCCTGACATGAAGCCCTCGGCGAGAGCGATCACCATCGGCAACTTCGACGGCGTGCACGCGGGGCATCGAGCCTTGCTCGCGGCAGCACGTGCACGCGTCGGCCCTGCCGGCTCCGTCATCGCCATGGCCTTCGCCCCCCACCCCCAGACCCGACACCGCCCGGCGGCCGCCCCCCCCCCCCCAACCCCCATACAGCCAAGGGGCGCAAAGCAACCCCCCCCCGGGGCGGGCGAGGGAGAGGGGCAACGTCCTACCGACGACTTCCTCGGCATGAGTGCCCGTGACTTCGTCGAATCGATCGTGAGAGAGCACTCACCCTCGGCCATTGTCGAGGGCGAGGATTTTCACTTCGGCCGCGGACGCGAGGGATCGACACAAACCCTCGCGGACATGGGGCAAGAACTCGGCTTCGAGGTGGATGTCCTCGAGGCTGTGGAGGTCGATCTCCTCGATCAGCATCTCGTCCGCGCCTCCAGCAGCATCGTCCGATGGCTCCTCTCGAAAGCAAGGGTCGGCGACGCCGCACGTGTCCTGGGCCGACCGCATCGCGTCGAGGGTCGTGTCGTCCGCGGCGATCGTCTCGGCCGAACCATTGGCTACCCAACGCTCAATATCTCCACAGACGTCATGACTCCCGCAGACGGGATCTACGCGGGTTCGGCGATACTCCCCGATGGCCGAGTCTTCCCCACCGCGGTGAGCCTGGGAACAAGGCCCACCTTCGACGGGCTGGATCGCCGCCTCGAGGCCTATCTCATCGGCGCGCCAAAGGACCACTCGGGCGCGATCACCGGTCTCGGCGAATACGACTGGGAGGTCGCCATCGACTTCCACGCCTACCTCCGAGATCAGGTGAAGTTCGATGGCATCGAACCCCTCGTCGCCCAGATCGAACGCGATGTCGAGCGAACCCTCGACTGGACGAATCGATCGATCCACAAGCCTCCCGCCGCAACGCCGGACTCAAACCCCACGGAAGCAGCGAGCGCATGACGACCCACTCCGATCCAACTGCCTGGGGCTCGACGACGACGCTCGACGCCATCGCCGCATGGCTCGCCACACGAGATCGCGTCATCGTCACGACCCACGTCAAGCCCGATGGCGATGCCGTCGGCTCCACCCTCGCCCTTGTGCGCGCCCTCAACGCCATCGATCCCATGAAGGCCACGCGCAGGCCGGGCGAGTCGCGCGCCGAGGCCTGGTACTTCGGCCCGCCGCCATCCTGGCTCGCCGATATCGCCCGGAACACACCCCATCGCGTCCTCGGACACAATGGCCCACCAAAGCACATCCCCGCCGACGCCGTCGTCATCACCGACACCGGCTCCTGGGCACAACTCGAGGCCGTCCGAGAGTTCCTCCTCGAACACGCCGAAGACTCCGCGATCGTCGACCACCATGCCCATGGCGACCCCGAGGTCGCCCCGCGCCGCGTCGTGGACACCTCCAGTGCCGCCGCCTGTCAACCCATGGCCGAACTCTGCCGCATCATCCTCGGTGCGAAGCGTGCCGAGGATCTCCCACGCGACATCGCCACCACGCTCTACCTCGGCCTCGCCACCGACACCGGCTGGTTCCGACACAGCAACGTCGACGCCAAGGTCATGGCCACCGCTGGCGCCCTCCTCGCCGCGGGGGCCGAGAACGTCTGGCTCTATCAGACCATCGAGCAGCGCGACACCCCGGCGCGCCTGCGGCTGCTCGCCGCTGCACTCGCCTCCCTCGAATACTTCGACCTCGTGCCAGGCGATCCCAAGGCGGGCCAACTCGCCGTCATGAATCTGACCCGCGCCGACATCCAGAACGCCAAGGCCGAACCAGGCGAGTCCGGCGGATTCGTCGATTTTCCCCAAATGATCGCCTCGGTGCGGGTGACGGCCCTCCTCACCGAGGCCTCGCCCGCAGAATACGGCCTGACCGGCGAGATGAAGGGCGGCCTCACCAAAATCAGCCTCCGAAGCAAACCCGGCGAGCACGCCATCGACGTCAACGCCGCCGCGGGCACGCTCGGTGGTGGCGGCCACACGCGCGCCGCCGGCGCCCGTGTCGCCAAGGATCTCCCCGCGACCGCCGAGGCCGTCGTCGCCGCCGTGCGTGCCCAGGCCGCGATCGCGATGAACGCCAAAGGATCCCGCACGTGAGCGACCATCGACCCCGAGGCAAGAGGCCGCCCGCGCGAGCCCCACGCCCGCCGATGCGGCTCATGACGACCACGCTCTGGGAATACCCAAGCCAGCACTACGACGCCGCATCGGGCGCCATGCAGGGCGACAAGGAGTACGTCGGCGCCACGCCCAGTTGGGTCATCTGGCAGGTCCTCTCTCGCTACACCCGCGAGGGCGACACCGTACTCGACCCGATGTGTGGCAGCGGCACCACCCTCGACGTCGCCGCCGATCTCAAGCGAACCGCCCTGGGCTTCGACCTCGCCTCATGGGAACGCCGCGACGACATCGTCCGGGCCGACGCACGCGAACTCCCCGTCCGCGACGCGAGCGTGGATCTCGTCTTCATCGATCCGCCCTACTCCACGCACGTGGACTACTCCGACGATCCCGCGTGCATCGGCAAACTCGACGCCCTCAGCGACGACGCCGGCGAAGCGTACTACAAGGCCATGCGCGAGGTGATCCACGAGTGCCATCGCGTCCTCAAGGACCGACGCTACATGGCACTCTATGTCAGCGACTCCTTCAAGAAAAAGAAGGGCATGGACGCCGCCGGACGCTTCGCACCGATCGGCTTCGAACTCTTCTCGATCCTCCGAGAAAGGTTCGTCCCCGTGGACATCATCGCCGTTGTCCGCCACAACCAGAAACTCGGCCGCGGCAACTGGCACAAGGCCGCCGAAGAGGGCAACTTCTTCCTCCGAGGCTTCAACTACCTCTTCATCATGAAGAAGGAATCACGCGTCGGCACCGCCACGAACACTCGCAAGCCCGCCAGGCCGCGATAAGAAGTCCCGCGTGGCATTCCTACCAACCCTCGTGGCACAGGCGCCCCGCCTGTGTCTACACCCTTCTACTTTTCCTCCGCATTCGCCCTATCACCACCTTCACCACTCGGCCCCATCACAGGCCCCATCGGCTCAGCCTTCGGCACCGGAATCGGCACCAACTCCGACGGCGGATGCCGCATCGCCTCAACCGCCTCCCCGATCCTCGCCAGGCAGGTGTCCACAAACTCACGCACCGACGAGTACCGAGGCACGACCATCAGCCCGAGAGGCCCGAACTCGCCACTCGCCACCCGCTCTTCCACCGCGCGCACACTCGCCAGCGGCGTCTCGGATCGCCACGCGAGCGCGAGCGAGTCAAAGGCCCCGACGACCCGCTCCGACGCCGCCGTCAGACCCGCGCCGTCCAACTCGGTGATCGCCTTGTACAGCCCTTCGGGCTCGCCACCCTGCTGGATATCCATGAAGAGCCGGGCGCCAGCCGTCCGACCGTCCTCGTCCGTCGGCCCGGCGTACCGATCCACTAGGTGCCTCGAGAGCACACGACCCTCCACGCGGATCGCGTTCACGAATCCGTAGGCATCGGGTTCCAACGCGCGCCGCAGGTCCCCGTCGAACCCCTTGATCTGCGCCTCGGTCAGCCGCACGTGCCGGATCGCTCGAAGGATCTCATCCGCGCCCATCACGGCAAACCCAAGACCGACCGAGGACGATTGCGTAAAGCCGTCCGCCGTCGTGTGATGGCTCATCCTCAGCAGCGATTGCGTCGACACCACAAAGGCGTCCATGTCCCCGCGATTAAGCGCCAGCCGAGCGCTCGAGACGAGGATTCTCGACGACTCGCGAAGGCGTTCCAGGTGCGACATGTCGGCGCCCAGGCCCGCCCTCTGGTCCACGCCGAAGTCACACTCAGGAATCGACGCCGCCACGCGTAGCGCATCCGCGATCGACCGGTTCGCGTCCATCAACTCCGCGAGCCTCGAGTCCGGCGCCCAGTCCAGATCTCGACCGTTGAACGACTGCGTCAGCCCGATCGTCAGATCCTCGGGAACCTTCTGCCACACACGCCAGTACGCCAACGCCGCGTTCCGTGGCCCATGGAGCTCGACCGCCGGGAGCGCACCGAGATCGCCGGCAGCATCCTGCGCCAAAGCAACCCAAGGCACAGCCGCCATCCCACACACCGCGAGCAGACACGCGGCACACGCCCCAGTGGCCCCCAGTCGTCGCCGCGAAGGACGTGAACTGCGGCCAGTCCACGCGCAACCCGCGATCACACGCCAATGAGAAACGACTTCGCTCACAGCCCGGCTCCTTCACGCGTCAACGCACGATCCGTGCTCGACGCGGCATTAACACCCGCGCCAACCCACTCGATCCATCCACCACCGACAACCCAATCCGGCTCATCGCCGTCGTACAACACAACCGCCTGCCCAGGGGCGATCGCCACCTGAGACTCGTCGAACCTCACCTCAAACCGCCCCAACCGACCCGAGGGTGTCGTCGCGCGCGCTTCATCGATGACGCGGACCCGCGCCCGTGCCGCCGCCGTGTTGTACCGATACTTCGCCCACACCGCCCGCCACGTGTCCACCCCGCTCGGCGGATCCACCAGCCAGTTCGCCTCACCCGCCACGCACGACTCGGCGAGCAGGTCCTCCTTCTCGCCCACAACCACCCGGTTCGCGCGCGCGTCACGCGACACCACATACACCGCGTGCCCCAAGGACACCGAAACGCCGCGACGCTGCCCGATCGTGAACCGATGCTGCCCGCCATGCGTGCCGATCGCCGTCCCGTCGGTGCCCACAATCTCCCCCGCGCGCGCCACACCGGGCCGCAGCCGATCGACAAGCCCCGCGTAGTCGTTGTCCGGCACGAAGCAGATTTCCTGCGAGTCCGGCTTGTCGAACACGGGCAATCCGAACGCGCGCGCAATATCGCGGACCTGGTCCTTGTGCATCCCGCCGATCGGCAGGATCATCTCCCCGAGTGTTCCACGTGGAACACCAAAGAGCACATACGACTGATCCTTGCGCGCGTCGAGACCACGCATGAGCCGCGGCGTGCCGGTCGTGTGGTCCACGCGGGCGTAGTGCCCCGAGGCGACGGCATCGGCGCCGAGGGAGAGGGCGTAGTCGTGGAGTTTCCCGAACTTAAGCCAGTCGTTGCAACGGACGCAAGGGTTGGGCGTTCGGCCGGCGACGTACTCGTCGGCGAAGTAGTCGATGATGCGCGCGAAATCGCGCTTGAAGTTGCAGACGTAGAACGGAATGCCCAACTCGCCCGCGACCGCGCGCGCGTCGGCGGCATCCGTGATGGAGCAGCACCCCTGGTGCCCGATGCGGGTGGGCGTGGCGTTGGTTGTTGTGGTGTCGAGGGATTCGCCGGGGGAGCCCAGACGCATGAAGCAGCCGATGACCTCGTGGCCGGCGTCCTTGAGGAGGGCGGCGGCGACGGAGGAGTCCACACCTCCGGACATGGCGACGAGGATCCGGCGGGGCGGGCCGGGCGGCAGGGCGGCTTGGAGTTGGACGGCGGCGGAGTTCATGGCGTGATCCAGTGAGAAGGGTAGGGAAGCGTGCGGGAGTTCACGCTGATCGAGGTTGGTCCGGAAATGGTGAGGGCACGGGTAAGCGTGGCAATCGGCGTGGTTTGACGTCGTTTTGCTCGTGGGGCGGCTGACGGCGTGTTCCGATTCGGTTCCCTAGTATTCTTCGAACCGGTCACGGAGATTCGATTCTGGAGTGTGCGGTGTGGGTGTCCCTCATGGATTGTGGGACGCCGGGGTGTTGGGGATGTGCAGGCGGCAAGTCGGCCTTCAAAGCTGGAAGGATTTGGTATGAACGGTGCGTACACGATGACGGCTCAGACGTTGGGGTTGGGCTTTGAGCCGAGCCTGTGGCAACTAATCATCATTCTGGCGATCGGACTCTTGATCTTCGGGCATCGTCTGCCTGAGGTTGGTCGTTCGATGGGTCGGAGCATCGTGGAGTTCAAGAAGGGCTTGAAGAACATCGAGGACGAGGTGAACGATGCGTCGAAGCGAGAGCCTCGGGGCCGGATCGAGTCGGATCGGGAGTATCGCGAGCCGTTGCCCCGGGGCGAGGGGGACGGTCGCCGCGTGAGCCGGGCGGATGAGGTTGAGCGTTCGGAGAGCGAGCGCTGAGAGGGCCCGCGAGCGGGGGTATCGCTCGGTGCGGGGGTTGTTCCGGCGGATGGTGCCGATCGCGGGAGGGTGTGCTAAACTTGTGGCCCTAGGCCGAGGTAGCTCAGCTGGTTTAGAGCGCTGGATTCATAACCCGGAGGTCGGCGGTTCGAGTCCGCCCCTCGGCATTTGTTCGAGAGATGTGTCCCGGGATGGCGGGACGTGAGATGCCCCAAACGACAGGCACCGTCTCTGGACAGTTACGACAACGGACATGCCCCTGACGTGGCCCGAAGCCATGAGTCTTCGCGTCCCCGCAGAAATTCTCTCCACTTTCCTGGTAGTTTGGAGATTCTGTGGTACATCTCTAGTGGGGCAACGCGAGAAGGCGTGGCATGGGTCGGATAACGAACAGATGGGGCAATGTTGCGGCAGTCGCGATCGTGGCCAGCGTTTGGGCGGCGGTTGGGGGTGTCGGATCCCTCACGGGGCGTGCCCACGCCCAGACGCCCGCCTTCGATCT
>ERZ795041.157-NODE-157-length-27086-cov-6.031112_pt1 | contig 27086 bp, 24 predicted proteins | sample MGYA00375125_ERZ795041 | MGnify/ENA primary metagenome ERZ795041 (study PRJEB30170, sample SAMN03074214) | activated sludge metagenome | biome: Common Effluent Treatment Plant; feature: Wastewater; material: Activated sludge; isolation source: activated biomass in...
CACCGAGGTCGAGGTCAAGGAGCGCAAGGACCGCGTCGACGACGCGCTCCATGCCACCCGCGCGGCCGTCGAGGAAGGTGTCGTCCCGGGCGGCGGCGTGGCTCTGCTCCGTGCCATCAAGGCTCTCGAGAACCTGAAGAGCGACAACGAGGACCAGAAGGTCGGCATCACCATCGTGCGCAAGGCACTTCAGTCGCCGGCCCGCCAAATCTTCCAGAACGCGGGCGAGGACGGCTCGGTCGTCGCCGGCAAGATCCTCGACAACAGCAAGTACGCCTATGGCTTCAACGCGCAGACCGGCGTCTACGGCGACCTCATCGCCGAGGGCGTCATCGCCCCGACCAAGGTCGTCCGCTGTGCGCTGCAGGATGCGGCTTCCGTTGCCGGCCTCCTGATCACGACCGAGGCTATGGTCGCCGACAAGCCGAAGAAGGACGCCCCCGCGATGCCGATGGGCGGCGGCGGCATGGGTGGCATGGGCGGCATGGACTTCTAAGTCGTCCGTCGCTCGAATCCGATGCGATTGGAAAGGCCGGAGCGCTGCGCTCCGGCCTTTTCGCGTTTTTGAGCCCTCTTGCCATCGTGTGTGCGCGCCCCACATGCAGACAAGGGACCACCGGCAATAACGCAAACGAGCAAAGGGAGAACGCCATGCTCGCCATCGAGATCGAGGAGCACGCCCGCAAGCTGATGGAGGTCCAGGGACCCAAGGCGATCGCCGAGGCCGCGCAGAAGGCGCGCCGTTTCGAGGAGCAGGGCGCCGACGAGCAGGCCGCCACCTGGCGCAAGATCGAAGCGGCGATGCTGCGCCTGCAGGGGCCGAGGGCAAAATGAGGAAGGGGTAGGTAACGGGGCGGCAGGCAACAGGCAGGAAGGCTCTGATCGTGTTCCCCTTGCCTGCGGCTTAGAGAGGTTCCGTTTCAGATGGAAACAGCGGTTCGACATGCGCAAGCCCGTCTGGACTCCGGCCTTCGCCGGAGTGACGTTGAGTTTGCGTAGCCCGCCTGCATACAAATGACGTCATCCCGGCATCATGGCGGAGCCATGCTCCGCATGGACGGCCGGGATCCAGACACGCCAATTGCTCACATGACCATGTTTCCACCTAAGTCGGAACGACTCTAGGGGCTGTTCGCTTTGACGAAATCGGAAAGCGCACGCGCAAGAACGAGCTCGTCTTTCGGGAAGTCCTCCGCGATCCACCAGTCTTCGAACGCCCGCACCACGCGTCCGATCGCGGGGCCCTCGGAGAGCCCCACCTTCAGCAAGTCCTGACCGCGGACCGGAAGCGAGGGCACTTTCCAGCGGTTCGGCAGCACGAAGCGGCCCCGCCACCGGGAATCGTCTGAAGCGGCCCCGCTTCGCGCCCACGCGAGAAGAACGCCATCGCGGAAAGCATCGACACCGAACCGGTAGAGATAGGCCCGCGCCTCCCGCTCGGGCGTGTCCGGATGAAAGGCGGGATCGGGGAGTGCCAGGCGCGAGAGCCGTTCTGCCTCCGCGTTCGAGAGCCGAAGCCTCGCGGCGAGATCGGCCACCGGCTGCCCGGGCCTCGGCTGCGCGAGGGCGGCGAGTCCGAGCACCGGATCGCTGTCGCGGGAGAGTCCGGCCTCGATGGCGCAAAGCCTGGCGAACGTCGCCACGTCGCCGGCCGCACCGATCAGGTTCTGCACGAGACCGGCATCCGCCATCACGGTCACCGTTTCCACCGCCCGCGGGGCCGCGAGCAGCCGGAGCAGTTCCGCACGAATGCGCTCGGCCGAAAGCTGACCGAGGCCGGACGCGAGCGCGATCGACGCGGCGAGGCCCTCGGCGTCAGGCGCGCCGACGGCATATTCAGCCGTGAAGCGGAAGAACCGCAGGATGCGCAGATAGTCCTCGCGAATGCGGTCCTCCGCATGGCCGATGAAACGGACGCGGCGTGCGATGAGGTCCGCGTATCCGCCGAGCGGATCGTGCACCGTCCCATCCGCGTCGCAGTAGAGCGCGTTGAGGGTGAAGTCGCGCCGCGCCGCATCCTCCGCCCAATCCGTGGTGAACGTCACCCGCGCATGGCGCCCGAAGGTCTCGATGTCGCGCCGGAGCGTCGTCACCTCGATCGGCTGGTGATCGGCGATCACGGTCACGGTGCCGTGCGCAACCCCGGTCGGCACCGCGCCGAGCCCCGCCACGCCCGCAAGGCGGAGGACCTCCTCCGGAAGCGCCGTCGTCGCGACATCGACATCCTTGACCGGGACGCCGAGCAGCGCGTTGCGCACGGCGCCGCCGACGACGCGCGCGCCGTATCCACCCTGCGCGAGCGCGTCGAGCACGGCCCGCGTGGCCTTGGCCTCGAGCCACGGCGCGCCGGCAAGGTTGGGCGGCCGCTGGTTGGCGTCCTCGCGTGCCATCGCTGCTACTCGATGTGGCCGGGCTGGATCTTGCCGTCCTGGAAGACCGAAGGCTGATAGTGCTGCCCCGGCTTGCCGCCCGACGAGCTGCCGAAGAAGGCCAGCGTCACGATGACGAGGAGTGCCCCGCTCGCAAACAGCCAGAGCAGGGGCGCATCGTCAAGGAGGTGCGTCGCACCCAGCCGGTCTCTGCCGCCGTCCTCTTGCGCTTCGCTCCGCGAGCGCTGAAACAGCACCCACGCCAGATAGAGAAACGTCGGCAGCAGGAACAGCAGAATGTTCTCGATGACCGTTCGGATCATGTCGCGAAGAGCCTTTGGTACATATTGCGAAGGATACCAGCCGTCGCGCCCCAGATGAAACGGCCCTCGAAGGGCACGGCGTAGAAATGTCTCTCCAGCCCGGCGATGGTCCGTGTGTGGAGATGATAGTTGTCGGGATTCATCAGGAACGGCAGCGGCACCTCGAAAGTATCGGCAACCTCGTTCTCGTCTATCGCGAGCGCGAAGTCCGGCGCCACGAGCCCGATCACGGGCGTGATGCGAAAGCCGGTGCCCGTGAGATAGCGGTCGAGCGTTCCGAGCGGTGTGACGAGCGCGGAATCGAGCCCGATCTCCTCGCGCGCCTCCCGCAGGGCCGTCGCGAGCGGATCGACGTCGTGAGGCTCGGTTTTCCCGCCGGGAAAGGCGATCTGCCCCGCGTGGGCCGCAAGATGATCGGTGCGTTGCGTGAAGAGCAGTGTGATGGTCGGGCGCGCGATGACGGGAATAAGCACGGCCGCCGAGCGGGCGGTGGCGAGCGCGTCGGGGCGAGGGCACGTTTCCGCCGTGTGCGGGCCGAGATCGAAATCGCTCGGCTCCGTCCGGGCCTCCCCCTGGGGGATCGACAAGGCGTGCGCCACGCGGTCGCAAAACGCCTCGGGGTCGAAAAATCCTGGTTCGGCAAGCGATGTCGGGATCATGGGAAAAGTCCTAGGCCACATCGACCGCGTTGGGAATGGCTAACGGCACCGGGCGGGCCGGAAGCGATCCCGGAGCGTGCGCTTCCCCTCGAAACGCCCCATTCTGCTGCCAACAAGCGCGAAAGCGATTCGAAGGATGATCTTGGCATGACAGCCGCCGCGAAAAGAGCCCGCGCCGCACCGCGCCCCCTGACATGGGCGTGCCTCGCGCTCGCCGGGCTGTGTGCCGCCGGGATGCCGGCGCCGGCAGAAGCCGCCGGCCGCAGCACGGAGCAATTCGCCCGCACGCTGGCGCCGGTCGACCGCAAGCTGTTCGAGGAGTACCTGTCGGCAAAGGCCACGCACGAGTTTAAGAGCGACGCCTATTGGCGCGAGGTCGCCGACAAGAAGGCGTTGCGGCGTGGCAAGCGGAGCCGCGGCCAGACGGTCACGGCCGGAGATTACGTCACGTCCTTTCCTCCGAAATATACCGGCCGCGAGCTGCCGGCGGCGCTCGCCAGGCGCTGGGCTGCCTACCAGGCCGAGGGCGCCGGCAAAAAACCCGCGGAGCCGCCGAAGCCGTTGCCCGGCCTCGCCGAGTTTCTCGCCGCCGCCGAGGCCGAGTACGGGTTCCGGCCCGAGCGGATCCCGGAGCGCGAGTTCAAGGTGCGCTACGCCCGTGAGGCTGTCTCGCTCGGCCTCACCGCCGATCAGGTCGTGCGCGTGTATGCGCTCGAGACGAGCGGTCTCGGCACCGCCGACATGGTATCGGGCATTCACCCCATCAAGAAAACCGGCAAGCCCATTTCGTCCGCCATCGGCTACGCGCAGCTCCTGACCGCCAACACCACCGACGAGCTTGCCAAGCACGGCCAGAAATTCCTGGCACGCCTCAAGGCCATGTCCGCGGACCGCTCGTTGCCGCCTGCCCGCCGCCGGGCGCTTGCCGACAAGCACGACAAGCTCGCGGTCATGATCAAGGCCGCCCGAGCGATCCCGCAGGAATGGAGCCGCCACGTCGCCTTCGCGCGCACTGAGCGCGGCATGGGCATCCACGCCATCAACCTCGATGGCGACATCGGCCCCTGGCTGCAGGTCGTGAAACTGCAGGGCCTGAAGCAGATGGCCGACAAGGCCGGCATGGGAAAGCTCACGGGCGCGGAGATCGAGCTCATGAACCTCGCAGGCCCCGGAACCGCGCTCGAGATGATGCGCCCCGCCGCCCGCAAGGCCGCAACGGCCAATTTCTTCGCCCGCGACGCCTATTTCAGGAACACGATCGTGCGCGACAAGTCGAGCGCCGAGCTGCTCGTGGCGCTCGATAAGCGCATGGACGACAACATCGTGAACCCCGGCGCCATCGAGTTCGCAGAGGCCTTCCGCGAGGTTTCCGCAGAGATCGCTTCCGGCCGGTAGCCGGCTCCAGGCGCCCGGTTCATGGCCGCTTCGGGCTCGCCCCCGGAATGCGCGAGGCAGCGCCCGTGTTGCGGCGGCGCGGCGTGACGCATCAGCCTTGAGACGGATTGTGCGCCGGCTCTGGAAGAGACGCCAAACTGTGTTCGCGCGCGTGAGAAGCAAAACGGGCAAAAAAGCACCGATATTCAAAAATGAAGATGAAATTATTCCTTGATCTGGATCGGCCACCCAGGATTGCCGCCTCAATGAATTGCGGAATCTGCGGTGGAACCCGTTAGGGCTTACGAAACGGTCTGGCACGTCTCGTTGCAGCAAGCGTCATGTATCCTGAGGGAAGAAGGGAAGGATGCCTGAACAACGTGTAAATGCCGGTAGGAGCGCGATGATTGGCATTTAAATAGCGTTTACCATACGCTCCATAGGGTCATTTCGCAAAGGCGGGAAAGTACGCAAATAATCCGCGGACGGCCTTTCGTGGGGAATGACAAATGCCGATAGAAAGGCGCGCTTTTCTAAAATACGCGACGCTTGGGTGTGCCTGTTGCGTCGCGTCGAAATTTACGGGATTTGCCGGTGACGCTGCGGCTGAGCAGGCCGCGGCACATGCTGCAGCGGGCGGACATGCTAAGCCGCACTGGTCCTATGACGGACAGTCGGGGCCTGAGCATTGGGGAGAGCTATCGCCCGATTTCAAAGTCTGCCAGCTCGGGCTCGAGCAGACACCGATCGATCTGGCAGGGGCGACGACGGGCGACCCAGGCGGCATCGCGTTCGACTATCGGGAGCTTCCGCTACGCCTAGTCAACAACGGCCACACCGTACAGGTGAACGCCGACCCCGGCTGTTCCTGCACCATTGCTGGCACGCGGTATGACCTCGTCCAGTTCCACTTCCACCATCCGAGCGAGCATCTGCTCGACGGCAAGGCGTTCGAGATGGAGGTTCACTTCGTCCACAGGTCGGACGCGGGCGCACTCGCGGTCGTCGGCGTATTTTTCCGTCCCGGAGCCTACAACGCAGGCCTTCAGCCGATCTTCGATCAGATGCCGAAGAGCGAGGGGCCAGAGGTGGAGGTCGCGGGCACCTTCGATCCCGCCACCTTCTTCCCGGAAAGCCGGGCTTATTTTCGCTACGCGGGCTCGCTCACCACGCCGCCCTGCTCCGAAGGATTGACATGGACTGTTTTCCGCGAGCCGGTCGAAGCCTCGCCCGAACAGATCCGTCAGTTTGCCGCGCTGTTTCCGAATAACGCGCGTCCCGTTCAGAGAAGAAACCGTCGGTTTCTCTTGCAAGTCAACCCGTAAACGGTCCCGGAAAGAGAGTAAGGGCGATGGAAAAGATTTTGGCGCTCTTTAACAATTTGAAGCTCAGCACCAAGGTTGCGATCGGCTTTGCAGCCGTTCTCGTAATCCTCATGTTCATCAGTGCCGCCGGCTATATCGGCATCACGCACGTCGGCAAGGACTTCGAGGGGTACGCTCAGCGGGTTTCGGTCGTCGACGCCGTAAGCGATATCGATCGCGAGTTTCTGTCGTTTCGCCGGCTGGTGCGCGAAGTGGTGACGGACCAGGACCACGCGCGTGCCGCTGAGTTGGCCGCGGACGAGGAGAAGCGCGTCAAGGCCGCCATCGAAGTCGGCATTGAGAACATCCACAATCCCGAGCGCCATGCCATGGTCGAGGACATCAAGGCGAAGTTCGCGAAGTATGCGGAGCTTGCCCACAAGGCGGAGACGCTGCGCGCCGAGAAGGACCGGATCGGCACGGCGGTGCTCGACGTTGACGGCGCCAGGCTCCGGGCGGATCTCGAAGCGCTTCAGAAGGCAGCGGCGAGCGAGGGCGACAGCAACGCGCTCATTCTCGCAGCCGAGGCGCTGAAGGAGGTGATGCAGATCCGGCTCAGCGTCAACATGATGCTCGGCCGCCATAACCCCGCGGCCAAGGCGGCGGCGGACCAGGCGTTCGAGGACGTCAAGCGGATCCTGGCCTCGCTCGACGGCATGATCAGGTCACCGGCGGCCCGCGCCGGCTACGAGGAGATCAAGACGCTGGTCGCGGAATATCGCGACGGCTTCGAGAAGGCGGCCGCCATCGACGAGGAGTTCGCCACGATCATGGGGACCGAGCTCCCAGAGCTCGCGGAAATCGTGGCCAAGGACACCAGGCTGATCCGCGAATCGGCGACCGCCGACGAGCACGAGTTCGAGCGTGACGCCAAGGCCTATATCAGCTCCACCGAGACCATGATCCTGCTCTCCGGCATCGGCGGCACGCTGCTGGGCGCCGTCCTGGCATGGCTCATCGGCCGTGGGATCTCGACGCCGATCCGCGCCATCTCGAGCGTGTTGCTCGAGCTTGCGAACGGCAACAAGGCGGTCGAGGTGCCCTATGCCGATCGCGGCGACGAGGTGGGCGAGAACGCCCGAGCAGCCCGCATCTTCAAGGACAATCTGCTGCGTATCGAGCGGATGGAGAAGGAGCAGAGGGAGGCCGACAGCCGCGCCGCCGCCGAGCGCAAGGCCGAGATGGAGCGCCTCGCGGACGAGTTCCAAAAGTCCGTGGGAAGCATCGTCGATACGGTCTCGGCGGCCTCGAGCCAGCTCGAGAGCGCGGCCGGCTCGCTGACCGGCACGGCCGAGACAACGCAACAGCTCTCGGGCATGGTTGCCGCGGCCTCCGAGCAGACCTCGGCCAACGTGCAGGGCGTCGCCGCGGCGTCAGAGCAGCTCGCGTCGACCGTGAACGAGATCAGCCGTCAGGTGCAGGAGAGCAGCGCCATTGCCGGCCAAGCCGTGGTCCAGGCCTCGACCACCAACGACCGCGTGACCGAGCTGTCGCGGTCCGCGGACCGCATCGGCGACGTGGTCGGCCTGATCAACACCATTGCCGGGCAGACGAATCTGCTGGCGCTCAATGCCACCATCGAGGCGGCGCGCGCCGGAGACGCAGGAAAAGGCTTCGCGGTCGTCGCCCAGGAGGTCAAGGCGCTCGCCGCCCAGACCGCCAAAGCGACCAGCGAGATCGCTTCCCAGATCACCGGCATGCAGACAGCGACCAGCGAGGCGGTGAACGCCATCAAGGAGATTGCGGACACCATCAACAGGATGTCCGAGATCTCGGGTGCCATCGCCGCGGCAGTCGAACAGCAGGGCGCCACCACCAAGGAGATCAGCCGCAACGTCATGGAGGCCGCCAAGGGAACCTCCGAGGTTGCCTCCTCGATCACCGATGTCAGCAAGGGCGCTTCCGACACCGGCACCGCCTCGTCCCAGGTCCTCTCGTCCGCTAGGCAGCTCTCGACGGAAAGCGGCACGCTGCGCCGCGAGGTCGAGCGCTTCCTCGAGACCGTGCGGGCGGCCTGATCGAGAAATTCCCCACGCCCCGGCTCTTCGGGACGCGGGGGTCGTCTTTCAGCGCGCGGAAGCGAAGCGCCTCAGGGCCATTTCACGACCGGCGGCATCGACGACAGGATGCTGTCCACATTGCCCCCGGTCTTGAGGCCGAATACGGTGCCGCGGTCGTAGAGCAGGTTGTACTCGACGTAGCGTCCGCGCCGCACGAGCTGCTCCTCGCGGTCGGCGTCCGTCCACGGCAGCGTGACGTTGCCGCGCACCAGCATCGGATAGACGCGCTGGAACGCGCGCCCCACGTCCTGCGTGAAGGCGAAGGCCGCATCCCATCCGCCCTGCTCCTCCGCCGGTGTCAGGTAGTCGTAGAAGATGCCGCCCACGCCGCGCGGCTCCTTGCGGTGGGGCAGATAGAAGTACTCGTCGCACCACTTGCGCAGCTTCTCGTAGTCGGCGATGGCCTCATGCGCCGCGCAGGCCCCATACATCGCCGCATGGAACGCGAGGCTGTCCGCGTCGTCCTCCTTGCGCCGCCGGTCGAGCACCGGGGTCAGGTCCGCGCCGCCCCCAAACCACCACTTGCTGGTTACCACCATGCGCGTGTTCATGTGCACGGCCGGCACGTTGGGGTTCTGCGGGTGTACGATGAGCGAGATGCCCGACGCCCAGAACCTGGGGTCCTCCTCGGTGCCTGGGATCTGCTTTCGGAACTCGGGCGCGAACTCGCCGAACACGGTCGACGTGTGCACGCCGGCCTTCTCGAACACGCGCCCCTTGAGGAGGCTCATCTTGCCGCCGCCGCCCGGTGCGCCGGTGTGGTCCGTCCGCGTCCAGGGCGTCTGCACGAAACGGCCCGGCGCCTCGCCGCCGAGCTGCGCCGTCGGCGGAAGGTCGGCTTCGAGCGTCTCGAAGCTCTTGCAGATCGTATCCCGCAGCTCCTGGAACCATGCCTCGGCAGCCGATTTCCTGCTTTCGATGTCGCCTGCCGTCTCGGTCATGGTTGCCTTTTCCTCGCGTGTTGCCCATTTCAAGAGGTCTCGGGCCATCGTTTGGGCACGATGGCGGCTTAGCGCATAGCCCGATCCACGGGAAACGAGAAGGGGTTTGCGGCGGAACGCGGCCGCGGGCTCGCTGCGCGCTGAGATCGCAACGGAAAGGGCCTGATGTTTCGCTGGTTTGAAAACCGCATCGATCCATTCGCGCCGGCGCCCGCCGGCCGTCCGCCGGCCACCATCGCCGCCTTCTACTGGCACTACATCAGGCCGGTCTGGCGTCCTTTTGCCGTCCTCCTGGTGATCGGTTTCTTCGGCTCGCTGATCGAGGTCGTACTGATGGCCTTCGTCGGCAACCTCGTCGACATGATGAGCGCGGCCGCCTCGCCCCGCACGTTCTTCTCCGAGAATGCCGGGGTTTTGCTGCTCATGGCTTTCGTCGCCCTGATCGCCCGCCCGGTCGCGTCGACCCTGCACGATCTGGTCAAGAACCAGATGATCAGTCCGGCCGTGACGACGCGCATCCGCTGGCAGACGCACACGCACGTCCTGGGCCAGTCGCTCGCATTCTTCCAGAACGACTTCGCCGGCCGCATCTCGACGCGCATCATGCAGACGGGCGCGTCCCTCCGGGAATCCGTCGTGCAGGCCGTCGATGCGATCTGGTACATGGTCGTGCACGTCGTCGGCGCGCTCGTGATCTTCTGGGAGGCCGACGCCCGCCTCGTCGTGCCGCTCCTGGTGTGGATCGCGCTCTATGCGCTCGTCGTCCGCCTGTTCGTTCCGCGCATCCAGAGGCTCTCGACGGAGGCGTCGGAAGCGCGCTCCTGGCTGACGGGGCGTGTCGTCGACAGCTTCACCAACATCCTGACCGTCAAGCTGTTCGCCCACGCCGAGCGCGAGCAGGCTTACGCGCGCGAGGCCATGCAGGCGCATCTCGAGCGCCATCAGGCGTCGTTGCGCAATCTCACGGTCATGGAATTGGTGCTCTACACGCTGAACGGTGCGCTCCTGGTGTCGATTGCCGGCTTTGCGCTCTGGCTCTGGAGCTACGACGCCGTCAGCATGGGCGCCATCACGGTCGCCCTGACGCTCTCCATCCGCATCATCGCCATGTCGGGCTGGATCCTGTTCACCATGGCCGGCATCTTCGAGAACATCGGCGTCGTGCACGAGGGCATGCAGACCATCGCCCGCGACTACGAGGTGGTCGATCGCCCCGGCGCGCCCCGGCTCACCGTTCCCAAGGGCGAGATCCGCTTCGAGGACGTCCGCTTCCACTACGGCCGGCTGAAGAGCGTCCTCGAGGAGGTGAACCTGACCATTCGCCCGGGCGAGAAGGTCGGCATCGTCGGCCGCTCGGGGGCCGGCAAGTCGACGCTCGTCAACGTGCTGCTGCGCTTCTACGACATCGAGGGCGGCCGCATCCTGATCGACGGACAGGACATCGCAGGCGTCACCCAGGAGAGCCTGCGCGCCTCGATCGGGCTCGTCACGCAGGACACGTCCCTGCTGCACCGCTCGGTGATGGACAACATCCTCTATGGGCGCCCGGAAGCGGGTCCCGCCGAGGCTGTTGCCGCCGCCAAGCGCGCGCACGCCCACGAGTTCATCCTCGGCCTCGAGGACCTGAACGGCAGGCAGGGCTACGAGGCCCACGTCGGCGAGCGCGGCGTCAAGCTCTCGGGCGGCCAGCGCCAGCGCATCGCCATCGCCCGCGTGCTCCTGAAGAACGCGCCGATCCTGGTGCTCGACGAGGCGACGAGCGCCCTCGACAGCGAGGTGGAGGCGGCCATCCAGGAGAGTCTCGCGGCGCTGATGGCCGACAAGACCGTGATCGCCATCGCGCACCGCCTCTCGACCATCGCCGCCATGGATCGGCTGATCGTCATGGACGGCGGACGCATCGTCGAGCAGGGGAGCCACACCGAGCTCCTGCGCAAGGGCGGCCTCTACGCGAGCCTCTGGGCGCGCCAGTCCGGCGGCTTCCTGACCGAGGACGCGGCGGAATAGAGGCCAGCGGAAGAGACAAAGAGAAGGGCGGCGTTCCGCGATCGGAACGCCGCCCTTTTTGATTTTCGTCCGCGACGCGCTCCGATCAGGCGAGATCGAAGCGGTCGGCGTTCATCACCTTGGTCCAGGCCGCCACGAAGTCGCGGACGAACTTCTCCTTCGCGTCGGCGCCGGCATAGACTTCGGCGAACGCGCGCAGCTGCGAGTGCGAGCCGAAGATCAGGTCAACGCGCGTGGCCGTCCATTTCGGGGTCTTGGTCTTCCGGTCGTGACCTGCGTAGAGGTTGTCACCGGCCGAAGACCACGCCGTATCCATCGTCAGCAGGTTGACGAAATAATCGTTGGTCAACTTGCCGGGCTGGGCGGTGAGGACGCCGTGCTTCGTGCCGCCGGTGTTGGTGCCAAGGACCCGCAGGCCGCCGACCAGAACGGTCATTTCCGGACCGGTGAGCCGCAGCAATTGCGCCTTGTCCACCAGTGCCTCTTCCGGCGACATCAACTGCAGCTTCTTGGCGTTGATGTAGTTGCGGAAGCCGTCGGCGGCCGGTTCGAGCGCATCGAAGGAAGCGGCATCGGTCTGCTCTTCCGAAGCGTCCATGCGGCCCGGGCTGAACGGCACATCTACGGTGACGCCGGCATCCTTCGCGGCCTTCTCGATGGCGCTGCCGCCGCCGAGAACGATCAGGTCGGCAAGGGACACCTTCTTGCCGTCGGTAGCCGAGGCGTTGAACTCCTTCTGGATCGCTTCCAGCTTGGAGAGCACGCTGGCGAGCTGCTTGGGCTCGTTCACCTCCCAGTCCTTCTGCGGAGCCAGGCGGATGCGCGCGCCGTTGGCGCCGCCGCGCTTGTCGGAGCCGCGGAAGGTCGAGGCCGAGGCCCAGGCGGTCGAGACGAGCTGCGACACCGTAAGGCCGGAGGCGAGAATCTTCGCCTTGAGCGCCGCGACGTCCTTGTCATCGACCAGCTTGTGATCGACGTTGGGGATCGGATCCTGCCAGATCAGCACTTCCTGCGGCACCAGTGCGCCGCGATAGCGGGCGCGCGGGCCCATGTCGCGATGGGTAAGCTTGAACCAGGCGCGGGCGAAGGCGTCCGCGAATTCGTCCGGGTTATCCAGGAAGCGCCGCGAGATCGGCTCGTAGATCGGATCGAAGCGCAGCGACAGGTCGGTGGTGAGCATCTGCGGCGGGTGGCGCTTCGTCTTGTCGTGCGCATCCGGCACCGTCGTCGCGCCCATGCCATGCTTGGGCTTCCATTGCTTCGCACCGGCCGGGCTCTGGGTCAGCTCCCATTCGTAGCCGAACAGATTCCAGAAGAAGTTATTGGTCCATTTGGTCGGGGTCGTGGTCCAGGTCACCTCCGGGCCGCCGCCGATGGTGTCGCCGGCATTGCCGACGCCGTAGCTGCTCTTCCAGCCGAGACCCTGGTTTTCGAGCGGGGCGGCTTCCGGTTCGGGACCGACCAGCGAGGGGTCGCCCGCGCCGTGGGTCTTGCCGAAGGTATGGCCGCCGGCGATCAGCGCGACGGTCTCCTCGTCGTTCATCGCCATGCGGGCGAAGGTCTCGCGGATGTCCTTGGCCGCGGCGAGAGGGTCGGGATTGCCGTTGGGACCTTCCGGGTTCACGTAGATGAGGCCCATCTGCACCGCACCGAGCGGGCCTTGCAGCTCGCGCTCGCCGCTATAGCGCTCGTCGCCGAGCCAAGTGCCTTCCGGTCCCCAATACAGTTCCTCAGGCTCCCACACGTCGGCACGGCCGCCGGCGAAGCCGAAGGTCTTGAAGCCCATCGATTCCAGCGCGGCGTTGCCGGCCAGGATCATCAGGTCGGCCCAGGAAATCTTGCGGCCGTATTTTTGCTTGATCGGCCACAGCAGGCGGCGCGCCTTGTCGAGGTTGACGTTGTCCGGCCAGCTATTGAGCGGCGCGAAACGCTGCTGTCCGGTGCCGGCGCCGCCGCGGCCGTCGGTGATGCGGTAGGTGCCCGCGCTGTGCCACGCCATGCGGATGAACAGCGGACCGTAATGGCCGAAGTCGGCCGGCCACCAGTCCTGCGACTCCGTCATCAGCGCCTTGAGATCGGCAACGACCGCGTCGAGGTCCAGGCTTTCGAATTCCTTGGCGTAGTCGAAGTCCTGGCCCATCGGATCGGACAGCGTAGAATTGTGGTGCAGCAGCTGGATGTCCAGTTGGTTCGGCCACCAGTCACGGTTCGACCGCGCGGCGTGCGTGGCCCCGTGCCCCATCGGGCAGCCGCCCGGGCCCTTGTCATCTGTTTTTGCGTCCATCTTGGTCTCCGATCGTATGCTGTTGCTTTGTTCGAATTTTCCGAATCCGTCACCGCAAGGGCGAGGAGAGCGGCTTCGATCACTTTCGTTTCGGGTCTTGAGGCTGGTCGCCGAGGCCGGACCGCCCCCTGCGCCGCCGTTCGAGAATTCGATGTCTATGGTGAGCGAACGGGGGCGCCTTGATCGCCTGCATCATTGCCCGTGCGGTGACGAGTTCGGCGGATAAACCCCTGATGCGGACCGGCAGCCGCAAGATCCGTGCTCGGGCCGCCTGCGGCGATCGTACCGCCACCCGTCATTGCTGATTATACCGTCATGACCTGCACCCGTTTAGAGCCATTCCAGACGGGTAGCGCAGCTTTGAAATAAGAACAAGTTCAATTGATAAATGCATACGATAAGAAACTCTGATACCGCGCCGATGCGCCGGAGAGTGCGGCGGGCTTCGCCTGCCGGCATGAGAAAGCCCGCAGGAGGCTGCTCCTGCGGGCCCATGGTGGGGAGCGGCAGAGTGGCTGCTGCTTACATCATTCCGCCCATGCCGGACGGGTCGTGCGCATGACCGTTCCCGTTGTCGGACTTCGGCGCCTCGGCGATGGCGGCTTCCGTCGTGATCAGCAGGCCTGCGATCGACGCGGCGTCCTGCAGCGCGGTACGCACCACCTTGGCGGGGTCGATGATGCCCTTCTCGATCAGGTCACCGTACTCGCCGGCCTGCGCGTCGTAGCCGAAGGTAGCGCCTTTGGCCTCGAGGACGCGGGCAACGACGATCGAGCCCTCGCTTCCGGCGTTCTCCGCGATCTGCCGGATGGGGGCCTGCAGCGCGCGGCGGACGATGGCGATGCCGGCCGTCTGGTCGTCGTTGGCGCCTTTGGCCGTGATGGCGTTGGTCGCCTTCAGCAGCGCGACGCCGCCGCCGGCCACGACACCCTCCTCGACGGCCGCGCGGGTGGCATTGAGCGCGTCGTCGACGCGGTCCTTGCGCTCCTTGACCTCAACCTCGGTGGCGCCGCCGACCTTGATCACCGCCACGCCGCCGGCGAGCTTCGCCAGGCGCTCCTGCAGCTTCTCGCGGTCGTAGTCCGAGGTCGTCTCCTCGATCTGCGCCTTGATCTGGGAGACGCGGGCCTCGATCTCCTTCTTCTTGCCGCCGCCGTCGACGATCACCGTGTCGTCCTTGGTGATGGTAACGCGTTTGGCGCGGCCCAGCATGTCGAGCGTGACCGTCTCGAGCTTGATGCCGAGGTCCTCGCTGATGGTCTGGCCCTTGGTCAGCACGGCGATGTCCTCGAGCATGGCCTTGCGGCGGTCGCCGAAGCCCGGAGCCTTGACGGCGGCGATCTTGAGGCCGCCGCGCAGCTTGTTGACGACCAGCGTGGCGAGCGCCTCGCCCTCGACCTCTTCGGCGATGATGAGCAGCGGCTTGCCGGTCTGCACCACGGCCTCAAGCACCGGCAGCAGCGGCTGCAGGCCGGAGAGCTTCTTCTCGTGGATGAGGATGTAAGGGTCGTCCAGCTCGACGGTCATCTTATCGGCGTTGGTGATGAAGTAGGGCGAGAGGTAGCCGCGGTCGAACTGCATGCCCTCGACGACGTCGAGCTCGGTCTCGAGGCTCTTGGCCTCCTCGACCGTGATGACGCCCTCGTTGCCGACCTTCTGCATCGCTTCCGCGATCATCTCGCCGATCGCGCGCTCGCCGTTGGCGGAGATGGTGCCGACCTGGGCGATCTCAGCGGAGTTCTTGACCTTCTTCGACTTCTTGGCGATCTCGGCGACCACCTCCGCGACGGCCTGATCGATGCCGCGTTTGAGGTCCATCGGGCTCATTCCGGCCGCGACCGCCTTGAGGCCTTCGCGCACGATGGCCTGGGTCAGCACGCAGGCGGTCGTCGTTCCGTCGCCCGCGAGATCGTTGGTCTTCTGGGCGGCCTCCCGCACCATCTGCGCGCCCATGTTCTCGAGCTTGTCCTCGAGCTCGATCTCCTTGGCGACCGTCACGCCATCCTTCGTGGTGCGCGGCGCACCGAAGCTTCTCTCGATGACGACGTTACGGCCCTTGGGGCCAAGCGTCACTTTGACGGCGTTGGCGAGGATATCCACGCCGCGCAGGATCTTGTCGCGGGCATCGGTGGAAAAGCGGACGTCTTTGGCGGCCATGAGGGCGGGCTCCGGTTGAAGGGACGGAAAAGATCAGGGCCTCGAGCGGTCGAGGCCCGTTCGTCAGGGGAGAGGGCCTGCGTCGGGGGAGGCCCGGGACGGATGCGGCGGCGCTACTTCTCGATGACGCCCATGATGTCGCTCTCCTTCATGATGAGGACATCCTGGCCATCGATCTTCACTTCCGTGCCGCTCCACTTGCCGAACAGCACCTTGTCGCCCGCTTTGATATCGAGCGGCACCAGCTTACCCGTCTCGTCGCGCGTGCCGGGGCCGGCGGCGAGCACCTCGCCCTGCTGGGGCTTCTCGGCGGCGGTGTCGGGGATGATGATGCCACCGGACGTCTTGGTCTCGCTGTCCACGCGGCGGATGACGACGCGATCGTGCAGGGGTCTGAACTGCATGGAATTTTCGAACTCCGATAAGGGCTTGTGGTGCGCGCTCGACGCGCAGGATGACTTGGCACTTTGACGGCGCGAGTGCCAACCGCGTTCGTGTTCTAAGAGGCACCCCGGCAGCGGTCAAGGCGCGCGTGCACTCACAATTTCAGAACGTACAAATGAATATTTACAACCGGACATAGAAACGCTAGCCTTAGTTGGAATTTCAAAAGTAACGCGCAAAAAATAAGAGATTCCAATTGGAAGACGGGAGATCTTGCCGTGCGCAAGACGAAAGACACGCAGGAAAATGCGATCTCATTGGAGCATACCAAGAATAAGAGAGAGCAGCTCCAATATATCTCGGATCTGTTGCGTGAGTTGACTAAGATGGCGGGCGCCTGCCGGCAGCCGACATTGGAAGGGCTCTTGGATTTGGCGCACACGGAGGCGGAGTTGCGGTCCAAAGATAGCCGCTGATCTACCGAATGGCGCGTGAAACGAGCTGGTTGCCGTGCCGTACGATTTCCCCTGCCAGATCAAGTTCCATGAGCAGGATGCGCACCTCCCTCGCCTCGAGATCGGTTGCGCGCACGATCTCGTCGATATCGACGGGATGCGCTCCCAGCACGGCAAGGACGCGCTCGCGCTCCGCCTCTCCCGGCATCGGCCGGGCCGGCGAGGGATCGGAGGGCGGGCGGGAGGCGAATCCGGTCTCCGTCTCGAAGAGACCCGGGACGCCGCGCGCGAGCTGCGGGGCAAGGGCTGTGAGCACATCCTGCGGCTCGGTCGTAAGGCTCGCCCCCGACTTCAGGAGCTGGTTGGTGCCTTCGGCGCGCGGATCGAGAGGATGGCCGGGCACGGCGAACACCTCGCGCCCTTGCTCGCCTGCGAAACGGGCCGTGACGAGCGTGCCCGAGCGGCGCGCGGCCTCGACGACGAGAACCCCGAGCGAAATCCCGGAGACGAGACGATTGCGCCGCGGAAAGTCCTTGGCGCGCGGTGCGAACCCCGGCGGCTGCTCCGTGACGAGGCAGCCGGTCTCGCCGATGCGCTCCTGCAGCCTCGCGTGCTCCGGCGGATAGACGACGTCGACACCGCCGGCAAGCACCGCAACCGTGCCGTGGTCCAGGCTCGCTTCGTGAGCCGCCGCATCGATGCCACGCGCCAGCCCCGAGACGATGACGAGCCCCGTCTCCGCGAGCGCGCGGGCGAAGGTGCGCGCAAGCTTGAGCCCGGCCGCCGACGCAAGGCGCGATCCGACGATCGCGACAGCGGGGCGGGTGAGAAGCTCCGTGCGTCCCTTCACGTAGAGCATCGGCGGCGGCGCGTCGATCGCCGCGAGGGCGGGTGGATATCCCGGCTCGATGGTGAACACCGCCGTGGCGCCCGCCTTGCGGGCAGCCCGAAGCTCGGCTTCCGCGTCGGCTTCCGGGCAGATGCGGACCGCTCGCCCGCCGGCGCGGGCCTGAAGCCTGGGCAACGCGGCCAGCGCCTGTTTGGCGCCTCCGTAATGATTGATCAGCTCGCGAAACGTCGCCGGCCCGACCTGTGCCGACCGGATCAGGCGCAGGCACGCGAGGCGCTCCTCGTCGTCGAGGACGGAAACGGGCAGCGGCGCAGCCGTGAACAGGTGGGGCGCGTCAGGCTTTGGCACCGATCCTGGGCTCCTCCCCCCTGAGCAGCCGCCGGATATTGGCCTCGTGCTTCCAGAGCAGGAGCATCGTCATCAGAAGCGAGAGCAGCGCCTCCGGAACGTAGCCGAGCGCGAACAGGCCCACGGGCGCGATCAGGCTCGCGGCGAGGGCCGAGGCGGATGAATAGCGCGTCAGCACCGCCGCCGCGAGCCAGACGGCGCAGAAGATCGCCGCGCCGGGCCAGGCCAGGGCGCCGATGACGCCGATATAGGTCGCAACACCCTTGCCGCCCTTGAAGCCGAGCCAGACCGGGAAGATGTGACCTACGAATGCGGCGAGCCCCGCGATCAGGCCGCCGTCGACCGCAAGCCCGAAGCGGGCTCCGACGGCATGGCCGGCAAGCACGGCCAGCACGCCCTTGAGGGCGTCCAGAAGCAGCGTCAGAGCGGCGAGCCCCTTGTGCCCCGTGCGCAGCACGTTGGTCGCGCCGATGTTTCCCGATCCGATGGAGCGGATGTCGCCGAGCCCTGCAAGGCGGGTGAGCAGGAGGCCGAACGGGATGGATCCCAGGGCGTAGCCGATCGCGGACGGGAGAAGGAGGGCGAGCGCGGTGTCGGCGGCCGAGAGCGGCGCCGGAACCAGCATCGTCTCGCCGGTCGCGCCGATGAGGGCGGCCGCCGCGGCCGGGACGCCGTTGAGCAAGCCGGCGAGAGCGAGACCCGCAAGAACACTGTAAACCTTGATCATGACCGATGCCGTCTGTCAGCCCCGCGACTGTGAGGCGGACAGGCTAGTGGCAGAGTTGAGATCCGGCAACGGGAAGATCGGACGGCAGGAGAGGCGCCGCACGTCACGGGATGCACGCGGCTTGGCGCGCATCTTTGTGAGAAGGAGGGAGCGGCCGTCTTGGCCGCTTCGGTCTCGATCCCGCCCGTTACGGTGGCGGCAGAGGGGGCGGAGGGAGCTTGGCGTGCATCGGCGTGCGCAGCGCCCGATCGCTGGCGCACGAGGTCACGGCCTAGCTCCGTCCGTTGCGTGCGGCGCCGTCCGGCTCGACCGCCATGACGATGCGCGACAGCGAGCGCAGAAACGCGTCGCGCTGCGTCGGCGCGAGGGCGGCCAGGATCTTCTCGTCCGTCGAGCGTGCGGCGGGCTCCGCAAGGCGCAACGCGCTTTCGCCCTTGTCCGTCAGGCGCACCGCATAGCGGCGCGCGTCCCGTCGCGTGCGCCGGCGCTGGACGAGCCCGCGCGAGGTCAGCCGCCGCACGATGTCGGCCATCGTCGAGCGATCGATCCCCGTCCGTTCCACGAGCGTGGTCTGGCTCGGCTCTTCGCTGTTGGCGATCGCCCGCATCACGGCGAACTGCCGGGGCGTCAGGCCGGCCTCGCCGACGCTGACCGCAAACATCTCGTCCGCGCATTGGCCGGCTCTGTGCAGCAGATGCAGGGCCGACGACGCTCTGTCGTCACCGTTCTCATGTTTCATTCGCCATCATGTCCTCTTGCTCGCGTTGTTGTTGTTTCCCGATGACCCGGTCCCCTGCGGAAGACGTGTGCAGTCGTCTCCCGGCCTGCGGAGGCGCATTCGACCGTGTGCAAGCTATACGCGTCCTTGAATGGAGCGAAAGATAACGGCGCACACGGCAGGTCTGCCCATTGATCATGCCTGCTCTCCATTGAACCGCACGCAGACAGGGGGTGTACGCATTTTGCCGTCCGTGTGTGTTCCCCGCGTGGATGGCTAACACCTAATGCCGGCCCGGCGCGCCGGTTCCTCGTTTCCGCCGTTCGGCAACAAAAAAACTTCTTTGTTGCGCACGTCGGACGTGCGCGCGCGTTGCGCGAACGCCGGCGCGGCGACATCGCGACCGCGACGCAGGAGCGGTCATGCGTCGACGCATACGTTCGCGATCAATACGGCGCGCGTGCGACCCTGGTTTGACCGGTATGAGAACGGAACGCCGCCGGCGCCCCTGGGCGGCAGCTTGGCTCAGGGGGCGAGACGGCGCATCCGGTCGAGCGCCCCTTGCAGGATCAGCGTCGCGGCAAGCTTGTCGATCACGTCGGCACGGCGTCTGCGGCTCGTGTCGGCGGCGATCAGCATGCGTTCGGCCTCGGCCGTCGTCAGCCGCTCGTCCCACAGTAGGATGGGAAGCGCCGAAAGCGCGTTGAGGTTGCGCGCGAAAGCACGCGTCGCCTGCGCTCGCGGACCCTCGCTGCCGTCGAGATTGGCAGGAAACCCCAGCACGAAGCCCTGAACGGCATGCTCGCCCGCGAGATCGAGCAGGCGCTTCGCATCGTCTCTGAACTTCGTGCGCCGGATGGTCTCGAGCGCCGAGGCGATGGAGCGCGTGACGTCGCTGAGCGCGAGCCCGAACGTCTTGCTGCCCGCATCGATCCCGATGAGCCGTCCGGGCCCGAGGAGCGCGGCGAACACGGCGGCGTCGTCGAGCGTGACGCCGCGTGGGTCGGGCGTGGGGGGAGCGTTGCCGGTCATGTCGGGATGGTCTCGGAATCGATCATGCGCCACTATACGGCCAACGGCGCCGGTGGCGAGCGGGGCTCGGATGGAGGATGGGGCCGGGGCGACCGCCAACGAAGCCCCTGACACGGCACGCCGACCCGTCTATGGTCCCGCGGCGACGGGATCCGGAGCGCCGGATGGCCTGCTTAAGACAAGGCCCAAGCCAGGGGGAAACGTGACAACGACGGGCGACGCCGGCCTTCCGGACCATCGACCTGCCGGCGGCCGGGCGGCGCTTGTCCGTTCCGCGGGGGCACTGTTGTGGCTGTTCACGGCCACGACGTTCGTCTCGTCCTTCCTCCTGTTCTTCATCCAGCCGATGTTCGCCAAGATGGTGCTGCCGCTCTTGGGCGGTGCGCCGTCCGTCTGGGCGGTGGCGCTGCTGTTCTTTCAAGGCGCGCTGCTCGCCGGCTACGCCTATGCGCATCTGCTCGTCCGCTATGCGCCGGCATCCTCGGCCGGCTACATCCACCTGGCCGTGTCCGCGCTGGCGTTTCTGAGCCTTCCCATCGCCATTCCGGCGGGCTGGACCGCGCCGCCCTTGCAGGATCCCTACTTCTGGCAACTCGGGCTTTTCACCGTCGCCATCGGCCTCCCGTTCGTGGCCATCTCGGCCAACGCGCCGTTGCTGCAGGCCTGGTTCGCAAGGGCCGGACACAAGGACAGCGCCGACCCCTATTTCCTTTATGCCGCATCGAACGTCGGCAGCCTGCTGGCGCTGCTTGGCTACCCGTTTCTGTTCGAGCCGGCGCTCGGCCTCAGGGCGCTGGCGAGCTGGTGGACGGCAGGGTTCGCCGTCCTCGCGCTCGCGATTGCCGCATGCTTCCTGGCCGTGAGGACGTCCGCTGGCGCGCGGGCTGATGCGCTCTCCGTCCCGCCGTCCTCGCGCTCCTCCGGCGCCGCCCCACGCCTCCAGTCACGGCCCGACTGGCGCGCCCGCGCAGGGTGGCTGGGGCTGGCCTTCGTCCCGTCGGCCCTGCTCACGGCCTTCACGACCCATGTGGCGACCGACGTCGCATCCGCGCCGCTGGTCTGGGTGATTCCGCTGGCGCTCTATCTCGCCACGTTCGTCGTCGTGTTCCGCGAGCGCGCCCTGATCCCGCGCCCGGTCCTGCTGACGCTGCACGCGGTCGCGGTGACCCTCGCCCTTCTGCAGCTTGCGCAGACGGAGAAGGAGACATGGTTCTATGCGGCAGGCTTCGGTGTCGCCGCCTTCGTCACCGCCACGCTCGTCGCCCATCGCACGCTTTATGAATCGCGGCCCGACGCGCGTCACCTGACCGAGTTCTACCTGTGGATGTCGGTGGGCGGCGTCTTGGGCGGCATCTTTGCGGCCCTGGTGGCGCCCCAGATCTTTGCCGAGGTTTTCGAGTATCCGCTGCTGCTCGCGCTGAGCTTTGCCTGTCGCCCCGGCGCGCTCGACCTCCGCGACGAGAGCCGGCGCTCGCTGGTCCTGCTGCTCGCGCTCGCAGCCGCCGCGGCCGCGCTGATCCACTGGGGGCCGGCGCTGGCGTCGGCGTATCAGATCGACTTCCGCGGCTGGGGATCGACCGCCGCAATCGCGGCGGTATTCGCGCTGGCAGCGCTCCTGGCGTGGCGCCACCCCCCGCACATGCTCATTGCCGTAATGGCGCTCTACATGGCCGTCGTCATCCTGCCGTCGGGCGTGCACAGGGGTAACGCGGAGCGCAGCTATTTCGGCGTCTATCGCGTGATCCAGTCGAGCGACGGCGAGTTCAATGTCCTGCAGCACGGCGCGACGTTGCACGGCGCGCAGCGCATCCGCGACAAGCGCGGGAACCTCGTCGCCGACATCCAGCCGGCCACCTATTACCATGCGCGCGGCCCCATGGGATCCGCCGTGCGCCTGACCAGCATGCTGGCCGCCGCGGCGCGCGTCGAGCCGAGCTTCGGCGTCGTCGGGCTCGGCGCGGGCTCGCTCGCCTGCCATGCGTCGGCGGGCGAGACGTGGACCTTCTTCGAGATCGATCCCGTCGTCGTGTCCATCGCCAACTCGAAGAAATTCACCTACCTCGCTAACTGCCTGCCCGATGCCCGCATCGTGCTCGGTGATGCCCGTCTCACGCTCGCCGGCGAGCCCGACGAAAGCTTCGACCTTCTGATCGTCGATGCGTTCTCGTCGGATGCCATTCCCGTGCATCTGCTGACGGCCGAGGCGCTCCGCGTCTATGCCTCGAAGGTGAAGCCCGAGGGCGCCGTCGTGCTCCACATTTCGAACCGCTACCTCGACCTCGAGCAGGTTCTGGCCGCGACGTTCCCGACCCTCGACGGATTGCACGCCCTGACGATCGTCGATCCGTCGAAGGATGACAGCTACGCCGTGACCAGCTCGACTGTCGTCGTCTTCGGAAAGAGCCGGCAGGCCGTCGAGCGGTTCCGGATCATCCCCGGAGCCCGCGACCTCGTGGCGCCCGAGGTCCGGCCCTGGACGGACGATTTCTCCGATGTCCTGGGCCCCTTCCTCGCGCAATACCGCCACCTGCATTGAGCGCCCCCCGGACATGCGGCCGCTCGCGTCCCGCAAGGGCGCGCGATCAGGCACGTCCGCCCGCTGTTGCGCGCCTGGGGCGGGCCCGCTATGAGGGACGCGCGGCGCCTCGGCCGCCCGTCTCTCTTTGTTCTGAGCAGGACCCATGCAGGTTGACGAGAAGACCGTGCGGCGCATCGCGCGCCTCGCCCGCATCAAGATCACCGACGAGGAGGCCAAAAGCCTCGAATCCGAGCTGTCGCAGATCCTGAACTGGGTCGAGCAGTTGGGCGAGGTCGACACGTCCAACGTCGAGCCCATGACGCGCGTCGTGGCCCAGAAGCTCAAGAAGCGCGAGGATCGCGTGACGGATGGCGGCATCGCCGACGACATCGTGCGCAACGCGCCGATGGTCGACGACCACTATTTTGTCGTCCCCAAGGTCGTGGAGTAGTCTGGAAGTCGAGGAAGGCGGAGATCCGGAGATGTCCAAGATATTCGCGTTGCTTGCCGTGGCGCTGATCGCGACCGGCCTTCTGGTCCTCGCCGTGCCGAAGGAGGAGGGGAGCTCCGGCGCCCGCTCGCTCTCGCCGCAGGCGGTGAGCGATACGCCGGCCTATCTCCTGCGCGCTCGCGACCTCGCGGAGCAGGCGAACGCGCCGCTGTCGATCCTGTTCGGCCTGGTGAGCCTCTATTACTCGCGCCGCAGCTATCACATGAACAAGGCGCGTGCCGAAGCCGAGAGGGCCCGCTCGGTCTGAGGGGGGCCGGGGAGATCGAATGCATCCCGCTCCGATCGCGCTGGCTCCGGCGAGAGCGGGGACAGCTTTGAAATGCACGACGCCAAGAAGGAAAACCGGACGTGAGTGATTTGACGCGCCTGACGCTGGCCGAAGCGCGCGACGGGCTGAAAAAGAAAAGCTTCTCGGCGACCGAGCTGACGGAAGCGCACATCGCGGCGATCGAGGCGGGGAACCCGGCCATCAACGCCTACGTGCTGGAGACGCCGGACCACGCCCGCGCCCAGGCGAAGGCGGCGGACGCGCGTCTCGCCAGCGGCGAGGCCCGTCCGCTCGAGGGGCTTCCGCTCGGCAACAAGGACCTCTTCTGCACCCGCGGCATCCGCACCACGGCCTGCTCGAGGGTCCTCGACGATTTCAAGCCGACCTATGAATCGACGGTCGGCCAGAACCTTTGGAACGCCGGCGCGGTGATGCTGGGCAAGCTCAACAATGACGAGTTCGCCATGGGCTCGTCCAACGAGACCAGCGCCTTCGGCCCCGTCGTCTCGCCGTGGCGACGCAACGGCAAGGCCGACAAGCTCGTGCCGGGTGGCTCGTCCGGCGGCTCGTCCGCCGCCGTCGCGGCCGGGCTCTGCCTCGCCGCCACCGCGACCGACACGGGCGGCTCCATCCGTCAGCCGGCGGCGTTGACCGGCACCGTCGGCATCAAGCCGACCTACGGGCGCTGCTCGCGCTGGGGCATCGTCGCCTTCGCCTCGTCGCTGGACCAGGTCGGCCCCATCGCCAAGACCGTGCGCGATGCGGCGATCATGCTCGGCACCATGGCAGGCCACGATCAGAAGGATTCGACCTCGGTCGACGCGCCGGTGCCCGACTACGAGGCCGCACTCGCCCAGGGCATCAAGGGACTGCGCGTCGGCGTGCCGAAGGAATACCGCGTCGAGGGGATGTCGAAGGAGATCGACGCGCTCTGGACCCGGGGCATCGAATGGCTGAAAGCCGCAGGCGCCACGATCCGCGAGATCAGCCTGCCGCACACGAAATACGCGCTGCCCGCCTATTACATCGTCGCCCCCGCCGAAGCCTCCTCGAACCTCGCCCGCTACGACGGCGTGCGCTACGGCCTGCGCGTTCCCGGCAACGACGTGATTGACACCTACGAGAACACGCGGAGGGCGGGCTTCGGCAAGGAAGTGCGCCGGCGCATCCTGATCGGCACCTACGTGCTCTCGGCCGGCTACTACGATGCCTACTACCTCAAGGCGCAGAAGATCCGCACGTTGATCAAGCGCGACTTCGACGCGGCCTGGAGCGACGTCGACGTGGTCCTGACGCCGACCACGCCGTCGCCGGCCTTCGCCTTCGGCGAGAAATCCGGCGATCCGATCGCGATGTATCTCGAGGACATCTTCACGGTGACGGTGAACATGGCGGGCCTGCCCGGCATCTCGGTGCCGGCGGGGCTCTCCACGGAAGGCACGCCCCTCGGCCTGCAGCTCATCGGCAAGCCGTTCGACGAGGCGACGCTGTTCCGCGCCGCGCAGGCGATCGAGGATGCGGCCGGCCGCTTCACCGTGGCCGAGCGATGGTGGCTTGGCGCGCCGACGGCGGCGGTTGGCGCCACGCAGAAGTCCGGAGGCGAGTGAGATGGATCCGAGACGTCCCTCAGAATGCGCGGACATGAGCCAGATCCGCGATGAGATCGACCGCATCGATGCGGCGCTCGTCGATCTCATTGCGGAACGCTTCGGCTATGTGGAGCGCGCCTGGCAGCTCAAGAAGAACCCGGCCGAGGCACACGTCCCCTGGCGCATCCAGCAGGTGATCGACAAGGTCAAGACCCAGGCGCGCCAGCGCGGGTTGCCGGTGGAGATGATCGAGATGGTCGGCGCGCAGTGGCGCAACATGATCGGCTGGTTCGTGCAGTACGAGGAGGAGAAGCTGCGCAAGCAGGAAGCAAGCAGCGGCGGGCCGCGGGAATGATCGCGATCAACTCGTTCGACCCGATGACGCTGATCCTGCTGGCTGCCGTCAATCCGGCGGTGATCGTCGTGGCGCTGCTGATGGGCCGGGCTGCCGACCAGTGGCAGAAGCTTCTCGTGGCCGCTTTCGCCGCATCTCTCGTCGGCTTTCTTCTGTACTGGATCGGCGGCCAGGTCGGGCTGTTCGCCATCCACGCCATCGGCGGCGAAGCGGCGATCTTCATGCTGCAGCTCGTGTTCGGCTTGCTCTGGGCCGGACTGGGCTATGCATTTCGCAAGCGCTGAGCTTGCACGTCAAGGAACGAGACCATGCAGAACACGGCGACGAGCGGCGGCAAGGGCAAGACGAGCAACCTGATCCCGGGGGCGACCGGCGACTGGGAGGTCGTGGTCGGCATGGAGGTGCACGCCCAGGTCGCCTCCGCCTCGAAGCTGTTCTCGGGCTCGTCGACGGCGTTCGGCGCGGCGCCGAACAGCCACGTCTCGCTGGTCGATGCCGCGATGCCCGGCATGCTGCCCGTCATTAACGAGGAATGCATCGCGCAGGCCGTCCGCACCGGGCTCGGCCTCAGGGCGGAAATCAACCTCAAGAGCGTCTTCGACCGCAAGAACTACTTCTACCCGGACCTGCCCCAGGGCTATCAGATAAGCCAGTACAAGCAGCCGATTGTCGGCGAGGGCGAGATCGAGATCGACGTGGACGGCGACACGAAGCGCGTCGGCATCGAGCGCTTGCACCTCGAGCAGGACGCCGGCAAGTCGATCCACGACCAGAGCCCGGACTATTCGTTCGTCGACCTCAACCGCTCGGGCGTCGCGCTGATGGAGATCGTGTCGAAGCCGGACATGAGCTCGTCCAGGGAGGCGCAGGCCTACGTCACCAAGCTCCGGACCATTCTGCGCTACCTCGGCACCTGCGACGGCGATATGGAGAAGGGCAACCTTCGCGCGGACGTGAACGTCTCGGTGCGTAAGCCCGGCGGCCCCCTCGGCACGCGCTGCGAGATCAAGAACGTCAACTCCATCCGCTTCATCGGCCAGGCCATCGAGGTCGAGGCGCGCCGCCAGATCGACATCATCGAGGACGGCGGCACCATCGACCAGGAAACGCGGCTCTTCGATCCCGTGAAGGGCGAGACGCGGTCCATGCGCAGCAAGGAGGAAGCGCACGACTACCGCTACTTCCCCGATCCCGACCTGTTGCCGCTCGAGTTCGACCAGGGCTATGTCGACGATCTCGCGCGGCACCTGCCGGAGCTGCCCGACGAGAAGCGCGCCCGTTTCGCGAAGGACTATGGTCTCTCGGCCTACGACGCGACCGTTCTCGTCGCCGAGCGCGCGAATGCCGACTTCTTCGAAGCGGTTGCAAAGGGCCGCGATGGAAAGCTTTCGGCGAATTGGGTCATCAACGAGCTGTTCGGGCGCCTGAACAAGGAAGGCCGCGACATCGCCCATTCGCCGGTCTCGGCGGCTCAGCTCGGCGGCCTCATCGATCTCATCTCCGCCGGCACCATCTCCGGCAAGATCGCGAAGGACCTGTTCGAGATCCTCTGGACCGAGGGCGGCGATCCGGCCGCGATCGTCGAAGCCCGCGGCATGAAGCAGGTGACCGACACCGGCGCCATCGAGAAGGCCGTCGACGACATCATCGCCGCCAACCCCGACAAGGTGGAGCAGGCCAAGGCCAAGCCGTCGATGCTCGGCTGGTTCGTCGGCCAGGTGATGAAGTCCACCGGCGGCAAGGCCAACCCCGCCGCCGTGAACGGGATTCTGAAGAAGAAGCTCGGGCTCTAG